>Ga0247765_1000391_pt1 | contig 34892 bp, 28 predicted proteins | sample UWRJL106311C6_FD_179949 | JGI IMG/M metagenome (GOLD analysis project Ga0247765, IMG submission 179949) | Plant litter microbial communities from Arlington Agricultural Research Station in Wisconsin, United States - UWRJ-L106-311C-6 | ecosystem: Environmental > Terrestrial > Plant litter >...
TGCTTGGGGTTAGGACACCGGTTTGTATGGCCAGCGAGGAGTTAGGCACCGCTTGCTTTTTACTGTCCCGCTGGGACGCAGTCATGATGTGATATGGTGGATAGAAGCATGACAAAATCTTGATACCACAGTGTATTCCTCTGGCCAGATTGGTCGAGAGGTGATTGTGCTAATGATAGTTAATACATTGAATTGAAATCAAAAATTGACCCCCAGAAGTGCCATGATCTAACCTGGAGCGCCTTGATCAACCTCTAGTGTATCTTATCGTGGAACAATACAGACCAATATATCCAAACCAAACGCCAGCCAATGTAATCAATACACTCTTTATAGTGTGTGGCCTGTCACTGTATGCGTATCACAGCGCTGTTCTGGTTCAGCTTCTTGCATCTTGCCAGGCAACAGGTTTCCTCCCGGACCCTCCCACCGCTGCTTCTTCATCCCAGCTGTCGGTGTACGCCGTGTCATTCCCGAGACCGTCTGTGCCCCACAGCGAGATATCATCATCATCCATCAACGCCGCAGCATCTGTATCCATGGCACTACCATTGGCGCGCAGAGGTCTGCTGTCGTCCCCATCGATGTAGTCGTCATTCTCAGCGCTATCATCGGCAAGAAGTTCATCGTTAGCGCCATCTCCTGCACCCTCCGTAGCCAGCTCTACAGCTCTTGCCATGGTGCGTTGGTAGATGAGCAGTCCGACGACGAAGCCAAGTGTTCCGCCAAAAAACATACTCATGTAGTTGATGGCGCGATCGCCGGCACTCATACGGTCGCCGCTCTCAGCAAGTAGAGCAAGTCGGCTGCCGATGAAGACGTGGACGAGTAGCTTGGGACTGTCAACGGCGTTAGACTGCGCGTCAACCCCGAGAAGAGACACAGAAAAGAATAAGAAACCTACGTGGCACAAGCTGTCGCGGCCGCAAAACCCAAGGGTCTGATAGACGGCACGGTCGCCAAGAACCCATTACTTAGACTGTACGGCAACGGACACAGGCGAATCATGGCCAGCACACCCAGCCCATCTCTCCTCAACACCTGACCTAGTGCAATGAACTTCTTATCTTTACCTACTAGGCGGTGTACATAGCCAGAGAAGACGCCCCGACTGGTCAAGAACGCGGCCGTGCTCCCCGCCACTGTCGCCGTCGCCACAATCGGCCAGCCGAGCGGAAACCCGTACACGAACCCAGAAATGGTAACCGCTGTGGAGTACCCAATCATGGGCGGGAACGCACATACGAATGCCATCAACCACACCAACACCCACCCGCCGGGTAGCTGGCGCCATGTCTGCGCGACGGGCGCAAGCGCCGTGAATATGCGGTGGGAGTAGATGAGAGCGAGAATAGTCAGGACGAGTACAACAAGACCGGCGGCGAGGACAAGCAGTTGGTGAAGCGGAGAAAGCGACGCGAAGAGACGGAGTGCCTGTTGGGCGAGCGTGGTCGTGCCCTGGATTATGCGAACATAGAGTGGTGGCTCCTGGGGCGCGACCGCATACGGGTTGCGGCGAGTTGAGAGGCGGCGGGCCGAAGAGGCTGAAGGGCGGCGAGCCCAAGGGGGAAGGGAAGTCGAGGTTTGGCCCGAGGGGGGGCTGGTGATCGTTGGAGAGCGAGGGTCAGAGGAGGTCGTTGAGGATGAGGACGAGACGGGGTTGACGCCCAGGAGGGAGGGGGGTCGATCCAGCTGAGAGAACATGGTTGGGATAGCGCAAATGGAAAATATAAAGGGAAGCCGATTGGTGATATAACCCTTATATCCGCGGGTTCAAAAAACCGTCATATTCTTGCCGTTGCCGCTTGCTGATGTACTCGTACGCCCAGCTTCAACTGCGGGGTGAATTCAACAGTGTTACCTCGTGACCGACGTTGGGGCCGGTGTAGATCGACCAAAGACGTCCCTAAGAGATTGACAAGAACCCAAAGAGCGAATAGGTAAGTAAGGAGATGGATGATGTGGGCAAGAACTCGCACCTGTGTTTCCTGGACCTAGCGACTTTTGTCAGCTCGAGCCCTTGTCCAGGGGCGGGCATTGGCAGCGTGGGATGATGAGGGCAAGTGGCTCAGCCCTGGGCAGGGGGTCTAAGCTTATGCCAAACGGTGCAATCTAGCTGTGCCGACCAAGAGATTGCCAGTGTGCAATGCATATCAGCCTACGGGCAAGGGAGACAAGACACCGGTATAAGTGAGCAGGCGACTTTCAATTCGTCTGGGCTCGAATCTCCGTGCATACCGAAATTCCTCAAGGCTAGCTCACTGCAGGCGACATAGGCACATGAACACCCGCATTTAGTGCGATCGAGCTCCACAGCGCCAAATCTGCGCCTTGCAATGGAATCCAGCGAAATCCAGGCACCAGCAATTGTCTCTTAGACAAACCCCGCAGGAGGCTGAAATGACCATCCAAAACGATCTCGCTTCCGAGACCCATCTCAATGGTTTCTTTTCACTTTTTCTATAGTAGCTGGGTGAGTACCAGTTTTATATACTGGATTTCGTCTCTTCAATGATAAAACCGCCCACGGATATTACCGCACCCGATGGCCTGATGGGCCTTTGGGTGGCTCCTTGGACACAGATGTATCTCTGACGAGCAGCTTCACCTTACCTTCGCCGATTTCAACCCCCTGGGCGAGAATATCGACCTCCTCTTTCTCATCCTCCTTCTTTGCCAGCGACACCCCATCTTTGGACAAAGATTTGTCCCAGCTGCGCGCATCGATGCCGAGGATCCCGCCCATGCTGTTCCTATCACCGGGGACAGAGAACTCACGGTAGGCATATCGCCATTCATTGAGAAAGTTCCGTAGAGCCTTGCCGACCTTATCTTTGCCGTTCTTACTGTGGTGGCCCGTTCCCGTAATGGCGTAGATAGGCCGGCTTTCCGTGCTGTTCTCCATTAAGACACCCTCGAGGTACTCTACAGCCTCCTCAGGATGGAGGCCATGAAGATCAACATAAATCTCAGGACAGTTCGCCTTGTCCTTATTTCGCTCTTCGTAGAGCTGATGAGCAGCTTCGCGATGGGCTTTTCTCATCAGGTCGTTCTCGCTCTGACCACGCAGGCTCAGAGCCTTTGCTGCGCGGGCATCATTTCGATTCCAGGCTTGAGCAGCACTGACAGTTGTCAACACGATCCGCGATCCAGCAGAAACTTGTCAGGCCGCCACGTACCTTTGTAGAAACTTGTTTCTAAGACCACCGTGCTTAATGGCCTCCTGACGAGCTTTGAGGTAAGCCTTATTGGCTTTCTCGCCTGTCTCGAGCCATGGGATATGCTTGGGGTTGAGAATTGCTTGAGCTGCTAGGCTGTTCTCGCCGTTTCGAATGCTGGTGGCGCTACCGTTCCGAGCAATCTTACGATCTTGTCGCGAAGCCCCAGGTGTGGGAGATGGTGACATCTTGACGATGTCAGCTAAAGTGCTTGGCGGGAAGTTTTCCTTGTGACCGTGGCCATGCCCGCCTCTCTTCCCATGATGCTTCTTGCTCTGCTTAGCAGAAGCAGAGCTCAAGGATGGAAACGCGTCGGCATCATCCGGTGACGGGGCAGCTTGAGTGAACTCCTTCTGCTGTTGGTGCCGGCTGCTCGGACGAGAACGCGGACGATCTCCGGAATAGTGCGACTTGAACCCAGGCGGCGGCGTCACTCCAACTGCAGGGTAGCCCGCTGTGCCCGGGAAGATGGGCAGTTGTTCTGGTGTTCCAGGCTGCAAAGCTGGAAAGCTGTTATAATCCTGAACGTTGACACTTGCGTTCTGAGTCGGCGGTGTGCTCGATCCATCGATATGCAAGCGGTTCACCAGGTGCGCCGGGTCGTGTGAGAAGATACACGTATTACCAGCAAGGCAGTTCCCTGCAACCCAATATCTACGGAGCTGTTAGTTCAAGCATCACAGGCCATCTCGAGAGCCTCGACATACTTGCAGATGTGGGAACTGAGATCATGGCTGAAACGGCAGTCGGAGCGGAGGCACTGTCCCGTAGATAGGAAGAATTTACAGATAACACCGGACTTCGGCTGTTCGGCAGGTGTCGTAGGGCGTGCGTCGGGAGTCATCGACTTCCCAATCACAACGACACGGGCTTCCTCAGCCTGGCTGGCCTGCGCAGCGAGCGCGAGGTTGTCCTGAATTTGGGTATCCATAATGGCCGCCACAGTAGCACCGAGGTCGTAGCCATGCATGGCCAGCGCAGCTCCTATCTCATCGTCTGTCTTGGACTGGCCTAGAATCGACCTCAGCATGTCGTAGGGCGTCATGTCATTTTGTTGCGTCGAGACAAACTCGGGAGCAGCAACGTTCAGTCCGCTGGAGCCGCCAATCGAGGACGTGACGCTGACAGCATCATCGCTCACAAGCCAGTCCACATTGTCCGACTGGTAGTCCCCAAACACCTCCTGGGATGGAGCATCATCGTTGGCGAACTGGTACGCGTTCAGGTTGGGGCTGTGGGGTACTGGGACCGCGAAGGCTAGCCGGGGCGAGGGACGCGGCGAGCCGAATGGAGATGCGGTCGAAGACTTGGTCCGGCTAAAGGTTGTCGGTACGAAGCCCGGGGGCGCGAGGGGACTGACACCAAGGCGAGGAGAGCCCGAGAGCGGGGTACCGGGACCACGCCATGATGCGGGCGATGGCCGCCGAAGGATAGTTTGCCTTATGGGTGGGGGAGAGGTTGCACTCCCTCCACCCTCTCGATATCGCCAAAGCGCGTCTAGAACAGCATTTTCGAGGGCTTGTCCGGTCAAGTTTGTCTTTTCCCGCAACAAGCCCTCGAGCTTGTCTGTCTTATCCTCGTCCTCTATGTTCGGGTCTTGTAGGATGGGGAGGCAGATCTCGAACGTCTCGTCTGACACCATTGTATCGGTTGGGCGCCGAATGCAATGTCGAGTGTTTCGGGATTGCACACTATTGGGGTGGCCAAATCAGATGTAAATCTGACGGAGGCTGCCTGGAGCAGGTCGGCGAACGGGGGCTTGGGCCGTTACGGGCTCTCGCCAGCTTAGTTAAGTGGCTCCTGACAGAGACGGCGAGCGGCGAGAAGAGAACACGGGCTTGCGGTTTCACGGAAGCGGGGATGACAAGGCAGAAAGACCCGATATCCAGAAGACGTGAGGAGCAGCGTGATTGAGGGGGTCACAAAGTAACGTGATGGCCAAGGGAACAACGACGTCCGTCTAGTAGCATATTGTCATGGTCTCTCGCGGGCGTGGTCTGGTGCTGTTTCTCGAGAACGGGCTCGCATGTAAACCGGGAGAGTTGGGGGAGCTGGTTGGGGGAGCGATGGAAGAACACAGGGAACGTTAAAGAAGCTGCGCAGCACGGGGCTGCGACGCAGAACTGTTGCCGCTGGATTGTCGGCAGGGAGCAAACGGGACAAACAAAGCAACAAGTGCAACGATGTAAAGGTAAGATAAGCCGTGACAAGTTCAGCTGCGATCGGTTTTCGGCGACAGCACAGCAGGCAGGCGCCAACCGCAGGAGAGCTACAGGAGAGAACGATGCAGCTGGGGGCTGAGAGGGGACCTGAAGGGAGCGAGGCGTGGGGTTCAATCGACGTTGGGTCCGCTCGTCGCATTTCAGCGGGCTTGCGCCGGCTTCATCCGCTCTCATTGGGCGATTTCCCTGATGTAATGCTGGCTAGCCTGGCTCCCGGCTGGGGCAACGCAAGGACCAAGCTGGGAAGCAGGAACAGCGAGCGACCTGATTGGCACAGAGTCATTACAGTCAAGTCACGAAGCATACCATTTGCAACGGAATTTCTTATGGGATCTTATGACAGGAACGGCCTGGATGAGCAAAGCCCATTCATGTGTTGACCGGTCAGTACTTCGTTAGACCAACCACCGTGGACCACAGCCACGAGCCGGTGCACATGGATGCCCGTGCGTGGAATGATGGAAGGACGAAAAACCCGCAGACAATAGTAGTGTGTATATTCTAGTTATGAGGCCAGCCTTGAGAATAGGTAGGGAGACCACCTTGAACAGCTTTGAAAGAAAGTCGATCACTGGCATATACCGTGTAACACCAAACTTCTGCAACTTGGGGCGCCATAGGGCGGCTGTCATTCTGCAAATCCGAAGCCGGCAGGGGAAGGACCTATGTTGCCCGATGGTTGAGATAAAATATTTCTTCGCCGTCTACCCCCCATATCTGCTTTCTGCGGACGCCTCAGGCTCGTCTTTGACTCATACCTTAGATCCGGCCTGCCTTCATCATCCCAGGACCTGACATCTCAAAATCCCAGTTTTCAGCCTGGCTAATACGAAACCCCACGCAAGACGAGTTTGAAGCGTAGGTACAGTCGGTGCGAAGCATTGCTTCTGCCTCAATATTTGAGGTTTGAGAACGGGTAAGGGTTGTGAGAGGAGTCTGTATATTAAAGGCTGTGAGAGGCTGATATAGCTAGTTTTCACGCCTACTGGCTCTCTCTAAGTCAACCATGGCGCCGTCTCGCCTTCCGAGTGGATGGATGAATGCGACATGTTCGATGACACACCTTCAACTTGAACTTTAGATGAGTCAAATTTCTGGGTTCTCGAGTTGCCGTGTCTTGTGGCGCAACAGCAAACCAGACCGAGGTTCCATCTCAGCGGCAAAGCATTTGACACAGTTCTCGCGGTGGAAGGTAAAAGTGCTGGTGGAAAATTAAGTGCAATATTTTCGGCAGCAAGTTGCCCCTAGGTCCATCCGGCTGGCTTGCCCCACCATCGCGCCTGAAGGCTGTAGCTTGGGGCGGGGTTGCTGCTGCCTGAGGCGGCAATAAATTCTGCGCTGTGGGCAGAGACCCAAGATCAATTTTTTATTCACCTCCGCTGCCCAGTCTTCGTTTCTTCCAAACACCATTCCATCCAGGAAAGCCAAACAGAACTTGACGACCATTTTCATAGATTCGATTGTTCTCAGAAGTATACTGAGAGCCTTGAATCTATTTCCCTTCAGCTAATTTAATTTTCACCGACGACACTTGCAGCGCTCTCGTCGGCATCATCCTGCGGATTTTTTTCGCTTGCCCCGCTATCTCTTCGACATATCTAGATCTAAGCAGGGCTTGGATCTAGATACCTTTGCGAACCAACACCGCAAATATGGCTACTGACAAGGGACTCGAGGACCTTCCCGAGGGTATGTTTCCTGCTCTGCCTGTGTGAATTCAGATGCGCGCTGCAGGAGGTTGCCCTCGCCGCGCAATTCTCCCCTCGCCGCGGTTGCAATCGTCCAAGACACCAGCATGGTTGCTAACCCGACTATCGGCAACAGGTCAGATCGAGTCTAACTACGATGAGATCGTTGATTCGTTCGATGACATGAAGCTCAAGTCTGAGTTGCTCCGGGGTAAGAAAAGGAGATGTTGGTCACAATGGTCGTTAGTTAACAGCGTAAAGGTATCTATGCCTACGGTTTCGAGCGCCCGTCTGCTATTCAGCAGCGTGCCATTATGCCCGTCATCCAGGGTGAGACAATTCATGCGCTGCCTCTAGGTGCGCAACAGTCACTGACCGATCAAAGGCCGCGATGTCATTGCCCAAGCCCAGTCCGGTACGGGCAAGACTGCTACGTTCTCCATTTCTGTCCTCCAAAACATTGATCCCGAGGTCAAGAAGTGCCAGGCTCTAATTCTCGCCCCCACCCGTGAGCTGGCCCAGCAAATCCAGAAGGTCGTGATCGCAATCGGCGATTTCATGAACATTGATACGCACGCCTGCATTGGTGGCACCGCTATTCGGGATGATATCAAGGCTATCCAGGATGGCCCTCAAATCATTGTCGGCACCCCCGGCCGTGTTCATGACATGATTCAGCGCCGCGTCCTCAAGACAGAGGCCATGAAGATGTTTGTCCTTGACGAGGCTGACGAAATGCTTTCTGTATGTTGACTTGTCCATGTTCACGCTAAGCTGATGCTAACCTTCATGAAGCGTGGTTTCACTGAGCAGATTTACGACATCTTCCAGCTCTTGCCTCAATCCACCCAGGTTGTCCTTCTTTCGGCTACCATGCCGCAGGACGTCCTCGAGGTTACCACCAAGTTCATGCGCGATCCCGTCCGTATCCTGGTCAAGAAGGATGAGCTTACCCTCGAGGGTATCAAGCAGTTCTATATTGCCGTCGAAAAAGAGGAGTGGAAGCTCGACACCCTTTCGGATCTCTACGAGACTGTCACCATCACGCAGGCTGTCATTTTCTGCAACACGCGGCGTAAGGTCGATTGGCTGACTGACAAGTTGACGGCTCGTGACTTCACTGTCTCCGCCATGCACGGTGATATGGATCAAGCCCAGCGCGATCTGATTATGAAGGAATTCCGATCGGGGTCCTCTCGCGTCCTGATCGCCACGGATCTTCTGGCCCGCGGTATCGATGTCCAGCAAGTGTCCCTGGTCATTAACTACGACCTTCCTGCTAATCGCGAGAACTACATTCATCGTATTGGTCGTGGTGGCCGTTTCGGCCGTAAGGGTGTAGCGATCAACTTCGTTACTGCCGAGGATGTGCGCATGATGCGTGAGATTGAACAGTTCTATTCCACCCAGATCGAAGAGATGCCAATGAATGTGGCGGACCTGATCTGAAAAATCTCGTTTCATCACTGGATCTCGTTTCGGTTTTTCGGCTCGGCATACCCGATCACAGCTCACACTCGACATCCAGCATCCAGCGATATACGTGGGGGGCGGGAGGGCATTGTGTTACGGATTCTTGATAGAGGGGAAGGGATCTGCGAATTAACCTGAAATTTTTTGCGGTCCTGGCATCGGGTGATTTTCTGTCACCAAAAAGCGCTTCTTGGGGGGGATATAGCATCTGCACCACAATCTCCTTGGATGGTGCTTGGTGCTTGGTACCAATCAAAAAGGGACGGGTTTTTTCTTTGCAATGATATCTGCTTTCTTTTCAGTTTTTTTTCCTTCTGTAACTAGTGCCTCGATGTTTACCAAGATGCGTCGTAGACTGAACAGAGGAGCTGGTTTGTTGATGTCTGGGTTTCCTTTCTGTTCGCGGATATGGAGTAGATCGGTCAATACCCAAGAGTTTTGTGCCTGGAACTTGCTGTGTTTGCCATATGTTGGGATGATGTGACGAGGCTGGACGCTTCTCTCTTAGCACGCTCATCTTTTCCTCTAAGATCCTGATCTGATTGTTTTCAGAGCTGAATCGTAGCCAAAATTGGTTGGATATCGGCTCAAGCAGTTGTGCCCCACTAGTGCAAAACGGGTTGACTCGCGGTGAGGCTCTGTGCCGCCTTGCCCCAGCCGCGAATGTAGGGGCCAACCGCGGCCGCAAAACAACGGCAGCATTTCCGTTTCAATCAACAGTCCAAATCGACGAGCAGTGCAGCCCTCACCTACTTCCTCCCACGTCATTCCAGAGCGAGACAAAATGGACAACACCCTTGATCGCAGCCTCGACGAAATCCTTGCCGAGCGCAAGCAGGTCCGTCCTGGTCGCTATTCTTGGAACCTGAATCCCCGAACTAACGCATCATCTCACAGAACGGCAGAGGCTCTCGCGGTAACCGAAACAATCGTGGCGCGCGCCGCGACAGGCAGGAATATCCCCGTGATGGTATCAGAAAGGTGCGAGCATCAGCTATGGTGGAGAAATTCAATGCTATTGACGCGGTGGCTCAACAGGTTGAATCCTCTTCTCTTCCCCCATAGCCAAACGCTTTCTCCCGGTCGCCTCGGATGTCGACGCAGCCTCTCCCACGACTTGTGTTCGATGCTTCGGATCCCGACCGAGGGAGAAGCTAGGTTTCCGTTAGACATGAAGCTAACCTCCCGTGTCTTGGGCGGGACAGTCCTTCAGAGATGATGCACCGAGGAATCTAGACTCGTAAGATTCCTGACTGGACCAGTCAAGGAGTGGAGGCTGACAATATTTGCAGCGAATGGGTCCACGACAGGTTCGACGACAATGGTAGGATACAAGGCCAAGAACGGTTGAAGAACATCTTTGACATCACCACAGCCAACCGTCGATCGACGCAGAGGCGTCGGCACTCTCCCGAAGGGTCCAAGTATGGCGATCACAGTAGTGGATGGCACGGGGCTTTTGGCTAATACCTCCCAGTGATTCTCGAGGCACGAAGATTCGAGTAGACAATATTCACTATGAATTGACACAAGATGACCTCGAGGTGAGTATCTCGGATCGCTTAGAAGGCGATTCCTCTAACCGTCCTCAGGGTCTTTTTGAGAAAATTGGGCCAGTCCTCAAGCTCGAGATTAAGTATGACCGCGCAGGTCGCTCTGAAGGCACGGCATTTGTCACATACGAGTCGAACGCCCATGCGAAAAAGGCCATCCAGGAGTTCGACGGTGCAAACGCTGCAGGTAGGTCTTCAGCCCATGGCTCAACGTGGCGTTGAACTACCGACTAACTCACTCAAGGCCAGCCAATTCGTCTCACGCTAATGCCAACTGGCCCCCGACGCAACCCGTTCGACATGGCTGTTGTTCCAGGCCGACCTCTGGCAGAGCGAATAACGGTTCCTGACACACGTTCGCGATCCATGTCACCGCGCCGCGTCTCGGATGACGAGGCAGCACGCAAGGGAATTGACAGATACCGGCCTGGTGGTGGTCATCGTAACCGCTCTCGCAGTCCGTTGCCCCCCAGGCGTCGCGAAGGTGGTCGGAGACCCGGGACACGCCGTGAGGGTGGAGGTCGTCGTGGTGACAGGGCTGACAGGGGTGAGAGGGGTGAAAGGAGTGAGCGCAATGGACGTGACGGACGTCCTAAGAAGACTCAGGAAGAACTGGACGCCGAGATGGAGGATTACTTCAACAGCAACTCGGGTGCGGCCGCCGCAAACGGCCATGCGGCTGTGGATAACGAAGTTCGGAACGATGACATTGACATGGGCATCGAGTAAGCTTTGCAATGAGCTAGCGCACGCCCGGTGCTCAGGAAGACACGTCGGTTTCAATAGCGGAAGATTCGGTTTTAACTAGGGTTTTGGCTTTGTTGCTGCTTGGTAGCGCATCTGGCATATAAATGAATTCCTCTCTTCTCGTCGCAACGCGTTTCTACTAGTTCCGTACCTAGGCAAATTGGATGTCTGTCTAGTGTTCCTCCTTTCTCTTCTTTTTCTCTCTCAGCCCGTCTATCACGGCATCCGCCACCTCCGCCGCCGTCACCCCCCTCTCCCGCTTCCCTGTCTTTTCCTTGCCCAACACAGTATCCTCCGCTACCGTCCTAAAAACCTCCGCAGCACCTCGAAAGATATATTCTGGCATGAAGCCTAGACCTCCCTCCCCGCCATGCGTCGAACTAATCTCCTCCATCTCCCTCACCCACCGATACGCCTTGGGCGCTTGCCCCACCACCGCCCGCTCCATCCGCTCAAATCCACCTGGCACCAGCTCTCGTAGAGAAGCTTCAAGATCGGACAGCACACCGAGACGCCGCGCGGTTGTTACTACTTGCACAGCAATGGCGGAGTACCCCTTGCTCAGGGAGGCGTAGCACATCTTTAGACCCGAGGCCGCGCCAATCTCGGCCGAGATGTGTCGTACGTTTAGCACAGAGGCGAGGTGGATTCCGATACCATGGGGGAGGATCTCGGAGAAGGAGATGGGGCCGGAGGTGGGGATTAGGGGCCGTGTCCAGGAGGTGGGGGGTGATTCTCCTTGCTTGGGGTGGGGGCTGGGGTTGGAGGGAGAAACAGGAGGGCCGCCTAAGATGGCGCCGTCGATGAACCGTAGCGAGGGGAGAGAGGAGAATAGGCTAGCGATTTGCTTTGCGGATTGAGGGGATATGGCGTTGAGGTCAGCGAAACAGACGGCGGCCTTGCCTTGTGTGGTTCCGTCCGGGGTTCCTTCTTCGGTCTCCCCTTGGGCTGGGCAGGAGCTTAACGCGGAGACGAAACGCTGCGCGGTGGCGAGGGCGTCTCGCGGAGGGACGATGGAAAGAATAATATCTGAGGCGGAAATCAGATCAACGTCGGTGGGGAGGATAGTTGCGCCGGAGGAAAGGGCCCGGGTGATGGTGTCTTGGCTGGGAGTTGTGTTATTTTGGATGAGTTGGTAAGGTACAGGTATGGAAAGGGATAGAGAGGGATGGCAGTGCATACCTTCGGCCAAAAGAGTTGGTTACTACCGCGTAGCCGTGGGCGACCAGCAGGCGAGCGATGCCGCTGCCCATGTCACCGATGGAGATGATGCCGATTGTGGCACGCGGTGAGGATCTGATGTCTGCCATTGTGAGGGCTGGTGCAATATATATTCTCCGACCGAGGGATATTTGGACTTGGGAGTTTTCTCAGGGTGAGGCATAGAAGGACAGGGGGTCTCGAAAATCTCAGGCAGTGAGGAGTGATATTATGAACGTATTCCAAGAGACAAATATGGTTGATCAACACTGGAAAACGCCGATGAGAATAGAATCACCTAAGAATACCACCAGTAGCTGGGCTAAAACTACAGGCATTTCACCCGGACAGGTTCTGTTGTTTGGTGTTGTAACAGAAGACGCGTGGGGCAAGCTGAGGGGTTGCGCATCGCACCATGTATTGAAACATAGGTACTATATCGCTATGCCTTAAATCCGAAGGCACAATCACGTGCTCGACCCGGTGTTTTGGCGCAGAAGGTAGGGCCTTTGGATTCAGAGTTAGTTTGACGAGAGTATTTTGCAGTCGAACTGACACTGTATGTCTCAACTGCCACGTCTGGGTATAGTCAGGTAGTGTACAACATGCCTTCCACTGGATTGGACTGAATGTGCTTTCTTATCCCTTGAGACCAAACTACAATCCGGCAACTGACCTCATTACTCCATCCTAGCCGCGACTAGCGACATAGACGAGTCAATCTTGGTCGTAATCTCAGAATGCCCATTTGTTGCCCCCGACTCCAGGTAGATCCCATGCGAAGACACCCCTCCAAACAGCCCATGCTGCACCTGGATCCCACTCCACCCAACCTTCTCTGCCATGCTACCTTGCGTCCCAATCACTACCGCCGGGAGAGTGTCACCTCTCAACAGTTCTCCGTCTGGTCTTGGCCCGGCCGGCTCAACCATGAACTGAATGTAGGTGCCTGGTGTGACCACGCCCGAGCCCGAGTCCTCGCGGTGAAACGAGCGAATAAAGTTCTCAACATCCTCCTCATTGCCCGTAGAATACTTGGTCTGCGGATCCAGCGAGAGCAAGCCCTGCTTCAACCCCCAACCGCCACCGCCGCTCACTGCACACATTAGCTCTCATCCCTTCTCCAGCATTTATCATAGCCCAACATCACCAAGAGGCGGGGGTGACTCACATATTCTCCTCAAATGACCACCTCCCGCCAGCAAAGCCCCTATCCCTCTTTCCACTTCCCCCGCCCTCTCCCACTCTCCTTCTTCCCCCAGCTCCAACGCCCTCGGGAATCTGTACGCCCCCCCTGCAGGATACACCACCGCCCAAACCCCAATCGGACCTGCCTTCCCTTTTCCGCGCACCCCCGTCTTCGCCCTCGCCTCCAATAACATCGGAATTACCTCCTCCAACTCTTTCGATGCTGGAACCAACCGGCCCTCCACTTCCACCTGGCGGAGAATATTTCCCAGCCCCGTGGCGACTTTCCTCGCTTTGGTGATGGGAACGAGCGGCAACGCAACCCTGCTGGTCATGATGTTAGAAAACGGGATATCCACGGCCTGGTGAGTACGTTCTGCAACTTGGACTAGTTCAAGATTGCGTGGTTCACCAGTCGTGCGACGCCAGCGAGAGGCGAGCATGGTGTGGGGACGGCCGTTTTGGAAGAGTGTGTTTGCAAGGGGGAGGGTGATTGAGAGGGGGAGCGGATGGGTGGTAAAGGGGGGGAGGTGGAAAGTTAGGGAGGGGTGGTCGGTTGGGACTTCTTCTTTCCACAGCTTGGGGAGAAGCGTGTCGGTGGGACTGGAGAAGAGAGAGAAACCCTCGGAGGAGGCGTAGGGTGCAGTAACGGGTGTGGAGTCGACAGCGGCGCCGAGGACACTGAGAGAGGAGGTGCTGCTAGCAAGGGGGGCAAGGATTTGGGAGAGGAAGGCAGCGTCCTGCAGCCATGGGGCCAGACCCTTGGATGCGAGGATGAGGGCTGTTGCAGAGGGCGTTGGCGACAAAGCTGAGATGATGACTTCGGCCACTTGTTGCTGAGAGGGGTTAACACTGTGATCGGCGTAGTAAAGTTAGGTCAGATTAACCTTGGTAGATGATGCTAGGTCGAGTGACACTGTGAGGCAGGTCTCATTCCTCAGTGTAGATAGGGCGACTCGTTGAGAAGCTCCGTGGACGCGGTTGATGCGCGCAATCCGCACCACATTGCCGATTGGCTGGCGGTGAGGTCTGAGAAATAGCATTATTGTTGTTGTATCATAGCTTCTTCACACCGATATACTGCCTATATTGCAGGCACAGCACAATATGACTGGATAGCTTCAGTATAAGCAGTTTTCAATCCGAGTGCAGGTTTTGGTTCTCCCGAACCAAAGTTCCGCCAGGTTCGGCCGTGCAGGCCTTACCTACAATACCAAGGAGACAGGTGCCCAACATCACAAAATCCATCGACCAAGAGTAAGACTCTCTCAATAATCACCCGTCAATTCTCATGATAAACCTATCCAGAAAAAAAAGAAAAAAAGAAAATTCACACCTGTTTCTCGCACAAATCTGCCCCCCTCAGACTCCCAGCTACGGGAAATGCCAAGCTTCCAGCAGCCCTAGGCTCGATGTGGAACAAACGGGACCCACCCCCCTAGCCGCCCACTGCTGGCGATCAAGAACAGAAGTGACATCATAGCCTGAACACCATCAGAACTCTTGACGCTTCATGATTGAAAGCGAGGAGATGGTGCAAATACACACTCACATCGCAAGCTAAACTGGAAACGCTAAAAATGGCAACCAACTCATCGCGTGGGAATCCCATCGCCGCCCGTGACGGGCCTCTTGTCGAGGCATCGATGTCGCCCATCTCAGCCGACGCAAAGTCACAAATTCGTAACACATCTTCCTCGACCGACCCCATCACCGCCCAGCATACTGCAGGTCAAGAGAAAGAGCTCGTCCAGAACCAGAATGGGCCCGAGGCTGAAATGAAGCGAGAGATGGAAGAACTAGGAAAACCATGAAGCAACACGGCCTGAGTCATAAAAACCTGGTCAACAATTAAGATAGATTGTACGATCAAATATTGCTTGTTATTTGGTATCATGTGGGGTTTCAAAAGCAATCAACACCATTATCCCCATACCAACAATGTCAAGATCCGTATATTCAGCCATCCTCCATGCTCCTCCTATCCTCTCCAATCTCAGACAAAAGAAACGTCTGCTGTTCTGTACCACTGGCCATGGTATTCCCAGCGCCAGGCCCAGGTTATTGGTTTCTAACGCGCCTTTACATGACGAGGCACCTTCCCTTGTCGCCCTTACCATGCTGCCCTGCAGCGAGCCCCTTGGGGTTATTGCTCCGTCCAAACCCCATCGACCGGTGGCTGAACGTCGTGACATCTGTCCAGGCTGCACTGCTTGCCGCGTCAAAATCCCGCTCTTTCTTCTTATTCTTTTTGCGTTTACTCTTGGACCGTGATCGCCCCGTCCAGCCCCGCCGTTTAGCATCAGCAATGTTCTTAGCTGCACTACGCACCGCCCGGCTTTGCTTCCTGTTAAGACTGGCAACCCGTGCCCCCGAAGATCCCGATCCCGAGCCTGGCCCGCCTGGAGGCAGCAGATAGTTTGAAACACCGCTTGAAGCCTGTCCCCCGTTGGATATGTTCTCTAGGCGCTCGACTGTTGGTAGCAAGACGGCTTGTGCAGTGGGTCGCGGATGGCGAGGCACAGGTGCTAGGATAGGTGTTTCTGCTCGACGCCCCGAGATACGTCGGTCAGGCGGGTCAAATGCACCAGTAACCCCTTTAGGGGTACTGATGATAAGGGGCATATCCTCTTGGGGCGGTCCTGGTGCGAACTCTCGCCGTGGTGAATCTTGTGCGAACTGCGGCTGCGGTTGAGAATGACAGCGAGGTTCGTAGGGCGATTGCTGGTACTGGGGGTAGGGCTGCTGGTGTGAGAGTGGTCTCTGATACGAGACTCGTCTGTACTCCCCGCTATTGCGACTCCCGACAGGCACACGCGGTAGTTGGAAAGCGCCAGATTGCCGGTTGGCATTATCGCCACGATTGGAACTCATTGGCTGGCCGTGACCCAGCGCAGAGTAACCTTGGGGTAGAGGCGCGCCTACGTTCATATTAACTACAGGTGCTGAGTACGGATAACCAGTTGTTGTGCCGACAGTCTTCGGTGCTGGTTGAGTCGGCCATGTCATCGAGTTGGAAAGCCGCCTGCCTCCAGGGCCCGTGATCGGCTGCTGTGCGCTACTGCTGCTGCCACTGAATCCCTGTATCAGGTTGTGAAGAGACGGAGAAGGGATCTGTAGATCGAGGGCCGGCGCACCGCCAGGTCCTCGTAATGGACCGGTTGTTTGAAGTCGCGGAAGGGACAGCGGCTGGTGTTGGGCTGGCATAGTGTTGTGTAGAGGTGGCATCGCCGGCGCCCGGCCGCCCGGGGCAGGGTTGCTGACCGCTCGAGTCTCCATTGGACGAAGTGAGCTGCCTCGCTCTGGTCTTCCGCCAACAGCGGGCGACTCAGGGGGGGAGACATCATAAATGTTCTCTCCGTGCAGATAACGGGAGTTACTCGAGCCGGGCCTGAGAGATCCGTCCCTACCAGAGGTTACGGAAGAACCGCTTCCCTCACGCCGATGCCAGGGAGGCTGAGGTGCTTGGAGCGGGATCTGCGAAGCCGGTAGGACTTGTGGTACCGGAGGAACCGGCGGTACAGCAGAATGTGGAACATTCAAGCGGCGTCCTGTTGCCGGAGTGCGCTGGGCTTGAGGTGGCGCTGACGGGCCACCACTCGGCCGCAGCTCCGCGACTTCCTGTTGATCCCTGCTTGGTTCCGCATCGGCAGCAGAGTCGGTATTTGAGATTGCATGGCGGAGGAAAACTGGCAAATCGCCGGGATCCTCCTTCTGGTACGGAGGCGGAGGCGGAACCCAGTTATCTGCATCGCTCTCGTGAGGATGTTCGGCCCTTCCATCTGCCCGCCTATACTGAACCGGTCCAGCAGCCGCTGCGGGTGGGTGCAGGCGCCGGTTGGCAGCCGCGGCAGTGGCTGCGCGCCGGAGTGTCGTCCCGGATCGGGGGCTGGCATGCGCGTATGGCGCGTCAAGTGCTTCCTGCTCCTCGATGGACTGCCCCTCTTCCGCCTCATCAGACTCTCCCGCGGGCTCCACCACTCTAGGTGGCGGCACGCCAATTCGACGTGGTTGTAAGGGGTCGTCATCATCACCACCCTTTCCGTCTCTCAATGTCTGGGTTGGCATGGCAGGAGGTCGGGTAGCCGTCGTTGCAGCACGCATCACAGGGCCACGACTACCTCGTTGCTGAGCGACGGTGCGTCTCCGAACAATGGCGACTTCTGTCGCCATGTCCCGATGCTCCTCCTCGAGAACCTCGGGTTCCCTGGTTCCCACTTCGATGGTAATCTCTGCAGATCCACCATCTTGTACTGAATAGTCAAACTCGACAATAGTAAGTCTACCCCCGTCGACGAAATCGATCCCCTCGTCGTCCGAGATCGATAGCCCCTGGGCAACGTTTCGTGCGGCGATGATGAGCCGTTCTTTAATTGTTGAATTTCCAAAGTCGGCAACCCACTTCACCATACTCACACCATCAAGTTCCCCGATCTTATAGCCCCCCACAAAGGTATTTCGGTGCTTATCACAAATAAGTTGCCACTGCGGCACTCGGACTTGGTCAATCCCATCTTGTGTCCTGGGGGCTGCACGCGTTGAAGGCCCGCTGTTACGGCGGTGCAGGCTGCCCGAGTTTGACCCGCTGTCGAGGCCGACATTCGACGAGTCGGGGACCGCATCGAGGTCTTCAGGGACACCATAGAGCCAAACCTCCTTCCCTTGAAAACCAGCGGAGACTAGCTCACCATAGTACGACGCTGCCGGGAGCGTGCAGGGGATAAGCTTGGCTTGCGAAGTCGGGCTGGGAACCGGCCCAGTGAAGTAAGTTGTGCCGTTTCGCAAGTCATCGATTCGCACAGCGCGGAACGTCTCGAAGCTGCGGTCATATGTGAATGTCCAGCCGGCTTCCTCGTACTTGCCATTTTGGATAAGCACCGCATGGCTGCAGTCGCGGCTCGTATTGGGAAAGAGGATCGATGTGGTCCACAGCGCGCTGATGTTATCATCTGCCATAAGACTTCCCGGATCATAATATGGCGCAGTCAAAATGACGGTGTTGGGCTGGGACGAGTGAACTGTTGTCCCCAGGATCTGGGTTCCATCGAATGAGAATGACAAAGCGTCGACGGCGTCACACTTCACCGCTCTCCTGTCTGTGGAGGGAGAATTACCTCCCAGGGCTGAAACCTCAATTCCTCCTTCATACGCGGCAGCCAGGACAGTACCGCAGGGTGAGAGGGCGATGGAACGGGGGCTGTGATCCAGAATAATGGACTGGGACCGTTTCGGGGGGGCTGAGCTGAGGTCGTAGATATCGACTTGCATCTCAGTCAGTAGGACAGCCAGCATCATCCCATCATCCTTTATACAGGTAGCGGCAGGTCGTCGTAGAATCTTGAATTCCCGCTTCACGGCAATCTCGGAGCCCCGGGTATCAATCACATATATGCGTGATGAATTGTAGGCCAACAGGTGATGGCCTTTTGGCGAGGGACTAAACTGTATCCCTTCCCCACCCGGGCACGAAGACGAACTGATGGAGTTAGATATGAGTTTGATGATGGTTTTGTTGGGTCGTAAATAAGCGTGGAAAAGGTTCCGTTTCACCTCGCGGGCAAAAAGCCGTCGAAGCTTGGGCAAATCTTCATCGCTGATGGTAGCATGGGCTCCAGGGTGGCTCATAGAATATGAGGGACAATTTCGCAGATGATGGGCGTAGAGGTGTGCCTGCTGGGCAACGCTCCTCCACTTGGTGTTGAGGAGCGCAAGGGACGCGAAGCCATTGGAGTCGGTTGCCTGAAGAATCCTGGGTTGGATTGTGAGAGGTTAGACATGTAAACCACGCCCCATAAGGCAGGAGGGTGAATAGGAGATAGCGAACGCACTGTTGGATGATTTCGTCGGGTAACCGATCGAAGGCGGGCGGCGAGTCGGCCATCATCATGGCCTTCTTGTCGATTGACGAGCGAAGGCGCCCCGTCCTGGCACTGTTCGTCATTGCAGACGATTTCGTCGGCGTAGAATGCGATCACAGCGGCCGCTCGTTCGTGGGGGGACTCATCGTCTTCACGGATCACAGGTTACTGGCATGTTCTCGTGGAGAAAAGGGGAATGTGTTTCGTGTAACGGTGTGGCGATTGAAGGTTGCCAGCTTTTCGCCGCTCGCAGCCCACATTGATGGTGACTTGAGGGTTCCAGGCAGGCCATGCCAGATTGGCGCGGGCAACAACCCAACGCGGAAGCACCCAAGCAGGCAGCCTGGGACGGGGGGTGGGGCGGCGATTGGAAGCCGATCAGCTGGGGATCCACAACTGCCCCGATGGTCCCCTCACAGAGCACGGGAAAATTTTGGGGCGGTGCTGGCCTATTCCTTGGCAGCGCCTTTGGTTTGCAGCAAGCGTCGTCTTCCAATAGTCAGCCACCATTCTGTCGCATTGGAGGATTTTGTTCTCGCTCTCAGGCAGTTGGCCTACAGCAGGTGATGTTGTCGCTCAACATGGCCAGATGCGCGTCACGACGAGCGATCGCTAGGGACCGAGTCAAGTAATTTAATCGCAAATGTCTACATACTTTGCCCACTCTTGCATTACATGTAGGTCAATAGGACGCCAGGCTGGCTGGTAACCCCTACAAATACCTCTGGAGGAGGAGACTGGACTTCAGTGCGTCGCAGGCTGATCAGCGATGGGGCTCCTGGAGAGCCGAGGCCGTGGCGAGAGGGGCTCCCGAAAGCTGGAATGACATTTACAAACTCCTTCGCAGCGAACTAGGTAAAGGTGAAGCGTCGTGGCCTGTTCACCCGGGACTGCTCAGCAACCTAAACAAATGCGGATTGTCCCCCGTCTTTTCGCAATGCGTGGCTGTTGCAACTCAGATACTTCGTACTACCAAGTATGTATGTTCGAGAGAGAGTGGAGGAAGAAGGTATGGGGCGCGGGTTCTGCATACGGTTACGGGAGTGTCCAACGAACCAAGCAGCTGGCGCGATGGGGTAAAAATAGCAACGGTTGCGACAGCGGGAGATGGCATTGTGGCGGGACAAAGAGCCGTTTGTCTCGTCAGCAAACATGACGAGTTCATGGAAGTTGTCAGCTTGCATGATCAACGGGGGACTTTTTGCGTTTCGATGTTCGGCAACCCTGTGCGAGTTGTCCCGATATCTTTTACGGATACTCTCTCCAGATTGCCATCGGATGGTTAATGGATGGGATAATTGCCGATCCTGGTTCCACAAAGCCTAGGCTCCCACAAGTCGCCTTGAGGCTTGACAACGGCCCCAAGAGGCGACAAGCCTCATTATGTTTATGCTACACTCTCTTATTGTAGTGTAAGGTACCTCACACACCAAGAGCAACCTACACTAGATAAGGTTAATGTGGCATCCGGTGAAGTGCTTACTGGTGGTGTTGAGAGATTGGATGGATCCGTGATGGTCTCAGCGTAAGCACAGGGTTTGAGGGGTGAAGTGGGGGCCTTTTTTTCGCCTTTTACATGTTTCACCCATGCTAGATACAAGCTTTATTGGGGGTGCTTGGTGTGCAAACCGTCCTGCAGCAGGCTCTAACTCACGTGCTAGCGCGGTGCCAATTCGCGTTCTGGAAGACGCGTCGACGACGATGAATTGAGGTCAAACTCAACACCACATCTACTTGGCATTTGAGCCCGGTGCCACACAGCTACTTGAACCATATATAGTTGTTGCCATGGCCGGCCAGACACTCAAGTCCAAGACCAACAACGTCGCCAGCAAGACCAAAACGACCGTCGCCGCGACAAAAGCCGAACCCAGGGAGAAACTTGCGTTGAAGCGCAAGGCGCCCCGTTCAGGTGATGAAGAGAACGACCTCTGCGATAGTTGTGGGGACGACGTAGAAGAAGAGGAAGAGATTAAACCTCCAGTCGCAAAGAAGTCTAAGACCACGAAAAACGACATGCCACTCGCGGCAAGAACAGCAATCCCCACGCTCAATAGGGCTATGTACATTGGCGCCCACGTCAGTGGTGCGGGTGGTGTGCAGAATTCCATCGCCAATGCTGTGCACATCGGCGCCAACTCCTTCGCTCTCTTCCTCAAATCCCAAAGGAAATGGACCAACCCTCCACTCGCTCCCGAGGCCAAGACGCAGTTTCACGCCTTCCTCAAGCAGCACGGCTACGACGCATCACAACACATCCTCCCGCACGGGTCCTACCTTGTCAACCTTGCCCAGGCCGACAAAGCCAAAGCCACTCAAGCCTATGATAACTTCGTTGACGACCTCAATCGGTGCGAAGCTCTGGGCATCCAGCTCTACAACTTCCACCCAGGCTCCACCGGTGGCGACACCATGTCCGCCGCATGCGGGCGTATCGCCGCGCAGCTGAACCGGGCGCACAAGGCGACCAAGTCCGTCGTAACTGTGATTGAGAACATGTGCGGGAGTGGTAACGTGGTTGGCTCACGCTTCGAGGAACTGCGCGACATTATCGCCCTCGTCGAGGACAAGACCCGTGTCGGCGTCTGCATCGACACCTGCCACGCCTTTGCGGCAGGGTACGACCTGCGCTCGCCCGAGGCATTTGCCGCCACAGTCGCCAAGTTCGACTCGATCGTTGGCCTCAGCTACCTACGGGCTTTTCATCTCAACGACAGCAAAGCCCCCTTTGGCTCACACCGCGACCTACACGCCAACATTGGCACCGGATTTCTAGGCCTACGTGCATTCCACAACATTGTCAACCACGAGCCCTTCCAAAACCTACCCATGGTACTAGAGACGCCAATTGACGAGAAGGGTCCCGATGGCAAGTCGTTTGAGAACAAGCAGATCTGGGCAGCCGAGATCAAACTGCTTGAGGGTTTGATTGGGCAGGACGCGGACAGCCCCGAGTTCAAGGCCAAGGAGACGGAACTACGAGCCAAGGGGGCGCCGGAACGGAAGAAGATCCAGGAGCAGGTGGATAAGAAGGCGGAGAAGGATGCGAAAAAGGGCAGTAGAGGCGCTGGCGCCGGGAAGAAAAGGGGAGCGAAAAAGAAGCAGGAAGCAGACAACAAGGATGAGAGTGACTGATGATGAATGGCGTGTTCCATAATACGGTGTTGTTGGATTGCCTGCTGGTGATTCGGGCAGTGTGGATGATGGATCCGTGTATAAGATGAATCGAGCTCCCGTCCCCAACTGTTTGGATACAGCACAAGCCCCTGCTCAACACGCATCGAGTCCCACGCTGACAATGCTTTTGAGGTGAAAATTGTCTGGGGCGTGAAATTTCCGAAGCACGTATGAGAAATTCGGTTGAGATCAAATGCCTGCCTAGTATCCAGCTAGAGTATAAATCACAAAGCCCGAGGCCGTCCTTCAAGTCGGCAGCACAAAGGTGGGGGGAATCCGAATCCTCCTCTTCAGACATGACAAGTTAGCCGTGTTACCACTGCGCACATGCGCGCGCGCTATATGGTTTTGGCGGGGTTTCAACACAGGCTTGTGACCTATAGCGCTCAGTGGAATGGCTATTTTGGGAAATGGAAAAGCAGAAAAGAATCAGGTCCAGGGAAATTGATTTCCTGGTCTGCCGGCCGAAAAGCCAGCTATACATACTTCCACGGTATCTTACCTAGATCAGCGTATTTCGAGGCATCAAAGGGCCGAGGGCAGAGTCCCAGGGCGAAGCTCGATGGCCTTAATCTTGACCAAGGATCCAGAATCTAGGCGGCCCGATGAACTCACTGAGGTAGGTTCTGTCTTGTACAGTACAACTGAGGTATCGTGCTCGTGTGCTGTTTAAAACCAACTGTTTAAGACCAACTTCCAATATAGCAGCAACAAGACTGACCAATAATGCAAACACACACAAACGCCAGAGGCGAGACGAATGCCGAGCAGAACAAGAACCCCCCGGCCCGAAACTCACTCCTTCGCTCCTTCATGCCTTCAATCCCATACTAGACCCAATTGTCGCATCCGAGTCCAATCCTCCCTAGCTACGCGTGGGCAACGTCGACAACCCAAACCGGCCAAACTACCTGCAGGAGGGCTTCTGTTGGTACGAGGAAGTGTAACAGAAATTACCGCTTCCCCCTAGCCCACGCCTCAACCTTCCCCATCAGCCCCCTCAGGCCGATTCCTCTCTCACAATTCCCTTGCAACCACATCTCCATCCTCTCCCTCACATTCCGCATGCTCTTCAACACCGGCAAACGGCTGCCATCCTCATTCTGAACAAACTGACCCGGATTCAGCAGCACGTCAAAGCAATCATGCCAAATCTCAGTCTGCCAATACCGCTTGAGGCTCTCGCGAATCTTGTAGCGCCTTCCGCCGGCCGTTGCTAGCCCCCCTGCGTCTGCACGGATGGTTTCAATGTACTTGCCAAAGAGGAGGCAGTGAATGGTACCGGCAAGTCCATGGTAGTCAATCTGCCAGGTCCAAGGGCGGCCCTCGCGCATCTCGGCGCAATCCTGAGACGACGTCTTCCAGTCGGCAATGAACTGGACATCCGGGACGAAGGCCCGCATGTCAATGGCGCGGCCAAAGTCGATAAGCGTGACGCCGCGGGCAGCCCAGCCGCCTGTGCCCGCCGGAGACCACTGGCTGGAAAGGTGTTCGTACGGGACGGATCCATCGAGGCGCAGGAGGCAGTTGTCGGCTTTGATATCGCCATGCATGATCTGCTTGGCGTGGAGGGCCTCGATAGTGCGGAGAAGCTCGATGGTAAAGAACATGGCAAGGGTTTCATCCATGACGCCTGACGGCTCGGCACGGAAGATGTTGATTACATCGAGGAGGGTGCCATGGGAGAAGTAAGGGATAAACAGGAAGCCCTCATCCTGGTAGAGGTGCATCTCAAGCGCCGGGGAGAGCGATGCTGTAGCACGGTGTTGCGGCCCTAGACGCGAGTGCGCAAGCCGCATCATGTAAAACTCCCATGGCGTGGGCGGTTGCTCCATCTTGAGCGCTTCACGTTCGTGGCGGCGGTTGTGTGCGCTGGCAAATGCGCCTCGGCCCATTATGGCGACAGGGGCATTCTCATCTCCAGACTGCGCTGCCGCGTCGCCATCGCTGTCTTCTTCAGTCGGGTGTGAGTTCTCCACCAGGTATACTGGAGCAAAAGCACCGGCGCCGAGTTCTCTACGGATAATATATTCCGTCTCGACACCGGGGAACTGGACAATAATAGGCGTGTTCACGGCGAGCGTCCTATCGGTACTGCTCTGTCGGCTGCTCTTTGCCACTTGTTTGGCGTACCTGCGGATCTCGCCCCCCTTCTCGTACCGCTCGTTACTGTGGTCGTAAAAGCCGTCGTACGAGCTGAGTGGCGGCTGGATTGACGCCAAAATTTCGTTCCGTACCGTGTCGTCCACTGGGTTGCATTGGGCATCTTTGATGACAGGCCCCTTGGGAGCGAGAGCATTGGGACCCAGTCTCTTCGGCCCAAGAGGCTTACCAAGAGTCGCTGGTTTTGCTTTCTGCAATTGCGGCTGCGCCACTTTCCACTTGGGTAAGTCGTCCTCGATCACTTCCCGCAGTGGGCTGCTAAGTTGCTCGAGGTCGATCGTGTCCTCGCGTGCTAGCATTCTCCCATCCTCTTTCTTACATGGGGTCTTGGCAAGAAGATCACAGCCGCTCTGCTCATCGGTAATGTCAAGCGACGATTCGGTCCTCTCGGTAATAGGTGTCATAAAGGGGAGGCGGTTGTTGGCCGCCTCAACCGGGTCCCGATATGGCCTTCGAGAGGGCACGTAGTCCTCTGGAGGGATCGGGACGAAGGAGGTCCTCGTCGGTGGTGCAAAATCATCCGATGTTGGCGTCGCCACCGTATCCTCGGCCTCTTCTAGAGTCTCGTGCATTTGCCCCGTCTCGTCGTTATCGTTGATTTCAATGAGATCAGAAACCTGGGTATCGTTCCTCTCTTCACCGTCGTCCCCATTAAGGAGGGGAACGTGCTTCCGCGTTGAGAAGTCTGACCATTCGCTAACACTCTTGGCATCTGAGTTCTCATCCTCACCGTGCTCGTCGACGGCTTCTTCGTCTTCGTCACCGACTTCACTCGCCGAAATGTTCCTCATGGTACCCGTGCTCTCTGCGCCGCTTGTATAATCGTCCGTCTCGTATCCATGCTCATCGTCACTGATGCTATTTTGTCCAGCGGCTGGCTCAAGCGGAGCATTAAATATGTCATAAATATCATCAGTTGCCGCTTGGGTGTGCAGCGTCATCGTCGGCTCCGCTGACTGTTTCCTCTTGATCTTTGGTCCAGAGGGCGAGTCTAGTTTCGCTTTGACTGCGAATAAATTAGCCAGACCCCAAACAAACCTGGACACTGACGTACTGATTTGGGTCTCATTGACTTCAATCACCTTCTTCTTCGTCTTGCTCTCCTTCGGGTAGATAGGAGCGCCATTCTCATCCAACTGAATCACGTCGTGATGAACCACAAGCCTTTCGGTGGTTGATTTGCTTACCACAACGTCCGCCTTGTGAAAGCTGTTCTCATTCATAGTTGAGGGACCTTGGTCCAGAGTATCAACCTCATCCGTCCACTCGTGGCCCAGCCATCCACGGTTGGCAGCCCAGACCTCCTCAAAGCTCAACTCGGTGCCGGGTTCATCGGGAGTCGGGTAGACAACTCGCAGATCTACAAAGACACGCTCTTTCTTACCACTAACAGGATTCACGGTAACCTGGGCCTGGGAATGGTGAATGGTAATATGCGATTGAGACAATTGCGTTGACAGAGACTGAAAATACATATGCGCCAAACCGCTATTCATTAGTCCTATTTGAATCAACACGTGATTGTGAGGGGTGAGGGCAGAATAGTGACATACCGTATCCCTGAATACCTGCATCTTAGGGGCACTGCTCTTCTTTCCTCCCGCCTTAAGCGTCTCGCCAGCCCAAGGCTTGGGCTCCATTATGTTCTCTTTCTTGCGGTCCGCTAGTGAACCGATCGTGTCCCAACCCTTTGATCCCGCTAATTTGGAAGAGAGTGCTGGGGCAGCCGCGCCAGCGTCCGAGAAAATGTTCAACTTTGCCTTTGCCGGTCTGGACGGCTGACCACCACCAATGGCACTTGTTTGTCTCGGGGCCTGAGGATTGCGAGCAGCGGCGGCGGCGGCGAATGGATCGATTTTGGCGGCCAACGCTGGCCGGACCGTCGGAAGAGCTGGCGAAGAAGGGCCCTCGATCCCATCGGCGACGTGTGCTCGCCTCTCTTCAAACTCACCAAATTTTCGGAGGAGGCGCGATGTAGGACGGGCCTCACGCTCGATTCCCAGCTTGTAGACTTCCTCGGCCTGCGCCCAACGCCCAACACTCTCTAGCCATGCCGCATATTCCTCATAGAAGATGGCCAGAGTCTCGCCGATTCCGTGTCGCGAAAGAAAAACAAAGCTTTCCCGCGGCGAGTCAGAGAAGAACTGGATGTATTGCAGCCAGAGCTTAATGTATCGGGGGTCGTTTTTGTACTGAGGCGCACCGACAAATGCCTTGGTGGCGCGCTCGAGAAGTGTGTGTAGTTGGGACTGTGGCGTAGCCTGTGCTGAGGGATATGCATCGAGAGTCCAGCGGATATAACGGTCGTAAACGTCGAGAGGATCGTCGGCCTCTCCGATATTAGCAATTTCGGCCTCGTACTCGGCGCGGATGCAGTCGTTGATTGTTCGCGTATCCGATGGAGTCTGTCTCGCGAACTTGTTCGCTGGGGATGGCGAGAACAGCTCTGCGAGTTTCTTGGCTGACCTCCCGCTGGGAAGCGCCTGAATGTTTTCTTTTTGGCCCTCGATAATGTCGAAGTTGATCAAGTCGTCGGATGCCATTTTGGATGTGGTTGTGCCACTGTGATAGCTGTCCGAATACTTGTTGAAGATCGATGTATTGTCGTCGAGTCGATGTCGACCTGCCTCCTCGATGCGACGGTGGAAATTGGTGGGGGCGTGCCTATCCGGCCACGACAAGGCTAACCAAATATTTGGGCAAGTCGCTGTAGCAACCCCGCGTCATCCACCAGCCGCCAAGACCTTAGACAATCGGCCCCACTGCAAAAACGAGCCTCAGGCAACTACGGTGGGTGAGTTCCAACGCCTGAGTCAATTTTAGCCTCGACTCGACGTGGAAAAAGGTTTGGGTCGCCGTGACTTATTTACAGCACACGTCCTCTGGTTTAGGTGGGATCCCGGCACCGCAGGGCAGGAATGGATCGTACGGATTAGTTTGAAGACATCTTGCGTCGCCAGTCTGGAGAGCAGTCATCCTCATCACACAGGAGCAAGCCAACACTTCGAGAAAGGCAAGTTTGACAATCACATAACCTTGGTATTTGTTCATTGCTTCTATTGAGTTTTTCCATTTTCATGAGCCGTCTCGTGGTAACCGTTTTATCCGAGGTAAACAAGCTGCCGCTCACTCAGCCGCCTCCGACCCTCTTCCGGATCCCGACTCCATCCGAGAGTGTCTCCGCTTCAAGCCCACTTACAGGTTGACAGCGGTGCGGAACTTCTCACCGGCATAAACGGCGTTCGAGCCAAGCTCCTCTTCAATACGCAGGATCTGGTTGAGCTTGGCGAGACGCTCCGAACGGGCCGGGGCACCAGTCTTGATTTGGCCTGAACGGATGCCAACTACGATGTCAGCGATGGTAACATCCTCAGTCTCACCAGAGCGGTGAGACACCATGACACCCCAACCATCGGCATAAGAGTCTTTGGCGGCCTGGATCGACTCAGTCAAGGTGCCGATCTGGTTGACCTTCAGAAGAAGGGCATTGGCAGCCTTGAGCTCAATCGCCTTCTTGATACGCAGAGGATTGGTGACAGTCAGATCATCAGCAACGAGCTGGATGTCTTCAGTCTTGTAGAAGTAGCTCCACGCCTCCCAGTCGTCCTCGGCGAAGGGGTCCTCGATGCTGACGATGGGGTACTTCTTGACCAGCTCGGCATAGAGGTTGGCGAGTTCCTCATACGTGAGCCACTTGCTGGGGTCCGAGTCGGGGTTCTTGAAATCGAGGTCGTACTTCTTGACATCCTCCTTGTAGAACTCGCTAGAGGCAACATCCATGGCGATCTTGACCTGACCTGTGTAGCCAGCCTTCTCGATAGCCTCAGTGATGAGGTCAAGCGCCTCGGTGGGGGTCTGGATATCGGGAGCGACACCGCCCTCGTCACCGACATTGCCGGCAGACTGGCCATACTTCTTCTTGGCCAAGCTCTTGAGGATGTGGTAAACCTCGGCACCTTGGCGCAGAGCCTCAGAGAACGAGGGGGCAGAATCAGGCACGATCATGAACTCCTGGAAGGCCAGGCGGCCACCGGCGTGGGAACTGCCGGTGGTGTCAGCACGATGACCGGGCACATTATGAACTGGGTTGCAAAAACTTACCCGCCATTGAGGACATTCTGGAAGGGAACAGGAAGGACATAGGGCTTCTTGGTCCCAGCGAGATCCGAGATGTGGGCATAGAGCGGGACACCTTTCTCAGCAGCACCGGCCTTGGCGACGGCCAAGCTGACACCAAGAATGGCGTTGGCACCAAGCTTGGTCTTGTTGGGGGTGCCGTCGAGGTCAATTAGGAATTTGTCAACCTTGGATTGGTCCTTGACATCGATGTTCTCCTTGATCAGGGCGGGACCGATGATCTCGTTGACGTTCTGGACCGCCTTTAGGACACCCTTGCCGGCCCACTTGGTCTTGTCACCGTCACGGAGCTCGCAGGCCTCATGCTGACCTGTCCAGTGCGTTTATTAGTTTGGGGACCTCGGAAGCTGGGTGTGCGGGGTCACGAACCGGTAGAAGCGCCCGAGGGAACAATAGCGCGGTGAAGGCCGACCTCGGTGACAACATCGACCTCGACGGTCGGGTTGCCACGAGAGTCGTAGACGTAGCGAGCGTGGACCTTGGAGATGGGCATTGTGACTAGTTCTCTTGCAGGGAAGTGTCAGCAATGGTCAATAACTGTTGATTGTTCAGGCTTGGGAATGATGGATGATGGACGTTGAGAATCGGGCAGGTGCTGGCTTCCAACGTAGCTGCGGTAGGTGAGAGGTTCAAGTTTTGAGGCAACGAGTAACACGCAGGTGGCAAAAAATATTGCTCCTTCGTAGCTTATACGCAAAAATTCCCTCAGTTGGAAGCTGCATAGCGGTCCTTACGAATATCCCGCACAAGTTATCGTCAACAAGGTGCCTTGGATGACCAACACCAGCAGAGCCCCGAACCAGAATGATTGGGGAAGCAAGACATCGCTATTGGGAGCAGAGGGGAACTGGGGGGCTTATTGAAGACATACATACCTTTGGGTCGGTGAACAGTTCGATGCTGTGGTGCTGTAGAATCACTCGGGGTGGGCAAAGTAGTGAGGAAGAGAAGAGATCAAGAATGAGCAGCTTGGCGCGAGGAAGCTTTTGGACTTAAGAAGAGACAGAAGAGGAGGGGCAGGTTTGTTTGTGGTGGGGTGATTCGGGAAGGTAGAAGGAACGTTTCTTCTGTTAATGATTGCTAAGGGCCATCATATGAGAAGCCGCCGATTTCGTCAGTGCTAGCATCGCACATTGGGTAGCAGCTACCTTTCCGCTTGAAACCCAGCAAGACCTGCAGCTGAACCGCACTTCGTTGAGAGCTGGTCTTCGGGCTTACGGTTTACCTGCGTGAAAAAAACTTTTCAGGAAAGGAGACTCAGGTTCGCACAGAACCTTCCTCCCACACCTTTCATGATGGATCTCACCTGTTCACCTTTGCAGGGCACTATCTCTTATGCTATGACTCTTTGTTTCGGCTTTTCATATGATTGCCATAGGTGAACTGCTTCTTGTTTTGCGGCGGCCTGTAAAACTACGGGCATCTTTGGGACTAGAAGCCAATGACCCCTCCATCCCCGCCACTGTAGCTACCCCGCAACCAGGTCCGATCGATCATGGCTGTAGGCCCAAGCTATGACACTCAAATGCACTACACTACAGTAAACATATGTCGGACTGACACTGGAGGTAAGTTGGAGATCTTAACTTCAGCAAGGGTCAGTTGGAAGCCGTAAAGGACACCGGCTTTCAGACATTGATCGGAGTTTTCCGTTACGATCCCCTTGTGTGAACTTACAGATGGATAACTGCATCCACATGTTGCTTCCAAAGTCCCAAACAGTCATTCTTGTGTGGCAACGACATATGAGGGATGGGGAGGGAGGCGCTGTTGCCCCTAGGTAGCCCCCAAAGCGCCCCCGGCGGGTGTTGTCGATTTATATGAATAGCAAGCGATAACACGGCGGTTAAGTGTTCAAGGCTCCCGAGACCATCATGTGGTTAAGGGCTGCAGAGCCAGTCTAACAGCATAATCACTACTAAATTTCTTGCCAAGGCGGCTTTCCATGTCGGGCGCCCAAAACTAGACATGTAGTCTACAAGTAGGTAGCTTTCAGGCCCAGTCCAATGGTCGCAGACATGTCAACGTGAATGTCCGCATGTTTTGGAATTGCCCCAGGCAATGCAAGAAACCAGGACAGGCATTGAATTCTAATATTAATTACCTAGGTAGTGTCGGGACAAAGCCATCATCAGACCGCCTGCCTTTTACGGGTTGCTGCAATCGGGGAATTGGGACCGTGACTTCTCCACGATTGGCAGGTGTGCTTAAGCGAAGTTCAGAACTCGACTGGGATGGCCTGGGCGGCGGCGGTCATTAGGGACCTGGATTCAGCTTCTGCTTCCTGCCTTCTTCATAAAACTCCTCGATGAGCACTGTGCGTGACAACAGCAGGCGTGTACGAAATTCATGTTGTTGTTTTTAAATATACCCATTCTAGACCTTCTTTTCTAGCCACTTTTAATCATGTATCGCTCATCAATTCGTTTGCGGCCTGCCTGTCGAGCACTACAAAGCCGTCCGCTCTCCCCAGCCGTGAAGCTTTTTCATCCGTTTGCGCAGTAAGCACACCAGACATTTATTTCTAGGCACACCCCAGTGGACCCGCCTGCCACACCCCAGTGGGCCCGCCTGCCACACCCCACGCATCCCCCCCCCTATTATACTGACCACCCCGCAGCACCTCGAGCTCAAGACAATTGTGCTCGGCCACTTCAGCACTGAGCCTCAACTCAATTACACCGTCCCGTCAAGTCTGCCGCCCAGTACGGACTGCCCGTCTCTCCCGTCAACCATTTGTTCGACATTGCTCTCACAGACGTCACAACATGTGCCGAACGCAAGCTACAGCCGATGTGGCAAGTGGGGTCAATGTCCAGTCTCGCGAGCTGCTCCCTGCCAATGTCATTCCCCGTCACTACCATGTCACACTTGAGCCCGACTTTGAGAAGTTGACCTTCGACGGTACTGTGGTCATTGATTTAGATGTCGCCGACGACTCTAAGTCCATCTCGCTGCACACGCTCGAGCTCGATATCCACAATGCAAAAATCACGACGGGAGGGCAAACTGTCAGGTTGGCCGCGTCTGCCTTGTTCTCCAGGAATCTGTCCAGCTAATGGAATCACAGCTCCTCCCCCGGCGTTTCTTATAACGAAACCGCTCAGGTCAGCACCTTCACCTTCGATAATGCTGTCGAGAAAGGTACCAGAGCGCAGCTCGAAATTACCTTCACCGGACAGCTAAACGACAAAATGGCGGGTTTCTACCGCTCGACTTACAAGAACTTGGATGGTAGTGAAGGTATTATGGCTGTTACGCAGATGGAGCCCACCGACGCCCGCCGGGCTTTCCCCTGCTTCGACGAGCCGTCACTCAAGGCTGAGTTCACGGTTACACTTATTGCCGACAAGAATTTGACGTGCCTGAGCAACATGGACGTCGCCTCCGAAACCGAAGTTCAGTCCAAGGTCAGCAGGGGCACCAGAAAAGCTGTCACATTCAACAAGTCTCCCCTTATGTCAACCTACCTAGTTGCCTTCGTCGTTGGCGAGCTGAACTATATTGAGACCAACGAGTTCCGGGTGCCCGTCCGTGTTTACGCGCCCCCCGGACAGAACATTGAGCATGGCCGCTTCTCACTTGACCTGGCAGCTAAGACGCTTGCATTTTACGAGAAGGTATTCGGTATCGAATTCCCCCTCCCAAAGATGGACCAAATTGCCATCCCAGATTTCGCCCAGGGCGCCATGGAAAATTGGGGCCTTGTGACGTACCGTGTGGTTGACCTCCTTCTCGACGAGAAGGTCAGCGGCGCAGCCACCAAGGAACGTGTTGCTGAAGTGGTTCAACACGAGCTCGCTCATCAGTGGTTTGGCAACTTGGTGACTATGGACTGGTGGGACGGTCTGTGGCTCAATGAGGGGTTCGCAACTTGGGCTTCTTGGGTAAGCAGCACCACGAACTTCCTCCCTGCTTCGTATCTTGCTAACTATCACCCCCAAAGTATTCGTGTAACATCTTCTATCCTGAGTGGAAGGTGTGGCAAAGTTATGTCACCGACAGTCTTCAGCGTGCCCTCGGTCTCGACTCTCTCCGGAGTAGCCACCCCATTGAGGTGCCGGTAAAGAGAGCGGACGAAATTAACCAGATTTTCGATGCCATCTCATATTCGAAAGGTTCCTGTGTACTGAGAATGATTTCGACCTATCTCGGAGAAGATACATTCCTGGAGGGTGTGAGGCGCTACTTGAAGAAACACGCGTACGGGAACACGCAAACTGGAGACTTGTGGTCATCGCTGGCCGAGGCCAGTGGCAAGAATGTTGAGGATGTCATGAATGTTTGGACTAAGAACATTGGTTTCCCGGTGGTTACCGTCATGGAAAAGGGAGACAACACCATCCACCTGAAGCAAAATCGCTTCCTCCGGACTGGCGATGCCAAACCCGAAGATGACCAGGTCATCTATCCCGTCTTCCTCGGTCTGCGGACCAAGGACGGTGTTGATGAGTCCTTGACTTTGAATGGTCGGGAGGCTGACTTCAAGGTTCCCGGTAGCGACTTTTTCAAGCTCAACGCGAACCACACTGGCCTATATCGCACATCTTATTCTCCAGAACGGCTAGAGAAGCTTGGTGCAGCAGCCAAAAAGGGACTTCTTAGCATTGAAGACAGAGCCGGCATGATTGCCGATGCGGGTGCTCTGGCCACGTCAGGGTACCAGAAGACATCAGGCGTGCTCAGCCTTCTGAAGGGATTCACAACTGAGACTGAGTTTGTGGTCTGGAACGAGCTCGTCTCCCGTGTTGGCTCGGTCCAAGGGGCATGGATCTTTGAGGATCAAGCCGTCCGTGATGGTATCGAGGCGTTCCTCCGTGACCTCACCAGTGCCAAGGCGCATGAGCTTGGTTGGGAGTTCACCGAAAATGATGGTCACATTGAACAACAGTTCAAAGCCATGATGTTTGGAAGCGCTGGCCTGGCTGGTGATGGGGTTGTCATCAAGGCGGCGAAAGACATGTTCGCCAAGTATATGACAGGAGACAAGGAAGCCATTCATCCCAACATTCGCGGCAGTGTATTCAGCATGGCCCTCAAGTATGGTGGTAAAGAAGAGGTATGGATTTCCTGCACATATGAGTTTCATGATGCTGACAGTTCGCTAGTATGATGCTATCCTCAACTTCTATCGGACGTCGACGAACAGCGACGAGCGTAACACGGCTCTTCGTGTCCTGGGCCGCGCCAAGGAACCAGAGCTGATCAAGCGAACACTGGACCTCCTTTTCAGCGGTGAAATCAAGGATCAAGATATTTACATGCCGACAGCTGGTCTACGTGGGCACCCTGAGGGCATCGAGGCCCTGTTCAGTTTCATGACGAGCAACTGGGACGAGCTCGTCAAGAAACTGCCTCCTGCACTCTCGATGCTTGGTACCATGGTCTCTATCTGCACCTCCAATTTTACCAAGCCAGAGCAGTTGGCACAGGTTGAGACTTTTTTTGCGAACAAGAATACCAACGGTTTCGATCAGACGTTGGCGCAGAGCTTGGATGCTATTCGCTCCAAGATCTCATGGCTGGAGCGGGACCGCGCAGATGTTGCTGGCTGGCTGAAGGAGAACGGATACAGTGGGTGAGATCGGGCGAACTTAGTGGGCATGGTCTGACTGGAGACAAAAGTGAAAACTCAGCCAGTTAAAAGTCATCGGCTATAGACGAAGAGATGTGACACTTGCAGACAGATGTATATTATGGGTTCCGAAGAGCGCCGTGTACGTGATTTTTATTCTTTAATCGGAACACCGCAATCCTATGAAAGTACCATAACTATTCAGGCCTTTGAGTTGTTCCACAATCGTCATCATCGCCATCCTTACCAGGAGGTACGTATAACCCTAACCCTTGATCAATCTATTTTCTGCCCCCCTTCTCCGCCCAAATTCAGGGCAATTTCATCAGCTCGACCTCCCGAAGCCTTCTCTCCATCCCGCCGGCTTGAAAGTTGGCCGCAAAGCAATCAGTTTCCTCGACGGCAGTCATGGGGTGGTTCGACGGCTGGTTTGGGGACAGCAGCGGTGAAGCAGACCTGTTGCGCAAGCTCGATCCTAAGCTCCGCGAATTCCTCGAGAAGGAATCCCCCGTAAAGTATACCACGACCGCGCAACAACAAGAGCGTCCAGGACAAGGACAGCAGCAAAAACAAGAACAGTTACGGCAAAGACCGCAACAACAACAACAACAACAACAACAACAACAACAACAACAACAACAACAACAACAACAACAACAACAACAACAACAACAACAACAACAACAACAACAA
>Ga0247765_1000392_pt1 | contig 34879 bp, 35 predicted proteins | sample UWRJL106311C6_FD_179949 | JGI IMG/M metagenome (GOLD analysis project Ga0247765, IMG submission 179949) | Plant litter microbial communities from Arlington Agricultural Research Station in Wisconsin, United States - UWRJ-L106-311C-6 | ecosystem: Environmental > Terrestrial > Plant litter >...
CTTTCCTAGAGATTTCTACCAGTACCTCATTCACCTGTGATTTTGGCCCTGACACCTTGTATCAACGACTATTCCATCCCTGGTTAGGAATTCACACGCTAACCTTTATTATCCCGGTGGAGGTGTAGCCAGGTGGCGGGGTGCATGTGGACTTGTGGGGTAGAGGATCAACTCACAAGGGTTTCTCTGTCCAAAAACTATGCGTCAGCTGGTCGCGTCGTCGAGAAAGGGTCTAATGTCAACAAATATATCACCTCAGAGACATACCTTGCTGCTGTTGCTGTTGGTGCTGCTGCTGCGCGAGATTTGGGGCTGGTTCACGGAGAGTCAAAATCACTGTGTCTCTTGGGCTAGCAAGACTGCAACGAATTCGCCTGCTTGAATGGCAAGCACCTTCTTTCTGCTGACACCCCACCTACCTACAAAAGTAAGACTGAGCCCATAAGCGGATAATCCTGCCAATCGCTCCACCGGGCGTCTCAGTCCCCGTATCAAATCGCAGTTCTGGAAGCAGGCTCAGTCCGTGGCATCGTGCTGCCAAGACGAAGCCATCATCGGGAACTTGAAGTCATCAGGAGCTCAGGGCTTGGTGCATGTGTAGGTCGACCAACGGCCACTTAGCAACGCATCACAAAATATGTAGAACGCGACGAGGCCCGTCCCTACAGTTGCACCAATTCCCAGTCATGCCCCTCTGTCAAGATACCGCCGAGCTATTTTTGTTTTGATGTTCAACCGCAGGGTTGTGGACAGCACAGGTCGCTGTTTGAGAAGTCGCGACCACCCCTTTTCATCCAGTCTTTTGCCAAATCTCTTTGCACACTACCTCCCAGATAGGCAAGGGCCACCGATAGTTTGAACTGTCAGTCACTTCCAGGGAATGTGGGGCTCGTAGTCGAGCAGGCAGGTAGGAAGGACATAGGCATGCAAAAGCGGGAATCGACGGAGGATCTGGAGCTGGCCACAAGACACCCCGTCCCCTCCCCCTGAACTCCAGTTCTCATCCCCCAGCATTAACAAGCGCAGCCTCATTTTCACATTAACAGAGAATAGTATGCGACAGCTCACATGTGATGCTCAGGACCGTGTACAGGCCCTCGCTCTGAAGCTGGACATCACCCAGCCGTTATTCTTGGACTTCCTACGTGTGTCTGATGATCGTGACAAGGCATCGCACAACAGACCACCCGTTCCATCTCGCATCGCCAAGCAAGACCTCATCACTGGTAGCTACATGGTCGACTAGGAGGCTAATAAAGAAGCCTGCCTGGCCAGAAAGACACGGACTCGGAGGACGACCGTAAGGTCTTTACGGAGCCCAAGATATCAGCTACCTAGTTTAAAATTTCCGAATTTTACAAACGTCTGTGGCAGCGGTCAGTGGGTTTCAATACAAAAACGCAGCTGAAATTCACCCAGCTGTTCGGCACCGCCGGGGGGGTGGTCGCAGCAGTCAACATACCTCAAGATATGTCATCAATGCTTGCGACAACTTCATCACATGCAGTCCCCTCCAAGTCCTCTGGCGGGCAACGATAACCTCACCTTCTGGATATTATTGATCACGGCCAATAACTAAACACTGACCTGCCGCCAAGATTGTATTTAGCAGCAAGGAAAAGTGTCGGCAAGATGGCACAGCTTTCTGCATCAACGCGGTTGGGTTCCATGTTTGTTGGTTCTAAGCATGTGAAAGACGCCAATGTCGTACATGTATCCACTCTGCGCAGCAGCGAAAGCATATTTAAGGTTTCACATGCAGTATTTTATCACCTGACTCACCCAGCTTTCTTCTCGTCTTATTTTTCGTTTTTTGTTGCCCTGCACTGCCAACACCCTGAAGCCCCAGGAAGTTGAAGATGCCCGACACGTTCCATCACTTTTCCCTCCTGCCATTCGAGCTGAGGGAACAAATATGGAAGTTCTCTGTCAGGCCAGCTATTCCCGGGGTTCATGTATTCGGCATGTACCCTCGGCCTTCGGCCGGCGGAGGACTTGCGGCCTCATTCCAGGCCTTTCACCCACTTGCTCTCTCTTGCTTGGCGGCTCCCCGATGCTTACCAAAGGCGAGCGCCTTCACCCCAGAGTCCCTGACAGCGGAGCCTCGGTCGTGGCTGCGGAATAACCCGTCGACCTATCTCATCGACAGCGGCCTTTGGTCAGCCTGCAAAGAGTCACGGCGCGTCATAATGCAGGCGTTTCGACGTCCCGAGTACCATGGAAAGACTGAATGGGGCCTCATAAAGTCTGATGTCCTGGACAACAAGAATGACGACGACGACAACCTTATGCACGGCAAACCGGCGAAAGAAAATAACTTTGGCCTCTTCGCAATGCCTGGGGTTACGTCGTACGCCACAAGGGAAGGCGGCGTGGACCGTTTCCTCTCGGTCGTGCCGGGTCGGGATTTGTTCATCCTCCAACCATTTGACTTTTCTAGTCACCTAAACAAACCAAATTTGAACGTCTCCATGCCGTTTTTTTACCCAGACGACCTAACAAGTCCCAGCTGGTGCCAACGCCACCACATCGCCCTGGAATACGACCCCGCGTGGGACAAGGCGCGCGAAGAAGAACACCGCCGCTACTACAGCTCCGAGCCCAACATTATTGGCTATCTGATTCCTGAAATTGCAGATAGCGGAGAGTGCGTTTCGACAGTTTGGTTTATCGACTACCGCATCAAGACACACCCCACCGGCTGGACCGATGTCGGGAAAGAGTCGGAGCTTGGCAAGGACGGCCGTCGAGTATTCTGGGGCAGCGATCGCCGATATGTCCAGGTGCTGAATGGGGAGTGGCCCGTTTCACATGATACTGGTGATGACCAGTACACATACCATGGACCGTGGGGGCTTATTAACGAGCTCAGGTATGAACTCGGCTATTACGAGGATGGTGAGATCTACGGAGGCGAATCTTGGTCCCATCTGGATCACTCTATTGAATTTGGCGTTCTCGCTTGCGAGTATCTTTAGCGGGTCATTAATCGGATGGAGATGGTGGCTACCTACAGAATTGGTGCGTCGTGCGTGGAATTCGTATTTTAGAGGAAGAAACAGGACACACGGAAGAGCGCTAAACTTTGAGAGCATATCATTGAGATGTTGATGAAGGCTGGTATCGACGTGCATTGACGGCAGACTGGATGCCTGCCTGGTCTTGTGCATCAAATCCCACGGAATGATGGCTGCTTTCGCCCACCATGCAAACCCAGCTATCAGTCGAGGCTATTGATTGTCGCCATTGTCACACTCGTCGCAACTCTCTCCCAAGCAGGGCCCTTCTTGTGTGAGGGAAATTTCGACGGGATCGTCCAAAGTTCCACTTGAATGGAGCAGGTTTGTGCGCAGCTGTGTAGGGTGGTAAGGGCCGGTCGCACCTTCCCCGGCCTCATGAATTGACCTGGGTGGGAAAAGACGACAGGGAGCACGATAAGGATATAGGGAGGGAAAATAGATGCGGATAGCCGAACCCCTTTTTCCGAATTTTGCAACATCTTCACATGGCTAATGCCCCCAGCTCCGTCAAACCCAGAGCCTTGGTCAGCCTAATATTCCCTGCCCGAGTATCGCGATGGCGAGAACGACGGCGCTGAGCCTCTGAGCAGCCCCAGGCAAGACCTTTCTGGCGGTTGATGATACTCGAGTCGCATGCACCCCTACAACTAACAACGGGGCGCAGTTCCCTGCAGCTGGTTTCAACGGGGTCCTCTTGGTTTCAGTTCAGTACGCGTCGAGGGAGTCAAAACGGTTTCGACCCAGACTGTCGGGACTGCGCCAAGCCATGTCCACGAGACTCCGAGTCCTCAAAATGCGGCCTCGCCTCGACTGCCCCACACAATCACACACATCTCTCGTTCATCCATCACTTTTGTTTTTACTGACCTTCTCCGTAGGCTTTCTTCTCCCTTTTCTTTTTGCTCTCTTTTTTTTTTTGGGACCTCCCGGAATCATGACTGAACAGACGACGGTCGACTCTGACGCGCCTCTTTGCGACATGGCTTCCCCTCCGGACGCTTCCAGACAGCAGCACTCGGGGCAGCCCATCATCATCCCCTCTGATACTACCGCCCCTGTTATTGTAAATAGTTCAACTAAGCAACATAGCCACGGCTCTTCATCCAGGCGCTCACCTCGACTGCTTGAAGCCGAAGCGAAACTGCGTGCCAGCTCACCAACAACACCGCCATCCGCGTCCTCCTCTAAGTTTTCGTCAAATCCATCATCAAAACCCTCACCAGAATCGTCGGAATCAACAGCTTCAACTACTTCAACGTCAACACCACCGTCGTCGACGTCAGCCACGCCTTTGACTCGAAACCCTGCCCGCAAGCTCTTCCCGAACGCCCCTTCCCGGTCCAAACATCCGGCGCTAGCGCCCACCGAACCCATCTTCGCCGACCCGAAGCCAAATGCAAACCCTGTTCCTCCACAGACGAAACCCAGGCAACGGCGAACCAAATCAGCGCCATCCTCGGCAAAGCTGCATGCCGCCACACGCCCAGACCCCGGCCCACGAGCCACAACTGACCCAACTCCAAGTCCAACTCCAGTCCGAAGGTTCAAAACCCTCCAGGACATCGACTGCGACGTCGAATCCCAGATCAAAGAACCCCGCCATCTCAGCAAGAAGGAACCCTTCGGCTACGTCTACGTCATCTCTCGGGTGCACAACTCCACTCCCATAATTAAAATCGGCCACACGGTGGGACCGTGCGTTGAAAAACGCATAAAAGTTATCGGGGCAACATGCCAGTCCATAACTCCACAACCGACTAGCACTAGCGATAGTCAAGAACACCGCCAAGTGTGGCTGTACTATGAACAAGTCGAACAGCTGGCCCACTCTGAGCTGGATAATTTTCGCTACGAGTTTGTTTGCAGTTGCAAGACCAAGCACAAGGAGTACTTTACAGTCAATGAAGAGGTGGGACGGATGGTGGTGGAGAGGTGGGCGAGGTTTTGTGAAGATTTACAGCCATATGGAAAAGAGGATAAGTTTTCGTTGTCGGAGGAGTGGAGGTTTCACTTGGATAGGTTCAAAGGAAGGAATCATGGCCGGGAAAAGGAAGGGGGGGGGAGGAGCAGGGAGAAGCCGGATGATCATGTTGACAGGGGAAAACGGTGGGAGAGCTTTTTTGCGTCGACAAGGGAGCCTTGGTTTATGCATAGGGCGGCGGTGGTATGGAAAAATGGGGTGTGCAAGAACGGCTGGCAGTTGTGGAACTTGGTGTTGGCAGGAATTTTGGCGGCGTCCAATTTTGGGTGCTTGACATGTTTTTTGCTTGGCGCGACGGGCGCCTTCATCCTGAGGGAAAAGGATGCCCGTGTTTGTGTGTTTGAGGTGGCATGTTTGCCATGGGATGTTGTTGTTCACTATATGAGATCGACCTCTTTTTCGCCGCTGGGAAAGTTGGTCTCCCTGGCCGTCAAGGTAAGACACAGGGAAGGAAAAGAAATTGTTGCGAGTGAGGAGAGGATAATGTGGGAGGACCCCAAAGAGTGTGCAGACAGTGATGTCTCGATTCAAGAAGGAGAAGACAGGGACGGAAGCGAAGAGGGAAAAGATAGAACCGAGAAGGAAGAAGGAAAAGACAGGATCGAGAACGGAGAAGAGGAATACGAGCACATGGACGACGAGCTACAGGAGAAAGTGGAAGAACAGGTGGATACCGAGGACGAAGAGTTGGGAGAAGAACAGGGGGAGAATGATGAATCGGAGACAGAAGAAGCCACGCAGGAGGAAATTATCTGTGGCAGCTCCGCGTCAGTTAGATCCTAGATTTACAGGTGTGGAATCTCATACCTACCTACCCACCCTAGGTAGATTCAGATGCCCCAAGACATGTCCCACTGTAATCCCAAGTAACACTCTCATCCCATTTTTATAAAAGTGAAAATGAGTTTGTAAGCTCACCAGCCCGTGCGGAGGTCTAGTGCGATCCTATCACAAACTGCGCCGTCCTAGTATTGGCACACGGCAACGCTCGGACCTGTTGGCCGAACAGAGCCCGACTCCCACTCGACGTTTATATACGAGCCGAGTCACGGGTGGGGGAAAACCAAGAGAAGTTGCTAAACCGGTTTTTGCATCTGAGTGTTGTGTGATGGGGCTTCAACTCTCATGCTCATGGACGCGTATTCTCGGGATAAGAAAAAAAGAGACTTGAGCGAAATGAGTTTTAGTAGAAGCACACTGCGGAGAAAAGAAAAGAAAATGAGTTTGGATGTGGTCAGGAAACAACTATAAAAGGTAGGTCAATTCTCGAAGATTTGGACGGTATTCTTCTCAGCCTTGATCCATCTAAAATATCCACATACACACACACACACACACATATATATATATATATATACTACCCATATATATACATTGCGTTTTTATTGAGACAATTCCCACCATGAATTTCACTTCAAGTCTTATCGCCTCTCTTGCGGTCTTTTTCGCCATTGCTCTTACCGATGAGCTTCCCCCTTCCGTCGAACTCACTTGGATGGGCCCCCTCACTCCGGGCGGCCCCAACGTGACTCTGACCGGTACGGCCCAGTCCATCTACGAGCGTGTGCTCGAGCTCAACCCGGCTTACAATGCGGCCGAACACCCCGAGCATGTTGCGCGCAGGGCTCTTTCTGAGCGGAACTTGAATGCGACTTTGGCTAAGCGTGCCACGGTCAGTTTCCTTGCCTTTCTACCTACCTACCTACCTACCTACCTACCTACCTACCTACCTACCTACCTACCTACCTACCTACGTACCGTACCCTACCTACCTACCTACGTACCGTACCCTACCTACCTAGGAAGGCTGACGAGAAGAGTGTAATGGAGAACAGATTGACTGCGGCTGGGCCAGCTACATAAACTTTGACGCGGCCTGTCACGAGGGTCTCAACTATTTACGTGCGCTCGGCGGATACTGCTACACGGGGCCGGCGCCGTACTGTGCGCGGGTCAGCTGTTCCCATTCCTGCGGCATGTTTCTCTGTTCGTCGACCAGTAGCGGATTATGGGCTTACTGTCCGGACATTGCGAATGACATGGAAGTCATCAACGCCAACTGTCGTGTGCCCCGCTATGATACCAATGGCGGACAGCAGGGCGGGTCGAGCTGTAACCCCAACTCGGGACAGAATAGCGGTGGCTGTCATCTGTCCCACTATGAGAGTAAGGGAAGGTTGATTTTTGGTGCGCATTTCACCTATCTTCATGGGGCGGCTTGTTAGTTATTTTCTTCTCTCTCTTTCTTTCTCTCTCTCTCTCTCTCTCTCTCTCTCTCTCTCCTTTCCTTCTCCTTCTCCCAAACGGTCATGATTAAATCCAGTTCCCTGCTGGAGGATCCCTACTCCCCTAATATCTATCCATCCATTCTTTAGAATAGTTCATTACCTTGGGGAGCTGAGAATAGCAACAAAGAGGACAAATATGAGCAGTCGGGCAAGAGCGCACAATTTAGTCAAGACCTGGACAATCTACATTTTAGTATTTTTTTTTTCTTCTCATTATTCTCTCTCAACAGTGTTTGTACATACCTCGGCCTGAACAAGTAGCAGCTTTTCCCAAGACAAGTAGCGTCTTGTTCCAAAGAGGTAGAACCTTGTCTATGACGAGACCAATCTGCTCAAACACCAGTGGTAAACTTGTCTGGGTGTGAAGAAATGACTGTGTCGATGTGCCTCAATCCTTTTATATCAGCGACAATTCCCAGCCCAGCCACAATTTTAGGATTAACTTCTACGTTTAGAACCAATCCGAGAAATGTAAACATTGCTAAAAAATTTCCTCGTCGTCGTCGTCGTCTTCATCGCCGTCGCGCGGCTCATCATGTTCATGTTTCCAGACGAAATCGTTGAGACCCGGGATATTTGGTACACGACCACCCTGACCCGGCATCCGAGAGATGTCAAGTCGAGAACGGAATAAATCGTTAAAAGAGTGCCGATAGCCTTTCTCAAGTAGCTTGAGTTTAACGAGGCTGGACGCATCTTGGTATTCCAAAGGTGGGAAAACAAAAAGTTTTGAGTATCTCCATGTTACAACTTAACTTTGGAATTCGAAACTTGAATTCCAAGTTTGGGATTTGATTTCGGATAATGGCAAGTATGGGCAATAGATGCCAGAATTGTGGGGAAATTCTTGAAATTGTGAGATGTTTTGAATCGGATTGAAGTGCGGTTTTGTAGGAGAAGGCCCCAGTGACAACGCTTCCATCTGATCCCCCCCTCTACTTTTTGGTCATCCCACTTTACTGCTGCTATTCTGCAGGTGCTTGAAGTTTCTCCCTTGAATAAAACATGTACTATGCCTTTCCACGGTGCCTTGATACAATTTGGGGATCCCACGAGGAAGACTGTTCGGCGCGTTGTAGCTGCCGGTGTGACTGCCACGACAGCGACGACCAAGACAAAAAATCGGTCATCTCGTACCATTGCCCGGATTCCAATCGGTATTATGAGCTCGAGGAGCGGCGGTCCCGGCGGAAGCGGTATCATACGATCGAGAAGTTATAGAGGAACAGCGGATGCGGGAAGAAGATATGCGCTACGAGCGTGCCAAGCTTGAAGAGGTTCGCACCGTGTATGAATCTGTCGCCACCCAACAGGCAGAAACGAGCCGGGAGAGCCTCTCGGCCGGGCCTCTCGCGGACAAGTAGTTCCAGCTTTACTTCATCGACTATATCAACCACGTTGGGCGCTTCTGCGTCATCTCTCCCGAAAGGGGGAAGAGGGTCGAAATATACCGTGTCGACGTGGACAACTGTCACTACATTTCGACCGGAAAGTGGAAGCGAACTCCCCGCCGCCTCGGCGACCCAACTGTCTTGCACGGCCGCGTATACTTGGAACGAGAGGCGGACTGTGAATTCGGACCATTTCACCCGCCAGCATGTACCAGTGTGAAACCAATCAAGGTGCTTTCCCATGACGGAAAGTACGAGATATCTCTGACCCTTCTTAGTAACGGACATCTCAAGATTGGTATCCCCAAGGGAGATCGTCATGAGAGCCAAGCCTAGGGAAGGGAGGGGGCAACCCGGGGTGAACCCGTCCACGTCGCCGCCCCCGGACGCATTTGAGTTCCCTGGCACCTGGCGCGATTGGGAGAAAGAGCATGCGGAATACCGGAAGAGAGTAGTCAGGCAGCCCAGCTCGTTCTCCTCTGATTATTAATTTGGGTCGAGTTGGTCAATGGTGTGATCAAATCTGGATAGTGTTTGATGAACATATGGATTGACTTGATCTTTTCATCGGAGTTTGTAATTTGAGTTTCGACCCAGATGACCCGCGTCTACTGCTTCCTGGGTAAGTAACATGGCAATACCTCCATCTGCTCAGCGTACTTTACCCGCTCTCGGGGACGTTTCCTGGGATTGCCTTGAGCCCTTTCCGAATAGGTCAGCATAGCCTTTCCAAGGTACATCAGTGAGACACCTACAATTCCCCGCCACACCCACATCCTCCGGCACGCGGGACGGAATGGTACAGGCGATGGCATCCTTTCCATCCTGAATCTTGAGGGCACTGCTGCACACATCATTGGTGCAACCATTCTTTCCCAGCTCATCCATGCCCCTCTGGAGGGCATCCCCCTTCCCTAAACAAACCATTAGCATGGCTCACACATTGATAATGCCAGGGGCGCAACTCACATCCAAACAAGTAATCTCCATGCTGTCCATGTCCAGTTCTATCCCCAAAGCTGTAAACAAACGGCTGCTTCCCACCTTCAAAATACTCCTTCTTGTTAAATGGCTTCGTATCGAGCATGATCTCGTACATGACCTGCGGTACTCTAACGGGATGACTTGCCGGGCAAGCTGCCCCCGCCAGTCCCGTACCCCCCATGCCCTGAGGCGAATAGGCCATGTGGCTCTGATGGTCCGGGCTATCCAGGTTCTTACCATCCCAACAGCTCGGAAAGATGACCGTCGCGCGAATCCCGCCGGGACACATTTTCAGCGGGAATTCCGACGTATCGCGCGCATCGCAGGGTGCGAAGCCGTCTCCATTGCCGTTGCAGCGATGGCAAATTCCGGGGAAGGTTCCGGCTTTGGTACGCAAGGCAGGGTTGCCTGATACCATACGGAAGCCCTACCAGCAAGTGTTGTTAGTATACTCTCCCGAGATCCTTGTCTGCTTCGGGACATATAAACGGAGAAGTGTTAAGATACCGGTTTAAAACTCGTCGTCTTCGCTCCCCCGCTGAACGGCTGCATGTAGTAAACCGTCAAGCCACCCTTCTGAGGCAAGAATGTCTTTCCATCAAAAGAATTGAAATTGGCCATCTGCGGGACCAGTCGATAAGATCCATTCTCGGGCGATTTGAAATACACCGTGGCGGTCCAGTAGTTGCTGAAATCTTCCGAGTAAGTGCACGACGTGCAAGTGGAATCCCGAGGAGGGTCAATGTCGGCTGGGTCCATGGAAAAGTTGAACGAGTTCCCGCCGACGATTTGGTGCGTGTGGGGGGATGGAACCATGCCAGGGCTGACGATGGGGTCGGACCGTTCAATCACCAACTGGGAGCAGCCGAAGCGGAGGGATTCACCTTGCGCCGAGACATGGCTGGCTGCTAGGACGGCCAAGGTGAGAGTCTTGAGCAAGGTCATGATGGCGTGTACCTGAGACTGAAGGCAACTTGAACCAGTTGGGTCCCAAGACTACAGGGTAGAACAAACAAAGGCTTCGAGAAGGGCTAGAGGGTTTTATTTCAGTCATCTGATAGGGCAGATCAGTGTAGATTACCGACACAATGTTTATTGGTGCGCATCCCGAATAAACAGATGGACGCGAATCATGGCGGACCGGGTGTGCGGTTGATATGGAGGTGGAGCCGTCAACTTTCCAGCAGCTCCAAACCGTGCCGTTTGAACCCTCCACATTCCGTACCAACTGTGATGTGTGAGGTGTCGATTACGTGCATCGAGTTTAAAGGTTGGATTCTTCACAGCTTGTTGTCCAGCAGGCGCCAAAACCAGGTTCGGATTCATTTGTGGTTGAGCGTTGAAGTTGACGCGCTGGAATCTGCATGGGAAAGTGGGGGAAGGTGCAGATGGCTGCACCTCTTCCCGCCGAAATTTGAAATCGAATGCTTGAATCCACCATCTTCATGATCTTGAAAAGCATCGAACGAGAGTTACGCTGAAGTATCAAGAGTTTTCCGAAATCTTACATGTCTATCTGAGCCCTTCCGGAATAGTAATAGGAGCCAAACTTGCGAAGACGAAGGTGAGTCGGAGAAGTGAACAGTAGTGGAAGCTTCATGTTTCACCGAGGTATCAAAGTTGCGCAGAGGCTTTGCACAATAAAAATACGAAGAGATTTCACTTGAAGAAGGACTACATGTTTACAAGCTAAAGTAAGCCTTCTTCCAGTGGCTAAATCATTGTATTTTCCATGATTGCGGGCTCAGGCTACTGTGATATCATCCTGACAACCCCAACACGTTTTCACCATCTAAGCAAGCGACAAGAACTAAATTCCAAGCTGAAACTACTACATACTGCTAGCATAGCCCTTGAGGTTGAACCCTGTCCAGTCAGCCCCTTAAAGGCCAACAATAACACCCTTGACCTTTTCGACATACTCGTCCGCTGACAGCTTGTAACCTTTGGCCTGCAGCTCCCCAGCCAACCAGTCCTTTGCCTTGTCGGCCATCATCTCCCACTCGTCCTTCTCTCCAGCCTTGTAAACTTCCAGGTAGGCAAGAACGACTGCCGTGGCCAACAAGTCCGTTCCGGCCGAGAAAGCATCACCAAGCTTGGCTACCTCCGCAACCAAAGCCGTCTGGCTCAACCCCAAAGCCGCTAACAAGTTCCTTCCATCCCACTTCCAGGACCCAGCAAATGTCTGGAGGTCCACAATGACTGCGAGCGTGTCGACGGCAACAGTTGAGGCTCGCTCACGCAGTGATTCCTCCTTCCCCTCCTCCGCTTCCGGGGCGGACCTCCTCTTTGACTTCGTCATGAAACCCAGAAAGCCGCCTCCCCGACTCAACAGTCCACCTCCGCCAGGAGCGCCACCAATAGCGCCTCCATCCGACCCAAGGTCTGGAATTGCCTTCTTTGCCGTCTGGTACCTAGGATCTCTCCTGTATCTTCCACCGGCAGCTGGCAGGCTTGCCGCCGCAGGCCTTGGTGCTGCCGGTTGAGGCGGAGCTGGCGCGCATGCAGCCATCAGAGCCATGGGCTTAGAGAGGACTGCCGCACTCGCTGTCATCGCACCCATTGATGGAGGCGGGGCGGGAGGCATTGGTGAAGCTGAAGATGACGATTGCCTTCTGAAAACCGACGTCGAAGCTGATGCATAAGATGTCAGTGGGACCGATATCCTGTCATAGTCTCCAGGAACAGTTTTCGACGTACCAGAGAGCAACATTCTTGGACCAGCACCTTTTCGCGATTTGGTGGCTGGTGGAACCGCGGGTCCGTCGTCGAACAATCCGAAGCCCATATCTTCACCAGAATCTGACGAGGCACTTTTCGCGAAATCTGGAGCTGGGGTCGAATCGTCAAGGTCTTCAAAGTGCCCGAAGGCAACCTTTGCTGCTGGCCCAGGAGCGCCACCACCCGAATACGGCGGGGGAGGAGACACACTAGCTTTATCCTTGGCATTACTGGCCTCCTTTTTCTTCTTCCTCTTGCTCTCATCAACGGCGACAAAGCTGCACCACTTGCCACCGACCTGATACTTGACGCCCAATCGAACGGCCTCCCGCTCGACCATGTCCGAAAAGTGGCCTTGGAACTGTTCCTTGAGCAGCTTGTTCTTATTGTCTCTGGCGTGGTATAGCCATCCACGCCCTTCCTCAAGCTCCTTGACGGCTTTTCTGGCAGCGAGTTGGTGGATGGTCTCCCCTTTATCGGCAAGCACAGTGACGGGAATCTCGAGCTCCAAAGGACCATGTTGGCAAGTACCGCGAAGGACCACCGACTTGGGTGTCTTTTGTGAGGCCTGGGGCGACATCAAGAGATAGACGCTTGTCCGATTGAACGGGAAAAGGGGTGGAATCTCAAAAGGCGCCTGAAGAAGCTTTGGTTCGGCAACACCCGGAACATGTGAGTATTTCCCTCCAGCAGACTGATCAAGGGAGGCGTCAGCCAAGGGTGTGTCGGGATCCGCCGATGTATCGAACAGTGAAATGGGCTTCTTAGACTCCTGCTTGGGTTCGGGGACATCGACGGTCAGGGCGTCCATCACCTTCTCGATGACTTCAAAGTCATCGTCGCTCCCCATCGTCTCATTGCCGTATTTGACTTCCAGGGTGTAATCTCTGACATGTGGAGTCAGTGAGGCCTTGAGCATGCGCACAACCTTGCTGTTCATCTTCTCGTCATCGCCGACAGACTGGGCAAAGCCGTTTCCAGCCCGGGCAACACCCTCGATGAGTGCGTGACTGACATCGCGACCAATACCGAGAGTGAAGACGCGAATGGCACCCTTGCTTTCACCCATATGTTGGTTTATCATGGTGAAGAGCCTGTCCTGGTCCCAAATCTCGCCGTCGGTGAGGAGGAAGACCTCGAGGTCCATGTCAGTGAAACGCTTCTTGAAGATATGTTCCATGGGTTCGTAGATCTCGGTACCGCCAAAATTGGCGTCAAATTTTTCAACATAGGCAGTGGCCTTTGCGAGGCTAGAGGCATCGTACGTCTGAGAGCCGCGTTTGAAGAGCAGCTCATGGTGAGATCCAAACGAACAGATGTTGAACTTGACGCCCACAGGAATCGACTTGAGGAAGATGTTTAAGGCAGACTTCATGTTGGGGATCTTGTTCCCACTCCCCATTGAGCCCGATCGATCGCACAGGAAGACGATTTCGGGCTTGGAAGATGGGAGGTTGAACTTTGGTACGAGCGTGGCCATGAGCGCGCGGTGGTTGGGAATAGTCGGGTGGGTCTCGAGAACGGCGACTGGATTCGCCGTGTTGGTGGCAACGACATGGAGAACAAAGTCTTGTCCTAACTCGGCAGATCCGAGCGACAGGGTAGCAGATGCCTTCTGCAGGGACATTTCAGCGCCGCTTGCCTCTCCCGCCGAGGTGTTGCCGATGGTGACGGAGATGGGATGGGATGGCGACTGGACGCTCTTGATCTGGGAGCCGTTGGGCATTTCGGCATCGACAACTACGCTGATACCCGAGCTGGTCTTGACGCTAGTGGCCTCGAGCATCTCGCCGGGGTAGCTGCCATATCTGGGGGCGATGCTGGTTGGGATGGTAAAGCGGATGCCATCGACTTCGGCGTCGTGCTTCAGCTCGCCAAGGTACGTGATGTCGACCTTGATCTCGGCGCCGGCTGGGACGTTGCCGATGGTCGTGGTGAACACATCGCTGGCGTCTGGCAGCTGCTCCAAAAGGCCGGCTGTCTCGCCCCGGGCCACAGCAGCATCGTAGGTTTTTCGCGCCTCAGCACGCTCCTTGACGATTCCCCGGATGACGCGGTCCTTGTTGATGGTGCAAACGAAACCAACAACTGAAACTCCGTCGTAGAGTGGGAATGTGTATCTCAACTCGGGAATCTCGCTCTCTTGGGAGGGGTTGACAAAGACCTGGGTGAGAGTGGTCCTGCTGGTTGACGAGACGATGCGAGCGTGGGCCGAGAGTGATACCTGGGGAAGGTACTTGCGTTGGGGGTGCCAGGAATTGGGCCCGGGGACGAGATAGTAAAGCCCGCAAACGTGCAACATCTTGTTGTCAAATGTGGGCTGTATTGAGGATGCACCAGATGCTCGGATGATGAGAATATGTTGGCTGTATTAGCACTGCACCGGATGGATTGGTGTGGTGGGATGAGATTGTAGAGAAGGGAGGAATTGGGCAAAGGTCTTGGGCCCCGAAGAATTGGAAATCTGAATGATGGAGATGCGATGAGGAAGGAACGACGAAATGCGGGTGTGCCTGCCTCGAACTATATACATTGTGCCCTTGCTCAACAATCCCATGCTTGGCTTGCTGCCCAGCAGCATGTCCTCACTTTTCTCCGGTTGGTCAGTTGGTGAGGCGGATGCCTCCGGCATGCATCATGTGAATGACAGCCAATCAGCGCGCGGTGGGCAGGAGCCCGCCCAGGTGTGCAAAAACCTTGAGGGGTGGAATGCGGGGTCCAATGACAGCAGGCGCAGGGTGACGCATCCGGCCTAGTAGTGCAGACCATTGTGATTGTGGCGTTTTGCAATCAGACATTACCGTCTCTTATTGGCCGTCTCGACAAGGCGTCTTTTGGTCTTCCCGAAGCAGTTTTGCACAGGGCTAGGGAATGATGATGCGCATATGGGGAATAGGTCGGGCGGTCCTTTGCCTTCGCAGGCAGTACGCCAAGTACCCGCACTAGCTCCTAGGTTAAGATTCCGAGTGAGTCAAACACCGAGTCCGAGGTTTGTCAGTATGTAGTACAGGACTTCAAGTTGACGCGGCCATTCGTCACACTGTGCGGTCTATCCAATCAGAGGACTGAATGTGAGAGATCAACCAGTCTGATTCCAAGCCGTGTTGCAGCCTAGGTAACTCGGCTTCTGAAACGTCACCCTACTTGTTACCGTTCCTCAAGGATTTTGCGACACTTTGAACGGATACCTACCTAGGTACATGGTCACCAGTTTTCCAGTCATTCACAGACTAAGTGTTCAAGGGGACACCGGCGCCTGAACAGGTTCCCTACGATAATCACTGTGTCTCTCCAAATTTCTAGTTCGGATAAGGGCAGGCCGGTTATGACCAGGGCACGTATGCCCCATATGTATGTACTGTACCTGACCGAATCAAGAGAAACTCTGGAGTCAGTTAGTGTTGTGACAGTCTATGATGAGGCTAACAAATACAGATCTGGCTGCCTTAATAACATAGATTGACAATTGCAAATGCAATACATCAAGTACATGCACACCACTAACGGGCATGGTGATGCAGTCTACGGAGCAGACTGGAGTATAAGAGATTGTTTCCCTGTACGAAGCAACGAAATGTAATCCTTTAAAATTCACCGAATCAATCCTCTAGCTGTCCCAAATGCAGACCGTCAACTTGATCTTTTTTCAAACTCTCTGTCTACCTAGGTAGGTAGGTAGGTAGGCAGGCCTTTTCAAATCATACACAGGCAACACGGTGACTACATCAGACAGCCATCCAACGAATACACAGAATTATTCCGCCAAAAAAAAAAGAAAGAAAGAAAGCCCATTCTGTCTTGTCTGGTCTCTTCGTGAATGAGCCTTCTGGTTACTGGCCTGATCATTGGGTTCAATGTCTATAGAAACTTTGACCTATTTGATACATTCCAGGTATGTATTTATATCAACACATGTATCCAAAACCTCTTTCTCGACATAAGTTTCCAGTCCCAACACGTCTACGTCTAAGTCTAAGAATGTCAACAGCTTTCCTAGGTAGGTCACTTTAGCACTCGGATACTACATTTCAATCAAAATCAAATCCGGTCCTTTCAATGTTCTGTTTTGTGTTGGATTCTAGGATCTCTATAGGTAGGTAGGTCTAGGGCACGTCTTGGTACATTTGATGTATACAAGGAGACAAAAAAAAAAAAAAAGGAGATAGATCTCAATCTCCTTCCCAACATTGAATCATGAACCATCCATTTGATGCTCCTGCTCAATCCCACTCTCGCTGCCATACATACCAGACATACATAGGTATACATATACCCAGACCCAGTGCCAAAACCCACCCAATCCAGTCAGATTTCGCAACGATGCACCCACATAAAGATTCACTCATTTAGGTACTCTTTATTTTATATTGTTATATCACTTCATGTTGATCGAGACTTGACTACTTGGCAAGCTCTAGCCGCATCCCACATCTGATGCCCGCTAGTCTGCTAGAGACAGCCTTGCACCTGTGCGCTCACCAGACAATGACATGTAACCGGTTGAGATCAATGAGCTTGCTCAAGCTACTAGACCTCCAGGGCATTATACGTCAAGTGTATCTGTATGTCCGGCGCCAAGGACACCACCCCTGCCGTTACACATGACAATACATATACATGTACATGTACATTGTGTTTGTTACCCTCATGGCTTGTGAATGCGCAATGCATCGAGAAGGTAGTCCTCCAGTGGTAACAGGTTAAGCAACAGACCATTCAAGTTCCATGCCAACAAGCAAGCGGTGGCGCCGGCGACTGCGTCGAGGATAAAGTGATTGGCGGTGGCAACAATAGCGGTAAGAATGATAGCCGGGTAAATCATGCCAATAAACCAAATGGCAATCCTCCTCCAGCCAAGATACCCTGCCTTTCTCAAGGGTACTGTCGCAATGGTCAGGCCGACCAGGAAGGAGTATCCAAAATGGAGAGATGGCATGGCAGCTAAATATGACAGTGTCAGTGAGATGTTTTGGCTAGATCACAGAGAGATACCAGAACATAACAGTATGTAGCAGAAAATAACTGACCATATTGGTTGCAGAAGCGGTTTGTCGTCCACACACTGCTATCTCCATCGATACCATGTACCGTATCGACAAACCCAAAACTCTTGGCCTCTCTGGCGTGTTCTCCATGGTAGTTCTCGTCGCTTAGCAGACGCGGTGGCATGCATGGCCAAAAGGTAAAGACGATAAAAGCCAACAGGTTGCACATGGCCATGGTCCGACGCCGGCGTTCATAAACATCGGGTCCAAAGGGCACAAGCAAAACTCGCCAGTGCTTGAGAGAATCCGCGTCGTCGTCTGTGTGTGCCTGCTCAAAGAGGCGTCGCTTGGGTCGAGTCGTGGTGGTGTAAAAGAGGACAATTAAAAAGAGAATCGTTCCGGGAATATGGATAAAAGAGTAAGCCCGGTTTGTCCACCGCATCAAAAGGGGGTGTGTTAGGAACCACTGCTGGATCGCAACCTCGACGAAAATTCCCAGCCGTTGCTCAACGTGTATGACCTGCAGTGCATGCTCGCGGGCCGTGTCGACAGTCGAAGCTTGGAGTGTGACGGCTGTGAAGGCACGCCCAAGTTGGTAGACCTTTTCAGCCTTATCGTCAGCCACAGCACAGAAAAGTCGAGAGAAGCATAAGTGGTCCAACAAACCCAATAGATTAGAGCCCAATACCACACTTCTACCAAGAAAGGATACTTCTTGAGCACCCTGCTGAGCAACCGGCCCTTGTGAACTTCGGTGTTGGGAACTGTCACTTCACGCTCCCATCTCCCAACACGCAGGGTGCGATGACGCCACTGGGAGGCGCTAGGGTCCATGCCTCCCTCCATGACTGTGCCATCGGGCACATCGTGCCAAATGGTTGATGACGAGCTCACAGAGTCACTCCTCTTCTGCTTCTTCTTCATCATAGAGTCTATCTCACTGCTGCTAGCGCCGTACTCAATGTCCTGCCATGGCTCGGGGCGCCGGAAGTGTGATGGTGATGATGAAGACGGCGACCATGTGTAAAACCTCTCACGGTTAAAGAGTGTGCCCCCGGCGAGCAGACTCACAATGACAAGCGGTTCGATCACCGCAACAATCGCCATGACGTCTCGAGGGGTGCGTCCACGGTATTGAGAAGAGAAAACAGAACAAAAGACCCGATGGAAGACGGGAGGAAGGCGGAGACTATTGGCTTCAATCCTCAACCGTCCGGTCTGGGGAGGCCAGTGGCATAATAACAAAAGTTATCCCATGTTTCTCCTCGGCGCTCTCTGGCAAGGTTTTGTCCGAGACTGGAGCTCATGCGGGACCTTCTCGAGCCCAGTCTCCACGATCAACCATATCCGCAAGGGTCGTCCTTGGGGTGCTCATGATCTGGGTCTCCACTCGCCACATGGGCGAGTCAAAATCTCATGCAACGAACTCGACTTGGGAAAGCGGAAAGATGGAATCCAGCAAGACCTGGATTAGTGTACACTGTAGACTTTACCTCCCTGGGTAAAACAAGCTCTCACACGGCGAGAAGTTTTTGCAATTGCCGGATCTTCAGGTGTTCCCCCTAGTCCCAGAGCCGCATCGTTCCGAAGTGTTTGTTGGCCAGCACAGAGCCACCAAAATAACGAGTGTTATAAGATAAGAAGTGAGACTACGAAAAGTTAACCAAGATTTAACACAAAACGAGGAGAGTAGTCAAAGCCGGCCAGCCGGATGCGCTAGGGGGCGCGTTGCGACCAAATGACGGCAAGCGCTATCACATATGCATAAAAAACATTGGCGGAGGATACATTAGGAGTGGTTCACAAACTGAATGTCGGGGCGGAATTCTTGACGGACCCGACAAACACATCGTACCGAACGAAACCCCTATTTCCGTCTGGTAACGAAACGCGTAAAGGTACCTACACAAGACGAACAGCCAACGTCGCTTAGCCGGGTACCGTTTTCTAACGTTCCAGTGGTCCCTGCGAACACTTATCAGCTAGAGAGTCACGAAACCGTTTTCGGGAGTCCGGGCTAGTAGCGCTCCCGGTCAAGAGAGAAACTGACCCCCTGGCGATGCCGCGGCTCAGGATCTTCGGAGTGGGTTCCGGCAATGTCTTGCAGGTCGAGGTCCACCGGCTTCCAGTGGCTGCCCCCGGACCACAAAAGTCAACAGGGCCAGCCTCCTGCGGGCACAAAAAGGGGAGGGGAAAAAAATCTTCGCCATAGTTGTTGCGACAGAAGGGAATCGAGCCCCTCCCTCAACCTTGGAAGGGTTGAATCCTAACCACTTGACCACTATCGCAAGAGAGTTGGACAGACTGGGAATCGAACCCAGGACCTTTCGCATACCGATATATGCTAAGCGAACGCTCTACCAACTGAGCCATATGCCCGAAAGTATGGATGTAAGACCAGAGGACCATGCCGTGGACAGACTGGGAATCGAACCCAGGACCTTTCGCATACCGATACGTGCTAAGCGAACGCTCTACCAACTGAGCCATATGCCCTAACTTGTTGAGACCAGGATCCGTAATGCGACTGTTGAGGTGGGCGAGCATGCGTTTCTCTGATGGCGTTGTGACTGTTGTGGATTGTGGCTTCATCCTCGAGTCAGAGCAATTGAACAAGGGGCTCGGCGGCCCGGCGCTGGCCGACAGGAACAAGCACCGTATTTGTGGGCCACCGGCCGCAAGACAGAAATCGGGCCGAGCGGGTCACTGAAGTCAACTGCCATCCCAGAAACTCGCTGGCGCCGGCGCAGGCATAACGAGCGCTGTCAGGTCAGGGTTAGGGTTGGTGCTTAAGACGTGAGAATCCAAGATTGGCGAATGCTCCGAGCCGCTTTGCAGCTGAACTGTCCCACACGGCATAACGTTACCAACCCGAGGGTCTGGGCCGGCGCATCCTCCAAGTGACCGATGTATGCGCGCTGGCCGTTGCCGGGAAGACGAAATTCCGAGACTGAAGAGAACAGCTATGCCAGTCCACCTCACTTTGACATCGCAAGGTGCCGGCCAAACAACAGCTGTGCATCTGTTCAACCGGTCTCCGAAGGACGTCATCCACTTGATGGAATCGGGCTGAGCCTCACGGGTGCTACTGAAAATCAGACCATCTGGCGCATTACGCCAAAGGGACAGCGCAGGAATTTTGGCCCGGTCATAGTTATCGCGCAGTGGTCCGGAAATGGCAGGTCTTGTTGTATCTCGTCACAATGTCCCGAGCGATGGCCGACAAAGGGGCAAAATGATCGTAACGTAACTTACGGTGGGTTTTGACGGGGCGGGAACTGATGGAATAATTGTCTCTCGAGTTCCAGAGGTTTGTGGTCGCAGTGAAGCCAAGCCCTCTGGCAGGAAGGCACAGCACAGCCCAGCACTACCGGTCCCGGCCCCTGATTGGCTACCCAAAGACTCCCCGCAGTGAATCCCATCGCCCAACGCCGTCACCGGTCAGTCAACGGACAGCTTCTCCCAATGCGGGGCATGAAGCCGTCCAGCTGCGGAAGGTGCATTCAGCCAGTCCCCATCGGGAACATCACCGCGTTTGCGTTTCGCGTGTCTACGTCGCAGCGTCTGATACTTCCCCCATATTCATTGAGATGGGACGTGTGAGCCCAGCCCTATCATAAACCGTTGGAGGCCTTCAAAGACGCATGATGCCGTCAGAACTTTGATGCGAAGGCCGTTAAATCACCGTATTCCGCATGCCTAGTCTCCTATCTGAACCGTCCGGTTTCGAGACTCACAGCTTCTTCATATGTCCTCATCATGGGTCACGGCGACTCTGGCGAACTCCACACTCCTCCTTCAGAGGGTAGAGGAGATCGACGACGCAGCTTCTTCTCACAATTCGAGCTGTGTCTCCTCGTCCCTCTGAGCGTGTTTGCCCTTGCCCTCAGCATTTTCTCCGTTGTATACATGCTTCAACACAGTGACGCCATCAAACCGACTGCGATTGCCGCTTTATGCTTCTCTGTTGTCTTGCTAGCTGCAATCGCTCTTATGGTGATTCGCAGATTGCGGAGGCCGGATTGGCTAAGAGATCTCGAATCCGGGAGGCAAGCCCAAATGATATGGCAACGGAGACACTTTCGATGGTCGAGGGTATCGCAACTGGACACGACGGGTCTTTACACCGTCACGGCAGAAATCCGTTCCCAGGAAGCAAGCTGGCCATCATTTGTCACCAAGGTCCGGCTGGCAGTGAGAAAAACAATCAGTCCCAGCCTATTCTCGCGCCATTCGCTCGAGACTTCCGGATACTCTCATCTGGAGGGAGGTTACGATGACCGAGTTAGCACAGAATCGACTGAAGAAAAGTTGGAGGGTGGGTTATGGATGTCTGTTTTTGAACTGCCGGGAGATCAGAGGGAATCGAGGCGTTCGAAATACGACATGTGTGCCATGGGCAACAATTCGACCATGGGTGGAAGGATGCATATCACGGTGACGAAGCCTGAACCAACAGCTACACCACCGTGCAGCCGCCGGGGATCCCTAAGCCGACCGAGAAGGGGACCCTCGCCGTCAGGGGGCCAGAGCCTGGCTGATTCTGAGAGGATATCTAGCAAACATTGGCACCGCAGAATTCCTGTCCTCATATCGCCACCGTCTTCACCGGACCCTCAGCCCGGTTTCAAGCCGCTTCCAAGACAAGTCCGGGGACTTCGGAGGCTACACAGTCCAGAAACTGAGGGGTGTCAGGATCTGCGGGCGGTGTTTAAGAAGGGACTTGTGGACAACCAGGAAATATGTTAATGAGATAATGAGATACCCTAGCAGTTGACAATCAAGTGAATGAGACACCTATTACAAATCAACTCCTCGGACATGTTTTCACGGGACTACCCATCAACATCCGGCTCCCTTGGATGAGCAGCTGCCATAGACTGTGGCAGCAGTTTAACACCCTGCACGGACTGGTGTGGTATTCATGTTTCGCAGCTTGGAGCTTCATCAAACTATCTGGGGTTGTGGTATAATGACCTCCAATACGTCTTGACTCGAATGAAAGGGTATCATGGTCAGAATATATAGGTACCTAGGTAAGGTGTTTCAAGCACATTATCTCCAGAATGAGATGTCCACTGCAATGCAGGTATGCAGCACGGTACTCCGTAGGGATAGCACGGACCAAGAAGCTACCTCTGCGTTGCAGGCGGAATTCAAGGTTGAGGGTTAGGGTTGTTCGTCAACAAAACGGGGCCAAATGACGGCGCACAGGTCTTGGCACCAAGCATTACCCGATTTTTTTTTCTTTCCCCCTAACGAGGATTTCAGACTGTTTCTCTCAGACATCCAGATCATCACAAGACAAAAGCAATCCCCAAACTTTGTCGCAACCGCTTCCAACCCCTCTTCCGGGTTCAAAATGTAAGCATTGATATGGATTCTGATTCGCAGAATGTCCGTCCAGTTAACACGCAGCAGGCATTTTTTCCGACGCGTCGCTCTTCGATCTGCCACTGCGGCAACGAGACAATTCGTTCCCAAAACTGCAGCCACTACGCTCGCCGCCCAAACTGCCAGAAAGACCTTTACGTCAAACCAGGCATCTTTCGTGGCAGCAAGGTGTTTCTCTCAGACAGCACAGTCGCGAACTGAGAACAAGTGGAACGATGTTGAATCGAAGGACGAGCTGACGCCGACTGAGCAAGCTGAGCCAGTCGAGAAAACTGAGCCAGTCGAGCAAGCTGAGCAAACCGAGCCAGTCGAAGATGTCGAAGAAGCCCAGAGAATTCAAGATCTTGCATTAAAGAATTCCATTTATATTGGAAACCTGAATTTTGAAGTCGGTGTGGAGCACCTCGAAGAAGCCTTCAGCAAGTTCGGCACCATTGTCAAGACCACGCACCCCCAGGGTGCCCGTGGTCCTAAAGGGTGAGTTCTGTTGTCGCCATTCACGAGATTTGCTGCCAGAACAGCCGGCGCTAACACACTCTCACTACTAGCTTTGCCTTCATTCAGTTCGAGACCCCCGAATCTTGCCAAAAGGCTATCAAGGAGGTCAATGGCCAATTCTGGCATGGACGGTGTTTGGTCGTACAACAGGCAGTCAAGCGTGAGCGTGATTCGCCAAGGAAACCATCCGAAACACCCACCAAAACCCTCTACGTTGGCAACATTCCCTACGACACTACCGACAGCGAGCTGAATACCCTATTCCGGGAGTTGCCGAATGTCAAGGCTGTCCGCATCGCTGTTGATAAGTCAACTGGCTGGCCGCGTGGCTTTGGCCATGTTGAGTTTGCCGCTGCCGAGGACGCTGAGCTGGCCATGCGCAAGCTTGAAGGCGTCAAGCTTGGCTACAGAACGCTGGTGCTTGACTATGCCAAGTCAAGCCCGAACATGTCCAAGGACAGGGCCGAAGGGGGGTACAAAGCCCGGGCGTGGAGAAAGCCGGAGGACAGATACCAGTAAGCTGGACTCGGGTCGCGATGTTGCCCTTTCCTTGGTTTGGCCTCTCCAATGTCCCAGTAGCTGTAGCAATTACGTGTAACTATACCATGCACAAACCCATGCCACCATCAGATGTGTAATAGACTTCGAACATTTCCACTCTATTGGCCATGCCATGGTTGCGAAATTTGATACCTTGCGGCCCAAGTGGCAATGCCTAACCCTGTGGCACATGCCAATCTCGAGTGAAGAAATCCGGGGTGGGTGGGACCACGCTGCCACGTAGTGTAAACCGGTTGCGGGGTGGCTAACAACAGGGGCAACGGGCTGCAGCCTCGGCACTAGAACTGTTCATCGAGCGACGGCCAGAACGCCGAGGTGTACCTGACGCTATTCCTCGCCGTTCCCAACGCTTGGCTTCAATTTTTCTTCTTCTTTTTTTGCCATTACTTCCTTTGTATAGGTAGTAAAATTTGAATCTTCGTATCCCCCCGAATTGTCGCTTGCTCAGGCCTGAGTTCGCGCGCCGTGCTCTCGAACGATCCTGCCCCGCACTTGTCGCCTGCCCAACGGGAACAGAGGCCGAGCAGTCGACCGGAGCCCAAACAACCTAGCGTCAACCCCGAAGGTCGATTTTTGAGTTCATCCAGCCGCACAGGATACTGCCACAGAGGCGTGATCGCGGTCGCACACCATGTCCTTCCTGGGCGGCGCCGAGTGCTCGACAGCGGGCAACCCGCTCCTCCAATTCACCAAGCACGTCCAGGACGACAAGGGCTTGCAACATGATCGCATGGTCGGCCCCGGCCCGAGCGGTTCCCTCGGTGGCTTCCGCAGCCAGACGCGTGGCACCCCGCAAGACGAGATGGTGAACGGCTTCCTGCACCAGAATGCCCCTCTCCCCGAGATGCCGCTCGAGCAACAGGGCCCCATGGGCGCCCTCCACATGGAACACCTCCGTGCCAAGTCGGCCTCCCCCCCGCAATGGGCCGGGGACTTTCAAAACACTCAAACTGCCATGGAGGCTGCTTTCAACGCGCCTCCCGGCACGCAGTTCAGCCCCGACGAGTTCACTAAGTTCCAGCAGATGGGCGCCTCCGGCGCTTCCTCAGCCCATGCCACCCCGATACCCAGCGCCGTTGCCCAGGCCGGGCGACCCATGATGGGCGGCGGCGGCATGATGGGCATGGGCATGAACTACGGCATGATGTCGCGTCCCGTTTACCAGCCGATGGCGCCAATGTACGGCGCGCAGGCGCAGGTTCCCCATCAGCAACAGCAGCAGCAAGAGCCCGAAGGGAAGGGTAAGGGCAAAGTCGTTGAGCTTGATGATACAAAGTGGGAAGAGCAATTTGCGCAGATCGAGCTACATGACAAGGAGCTGCGCGAGGTAGATGAGGCCAAGGCCATGGAGCCCGAACTGAACGAGATGGATGAGAAGCTGCTACACTCGGAAACGGGCTACGGCGACCTCGAGTCCATCTGGCGGGGCATCCAGGCCGAGCGTGAGAGCATGAATGACTATGATGAAGATTTTGCCAAGTTTGACAGCAGCAATTTTGGCGGCGATAACCTTCACGACTGGGGCCTGATTAACGGCAGGATAGGTGCTGATCCCGTCATCCAGAATTATTTGTTCGAGGAAGAGAATCTGTTCCAAGATCAGCCAAACCCATTCGAGGAGGGCGTGCGCATCATGTCCGAGGGAGGAAACTTATCATTGGCCGCCCTAGCGTTCGAAGCTGCCGTTCAGAAAACCCCGGATCACATCGACGCCTGGGTCTACCTCGGAAGCGTGCAAGCCCAGAATGAGAAGGAGGAGGCAGCTATCCGGGCCTTTGAGCAGGCCCTGAAGCTCGACCCCAACAACCTCACAGCCCTCCTCGGCCTTGCCGTCTCCTATACCAATGAGGGCTACGACAGCACCTCCTACCGCACACTCGAGCGCTGGCTCTCGGTCAAATACCCGCAAATCATCGCGCCCCAGAACATCTCGTCAGCCGCCGAGCTCGGTTTCACCGACCGAGCCCAGCTCCACGAACGCATCACCAATCTCTTCCTCGATGCCGCCCGCCTCGCTCCCGACGGCGACCACATGGATCCCGACGTCCAGGTCGGCCTCGGCGTTCTCTTTTACGGCGCCGAGGACTACGACAAAGCCGTTGACTGCTTCCAGTCAGCGCTGCACAGTTCCGAGCTGGGCGCGACTAACCAGCGCGAGCAGATCCACCTACTGTGGAACCGTCTCGGTGCTACGCTGGCCAACAGCGGCCGCTCCGAAGAAGCTATTGCCGCCTACGAAAAAGCGCTCGCCATCCACCCAAACTTTGTGCGCGCCCGCTACAACCTCGGGGTCTCGTGCATTAATATAGGTTGCCATGCCGAGGCCGCTGGCCACCTTCTTGCCGCCCTCGACATGCACAAGAGCGTCGAAAAGAGCGGCCGCGAAAAGGCCCGCGAGCTCCTTGGTGGTACCGCTGGCGATCGCGATACCGACGCCCGCATCGAGGCAATGACCACCCAGAACCGGAGCACTACACTCTACGACACGCTGCGCCGTGTCTTCACTACAATGGGGAGAAGAGATCTAGCAGAGAAGGTGATGGCGGGGGTGGATCCCGATATTTTTAGGGGCGAATTTGACTTTTGACGGGGACGTTGACGGTGATGGGAGTAGGCAGCACGATTTCTTACGTGAAGATGGCCATTGCCCGTCTCAATCCCAACCCCAGTCTCCAAAGCAGAATCAGATCTGGTATCTCAACGGACAACGACACATCTGGCCGATCAAGGGGGTAATATAAAATGCAAAGAGGGCGTAGAACACGCACACACACACACAAGACAGCCCTCGGCGGGATGGCAGGATTGCAGAATTGCATCGACGCGTTGTGCACAGTATTTTTACACGATCAGCTGAGTGGCGCTGGATAGAATAGCATGGACGCTCACTTTCATGTTTTAATTCTTATTCTTCCTGTGTTGATCTTTATGTGGTTGAGGTGTAGCGTTTGCTACCGGAAAACGAGCCTGATTACATTGTTATTAGCTGGTAGACATTGTGTTAAATGGTATTGCTGTCTCATTGCGTGGCGTCAATTTGCATCACTTTGGTAGACTAGGACAACAAGTCAGAACACGAGACAGAAGATAGAAGAATTGACTTCCTGAGGAGCCAGCTGGGCCTTGGGTGTGCTCTTCTGGCTAGGATGATAATGCATTGCGCTGTCCTCGCAAGTACACCACAGCCCCTGAGGGATTGTCACTGTTTGGCACCAAGCTGAGATCCATCAGCCATGGTCAGATTTCATCCCACGATACACCAATTGTCTCCCTATCCACGTGTCGTTGCTATACTAGAGGCCTACCTACAGCTCAGCTCCCGAGGTATCATTCAATACATGCACCAGCGTTAAATCTTTACCAGTTATCCTAGTTATTTCACCCCAATAAACCCAAGTCCACTCCTGGCAATCTGCACCGCCTTCTTCAAGGCTTGGTCCTCCTTGTCTGTCCACTGAACGCTTAGTTTATCCCAGTTACTCCCGGGCGTGTGGTACTCCTTTCTAAACTGTCTCTGCATGGTCTGAAGGCGACTCATCTCCCTTGGATCACCGGAGCCGCTGACCACTATGAAAGCGGTGCAGGGGGGCAGGGCGTCATGGATACGTTTGAGCCTTTGCGCGAGAGACGTGAGATGGGTCTCGAGTGATGAGGCCGCGGGAGGATCGTCGTACGAGAGGGCATCGTTCTTATCATTGCTGCTCTGAGCGAGAGCAGGAGGAGGGCCGCCCTCAGAATCATCATCAAGTTTGTTGCGGTTCCACCACCCTTGCACGGCCTCGAGTTCACGCATGCGCGCCCAAACAAAATCGACACCACCTCCGGGAACTTCGAGACCATCAGAATCACCCTTGACAGCGCGGATAACCCCAGTCTCGACCTCACCGTCAGAGCTACACAGGATTGTCACTGTAGCTGCGTTATGAAGGTGCTTCCCTGAATCACGCCAGTCAACCGCGGCGCTGCTCTTGCCTACGGGCAGCCCACCAGTGGCTGATGGTCCGCCGGTAGCTCGGTACGCTGTGCCGGCGCGAGCGAGACGCTTGAAGAGATTCTCTCCAACTTCGCCCGCCGCCCACGCCGTACCCTTTTCGCATTTCTTCTTAATAAGATCAAGGCATGTTTTGGCATCCTCGATGCTGTCATGGCCAGCAATCGTGCCATCACCCTTCTGGATCTCCCGCCCAAGGTACTTCTGGGCGAGAAACTTGAGCGATGATTTGAGAGGAGGCCCTCTCGGATGGGGAAAGACGAGAGATGTGTCGACAATGAAGGGGTGTGCAAGTCGCAGGGCCTTCAGATCGGAATCCAGTGAGTGGCCTACGACGATCGTCTTTGGGTTTAAGATTTCCAACAGACGTTTTTGTATATCTGCGAGAGTAGTGGTGACGGGGTCAATCATCTCCTTTGTGACACCGGAGTATTTAGTTACGTAGTCGATAATGGGCTTGTCTGGCTTGACAAGCTCATCTACGACGACATCGCCGCTCCAAGAGACGAGACTGATCCTCGTCAGCGAAAACTCGTCCGTATCTGTCATGCACATCTCGCAATCCAACGCCAGGACTTCTCGGCCAGCGGTGATACTGCCTTGCTCGATCTCCGTTTCGGGCACTTCTCCGTCCTCGAGTTTCTCGACGCTGGTGTGTACCCATCCTGGCGGATCGGAGAAACTGTCCTTGCGCTCTCCTTCCGGCAGCATTGCTGGGTGCAAGGGGAAGTTATGCTCCATCAACTCTTCAGCGGTGGCCAAGAACTCGGTGATCCTCGTTCTCTGATTTTTCCAGTCGTGAGGTTCTGAGACTGTCTTGGCGCTGTTTTTCTTCTCCTTCGGAGGAGGGGCCGTGAGGATTGCGTGGATGGGGGAATGCAGCTTTCCATATCGATCGTCGCCCGGGGCGCGAATTGGCCATATATGAGCAAACATGTCCGCAAATGGCTGCAACGGCTCCGGTAGCTTCTCTCTCTTGAGCGGCCGCGGGTAGTAAGCATCGGGGGACGTACCGTCCGGGTTGATCGCTTGATCGGCGCTGATATCATTGTAGGTGGAAAGGTCGACGCTCTGTCGGAACATGGCTTCCTCTAGGCCAGGGACCATGATTACCACAATCTTCCTGAACTCTGGGCGATGCGTGATAGAAACCCATTGCGGGGCAGGTCCGTCGGCGAAAAGGTAGAGGATCAAGTCGCGCACCTGGGCAAGGTTAAGCTTCGAGTTGAGTCTTGCCTTCTCTGAGAAGGTAATTGCTGGATAACGGCTCGAATCGGAACCTGGTGTCTTTTTTTGCTTCTTAAGCGACCGTCCGCGCTCAATTGTCTGCCATCCTCCGTCGTCGTCGTCGTCCGCATCATGGGTGCTTGGTCGCTTGCGGCTGCCAGAGGATTCGCTATGTTGTTCCTGTGGAGAGCCGCCGGTATTTTCCTGCTTCTCGGTTTCTTTGCTGGGTGACGAAGCCAACTTCGCAGCCTTGGATTTCCTTTTGCCCATGGCGCAATGCGATTTTGCTCGAAAGCTGGAACGTGAATGGTTAGCGTACGAGAGGTTGCACAATTATCAGGCTTGGGGGAATGAGAGTGACTACTCACTGTAGACCAACAGGGAGAGGTCAGTTCGATGTCGCAACTATTATGTGTCGCGCAGCTCCAGATGATGTTTGCAGCCTGCGTTGGAGGTTGTGAGGAAAGAGGGGCCTTTTAGAGGGACCTCAAATTCGCACCGCCAGATATGGCCGGCAGAATGAGTTCCAGAGAAAGGCGGTCGAGGAGTGAACCAACCTGCCAGGGCTTAATTAATGCCAAGAACGCCCGAACAAGACGCTAAGACGCGTCGGATTCCAGGTAAATCAGATGGCGATGACGCGACTTCCAATTCGTCCGGATCACTTTTGCTTCAAGTTTTGGAAAGGGAGCACAACGCCGCCAAGAGTCAATTATAGACCATAAGTTCTCTCCAGATCAATGACTTTGGATTTATCAGTGAGATGCTTTACCTATTTCTCCTTTGACGCCGGCTGAGTCCTAGAACGCCCCAGCCTCCACCTCTCGGCGCTTTCATACGTCATGGAATCGGTTTACGGCAATTGTAAGAAGTGCGACGACACCATCGGGCTTTTTGTCAATCTCTGGACCAGAATTGGAAAGAGTTACTTCAGCCCCATTGTTGATCCAGGAAATGATGTTGCGGTGCGTCTCGATGGCGAGATCCGCGTAGGAGAGCGGGGCACTCTGGTCGATGAGTGGTACGTTGTCCCATGACCCCCTCTCCACTGGAGAATTGTACTCTGATGCTTTACTACAGCCAATTGCAAGACATCGTTTGCGCCAATTGCTCTGCCACCTTGGGGCTCAAGTGCATCGAGACGCCAGTCAACCATGTCCTGAACGAGTATGTTTAAGCATGCTTCATCTCCGACGAGATGGACGACTGACCCATGCCTCAGAAACCAAATTCTCCTCCGCGTAGCCTCCATCGAGCTCCTAAGCAGAGATGGTCAAGGAGCCAAACCTGTTGCCAAACGGGTCCTCGATCTCAAAGAACCCTCGAGAGTGAGCAAAAACAAATTCACCGAGACCACAACTCCCAATAACGGATTCAACACCTCGGGATTCCCCGAGGTTCTCGACTTTCTCCAGCTGCAGGCGGACTTGGAGGACCAGCGAGAAGACATTGCCCGGATTGACAGCAACGGCACCAGGATCATCTCCTCGCTCGACACCCGCGTCGTCCGGATCGAGGATTCAGTGACCAAACTGAAGGACTCATTTGGCCAAGCCCGTCGTGATGTTACCGGCGTTCAGGATGACCTAACTTCACTGAAGGAAGAGGTCAACACGGTGAAGCGAGCCAACCCTGGCGCCAGGGCCGTCTCAGGGCTGGAAGAAAAGCTGCGCTTCACTGACACAGCCCTCAATCAACTCCGCCAGGACGTAGGTTCTATAGAACAAAACCTATGCAAAGAAGTCTCGGCGATCCAATCGGAGCTTCGTCAGCAAAAGCAAGAAATAGAAACCCTCAAAGTTGATCTCAAGGGACGAGTCCCCGCGCGCGACCATGCTAAGGACATGGCCGCTCTTCGCACCGAGATGCTCCAAATGCGGCGGCAGATGGATGAACTTCGCAACAAACCATCAGAGCGGGTCGTGGCACCGGCGGATTTCCCCTCAAAGGAGATTGACATTCTGACCAGCACGATTGCCAAAATCGGCGCCAGGGCAAGCCAGGTTGAGACGCTGCAGATGGAATTTGAGATCCTCAAAGGAAGGGTCGAAAGGGCCGAGGCCAGCCGTCTCTCGCCAGATGATCGGCTACCCCCTGAACCGAGAGACCCACAACTATCATATGCAAACGGGCTTGCAAGCCAACGAAAACGAACTTCGTCGACACTCATGAAGTCTCAGGAGCCAGATTCTGCGTCCAAACGACCAGCCTTCTCATCGAACCATGCTAGCACACCGGCTCAGCTGTACGATGGGCCATCCGAAGAGAATGAACAGCTAAGCCCAGCTCTCAAGCTCACAAAAACCGGTAAAATCGACAAGAGGAGCCAGCGAACCCGTAAGACAGGCAGCGGCAAGATACGATGAGACGAATATTCTGTATAAACAAGGGGTATCCGCTTGAATACTGAGTGGTACGAACCGTTGCTATCTACCTCTACTTTCCATCCCGGAACCGATTAAAAAACACCTTTTCCGAATTTTTGAGGAAATCATCCACCGACATATCGCTGGCGGCGTTGGTGGTCTCCAGAGACTTGGATATCCCCCTAGCTACCACACCAGAGCTGTTGCTGTTTACAACAGCTTTCCTCCCACGTCCCGCCACCTCTCTCGCGATCTCGTCCATGACACGGGGCGCCAGTGCGGCGAGCTGGTTGACAGGTTGGAGCACGGCAGCATGGAAGAAAGCAGCAGCCTCGGGACCCTCCGGATCTGTAGCCCACTGTCTCAACATGGCGGTTTCTTTCTCGCGCCCTTCCAATGCCTCCACCTCCTGGAGCATCTCCTTTGCCTCTTGCAAGACTTCCCAATCTGCCGAAGCCCCAATGGTGGCATGGTGAACGACGAGGCGCAGTGCAGCTTCACATATGGACACCTGGTCACACCCTTCCAAGACATCCACCAAGTCTTTGAGTGGGGCGTTGGTAGCGAGCTCACGCATTGCCGTCTGCCTCGCCGTCTCACTCAGCAACCTAGCGATCATCATGACGGTCTTGACTCTTGCCGCCAGGAAAGGGGCAACAAGCTCAACGGGGTCGCATTCGGTGGCGAGGAAACATGTCAGTGAAAGGAGGTATGCAGCCATGCTAGGCTCGCCACCTCGGGACGTTACCGTGTCAAGAATGAAAGACGGAACGGGCTCGACCGCCCACATCCCAGCTTCTCCAAGGCGCCTACATAACTTCCAGCATTGCTGAAATGCTTCTCCTCCGCCCTTGGATACCGTTGGTGAGTTACAGGCCTTGTGGATGGTCTCGGCGGTTGCGCTTGATATCTTGGACCTATCGACGATCGGATTTCGCAGTTTGTGGAGATTTGGCTGAAGACTGAACTTGTTCAGATCAAGGACAGGAGAAGCCGCGCAAACCTGGTAGACATCCAAATCGTCTTTACAGCGAGGACAGACACACTGGAAGTGGTAGAGCTTGAGGCGGTCGCGACGCACTGATCTGGGAAGGGTTACGTCTGTCGGAAGAATTAACACCACATCAGGAGAAGACAGGGGCGAAGACGCACCAATGTAGGATATCTGGATCTCCTCCCCCTCAGCAATGGGCCTCTCAGCTCTCAGCATAGCCGTCCTCTTGTCGAAGCCGATAAAGGCATTGGGTACGCAAGAGTGGTTAATCATGGAGAGCCCACCGTCGAGGAAGATGCCGGCTGCGCCATTGTCGGCATCTAGTCGGTTGAAGGCATTGGTTTGTATCTATGCCGTGGCCGTCAGCGTTCAACCCCCCTTCCTAGAATCAGGTGGCGCATGTCAGGTACCTTGCAAAGCACCTCCTTCGCCCTAGTCAACATCTCCTCTGACTCCAGCAAGCCCCCATACACTACCGCCGCCATGGCCTGCAACTCGAAGTCTGCCCACACCTCTTCGACCCCGCGGAACCCCTCAACATTCCCCTCAAGCGAGCCCTCATCACCAAACGCCGCCATCATAGCGGGATCCCCCGACTTGAGCGACAGCAGCACCTGGGCCACGGCACGCGTCGGCGTAGGGAGCCAATCCTTGCCCACCTTCTCGCGGACGCGGCTAAACATCTTGCACTCAACCTTGTGCACCACCCTCCAGTGGGCCCGTTGGCATAAGGCATCACAATACACGACGGCCCTACACCCAGTGCAGGCGCGAAGGGGATGTCCGGCGCCGGGCTGCTCAACTCGTAGGCAGTAGTTGCATGTTGTGCGCATGCCAGGGCCGTCGGGAAGAGCAAGCAGCGGCTGAGTGAAGGTGGCGATGAGCTCACCAGGCTGGAAGATACGGCTAGCAAGGAGGCTGTGACCTCGGGTGGGGGTCTTGATGAGGCGGGTACCTGGAGGGGCCGCCATTGGGAGAGGGTGTGATGTAGGCCGCGAAACTTGTGCTTGCACCCTTCAAGGTATATGAATATTGCGTACTGGATGAAACAAAGAAAGATGACTGGAGAAATGTGCCGGGGTAGTGAAACTGAAGAGAAAATACACTGGCCAAGTGTGACCTTGAGTAGAAGCAAAATGGCGGAGGCCCGGAGGGGAGTAGTTGGATACATAGGTGGGCAATGTCCGGAAGTCATGATATGTGCATATCAGGTGTGCGTATTGTCAGATAGTTGCATATCACCCCCCACATTAGTAGTGCTAAAGCTTGGGCTGCATAGCGGGGCAGCGTTTCCCGCAACAGCTCGCCGCAGCGAATCAAATTTACCATTTCCGGACTTTAAAACCGGTACTCATCAATCAAGACTGAGAATTGAGGGAATACCTTATCCGGGGCAGAGAGAAAAATGGCCGCCCGCCCAGGTCAAGAGACAGGTGTGTGAGCCACGTTGACAGGCGTGAGCCGCCTGGATATCTGAGGCTCCGCCCCCTCCCTCCCCGAGAACTAACGAAAAAAATCCAATAGTCTCCCTAGACAGCCTCTCAGCGCAGCAGCTGAGTACCGTCAAGAAACAGCTCGATGAAGAAGTAGAGCATCTATCAGCGTCATACACGCAACTGGCCGCCGCCCAAGCAAAATTCAAGGAATGCCTCCGCGTTGTGAAGACTAGCGGGCCTGCTTCTTTTGACAGTATATACGGATCCCCCGTCCCGCATTACTCTTAAACCCTACATCTATGCTAATTTTTGTAATTTTTTCACCCGTTGTGCTTAGACAAAAAAGACATACTCGTCCCCTTGACAACCTCCCTTTACGTCAAGGGCAGACTGGCAGACCCCGATAGGGTGATTGTTGATGTCGGGACAGGGTTTTATGTTGAGAAAGTTGGTGCATTCTCTATACGGTGGCTAGGACACCTTATAGTGAGGACAGGAGAGGGCTGACTCGATGTGATTAAACAGGATACCAAGAGTGCAGCAGAGTTTTACGGCGGGAAAGTTGACGAGCTGGCGACGAATATCAAGGATCTAGAGGGGATCGTGCAGAACAAGACGAATAGCCTGCGGGTGGTGGAAGAGGGTGAGTTTGGTTTTTTGAGGGGATGTACAAGTAATCATTTTGTACTAACTTGAGAAACAGTCTTGAGGCAAAAAGTTCTGGCGGGGTCGGCTCAGGGAGAAGGGCAGGCGCAAGCACAGGCAGCGGCGTAGCGTTGCCGTGGAAATCACGTATGGGCAGTAGTCTATCAGTTTGGTCTTGATCTGCCTCATAGCTGGGAATATATTGACAATAAAACAGCAGGAGTAGTCAGCGGCACTCTGCTCAAGTCTAATAGATTTCCTTCCCGTCGTACATCCTTGCGCCCGTGATTCTGGGGGTTCTTGCCTTAGGAAGTATGTCACCGCTCCTGCCCCAGCAAGGTCTTTGCCCGGCCTTTCTCCAGGCTCACTGTTTCCCCGAGAACAGGTTAACCCCCCC
>Ga0247765_1000393_pt1 | contig 34871 bp, 32 predicted proteins | sample UWRJL106311C6_FD_179949 | JGI IMG/M metagenome (GOLD analysis project Ga0247765, IMG submission 179949) | Plant litter microbial communities from Arlington Agricultural Research Station in Wisconsin, United States - UWRJ-L106-311C-6 | ecosystem: Environmental > Terrestrial > Plant litter >...
ACCCCAAAATAGGGCTTCAGCAGGATCCTTAGGTTTCCATCCTCGTGGTCTTGTTCCCATCCTGCGCACTGTGTCCAGCACTAAGGGCATGAACCAACGGATATTTTTGGTGGGTCCCATGAGATGCAAGGTCTGTGCGGGGGTGCTGCTGGGCGTCACTCGGGCAAGCTCTCAGTGCTCCATCCACCGCGAGCTCTCCGAAGCTCCACCATTCTCGGCCCGTCCCTCCACTGCGAGATTCGCCAGCCCGCCCTTCGCTCACTGTCACGCAGCTATATCCTTCGGCATTCTAATCTAGATTCTTCCAAGCACTGGGCTAGACGACCGCGAAGATGTCGGGGGCAGCGGTGCGTTTGTCCCATGTTCCTGGTTGCGAAACCCCGCAGTGGTGGCAGAGGGCGCTGATTGATATTAGGATCGCGAGGCAGTCTTTCCCACCCGGCAATCGCTGGGCTTGATGAAGGCCAAGTTGAAGGGCGCTGAAACAGGCCACAGCCTACTCAAGAGAAAGAGCGAGGCTTTGACCAAGTTCGTCCGCCTTCCTAATTCTAAAATTTATTCAGGGTTGGACTAACACGCGATACTCCCACCGCAGACGTTTCCGAGGTGATATACAACCCTGCCGAGTCCCCCATTCTCGAACCTTGCCCATAACAATGATATTGATGTGGTTACCGATCTCTAAAGGCTGTTCGGTGTGATGCCTTCCTTCCACATGATAGATTCACTGGTGGGCGCATGCATACACTCTCCCATCTTTGGTCAAGCGGTAGATAACAGTCCTTCGATGTGCGAGAAGTGGTAACTATGTAGAAGGAGGGCATCGCGGCCCGCCAGGTCTCAGAACTGACCCCAGTATACCGGCCCCGTACTCTTTTGTTTCTCTACCTAGACAGGCGTCATGATGAACCCCACAAGGATAGGCTCTAACCTCGTCTGCAGAGATCACTCGCCGAATTGACGAAGCCAAGCGCAAGATGGGCCGCGTGATGCAGATCGCATCACTCTCACTCGCAGAAGTCACCTACGCAGTTGGAGGAAATATTGGGTTTCAGATTCAAGAGTCGGCAAGGTCAGCGCGGTTTCGGCTCCGAACCAAGCAAGAAAACGTCTCTGGTGTGTTGCTACCGGCCTTTGAGAGTTATCTCACCGAGGGAAACAATGATTTTGCCATGACGGGCCTTGGCAAAGGCGGGCAGCAGGTACAGAGATGCCGAGAGACATATGCGAGGGCAGTCGAAGCGCTGGTCGAATTAGCCAGTCTTCAGACAGCTTTCGTCATTCTGGACGAAGTCATCAAGGTCGTCAACCGAAGAGGTAAGATCCCCTGGTAGCCTTGATTCTTCGCATGTCGCTAACAACAGGATAGTCAACGCGATGTTGGTTAGCCCTCTAGAGTCGGGTTCCGCTTGTTAACATAGGTCTTCAGCGAACATGTCATCATCCCCCGCACAGAGAACACCATTAAATGTACGTTCAAAATATCATCGGTTAGTGACGTTACCTGACACGAAAGTCAGATATCAACTCAGAGCTCGATGAGCTCGACAGAGAAGAGTTCTATAGACTCAAGAAGGTACGGGTATCGAAACTTTGTCCCATAGGAAGATCCCTAACGCCTGTTAGGTCGCAGGAAAGAAGCAGAGAGACATTGCTGCTGCCGATGCGGAGATGAAGCAGAGGCGAGCGGAGCAATCAGCGCACGAACAGAGTTCTAGTGACACACCTGCGACAGTGCCTGACGAAGCTTCTGAGCCCGCTGATATCTTGGCCGCCGTCGAGGACGAAGACGTTATCTTCTGAGGCGTTAGGAGGAAAGTGTGACCCGCTCTGCTGGTGATGGTTCCTTTTGAATTGTTCACGTATGCTTAGGCGCACCTGGTTGTCGTTGTTTGCTGTCTGTTCTTTCGGGTATCTTACATCCTGTTCTGGCTCTCCTAGGAAACCTGTACCATAAACCGCTTTTCCCGACCCCCTCATTCACTCGCGTATTGGAACCTCCCTGTGCAGCATGACTGGCTGCAAGATATTCAAACGCATTTACCCGATTCACTGCCGTTGGTAGGTGACTTTCATGGTCTTCTCTCCATTCTTTAGTGACATGCCTGCCGTATTCTCTTTGGCGGTGATGGCGCCGGATTCAGCTTCGTATTCCACAAAGGCGATTCCACTCCGACCAGGCACCATGCGAACCTCACGGAAACCTTCAAAGCGGCTGAAGATTCCGGCAAGAGCGTCCTTATCAAAGTCGTCCGGCAGGTTTTGCACGAAGAGGATTCTGTTGGGCGGCAGATATTCGTCGGGTATGACTGCGGCTGGACCAGAACCTGTTGGCTTGAGGCCCGCCCCACGAGCATTCTTTGCCGGGCGAGCAGCAACGTCGGCGGGCGCCCCAGGAAGTGGGCGCTTGAGACGCTTCTGCTCCTCGGCGGATTCCAAGGCCTTCTTCTTATCTGGTTGGCGCATTGTTAGCTTGATTGCCTCGTACCCACACCTTCACCAGTTCCTTACCTTTCTCTGCCATTCGCCGCCGTTTGTGCGCGTCAAATTCCTCTTCGTTACCGTTGCTCAGTACCGTGGCATCGCTGCGAGTGCGGGCAAGAGCCAGGTGCATAGGCTTTTCGAAGAGCTCAAAGCCCTGTACTTCTTCAATGGCATTCAATGCGGACTCGGGGTTATCGAAAACGACAAACGCTTGACCCTTGGCTTTGAGGTTGGTTTTAGCCACAACGTCAATGACATTTCCATACTCAGAGAAGATGGTTCGGAGTGCTTCCTTGAGCGGCTCTGGCTTGACGCGCTCCTCGAGATTTCGCACATACACACTACAGTTCGCGAATCGTCAGTCACAAATGTTCTTACAGAGGGCTAACATGCGTTTGTATGTGTCGGGGTGCAATGACACATACGTAGCAATGGGCGCCGATGCCATTTTGGAGTTTCCTGCAATTCTGCTGGCTGCTTGGTTGTGTGGAATTGGGCACTGGTGGTTAGTGGTTGACTGGGTTGAATCGCGAAACCTTGGCGTACCTGTCACTCGAACCCAGCCGAGAGGATCCCTGCACTTGCACTAACTCAAACCAGCAACCCCTAGATAGTAGATTAGTGGGCAAGGCTTTCTGCGCACTGTTTAACACAATATTTGAACAGCTGGAACCATTTGCGAGGGGTCGAGCCAGAATATTGAGGCCCTGATTTTGAAAATGCAAGCCGTAAACTTTTAAATTTCCGCATTAAAGCCCGAGCTTCGCATTATAAAGCCTTGAGCAAAAGAGACGAGGTACCTGGGACGGTTGGCCCATGGGCCGCCGCTCAGCCGTGAAGTACCATACGAACAATCTTTTAGGAGTTGGGCTGTAGATAGGAACAGCAGTTCGGCGTCCCTAAACGAAACAAAGGCTAGGTACGATAAGGAGGAAACTAGGCAAATGGTGGGGGGCGGTCTGAATCTTATTTGCTTGCATCGAGTGGATTATAGGAGTGTCTGAGTCTGTAGCCTTAGGGCTCTCAGGAAGGTAGATAGATATGTGCATTCATTTGTGGGACCGCAGGCATCATGGCTGCGTTACTACCTACTATGTATACATTTCGTGACAACTAGCCTCTTGCGAATAGCTTGATTAAACAAATGCTATCTACTACTTTGCAGCATTGCTTCAAATACCAGCCAAACTGCCGGGTCTCAGCCGGTTTCCGTTGCCTAGCTGCGTTTTGATGTTTTGTTGGTCGCTCTGCATCACACTCGGCTGGGTCGCCCCACTCGGTGGTCGGGATCAAGATAAGCGACCGCCGTTGATGGCTTGCATGGGCCCGCGAACCTTCAACCCGCCTCCTCCTTCCCCCATCCCTTCGAGTCAACGACGACATTCGTCGCCCTTTGAAAGCGAAACAAATGAGACACACAGCTCGCCCCCCACGGTAGGTAGAGACGCCAGTGCCTTTCCAACCGGTCGTTTCCGGTCTCTGGTTTCTCTCCGCTTTGCCGGATTCGCGTCAGCACGAGCGCATTCCTGATAGCCGCGAGATGCAAGAACCGCCTCCCCCGAGCACCGCCCTAGCGGCCGGAGCCCCAGTGCAGTTTCACAACGCGAGTGTATGGCACAACTTGACGGCATGGACGGCACAACATCTAGGTCTCGCTATGAATATGTCGAGACTGGCCCCATCGCTGGAGGATCTTGTTTGGGCCGGACCTCGCATCGTCATGAAGCTGGGCAGGTTGGGCTCCTTCATTTCTTTTCCGGATGCCATTGACGGCTTCGGTCAAGGCGTCATATCCGACCCGACTAGCATCAACAACGTCTTTCACGTCACTACCCCCGCCGGGGAAGCCGCCTCGCTCGTTCAGTCGCTCGTTCAGACACCATCGCCGACCGATGCCGCACAAGCACAAGACCCGACTGCCTTTGTCGCCAAGTTCGGAATGGAGGGAGCCAAAGGGCTGGGAAGCGTCTTTAGTTACGCCACAAGCAAATGGGCCCTAAGCTGCATTGCTATGGCTGTCATCTTCAATCGCACCCACATCTTCGCTGCCACACGTCGAAGGCTTCGCCTTACCTGGCCAGTCCGCTTCGCCACGCGCCTTCCTCTCATACTCATCCTGCTCGTACAGGCTCGCGGCTTGCTACAGTCAATACAATGCCAAACATCATCAGACTTTGGGCAATTGCGTTGGGGCAATGCTACCAAGAGCTCCGAGCTCATGTTCTCACACAATAATCCCTTTCTACACAGCCTGAGCTCTACCCTGCTCCTCGGCGCAAGTGACAAAGATTCGTGCGAGGAAGTAAAGATGGTGCCATGGGACGGCCGGGATCAACCAGAGCTTCTTGGGTCTCTCTCCCGATTATGGCCTCTCTTTGGAACATTTTGCCTCAGCCAGTTTATCGAGGTGGTCTCGTCCACTGTGCAAGGCCGTCCAGTTTCACCCGAGACGGGCATGACACTTTTTGAGCACTCTTTAGCATTCGCTGAAGCAGATGCAGCAATCAGTAGCCAATTAGGATGGGGAATGTTCGCAAACGGCTCCAACGCGTCACCTGCAGCCCTCGGGTCAACTATCGCTGTCACTCGAGCCATGATTCTGAGAAGGGTGAATACCTCGCCTGAGGTCCTGCTGGTGGCATTTCTCTCGTCCATGAGTTATATCTCTAGCCATGTCCTTGGACTTTTCAATTTCCAGTCACGCTTCCGGCTGATCAGCACAGGGTTCTGGGGGTTGTGCTTCATGAGCTGTATTGTGTATAGCGCCATGACATTCACACTGGAGGATAGCGCGGCCCACGGCTTCCTGAGATATCCGACTGTTTGTATCATCGGCTTCATCCCTCACATCGTGGTTCTGGGGGGCATACTGTCCTGTGCTCTTATCTACCTTGTAGCGCTCTGCCTCTGCGCCTCTGCAGGTCCCGCACGGGGGGCTGATGGGCGAAGGCTGAGATGGGGGCAACGCTTAGCCATGGCTCACGGAAACATGCAGGCCAATATATCGCTCTCAGACATCCGGATCAGAATGGACATGGATTTCTACACTGCTCTACTTAGGGCCGGATTTGGTGCCATTACCATGGCGAGCGAGGCTGTCTACCTCAACGAAGACCACCGAGTAAATCTCAAACAGTACACCTGGCTGGAGGACGAGAGATTCCGCGAAGTAGAAGAGCTTCGAATGCAGTGGATTGGAGGGGGTATACCTGGATCTCGCTTCGATTTCGTCGGCGCCATCGGTTTGGTCCCCATCAAAGACGGGCAAGCAAACGCCACGAGTGGTTACGCCCGTGAGAAAGCAGCCCAAAAGATACCAAAGTCGACCGCTAGCTCGAGAAGAATACGGGACGGCGTGGGGGCAGCAGAGAGGAGCGGCCGCTGGATAATGGCCTTCGAGTACATTTTGTTCATCAACAGACTCTTACTAACAACCTGGGCGCTCCTCACATTGAAATGTCTCTCATTCTTCGGTGTCCGGAACCCCCCACGATGGATTTGCTGGCTATCTCAGAGACCCAAAGCCGAGACTTCGGAGCAGAAGAAAGCATCAAAAAAGACGCGCGGCTGGAAAGTGGACTGGGTGCCAGCGCTCAACAGTGAGACGGGCTCGTTCCATGTCCCACGCATCGATAGGATTGATGTGGAGGCTGAGATGCGACGGCGGATGCAAAATCCTAGCACAGATGATGAGACTGAGCACGAGCCGCTCACTGAGGCCGAGCTTGATTCTAAGCTCTATAGCTGGTGGCTCGCTGGTGGGTGGTGGGGGAGTACGGATACAAGTGGCGACTACATGCCGCCTGCTCACCAGGATGGTGAGAATGGTATTGATGATCCGGACTTTGACAATACCAGCATCATTTCCGTCGCCGACTCGGTTGAGCAGAGCGAATCGGGGTGGGTATCTGACCCTGAGGACAACGATCTGGACGATTTGGAAGATGGACAGCGGACCCCAACACAGAACGTCCCAAGGAGCTTTGCCTCGGCTCTCACATCGACACACAGCTCGCGCGAGTCCACGCCTTTCGTCGACTCCCCGATGGCTGCCTCCGACCTTGCTCGTCTACTCCACCCTCGGAGTCCCGAAGATCGCGAACAGGCACGCACCCTGGCCGCTCATCTCTCAAGCGATAAGATCATAACTCGCTCTCGCTTCCACCAGCAACAGCAACAACAACGCACTGAGCTCCTATTCACAGCTCATGGCCGTCGCGGCCCGCCTGAGAAGCTCTCTCCTGACGAGGAAGCCGAAGTCCTCGAGCAGATTCTGCTCTCACGACGCGCTTCCACGGCCAGTAAGCCTCCTTCTAACCCTTCGGCCCATTCCGGCCCCGACACATCCTGGGCGACCGGTGCCGCTGGACTCGGACCCGACGGTCCGCAGTGCGTTGTCTGCCAGAGCGCCCCACGTACTATCATCGTGTGGCCATGCCGATGCTTGAGTCTCTGTGACGATTGCCGCGTGTCTCTGGCCATGAACAACTTTGAGAAGTGCGTCTGCTGCCGCCGCGAGGTCATCAGCTTTAGTCGCATCTACGTCCCTTGATTGTGATTCACCCTTTGTCCTCATTTCCTGCGGTTATGGATATTTAATGCATGGTTGGGGTTATTGGCGTTTTGGGAAAACATTTGCATCTCTTCAAGAGAGGTTATTCTGTGTGTATTTTTTCCCTCGGGGGTCAGGATTTTCGCAAGAGGGCAAGGTGGCCAAGTCAGCGGTGTATCCATAGTGGAGTACGCTAGGTCTGGATAGACTGAAACATCCCATGATAGGGGGTGACTTCGGTTTGGGTCTCATATATATTGTGTTCCTGAAGGCAGTAGAAGAACCCAAAGATGTTGACATCGCGTAATTCAATGCGGCATGTACAGAATCAACGTGTTTGCCAGAAGATTTGGAGCGGCCGACTCTTCCCCTGTGATGTCTAGGCACAACAGTTCAGTCTGTAGAGCATACGCATCGTTTTGCGGAGGATATATTCTCATAACGTTTTACAAATGGGCCGTAAGGAGGTTATCGCTGTCATAGACGGCAACGCGCAAGAGTAATTGTGCAATTGCAAGATCGGACATGCCCCACGCGGCGCCTGGAGTCGCGATAGACGAGAAAGACTCCATTTCCTGGCAGATTTCTATAAACAACAATGTTTATTTCATTTCCAGAGCCGGATGATGAAGCTCATCTAGTCCATGAATACCCCGCTCTCAAGCTTGATCAACTGCCGGGTGTTGGCGACTAGCAATCTCGGTTTCAGCCATCTTCTCTATTCCGACAAACTCATCGCGTTTGGAGGTTCTCTTCGGACCGTGCTCTTGAGTTCTTTCTGGTCATGCGGGTTATCCTCGCTTTGACTTGTTGATGGCGTGTAAGAAAGCGATCTGCCCAACGGTGGCCGATGGGGGTAAAGTCATTGACTTGGGCGAGAACTTCTTGCGCTCTCCTAATAATCTCTGCCTTGGTAGGAGCGCGCCCAGCAGCTTCTCGATCGAGGCACCAGTCAGCCACGGAGTTTTCCTGGGCCGGGGAAAGTCTCCTGGCTTCTAGTTTGCTGTCGGACTTCGAGGTTGAGCCGTGGAGACGGTCGCTTAGCGTGGACTTTGGGATACCATGTAACTTGGCCGCTTCACGCACTGTCGCGCCGTTTGCGACTGCATCGATGGCAGACCGAATATTCTGTTCTCGTGCAGTATCCATGGTGGTTTGGATATATTTTTGGTCAGCTCTGAAGGTGTAGTAATGTTAATCATGCCGGTTGGTTGGGTCCGCACATCACCATGTCCGGGCGTGGGGTAGTCCGGTTGCCTGGTCATGCTTTCCACCTCATGTGCTTCGTCATGCGTAAAAGGGGGGGGGGGGATGCGCCTCACATGCCTGCCCATTCGATACAAAATACGCGTACGTTGGCAGCTGCATCCTCTTCTGCATCCCCTTCTTCTGGCATGGGTTGCTTTGCGCCGAACATAAAAGCCTTCTTCACTGCTGTCCCAAGGCGGCCGCTGGTGACCAGGTCAAGCATAGGAATCCCCTGGTTCCAGCCGTAACTGTTGGCCATGTAATGAGCGTGGTACCTGAATGGATCTCCTGGATAAACACTGTAGTCTCCACCAAATCGAAGACCAGGTGTGACATAGTAGGCCTTGGAATTCAGGAAGGCAAGCAATGGATCCTGCATGGGAGTCTGAGGGGGAATTATAGAGGCCTGGGCCGTGATCAAGCGATTGCTCGTCGTGGGAGTTACAGCGGGAGCTGGTACAGTCTTGACGACAGGTACTGGCTTCGCAAGTTGCGACTCAAAGTGCAAATCCTCTCCGCCGACAGCGGCGTTCCCCGAGTCATTCAAGGGTACATCTGATAGGTTCTTCATATTCCCCTTTCGCTTGTGCTCGTGGAGAGCACGCGCTTTGGCTTTGGCATCGTCGAACATGAGTTGCGCGGTTTTCCGCTGTGCCTTGAGCGCAGTGAGGTACGCCCTACGAGCATTGCTATCCATCGTCGTCAACTGAGAGAGGTGTTCGACTGTGTCATCGACAAGATACGCAGCTTTCTTGTCCAGAAGAAGCCTTGCTTCCGCTGCATACAGTTCAATCGGAAGACCAAGGAAGATGTTCTGTGTGGGATTCTGGGGCATTGTGCCGGTAAAGACGGCGCAGGTGCTGTGGTGACGGCGAATATGAACCACGTCGTCGAGATCAAAGATTAGATATCGGCCCCCGATCTGAGAGATCCGAATCTGCCTCTCTGAAACGGCAGCCATTGTTTGGATTCTAGAAACCGGTTAGACCTGGCTCGGACTGCTTAAAATAATACACGCAACGATTGCAACGACGGAGAATGCATCATAAGCCTTGGATTCGTATGTGTCATCACAGAAAATCAGTGGATTGACAGATTGATTATACGTTTGAATTATAATCATTTGCTTCTCTGTAGTGCGTCGCGTGGGGGAATGAAAATAATTGACATACCTGTGACCAACGCTGATGGGGGTTCAACCTGAGGTGGAAGAGAGAAACAGAGAGTTTACGTTCTGCTTCGGAAATTTATGGGAGTGCGGCAGAAACTTGGTGGGCGGTGAATCGATTGCGGGCCCGTCAAAAGTGGTTACCTTCTGGTAGGGGTGGGAAATGAAATTCTTTCATTTCACTTTTTCACAGTTGGGCCTGAAATCCATTTTCCGAAACCTGGGAGGTTGAATGAAATGGTTGAAATGTGGGTCATCTTGGTATAGGTCAGATTGCCCACTACGGGTGGGAGGAAATCCGCCATTCCAAGATTGGAAAAGCTTAGTCATCTTGATTCCAGTCCCCTTGGCTCGTGGTGGCACGGATCCCATATATAACCCTAACCCGGTATAGTTCCCAATTGGGTTAGCGGAAATTTCCATTTCAGAAAAAAAAAAAGGCTTGAAAAAATGAAATTCCGAAAAAAAGTCTGTTGTGAAATTTCGCACCCCTACCTTCTGGATAACAGTGCCAAGGCTGGCCCGTGCCTAAATTAGGGTTAGGGTTGGCCAAATATTCAGTGAATTTACAGGGGGCCTTACAGGTGATCCGGGCCATTGGAGGAAAATGAATAAAACTTACCATATTAAAAACAAGATTGCAAAGTGAATCTTACCCAAAAATTATTTTCTCGGTACCATTCAGTTACTAATTTCAACGCGATCAAAACAGTATACTTTTCTACAGATGCATCGCTTTCTGGCTGAGCTATCTTAGAAGAAACCCATTGCCTTCTGATTGGCTGGAGCACTACCCCTGACGCCAAGCCAGAAAATTGTTAGCGGAGGTGTAACCACTTCTAGCCCGAGCCTTCGTAGCCCTGTGCCGATTTGGAAAATCATGATTTAAAATTCGATGTCATCCTTGATTGTGCTCGCTGGTGATTTCCCTTTCTCTGTTTCCTCCTCCATGGGTGGCAGACTATATGGCTTGATCGTGAGGCCTTTGGATGCGCTCAAACTGAACGATAATGTCTCCCGAAAATCGCTGGTCTCTCCTCCTCCTCCACCCTTCTCATGATACGCAGGCAACGTGTGGACTTTGAGAATCCCTTGGGCTTGATCCGTAGACTTCGCGTCTTTCGAGGGAGGCGGCGCAGCAGGGTTGGCGAGCAGTGGGATTAGCTCTAAAACACCATCGCAAAGCAGTTCGATCCACCGAACTAGGCCAGTGCTGCGCGGGAACAAAGAAGTTGGGAGTGTAATAATAGCCGTCAACTGAGTGCTATACTGGCGAAGGAGAGCTCGAAGCCCGTGCAAAAACTGCAAGACTTCAGTCGGTTGGGCACACCCAGGGGAGTAAAGAGCTGGTGACAGCAGACTGGGAATAACCACACGATGTATCTCGCCAGGGGGCGAGGCTTCGAGTTTGGTCTTCAAATGTTTAATGATAGCTTTGAAAGGGGAGCTGGCAGTCCTGGCGCTAAGAGTTTCATGATTGGTTGGTGGAGTTGGATGCAATACACCCTTGCAAGCTGAAGACGCAAGTCTCTTGCCCAGGTCAAACGAGTGACAGAACGAGCCGTTGTCATCACGAGCGCCAGTTTTCGGACCAGCGGTATTCCCCAATGCTTCATATCTCCATGCAATCTTCATCCTATCTTCGGATATGACAGCTGATGGCGGAGAAGTCTTCGACCTTGCATCAGGCGATGCCAAGCCAGGCAGTTGGTGCTTCCACTCGAGTGGGAAGCCGACTAGGTGGACTTGATGGCATTGGACAAGTCCTTCGGCAGCGTAGTATCGTAAAAGAACACCAGAAAAATCTGTGGTTCCTTGCTCCTCAATCAGCAGACAAGTTCCTAAGGGAAGTCCATTATGTCCTGCAAGAAGCTGATCGAGGGAGGCCGTGCCGGTGGATGTGGTTGCTCTTCCATCGAGCGGCGAGGGTCGAGTTCCAAGTGCCAACTGCTTTTCGATCTTCGACGAAGCTGGCGCCTGTCCCGGTCTCGATGATGAAAGGACAGTATTCCTCTTTGTGAACGACATTGGCGGCTGCTGTGACTCGGAAGCGGCAGCGACGATTTTGGAGCTTTGAGTATCTCGGAGGGATTTGAGGAGGGGCAGCAAAGAAAAGTCAGCGATAAAGCTTGCCAGCCAAACACTGCATGTCCTTATCGATTTCCGCCAAACCCCCCGCAGCCCCACCAGCTCGCTGTTTGCGGAGCCGGAAATTTCACTCTCAACTGCATTAAACTGTCCCACCAGCACCTCTGGACCATCGCGTCTTCGATTACCTAGCGATCTTGCCAACTACAAACGGACAACATCGCCCGGAAGATCGACATAATGGCGGCAATGGCGTCGGATGCACAGTTGTTCGAGGAGGATTTCCGAATCGAGAAACTGAGCGATCCGAAGTACGACCGTGTCGACCGGATATATTGTACCTCGGCAGATAACCAGACGACGATGGAGCTTGACATTAACAAGGAACTCTTCCCATGCACTCCGGGCGAGAACCTGCATATAGTTATCGCAACCTCCCTTGCGCTTGATGGGACGAAGGATGACGAGCGGGGCTGGCGCGATGCCAGCAAAGTCAGCGCTGGTGAAGCTACACTGGCCGATATGTTCGAATACGTCATGTATGGCAAGATTTACAAATTCGACGACGGGGAGAACGGGGAAAACATGTGAGTGTATTCTCAGTCAACGAGATCTATGCGCGAATCGATGGCGCTAAAAGAAACAATAGTAAGGCGTACACTTCCTTCGGCGGGCTCTTGATGGAGCTCAACGGCCCTTATAAGAAGCTGACGCCGTTGCGAGTTGACTATGTCTATCTGCTCGCCAAGAAAATTTAACAGCATACTTTGCAACACAACGGGGGGACATTACTGGGCGGCGTGTCATCCTCCAGAGGCTTCCCGCAAGCCCTATCATGTGTGGGTTCAAGCTGAAGCGGATGGCAATCAGGATGGCGAAAGGAAATGGGAATCGGCGTTCGGGGAAAGCAGTTTGTCGAACGGATGGGGCATCGGGCAAAATTCCTGGGATTTTTGAGATACCCAACTCGTTACACGCATTTAACGACCAAGCCTCCGTCTTTTCTCGATTTCTTGCTGGGTAGGAAGGCGGTAGTCTTGGTGCGGCCCTGGAAAATGTATATGACGATGCGATCTGGCGCATAGTTCTTCATAGTCTGGCTCATTCTCCAGCGTATAAATGCCATGACGGAGGAGGAAGTCGAGCATTATCAGAGCGCAATTCGGTTTCCAGAGTCCTTGGGAAAGTTGTTCTTGAATCTCCTCGATGGTGCGAAGACTGAAGCTGTCGACTTCACCATCCTTGGGCTCCGGGACAACACTCCCGTCAGAAGGCAGCTCAAGATCATAGACCCATTGACACTCGGGGTAAATGTATCCAGGCTCACCACCAGAGCGCTCATCGGTGATGTAAATATAGGTGACAGTTCCGACCTCTTTTGCCTGTTGGCGCATTACCATCTCCGGGATGGAAGCCTCTTCGTCCGCTTCACGGATAATGCAATCAAAAGGATCCTCGTTGGTCATCAAGCCTCCTGCCACGGTATTGTCCAGCATTCCTGGGTATGTCGACTTGGTGGCTGCTCGCTTGGGAACCCAAATGCGGTAGTCGTATTTGCTCTCGCCATCGATGCGGCGAATAAAGGCTGTCATGTGGACGCCGTAGCGGGTTGTGCCAAAGAGGCCCATGGCAGACCGTTCCATGCTAAATAAAACATCGCCGTTGCGCCCATAAACCGGCCACAGCTCATTGCGCCAGCCTTTGAGGAGGCGAAAGGTCTGGTTGGCACGCCAATGCGCTGTAAGGCGGGCTACGAGTTTGGTGCGATCTGCCTCAGTCGGCAAGTTGAAGAGCGCGACAGTCCGGGCGATGGGGTCAAAGTCCATGCGGCCCCTGATGCTCTCCGGTGTGTTCACCAAAGCCTCAACGACTGAAGGTGGTAGGTAGCCGATGGGATACGGTCCATCTCCATCGTCCCAGACCAACGTATACAGCGTGTTCAGGGCTCGCTGGTGACCTTGGGGATCAATATCCGGGTTTGGGAACCTTCAATCACTATTGTCAGCAGTGCTCGTGGCTTTGGCGGGGGGGAGGGGGGTGTGAAATCGGGGAATTCTCCAAATTGAACACCCGCAACGGCAATTGTTGCCGATCTACGGCGCCATGGAGATGATGGGTGGATGGCAATGTTGCACAGCATGCTCGGTAAGCCTTGGGGATTGAGGAAAGGGATTTTGAATGGCCAAAAAGGCACCCGCTCCCCTTTCGGGCAGCCTAACTATAGGCCTTCGAACTCGATCCGCTGACGGGAATTTGCTGGTCAAAAAGGGGGCGCTTCACTCACGCATCGCACTTGTTGACCAAGTCAATGTTGGTAACTCGATGTGCCATGGCTGGGGGCGAAGCAGGCTGACGGCACAGCTGAAGATTTCCGGGCGGCGACAGGTTCGGCTGTAACGGCGCTATGACCAATGGTGGGTGGCCGGATTTGAAGACGCCGGATGCAGAGCCGATCACGATCAGAACTTCACAAATAGAAGTTGTTGGGTAGGTGCAAGTTGATGATACTGGATTAAGAGAAACTGCAGGAACTCTGGGCCAGAACACCTATTTCGAAAGCGGAAAGTGCGAGATATACTTTGCCGCGCCGTTGACCCATCCTATGTACTCATAATGGGTCGGCCCAGACCCGGATTCAGATTCCCCAGCTCCGCAGACCGACCGATCAGGGCGCCAATTGCCTCAAATGATTTACGATGCAAACCGTGGTTCGGACGTAACCGGCGAGCTGTCTGATATGTCTAGGGCCCTCCTGATGGTGTGTAGCTTGCCTTCACCGTGAACGGAGCTTGATTTCGTCACATTTTCTACTCTGTCGCTTGCCGCCCCCTGCTTGGCCGCTTGGCAGCTTCACCACTACTGCGGGTTCACGTATTGCGGTTCAACCCCTCAAAATTGTTAGTGTTAGACTTGATACCAGGCCGCGGGTAACATAAACACCTTAAGCTCCGATTTTCTAACCCTCCACAGTGGCAACTAAGCTGTTGACAAGTGTAGAGCGCTCTTCCCAGCACCCAACCAGGTTCCGAGCTAACAATCTACAGGTGTGAGGGGCACGACCTGCGTTGGCACAGTTGGTTATGCTCCCCGACTGGAATCCCCGCCCACCTGCTTGGTTTGGATCGCTCTAGAACCGGGAACCGGCTTCTATGATCGACCATGACAGGTGAGCTTGTCGCGGCCTTAATCGCCCGGATGTCTCTTGCCAGGAAGTTCACCTGAACTTGAGACAGAGCTTGGCAATCAGGTCAGCATTCGGCTTGCCTGTGGCCGGGAACCTGGCATGCGGTTTCCAAAACCAAAGAGACTCATTCCTAGCTGGCACCGCCACCACCACCAAGATCCCTAGCAAAGAGGGCAAGGAGGGTATCTTTTTCGTACTATCACCAGTCACCTGACAACTTCGTACTAACAAACCTGGGGACCTTGCTATAGCAGGACCAGCTAGTACATCCTCTTCTCCTGATACTCTTCTCGGCCCACTGATGGCTATAACACTAGGTTTGGAAGCGGGTGGGGTATTGGAAGATAAAAGAGCCGGTAAGCCACTGTTGGTACAAGGTCCACGTGCATTGTTTTGCAGTCTCTTTCTTTGACTGGCACCCAATTGCCGGGGTTCTTGACAAATTTCAACGGCTTTTCGTCCATCTTGTATGGTCGCGCGCCCCGACCCCAAATCAGCATTCGGCACATAATCGATACTCGGCCGCATTGCCACCCAGAGCAGGATCCCGCTGGCGACCGGGATCAGGCCCAACCCGCTTACTCATAGACTCCCGACGTCCAACTGTTGCTCAAACTGCATCCCGCATTAAGCGTTGCATGATAAAAGAGCCAGCGAGAGGTGGGAGCGCTGTGATGCCGTGTAGTTAATGAGCCAATCCGTGACTTGTTGCGCTCGGCGAATCGTTGTGCTTTCCCAGGTCAGCTTCACGTCATCTGCAGCACATTCGCCATAGAACAGTGTTGCGCCACCGACCCCGTCTTCTTCCCTGTCTTTCGGCAGGCCTGCCGTGCCGAGCTCACTCGGATCCAGCACATTCCGAAGGAGACAAGGCTATCCGGGATTCCGCAGACTCCCCGCTGCAAGACAGGAGAGACGTCATGTCCCAACCGCTCTTCGGTTTAGTTCCCGCCGGGCAGTCGGTCATCGTCACGCCAACCTCGACGCCCACACCCACCTCGTTCCTCTACGCCGTTTCTTCCCTTGGTAAACCCTCTACTCATATCGTCGTCTTCCTCCTCCCTGGAATTGAGCTACCCGAGGGTACAGCCGCTGCTATCTACCTTGTTACCCCCGCCGGTCCAGGTCAGACCGAGCCTAATTCAAAGTTCCTCGGCGGTATTGGGCCTGGTAAGGATAGCGCCATCTTCAAGGTCGGGAGTAACGGTCAAGAGAACATTGTCATTGGCGTTTCCGTCGAGGATGCTTCCTCGGTCTTGTCCAGGCTCGCCGACCAGTCCAGGGAAAGCGAAGACGCCAAGTCGGCGGCTCTGACCTTGATGAGTGTCGCCCAGAAGCAGCAGCCTTCGACGCTGGTGTTGGCGCAGCGAATCATTGAGAATGCGTTCAATTTCCTTGCCTCGTTCAGCGGAACAGCCGGTCCAAACCAGGTCGAGGTGGTACCTCTCAAGGCGTTTGAGGACTGGTGGCGGAAGTTTGAAGGGAGGATACGATCAGACCCTGGCTTTCTAGAAAGGAATGGCTAGAGGCTATGACATTTGGAGGTCAAAGGCCAAGCGGATGGCTGTCGATATGCTCGAATCACATAGGTATACACAGATTTTTGGCCCACCCATATCATATCGCGAGATGAACTACGAGCCGGCATAGATGAAAAGTGACTACAATTGGGCATATATGTCATTATCAAAAGCTAGTCCGCTAGACCGTCAATAATATAGAGAGTGCTCTCCGGTGAGGCAGCCTAACTTCTAGCGCAGCCGTCACTTTCCTGGTTCTCAACTCCAAGTCCGACACAAGTGGCAATACAGCCCAGAGCTAATCAAAGTTCTGGTTCAGGATGCGAATGGACTTTTTAACCTTGTCGGACTACTCGCCCTGCTTCTTCTCCCTGCAACCGGGAGATGTGGCACGAGGCGCGAGCTGCTCTCGGACCTCACTACCAGCCCACTCCTATCCAGCGCCGACATGCCAAACGGGACTGACAGCGGATCGAACGTGTTTACTTTCGGCGTCGCTAGCCCTGATGCTCGGGCTCCACCACCATACCGGGACCCCTCACTCGAGTCTGAGTATTCATCACCGGACGAATCCATGTCGCCTAGCTCAAATTGGTTCGCATCACCCTCTTCCATCACGCGCTCATATGAAGTGCTGCCCAATACTGAGCGCCCAAATAGTTTGCTCGTGAAACCTGATATGCCTCCACGAGTGGAGTTCTTCCTCGGGCTGCCTGGCCGACGGCTCCTGCGGAAAAAGGAGTTCACCTTGGAATACATGTGCATGCGACGGTCCTTTTTGCGGAATATGTAGCCAAAGATGAGTAGCACAACAATGAACACGAAGAAGCCGGATCCAGAACCCGTTTTCGCTTTCCCAAGAATGCTATCATCGGGGCTCCACTCATCCGACGTTTTGTTCCCGTGACGTCCTGGGGTACGCCATGAGGAGCCAGCGAACTGGAAATCAGGGGGGACGCCTTCGCCGTTGCTGCCAAAGCCAACGGGGAACTTGTCGTCGCGGGTCATTGGGGGGATCTGTCCTGCGGCATAAAGGACCATCTTCCCCAGTGTCCAGCTGACTTCAACCTTGTTGATCTTGTCAACTGGCTGGAATGGGTCGAGAAATCCCTTGCTCTTCGCATGTTCAAGCGCGCTCTTAGACACATTGAAGCCCGGCATCTTGTCGATGCCGATCCGCGGAATACCAATTCCTTCGTGAAGGACATTGATCAGCCAAGAAGCCTTGAAACAGGCTTCCATTGCGTTTTTCACGTCATTCTTGTCTCGACTGTTGACTTTGGAATAAATCGCCGTCCAGTCGCGGCTGCAGTAGTCTTTCACCCTCCTCTGATACGTAGTGAAATCGTAAGCTTCGTCATCCTTTCCTCCAAACACACCGTGAGTTGTATGCCAGTATTCTGACACGCCAATAAAGTGGTTGACGTTGAAGTCTATTGCCGGAACGTGCTGACCGTTGATCAGGCAAGGGTCGTCCGGGCATGGTGCGTCTTTTCCTAGTAATGGGTAGGTGAGCTTCAAGCACTCGTCAAATCTCCCTGTGCCAATCAGCGAGAGGCCCTTGGATTCCGGTTTGACGACTTCCGTCCCTTCCAACGTCGTTCTCAGGGATTTCGGCAAACACGGGTCCGGCAGTTCCTTGGAATGTGACGGATGATACAAGTCCTTGAGCTTCCGTACATACGCATCCCGAGCCTGGTTCACGCCGAACCCGAGCCACGTCGCCGTAAACACCTTGTATTCGGCCGGCGATCCATCAAGGGTACGTAACCGGAGAAGTTTTAGGTCTTTCGCATGCTTGGCGGCCTCGGTCGAGTTCGGCGCAAATGCGATCTGTGCAGAGGCGCCACCCATATCCAGAAAGCCGTAAGTGTGGTGTCCATTGCCATGTTGATGGTCCGACGGTTGGTCAAAGCCCCCAAGAAGATAGTTCGCAGCGATCCAACCGTATAATCCTTCCGTTTCACCTTTGATCACTTGAATATGTAGATCGCAGTCAGGTAGGGAAAACCGTGTGTTTTGCCGTAGGTAGGAGCAAATCTCACGCGTCAGACTTGTTTGTTGGACTTTGGGCAGGAGTCGCATGCCCGCCGTGGCCATGAGGAAAATGGGTGTATCCTCAACCATGTTATCGGGAATTATCTTGAGCGCGTGCTTGATCAGGTCCTCCAGATGTTCCGGCCCAACATCTTTAGGCTTTTCACCGAACGTAGAGACTCCCGGTCGGATCTTCTTGGTCCATTTCTTCTGCGTCACCAGCTTCGGTAAACTGCGCAGTTCTTCGACCGACGCCTTGTGTATCGCCTTCTTGGGGTCTTTCCATTGGTATATATGCAATCGGGTTCCCGACGAGCCGGCGTCGAGAATGACGCCCCATCGCTCTGTTTCTGTTGTTCAGCGACCAAAGACGTCCTGCGAATAGAACAGCCTGCGGACCAACCTTTTTTGCCCATTTGGACGGCTCGTTTGTCATACGACCGTTTCCGACAAGGTTGGGTGAGGGTAGAACCCAGAGACTCTTGGACGGGATGTCGATGGTCGATATAAGGGCTGCGATTAGAACATCTAGGGCACCGGTGTACAGCGCGTGAATCAAATAGGCCGCTGTGGTGGGAAGCCGCGACGGAGCGCAACAGAAAGAAGGAAAATAAATTGATTAGAAGATCATATGGGCAAACAACGAGGTTAACGAGGGTGGATCGTAGGAACGATATCAAAGGCGATTGATGGAGATGTGTGGCTCAGTCCAAGGCGAGAGAGTTCTTTGCAGGCTCCCATAGCGATGCGAACAGCGCCTCGGAAAACGATTTGATGACACGCTAGCGTGTTTTTAGCGGCGACCTATTTTTGGCTGCTATGGGTAGATAGCGTTATCTGCGCGTTGGCGAATTGACCAACCACATAATGATTCTCCCTCACCCAACAGTTCTCTTGAGCAGTCTTATGTTGAAACACTTCATCATTCTAGAGATACCTAACCGGTGATTGAGCAGCCCGCAAGGGCAGGGGCGAGACTGGCATGTGCGAGCAAGGCGCGCCACCAATGTCGCTCGACATCCACGTTAAACGAGCGGCACCAATTTTCAGGACATGATGCCATGTCGTACCTAACTGCTTTCGCTGCAAAAGTCTGGAACCTGGAAAGTTGCAAGTACAACGGCAGACCCGGCAATTGTCTGTGTGGGCGCATAGTTGCACAGCTGTCCAAGTACTAGCTTTTTTTTTGTTGGTGGTTGAAACTGCGGACTTACAGAGAGCCGGCAACCCAATATTTAGCTGGGCTCAGATGGGCTTGCTAAATCTACTAACAGATGCGTTGCACTACCTCAAGTCTGAGCTGAGGACGCACAATTGCAGTTCCTTCGACCGTCTTGGAGCCCGGAGATCGGGCAGCAGTAACACTAACCTTCTACCTTCCCAGCCTGGTCAGCAGACATGTCCAACCCCGATTTCGTACACAGCCTGCAGCCTCAGTCCCACCACTGGCTCAAGAGACAGTATAGTTTTAGCACAGGGCGGCGAACCGCCCATGAGCACTTGGTCGCCCCAGAAACAGCAGGCCTGATTAACCTGGCCCCAGCAGAGAGTTTTATATCATCTCACCGTATCGCCGAGACAGTCGATGAGCACCCGATTGGCTTGTTTCGACGCCGAGATTCCTCGTTGAACCAAATCCGAATAGAACCCCATGTCGCTGCCAGGCATATCCCCCTTGAACCAGAGATTGGTGATCTCGTCCCTCGTCGAGAGATAGGCGACACAGCAAGCGGCGTCAATCTTGTTGTGCTCTGAGGGTACCGGATCGATGACGATTTTGGGAGCTCCGTCGTCGTCATCATCTCGCACCACAGCAGCAACACCTCCAGCAACCGTGTCTACGCAGTCGATACCTGCGTCTGCAAGGGCTGCTGAAGCCACGGTGATACAACCGCTGAGTGTGTTCATCATGTCCCACACCTCGTCACTTTGAGTGTTTGATGACTCGCGGTCCTGATCACCCTCGATGATAGATATGATAACGTCGACTCCGCTCTTGGGCCACCTGTCAGCGATAATGGCGCCGCGGAGGGCGGCTTCGAGGTGTATGCCAAGGTCTCTCTCTGTTGGATCACGGAGATAGCCTCGTCTCTGCTTAGTAGCAAACGGCGCAAACTTGACGTGGGCTGACAATATGATGTGGGGTGAGAACGGACTTGATCTAGGAAGGGATCTAGGTCCGTGAACACTGCAACTGAGTTTCAAGCCGGCACAGCCTTCTTTTCCTGGTAACTCGACCTCGAGATAAGCGGACCCAGAAGCTGAAGGAGTGACACCGGTTTTGAGGTCTGAAGTATTTAGTTGAGAGTTCATGCCAAAGGAAGAAATCTGACCCATACACATCTTCCGCGTCACATCTGACGGTCTTGTTCTGAGAGGCTTCGCTTTTATTGAGGCGACATCGTCATCCTCAAAAAGGGGGGCGGTCGTTGGGGCGGCGGGTCCGTTGACTCGTCTTCTATCCGCCATACCGATGAGAGAAGACAATCAGAGTAGTCTAGTAACTTTTATTTTAATCGACCTTCAGAAAATGAACAGAAGAAGTGTCATCAGTAAAACAATCACATCGAGTTTGGACAGTGAAATGGGCGCGGGTTTGCTAATCTAGATAGGCAGAGTTCCAATTTCGACTAGCTCGTGCTCCAGCCCAAAAAGCCACCCCACTTTCTTAACCCCACACACCGTCTAACAATTTTTTGGTAGGCTAGAAAAGAAAATTGGGCTCAGCAAATTTTTAACTCCTTCCTTCAACCACCAAACATCTCGGCACAGGAGATGGTGCTTCTGCCTCCAACTCACGGTTCGGGATGGACCTACGGCGACGTTCTCATCCCGATCTATTCTTCAATTTGCTCTGGACGCACAGTGAAGTGAGTCTTGGTATGGTTCGCGTCAAGTAGGTTCGTCTCCGCGCAGCCATGGTGATCAACACATTTTCTTGTACGTGGATACCCTGTTTTCCCTCCGTTCACTTCTTCGTGATGAATTTTTCTATCCACAGGTAACGCGATTTTCATGAGCGCTATAACCTACATGCACTACCATCTGACACTCGAGTCATTGTCACGTATCTTCAAGGCGATATGCGCGAGGAGTTGCTGACTTCGGGAAGTAGGTACGAAGGCACACTCGACTTCGCAATCCATTGCTGGCCGGTGAGTTTGGCCCCCCTCTCTATCTCAACGTCCGTCACGTCCTCCATGTCCATGATGAGAAATTCAAATTTCAGTTCTGCTTCTGAAGAAGAATGATGATAACCCATACCAAAACAAACTCTGATCGACATCATCCATGTTCTTTTTGCTCAAATGCTCCTGTGCCGGCACATAGCTAACCTAGCCTAGACAGACTGTCAACGCATGCTGTTGTTTCCTCAGTCTGGTTCACAGTAAACTATCGGGTAGGTACTTTTTTTCACATTCTGTACGCTCTCTGGTCGTGATGACAACAGCTTATCCATTCAATGATATTTGCTGGCCGAGCCATTCACCCACAGTGTAGTGTCTTTGGATGTGATGATCACTGGTGGTGTTGTCCTCTGGACGTCATTTGGCTTCAGTGTTCAGGTTTCTCATGTACCGTTTTGTTACATGAGAGCCTGTGCCGGTCCGCAAGGCTGAATTAACCTGGCTTGACTGAACTTTTTCCCCCCCAAGTCTTCAAATCCTTCCTTGATTTGCCAGGAACTGAGCTAACCTGGCAGCAGCAAAAGGACTGGCGTAAGAGATACTTAGATGATATCTGTGATAGACGTCTAGCAGTACACCCAGGCTCCTAAGGTATGATGCTGTGGTTAGGTTGAAAACGGGTAAGTCCACATATTCATTTCTCTATACTTCCTTAACTTTGTAGACACACGATGGCAAAAACTATGAGCGAGGCCCAGGTTTTCAGCGGTGGGAGCCTCATGTCTAAGTTGCGCGGACTAGTTAGTTCGTATCTATCGTTACGAAACTGAAAGATAGCAATGTCATCTGTCTTCGGCTATACTTGAGTGATGCATGCCTTAATTGATATGATGCCGTGACCCGTTTCTGAGTGGGGTTTGTCGATGGGCACTTTTGCCGGGCGCGCCAGAGCCGTTGAGATCTCCATGGGCCAAGACGAGGCGTAATTTGTGGCGGGATCGTTTTCGCCAATCCAGTACCTGACCGCGAGGTACAGGTGGAAAAGCTGTGGTGGGCGTTTTGCAGCGTTTCAGTCCCCTGCTACCTCCGCTGGTGGTATCTGGTACCCACATCGATCCGCTGAAGCCAGGAGGCCGGTGCTTGGCCTGCTGGGACTCTTTAACGAAACGCCACTGGCCAATCTTTCGTGGGAGCTGATGCGAACACCTTTTGACAACGCCCTCGTGCAACCCGAACGCGACTGCTTTTCGCTTCTCCCTAACTTCCTTACGACGATGAATTGACGATCAACCGAATTTTACCTCATCGAAAGCTGGAGGACTTGGTCCCGCGAATCTCCCTCGAGCTGCTCCTGCTGGCGCTCTCGACTGCCAAGGTGTCGACGTATTAGGGGCAACAGTCTCGATCCCTCCGCTGCGCCCTGGTTCAAACCCCGACCAATGCTGCCCTTTACATCATCGGGGTCAAAGGTGACCCCGAGGCACCATGTGAGCGGATATTCGAACGGGTATCCCCGAGGAAACACATTTGAATTTTCTCCTCACAGGTCTGCGGCAGCCGCTCCGATCGCTGGCGAACGAAGGCTAATATTTTGCCGTTTGCGCATTTGCAGGTTCCAACCTAGAGGGACAGCCACATCATTCCGAAGAAGAAGGCGACTCTTAGTGCGGGTTGGCGTTGTCGCTGCAGCATTTATCTTATTTCTACTCGTCTTTCGACCCAATATTTCCCTCTACTCGCTCTTCTCGTTCGGCCTGCTGTCCGGCGGAGATGGCTTTCAACTCGAGACAGTGCGGTACTATGACCTGTCTAATGTCCAGGGCACTGCTCGGGGGTGGGAAAGGGAAGAGAGAATCCTACTTTGCGTGCCGCTGCGCGACGCCGAACCCCATCTGCCCATGTTCTTCAGCCATCTGCGCAACTTTACATATCCTCATCATCTGATCGACCTTGCATTCCTGGTGTCTGACTCGAAGGATAAGACGTTGGACGTCCTAGTGGAGAGTATGGAGGCGATCCAGGCCGATTCGGACGAGAGCCAACACTACGGCGAAATATCCATTATCGAGAAGGACTTTGGACAGAAGGTCAACCAGGATGTAGAAAGTCGCCATGGCTTCGCTGCCCAGGCGAGCCGAAGAAAACTCATGGCTCAAGCACGTAACTGGCTTCTTAGCGCAGCACTCCGTCCATACCACTCTTGGGTTTACTGGCGAGATGTCGACGTTGAGACAGCCCCATTTACAATTCTGGAGGACCTGATGCGGCACAACAAGGATGTAATTGTACCGAGTAAGCGACGCTTGGGCATCAATACGCAAGGCACCACATGTACTGATCTCTACATTAGATGTATGGCGCCCGCTGCCTGACTGGCTCGGCGGCGAACAGCCTTACGATCTCAACTCGTGGCAAGAGTCTGAAACAGCTTTAGCACTGGCAGACACGTTGGACGAGGACGCAGTTATTGTTGAGGGATACGCAGAGTATGCGACTTGGAGACCTCATCTAGCCTACCTACGCGACCCCTACGGTGACCCCGATATGGAAATGGAAATTGACGGCGTCGGTGGGGTAAGTATCCTCGCAAAGGCAAAAGTGTTTCGATACGGCGTCCATTTTCCGGCTTTCAGTTTTGAAAAACATGCAGAGACAGAAGGATTTGGAAAGGTAGGGTCCGTTTCTTCTTCGATATATCCACATTACTAAATTCCAAACAGATGGCAAGGAAGATGGAGTTTTCCGTTGTTGGTCTGCCGCATTATACAATTTGGCATTTGTACGAACCCAGCGTGGATGACATCAAGCACATGGAGGTAAGCATTCGAAGCTAGGGCGTTGGGATGCCTCAAGACTGACGCAGGGTAGCAAATGGAGAGGGAGAGGCTTGTTCGTGAACAGGAGGAGAAAGAGAAAGCCGAAAAAGCTCGGAAGATGAAGGAGTCCTTTGGGGACCCTAGTAGTCAGTGGGAGAAGGACAAGACTGAGATGCAGAACATCGCTTTACAGGAGAAGAAAAAGCAGGCATCAAAGGAAGTCGGTAAGGAGAACTCTGACAAGAGGGAAGTGAAAGATGATGGAAGGTGATGTACCTGCGTGCATGTCTCTTCCTCGTCCATGCTGCATGACGTTCTGACTGGACAGATACGGATTGGTATTAGCGTGTGCATGTCCACAGAGAGAAAAGGGTAAAGAAATAATCTTTGTACACTAGATTCCCGGGGCCGCTCCTCATGGCAATGGCGTTCGGATTTTTTTATTATTATTTTTTCTTCCTCCGTTTCGTCCGTAAACGCATATGAAGAGTATTCTCAGAAGCGGTCTAAACGGCAAAGCGGCTGGGTGATGTTTCCAACTTTGCAGCCCTTTGTGACCATGGGTGCCTGTTCAGAAGGCCGTGGTGGCCCGCACGCCTGCTCGTCCGCAAGGAGTTGCCTTCGGAGACCCACCCCTGAAGATTGTTCGCGGAGTACTTTAAGTTTGGCAGTTGCGCAGACCCTCGTGAAATCTCAACCCCAGAGCCCAAATCTCTTTCCTTCTTTTACGCAAAGAGCTCACCAGCCGCTTGGAAACAGCGCTAAAACTCCAGCTCAACACTCACCAAGTCCCATTAACAATCTTTCAGGGGTTGGATTGTATAGAATGGAGATTGTCGCTGGGTGGTGCTCAACAGGCCCCACTCGAACTAACTCACTAGCGGTCCCGAGGCTCAAAGCTGCAGGGTGATTGTCTGCAGGGTGATGGTCTGCAGGGTCATTGGTCCCAGTCCAACACAGAGTTGCACCTGTCTGCGCACCTGTCCTCTCTACCTGCTTGCATTGCTGCTGAGACCACATTATCGATTGTGATATTTACGCTTAAAGGTCGAGAACAATTTAATTCCTGCAAGGAACGTATCATACTCCTGAACTTGCTTCTCCATGACGTTTTGTTAAGTGCAACGACCTTGCAGAAATTTTTTGGGGTATGCTAGCGGTTTGTCGGATCTAGCCGTGTGTCCCTTGTTTGTCGTCAGAAGGACATTTGTCTGGTTCACAGCATCCCTCATCCACCAGACTTCTCAGCCCAGCAACCTGTGCCCGCCGACCATAGCGGCACGCGCTCGAGTGAAGCAGCGCGAACACGGCGTACATCTGTCGGCTGCAGGATGATTCGAGATGCCCAGCTTTCGGTGGCAGCCGTGGACTCGGCCCTGTCCTCGGCGCCTGGCACGCCGCTTCCAAGACGAATCCCTATCGCCTCGTCGCGCATGCAATACCGACGGCGGCCTGTCTCTGTCGCAGTTGATCCCGTCTCCCTGGTGATATCCGAGTGCATAGCGATCACCTCAGCCATCCAGAAGCATGCCCGATCACCCTATTCGTCCGTGTCCGCCATCCTCGGCGGCAGCCCCAACCTCGTCCAGCTGGTGCCTCCCGGGGGCCCTGCTGTTCGCCGCCGCAAGAGCTTGGCCGACCCGAACACTGATGGTGCTAGTGACACAGCTGCCAACCGCTGGGGGTTGAGGGGGAAGAAGGGCAAGAGCATGCAAGACAACCCGTTGATCGCGGGGTTCGGAAGGTTGCGTCAAGAATTAACAGGCATCAGAGGTAAGTCGAGCCAGAACTAGACGGCAGAGTGAAGGCCCTGGGCTGACAATTGGCTAGACATCAACAAGTTCGACTCACTGGATCTACTCGACCCGTTCCTCCGAATCATCCAAGCAAAGGGCACCGCCGCCCCCATCACGGTTCTTGCGCTCCGAGCTATACAGAAGTTTTTAGCCTACGGCTTCATTGCCCCCGTGTCACCCCGGTTCAGCCTTGCCATGCAGTCCCTATCTGTGGCCATCACTCATTGCCAATTCGATATCAGCGACTCGGCCCAGGAAGAGGTGGTCCTCTTGATGATCCTACAGCTCATGGAAGACATGCTGTCGGGCCCCGGCGGTGATATTCTCAGCGACGAGAGTGTTTGCGATATGATGGGACGCGGCTTGACTATCTGCTCGCGTTCAAGGTTCTCTGAGGTCCTAAGACGCACAGCAGAAGCGTCCATGGTGCGCATGTGCCAGATTATCTTTGAGGACTTGAAACACCTAGAGGTCGAGGCTGGCGAGGAAAGCGAGGCTCTCGATATCCAAACAAGCGGTGACATGGATCATGTCAAGATGGATCCTGTAGCAAACGGGACGGACGTGCCGGTTGCGCGGGAAGTCACAGAGCCGGATCCAGGTTCCGACGGGCCAAGGGATTCCTCTGGTTCCGCTGATGAACCCAGACCATCCTCTGTTTCGGCCGAACCTAGGCCTTCATCTGGTTCTGAAAGAGCTAGTGGCAGCATGGGTACGCCTGAAAGCGGCGAGCCCCCCCGGAGCAGCACGAGCACAGCAAGCGAGGGTACGGAGTCAATCGACCTACGTCCCTACTCACTTCCATCTGTCCGAGAATTATTCCGGGTGTTAGTAAGCTTTTTGGATCCGCATGACCGCAAGCACCCCGATCAGATGCGGGTTATGGCACTTCGCATCATCCACGTGGCACTTGAGGTCGCAGGCCCTTCAATCGCAAAACACCCCGCACTTGCTACCATCGCTGAGGATCAGTTGTGCTCTCACCTCTTCCAACTTGTGCGTTCTGACAATATGGCTGTGCTTCAAGAAGCACTGATCGTCGCTGGCACATTGCTCTCAACATGCAGGGAGGTTCTCAAGCTCCAGCAGGAACTCTATCTTTCGTATCTTGTGGCCTGTTTACACCCGTCTGTCGAGATACCGCGGGAGCCTGGCATCAACCCAAGTCTTTACGCTGGAATCCCTCAGGCACCCAAGCTGGTCAAGCTGCCTCCGTCACAGGCTGGCAGCGGCCGCTCAACACCTGTACCAGTCAAGGATCGCCAAAAGCTTGGCATGGAAGGCGGCTCTCGCAAGCCTGATGCTAGGCAAGCAATGGTTGAGAACATCGGCGTTCTCGCGCGGATGCCCACCTTCATGGTGGAGCTCTTCGTCAACTATGACTGCGACGAGGACCGCTCAGATCTCTGTGAAGACATGATCGGCCTGCTCTCGAGAAACGCACTGCCAGATTCGGCTACGTGGAGCACCACAAGCGTCCCGCCACTTTGCCTTGATGCACTCTTGAGATTCATCCAGTTCATAGCAGAGAGGTTGGATCAGCCGCCAGTGCTCGAAGGCTACCCCGACCCGCAAGTGTTGAAGGAGCGGCGCTCCAGGAAAAAGATTATCATCAAAGGCACCAACAAGTTCAATGAAAGTCCCAAAGGCGGTTTGGCGTATCTGAAGGAGAAAGGTGTCATCGAGGATATCAACGACCCTGTGTGTGTTGCTAAATTTCTAAAAGGAACCTCCAGGGTCAACAAGAAAGCCCTCGGCGAGTATCTGTCCAAGAAGGGTAACGAGAAGATCCTTGACGCCTTTATGGATCAGTTGGACTTCACTGGGAAGAGAGTAGACGAGGCTCTCCGAGTTTTGTTGGAAACGTTCCGTCTGCCTGGGGAGTCCGCTCTGATTGAGCGCATTGTCAGTTCCTTTTCCGAAAAGTACTGCGCCAGCTCTACCCCTGAGGGAGTTGCGGACAAGGATGCCGTCTTTATCCTTACGTACGCCATCATTCTGCTGAATACGGACCAGCATAATCCAAACTTCAAGGGCCGGGCGCGCATGTCTCCGGCAGATTTTGCGAGAAACCTCCGGGGTCAGAATGGTGGCCAGGATTTCGCCCCCGAGTATCTCCAGGACATTTACGACGCCATCAAATCTAATGAGATCATTCTTCCCGACGAGCACGACAACAAGCAGGGGTTCGACTACGCCTGGAAAGAACTCTTGCTGAAATCAGCATCAGCTGGTTCTCTCACCATTTGCGATACCAATGTCTACGACGCTGATATGTTCGCAACGACTTGGAATCCTATTGTATCGTGCCTCTTCTTTGTCTTCATGTCGGCCACAGACGACACCGTCTACGCCAGAGTGATCACTGGTTTTGATGAATGTGCCCGGATCGCCACCAAGTACGGCAACTCGGAGGCTCTGGACGAGATCATCTACCGCCTGAGCTATATCTCCACTCTGAGCACCGAGACAATCTCGAGCACGTCGCTCAATACGGAAGTGCAAGTCGGGGACAACAGCGTCATGGTGAGCGAACTCGCCGTCAAGTTCGGACGAGACGTGCGGCCTCAACTGGCTACTCTGGTTCTCTTCCGGGTTGTCACTGGATCAGAGCATGTCATCAAGAAGAGCTGGAAATATGTATGTCGTTTTGCCACCCAAACTCTGACGATCCGCTAACGAATTCGTAGATTATCCGGATATGGCTCAACCTCTTTGTCAATTCTCTAATACCTTCCTTCTTCTCTACAGAGGTTGATCGTCTCGCTCTGGCGCCTATACCACTACAAACTCCATCACAGGTCATAGACCGAGCCGCGAAACAAAGTGAAGCCGGGTTTTTTTCCGCTTTTACTTCGTACATCTCAAGTTATGCGGCAGACGACCCGCCGGAGCCATCGGATGAGGAGTTGGAGAGCACGCTGTGCACAGTGGATTGTGTAAACCAATGCCATATGGGCGATGTGTTCGCCAACATTGCGTGAGTACACATTGACGTTGTATGGCAAAAGCTAACACAAATATGCAGCAACCTCCCGGGCGCAAGCCTCGAATCGCTCGTCGATTCGCTGCTGGAGCAGATCCCGGATGATACGGCATCAACCGTGATTACGGTGAAGACCGAGAACATGCCCACGTCTCCCAGCCAAAAGCCAAGACAGAACAGTCCGGTCTACGATCCTGCCCTTGTGTACATCCTGGAGTTCTGCACTGTGCTGGCCTTGCGGGATGCGCCAACTGTTGAACAGCTAGGTAAGCGAGTTGTAGGAGCTCTCCGGGCTGTGCTCCGAGATGCGAGCAGGTATCATCCCATTCTCGTTGAACGGACAGCGTTCTACCTGTTCAGCTTGCTACAAGCTAGTTATGTGAGTATCTGGCAACCTACTTCACTCTCTGCGACTAATTTATCCTTCAGGACTTCGACTACATTCGGGTACCCGTTCTTCTCCATATAGTCTCCAGCTTCTCGCAAGACCTCCTAGCCAAGTCATATGGTCTTGTCCTAAGAGGCTTGAAGCTTTGCATCGAGCAACCTTGCCCACTGAGGAACGAAATCATGACCTCGCCAGACTTCTGGGTGATCTTACACACACTAGCGGCACAGCCTGATTCGGCACCGGTAGTATTTGAGATCTTGGAGAGCGGTGTGACAGGAACGCCGCCGGCAATCATGGCTGATAACTATGAGGCTGCCTTGAGTCTTCTCAACGAGTTCGCCACAATGGCGCATATTGGCTCTATCGCTGAACAGAAGGCAGATAAGAAGAAGCAAGGTCGGAAGGGACGCCCGGCCAAGCAGGAAAAGCCAAGGTATTTTTCCCTCCCAGGTGTTAGCTGAGCAATGCTAACAGAATCAGCGAAAACGCGATTGTCGCTAGGGGTATCAAGGCTATCAATTATATTTACCAGCTCACGTCGCGTATTCCCCATCTGATGAAGCAATCACACCTGGAAAGCAACGAAGGTGAGAAGGACTTGGTACCAGTCGACCAACACAAACTGACACATGGAAAAGCTTGGTCCGCCTACTGGCTCCCGATTTTCCAGGCTCTGACCACGCAATGCACCAATCCTTGCCGTGAAGTGCGTCACCTCGCCTTTGCATCTCTACAACGGTCACTCCTATCGCCAGAGTTAACGTCTAGCGACCATGAAGAGTGGACAGCCATCTTTGGAGAGGTGTTGTTCCCGCTCATTCTCAGGCTTCTCAAGCCAGAAGTCTTCTCGTCGGACCGGGATGGCATGAGCGAAACGAGGGTACAAGCTGCCTCTCTCTTGTCTAAGGTATTTTTGCAGTATCTTGTGATTTTATCCAAGTGGGACGGCATGCTGGACCTGTGGTTGAGGATCATTGAGATCATGGACCGGCTGATGAACAGCGGCCAGGGTGATAGCTTGGTAGGCTTTCTTCGAACTACGACCGACTTGAAGCCCAACTGACCCGTTCTTTAGGAGGAGGCTGTGCCAGAAAACCTCAAGAATGTTTTGCTTATCATGTCTAGCAATGGCTATCTAGTTCCACCGAGCCAGAGCCCGGAGCGAGAGGAGCTGTGGAATGAGACGTGGAAACGCATTGATCGATTCCTGCCGGAGTTGAGGAAGGATCTCGCGCTCGATGAACCTCAGCCCACAGGAGCGGTTCCAGGTACTACCGAAGAACAGATGGAAAGGGTTGAAGGGAAAGCCTAGAAACAAAATTTTTGGACACATTTTCGATGAAACGCATGGTAATCCATGAGATCTAGGCTGCCCTGTGATGGGAAATGGGCTGATTGTTCTGTTGGTTCGCTGGTTGAAGTTAGAAGCGGCTGCATTTCGGCCCGTGTGTGTCGGCCCGCATTTCAACGGAGTTACGACGTCCATGGACGGTTGTCACGCAGTGCACGCCTGTGCCTGCATTAGATGTAACATGCATAGGTAGATTCCAATACCAATAATCGTCAAAGCCGTGCCCGCTGAAGTTGCTGCAAAAATATTTACTCCACATCCAAAACCGCTGTTTGTTCTGTCACGGTTTTGAGCCCTCGGCCTGGCTGCGGCTGAAGTGGGCTCAAATTCCGACCTCAACCAACAAAAAGCAGAAAATATCATTGTTATTAATGATGTTACAGCGCTGAGAGCCTACGAAGCAGAAAATACCTAATACGACTATATCCGGTCGCTCAGTTTCATCAGGGAGCTTCTCTGCGCGAGGCTCGAATCCAGATAGCTTGAGTATTTTAACAATCATACTGACCCTGGATCAAGTGAGCGTTTCCCGCCTGGCCGAACGCGAACAATAGCTTGACTCATCGCCGAGAAGTCACGCCTCGATACCGGCCAGTTCGCCCCAAATTTCAACCAAGACCTGGGCTACAAACTCATTCACAACAGGCGTTTTTTATTTTACTGCAATGAGGCAATGAAGTGATGTTAGCAGTCCGCCCACTGCGCACCCATTCATTTTCTTCTTCGTCACTTTGTTTCCTTTTTCTTCGCCAACCTTTTTTTTCTTCCATGAAGCGCAAACACAACGACCACTCGTCAACCAATCCACATCAATCACCACCACAGAGCAGAAAACGGGCCATGCCGTCATCCCCGCCGCGACAGCAGCAGCAGCCACAGATGAAAGAGTCGCCGCCCACCATCACGCTCAACGAGCGCGAGCAGCAGCTCAAGGGTCTGCTACTCGATGTCGCGCGGTACACCGACGGAAGGAGCCACGCCGACTCACTCCCCAGCTCCGGCTCCGGCACCGAAGGCGAGGATGGAAGACCCACTACGGCGCTGACCGAGCCCGTTGTGCTCCGCTGGGCGGGCGGCTGGGTGCGCGACAAACTCCTTGGCATCACGAGCCACGACATCGACACAGCTATCAACTGCATGACGGGTGAGGGGTTCGCACGCAAGGTGCGTGCCTTCTGCCAGTCGCCCGAGCGCCGCGCACGCCACGGCGTCGGCCCCCGTGACGTGGGCGGCATGCACAAGATTGCGGCAAACCCGGACAAGTCGAAGCACCTGGAGACGACGACGATGCGCCTCTATGGGCTGGACGTGGACTTTGTCAACTTGAGGAAGGAGACGTACTCAGATGAGAGTAGGAATCCTATCATGGAGTTTGGCACGGCGGAGGAGGATGCACTTAGGCGGGATGCCACGGTGAATGCCCTGTTCTATAACCTGAACACGGGGGAGGTGGAGGATTTCACCGGCGGTGTGGCAGATTTGGCAAGGAGGCTCATCAGGACACCGCTGGAACCATTGCAGACATTTACCGATGACCCGTTGAGAGTGTTGAGGCTGATAAGGTTCGCGAGCCGGCTGGGGTTTTCAATCGACAAAGCGGCCGAGGGGGTCATGGCGGATCCTAGGGTGCTGGAGGCGTTGAAGACGAAAATCAGCAGGGAGCGAGTGGGTACGGAGTTGGGAAAAATGCTCAAAGGTAAGTTCTATGGCCAAGTTGTTGCTTTACGGTTGTGCGGTTTCTAACCGTAGGAAAACTCTAGACAAGAACGCTTGCGTGGCGCTTGGTATTCTCGACCGATTAGGCCTGTACAACACCGTCTTTACCGATCCGGCACGGGAAAACATGCCTGCGCCGGACACTTCGAACTGGAGCATGGCATATAGATGTCTTGACCTGCTAGAGAAAAACCAAACTCCGGGATCAATCTACGCCACACTCGTGACCAGCGAGGAAGCGAGATATTTGGCATGGAATCTCGTTTGTCTTACCTCCTGGGAGCAACTGCCTGATGATCCCCCTCACCAGAACGGCAAACCAGCACTTCCCCTGGCAACACAGGCGGCCAGGGAAGGGTTCAGGGCCTACAATAAGTTATCCGATGTTGTCACGGCTGCACATCGCCATCGGCCTCACATTCTAGAACTCAAAGACATAGTTGACACAGCACAGCCGAGCATGAAAGAGCGGGATCGATTTGGTATGGCTATCCGTGACTGGGACTCCCGGGGTGGATCTTGGCGACTACAGGTTCTTTACGCCGTGCTGGTCGATGTGGAGACGCGCTCTGCCATACCCACAGAGGAGGTGCTTTCCGAGTGGCAACGCTTTTTAGACCATCTTTTCGAGCTGGATGTCATGGATGCCCCCTCGATAAAGCGCCTCATCGATGGTCGCGAACTGGCTAAGGCTCTAGGCGTTAAGCCAGGAAAGTGGACGGGCGATGCCCTCGATGTCGCCTTGAGGTGGCAGTTGAGGAACCCTGGTGTAACGGACCCTGCTGGGGCAGTGGAGGACGTACGGAGCAAAAAGGAAGAGCTGCGAATTCGATAAGGGGATAATGCCCAGTGTAGCACGGTAGCAGATGGGGCAATGGGAAGTAGTGAAAGAGGACTTCTGTTCAGTCGCTGTAATGATATCCGCTTCTGAAGCGCCATCTTAGACTACCATATTATCACTGTTGTTGACGTCCTAGCGCTCCTGCTTTCCCCCAGAACCACGAAAAGTAAACCTACCATACCGGTCACCCTATCACAGATAACGATGCATACTGGAAAACTCGGGATCCCATCCGCTCTCTCACAGATAAGCTGGTAAGGGTCATACTAGTAGTTGGGTCGGTGATAACCAGCGAATCCCTGGTGTTGCGAGTATTTTTTTTTTTCTTCTTCTTTTTTCTCCAGTCGCACGTCCACTGCAATGTCGGGCACAAAACCCGAGTCAGACCTTTGCCGAATATATAAAGAGTATTTCCCATTCCCCAAGGGCTTGATGGGGAAGTCCAAGGCCTCTCTCTAGACTAGGAATCTCACAGCCTCAACGTGAGAGAGTATGCAAAGCCTCTATTGTTTTTTCAATCTGGGGTTGACATCAAAAACCTCTTCAAACGGCCCTTCCAGCTACTTCAGTACCGACAAAACACCTACTTGACACCCAATCAAGTCCCACACTGGCAATTTATCGGGGATCAGGTTGTAAGACCTCTTTGTTCTTGTTTGTATATTCCATAGCAGAGCAGAGCGGTATGGTTGTGTGGACCCTAGATTCCCTGTCGTCTGGAATGACAGGCTATTGATCTGCCGGAATGAGCAACAACTTTTTTATTTGAATGGGCGAAGACAGGGATATGCGACTTTCACCATCGATTTGGTTGATAAGGGAGGGCGAGTTTTTGACTAGTTGCTAAGCTCATATTGTGTCTGTCTCGATACCTTCGAATCACCCCTCACGGGTACTGTCCTACCTATCAACCCGCGGTTGTGGGTGTCACAGAATTCATTACACTCTTCGTCAAGGAAATGTCATGCTTTACGGGTAGAGTGTACAAAATGGCAGATCCTTCCTCCCTATAGATCGTAGAGTTGAGATCATGGCAGCCTCCCATTTGCACATCATACAGCAGAAACCGGCACCCAAGCCAAATTCTAAATCCTAGAGTCAACTTTTTAAAGCAGAAAATGAGTCCAATGTTTAACCACCGCAGGTAGTTGCAACAAGAGACTATCGTAAATCGACAGACTGCCGACCAGCAAGACAAACAAGCAACAAGCTGCCGGGTAGAAACAACAGGCAGATTGGTGAGTGAGTATATAGCTTATAGCTAATTGCTGACAAGGGATGTCAAGCTTGACAGAAGCTCTCAAGATCTGCCGCTCAGCAGAATTTCGGCAACGGTGAGCTTGCCTCGTTCCTTTGCAAGTGTCCAGTCCGCCAGCATAGGCGGGACAGAGGAAGATCCGGTAAAATTCTGGGAAAGCGTCGAGTTTGTGAGCTGGATAGGGCGCGTCTGAGTCTGAGTCTGCCGGTTCGACTCTCTTGCGTGTGCGGAGTGGACACTGTGAGGCATCGTGGCTGTTTCTTTCCTTTTTTTCTTGAGAGGGGGGGGGGGGGGGGGTGTTCTCCTC
>Ga0247765_1000394_pt1 | contig 34855 bp, 50 predicted proteins | sample UWRJL106311C6_FD_179949 | JGI IMG/M metagenome (GOLD analysis project Ga0247765, IMG submission 179949) | Plant litter microbial communities from Arlington Agricultural Research Station in Wisconsin, United States - UWRJ-L106-311C-6 | ecosystem: Environmental > Terrestrial > Plant litter >...
GATTGAGAAAAAACAAAAAAAAAAAAAAAAAAAAGTTCCCTGCACCCTCCTTATCCTTTCAGACCCCTCGCCGAGTCGCATTACCGTCCGCGCGCACCACACCCCCTCTCGTGCCGCGGGCATTCGTTCCTGGCATACAAAACCTGCGTTCGATCCGCCCAATTGTCTGTCCTCCCCTTAGTTATTGCCATGGCCCCGATGACCGTCGCCGTCCGAGGGGAACAATGACGCCGTGCGCGTCCCGACGTCGTCGACGCTTGAGCTCCCGGTGCCGAACCCAACACCACGCTCTCCGCCTCCGTCCCTCCTTTCCGAGTGCCGCAGCGGCGCCCGCCGCTCTCTCTACCCCGCAGCGCCAATCCGTCTCTCCTTGTTATCCCCTGGTGCCCGACCGGCTCGACCGCCCCGATTGCGCCGACCTTCCCGAGACCTTTACCCCCTCGTGCGCCGTCCCCGGGTGGGACTCTGCAGCCGAGGGCTTCGGTTGTCCAAGGGTCGTCGCAACCCCAGCTACTCATCGCGCCGAGCATCTTGGACAAGTCTTTAGCAGCAGCATTGCTACCTCGGCGCATAGCTGCTGCGTATATGCCCCGCTCTTTCGGGTCGGCATTCCAACATGTCGTCGCAAGGTGTCGCCAGCGCAGTGCCAGACACACAATTAGGCCTGACCAACGAGGAGATACAGATTCTACGCCATGGCCAGCAAGCGATAGCGGGGAATGGATCATCGTCATCGCGCGCAGCAAGCCGTGCCTCCTCGCAGGGACTGTTGATGCTCGATTCCTCGTCACTCACCGCACTAGGGCGCCACTTTGACCGGGTCATGCAGCATATCCAACAGCGGCTTGAGCACCTCATGGAGCAGTCACAGGTCGTCACAATGCATGTCTACGATCGCGCTGGCAACCTCATCGACAATGCTGATGCTGAGATCGCCCGCTACCATGAAATCATGCGCCAAATCGATGAGCTTGAGCTTGATTTTGACCGTATCGCCCACATTCGCGATATCGTGCGAGAGTTTAAGCACCGCGCCGAAGAACTGGACCGCGAGTTGGACCGTTCAAGCAGCTCGTCGTCCAGGAGGCACGGCCACCATGGTCACCACCGAAGTCACGGCCATTCGAGCTCGAGGTCGCATCGCTGAGTGTGGAATAACCTACAGGAAGGGCGAATCACGAACAAAACCTAAACACGACACCTCAGCAGGCAGACACTGGCGGGTGTGCTACTAGATGTACCACCACAGACCCACATTGCACAACGTTGACGTAGCTGCAACAACAAGCAACACGACATGACCTGAGAGGCAACCAGCATGGACGGGGTAGAACAGACGTGGTCACACGGCCAATTATCACACGAGGATGAGTGTGATCAGATTCTCAGTTTGAAGAAAGATGTATACGACCAACATAAAGCCGGAGACGGAGGCTCGCGCCGCTTTCGACGGAGTACATACGAGGCTAGATGCGGGAATCGTCAACAGCACCGCTGCAGCTTCACGCACAAGACACGGAACCGATGGAAAGTTTCGTGACCAGTCATCAGTTACCGCGTATATAATACTAACAGGGGTTGGCTACACTGATGGGGTCAACAATCTCGGGGTTAGGGATTGGGACTGGGTTGTTTCATATTTTATCACTGGCGCAGTCATCTTTTTCTTCACTTTTGTGATATTTTCCTATCTGTTCAAGACTGATGATTGGGCCTCGCGGCTGGGCGAATCAAAGACGGACAAAATTGGCCTCGCGGCCGACCTCGTTTGGTTAATAGTTGGCGTTTTGGTTTGTTTCCACTTACTCTTTTCTCTTAATTTCCCGAGTGCATTTTTTGTTTCACTTTCATTTCTTTGGTCGTTCGGCACCCTGCACTGTTCATATCTGGCTGGCGGTCTGTTTTTGTGTGTACTGGTGGACGGGGACTCTCATGAACGGACCAAACCATGGCGGCCAAACGAGTGGTGTTTTTCTTCATCTCTTGTTTCCAACATGACGTGAGATACCCCAGTATGAAGCTTCAATGTCCCCTTGCTTACGATCCATCATCTTCTGTCCTTCTCCTGTCGCTCATCTTCAACTTGTATCCCCGTCTCAATTCTTTTTCACTGAGCTCACCTATGATCTGCTCCTCCTTTCTTTCTCGGTCTCTCTCGCTTTGTATATAATTCTGCCCTTGCTTTGCGACCGCCACGCTGGCCCCTCACTTGCATAGCGCAGCGGCGCTATACATATAGGTAGTCTCACCGACTCCCAATAGTAGTCTCCCACGCCCCGGACCTCCATGGGATACGTGCGGCGGCATTTGTTTTGTACACTACGGTACGGATGTGCCTTTCAAAAGTTTTGTCGCCTCGTTTATTACATACACTACCAGGTCCGTGCTTTTCTTACCCCGCACACCATCCCTGGCCATCTCAACCCCTCCCTCTTCATCAACAAAATACCTCAATTTTCTTCTCCTTCCAGATATCATGGCTTAAAATACCGATATTGCAACACGCGCAATCATTGTAACCCTAAAAAGCCCTCTTGTAGGGATGAAAACATCCGATATTGCGAAAAAGCTAGGATATTCTACCCGCCAAGTACAGCGGATATATGGGCGCGCAATCAAACGTGGATTTGATCCAAACGAAACCCTATTTATCCTTAAAGATAAATGGCTTCAAGATGCTCCTCGTTCTGGTCGACCTACGAAACAAACTCCCGAAACTACCCAAGCTATAGTAACTAAGGTACAATACGATCGATATGGCCGAGAACGAACCTGTGCTAATCTTGCTGGCGAGCTCAGTCAGATGGGTGTGGATATCTTAGTAATAACAATATGGCGGATATTAAGGAAGAACGGGTATCGTAAAACGAAGCCGACGAGGAAGCCTGGGTTAACGAAAGTAATGAGGGCTGAAAGATTATAATGGTGCTTAGCTTATTAAGACTGGATACTTGAAGATTGGAAAAGAGTTATCTGGACAGATGAAACATCAGTTGTTTTTAATTTTCGGTGTAGTAGTTATCAAGTTTGGAGAAAGTCTAATAAAGCGTTAGTTAAAAGTTGTATTCGTGAACGGTGGAAAGGTTATTCTGAGTTTATGTTTTGGGGGAGTTTCAGTTATGATATAAAAGGACCATGTTATTGTTGGGAGCCAGAAACAGTAAAGGAAAAGGAGGTTACAAAAGAAGAGATTAAACGATTAAATGAAGAACTGGAACCATTAATGAAAAAGGAGTGGGAGCTTTAGAATGGTTTAAACCGACTCTCTCTTCGGAATTTACCTGGAAGAAAGCCAAAATGGAAATAGGTTAAGGAAATAGGGAAGCTTTTTAGAAAAGGTAAAGGGGGTATTGACTGGTATCGATACCAGAAGGTAATTCTTTTTCCAAAACTCTTTCCGTTTGCAAAAGAGTGTGAAAAAAAACGACTAGGAACTTTAATTCAGGAGGATAACGTACCAGCTCATACTCATTATTACTAGCAGGTTATATATAATTACTAAAAGGTTCGGCGGCTACTTTGGTGTCCTAACTCTCCAGATTTGAATATGATCGAGCCATATTGGATGTGGATGAAAAGAAGGACAACTAAAAAAGGGGCTCCAAAAAGCAAAAAGGATGCAATTCGAGTTTGGAAACAGGCTTGGGATGATCTGGAACAAATACAAATTCAGGCCTGGATTAAGCGGATTATAGTACATATTCAGCAGGTTATTAAGCTTGAAGGAGGAAATGAATATAAGGAGGGGCGACGGCTGAGATAAACGGATATAGGAATGTATCTAATAAACGGGGCGACAAAACTTTTGAAAGGCACATCCGTACACTATGACACACTACGCTACGCTAGTAAATCGCTGTTGTTGCTGAGACCGGACCACACTTCACCTATACCGTACGAGGCATGGCGCGGGGTCTATTTTCCGTGTGACCAAGCTGCTGGGTCATGGCATCAAATCTGGCAGGGGCTCGCATCAGGGAGTGGTAACAAATCTGTCTGGCTTACCTCTGCGCTCTGCTGCTCTATCTTTGCCGAGGGTGAGTATCTGGGATTCAGGAGATTTACGAAAATGGAAAGGCCACACACGAAAGGAGGAAACTACTAAGACGGGCGACTTCATTCCTCATGACTTAGACTACCACACCAACGACCCGGAATGAGCCTCCATCATTCAAATGATGCATTCTATACAGCCGCCGGCCACCGGCGGTTGCAAGAACATCTTGACGTGACATGGATTACATACAATACCCACATATGACAGTACAGATACAGGCGCAGTTACAAGGGTATCATGGGGAAACGTTGTGGTTAGCATTCGCCTTTCCTTTGCCCGCTTTCAGTCCATAATCCTCAATGGCGACCGGATACAAAACGCCTCAACTCCGCACCTGTTTTCCCATATCCCATTTCCCCTGCCCCTAGCTCAAACGCCATACCTATTATGGCCGAGAAAGATCGATTATGTTGTATAGTATCGTACAATACGAAAAGTGTGGACTTGAGCATGCCCCTCACTCCTCGTCAGAGTTGTAGCACACCTCGACAGTGTTGTTCTCCAGACCGTTACGCTGAACGCGGTTAGCGACGGCGCTGCGGACGCGCTTCTCATACTCAAGCTTGTGGGCGGCCTGGTTGGCAAACTCCTTCATCGAGTGCTTAACGTCTTTAGCGAGGATGGCACTCCAGCCCGCGTGCGGCTTGCATTTCTTCTTAGTACACATGCCTGAGATAAGCGGGTCCGAAGTCTCAAAGTGGCCGTTCTCGTTGAATGGAATGGGGCCCGGATGCGGGCCAAGCTGAGGGCCGGCAAAGGCGGCCTCGCCGACGGGAGACTTGAGGAAGGCGGAGAACTCAGCCATGACGCCAACTGCATCAAGGCGTGCGTCGTAGCCGCAAAAGTCTTTGGTGCCTTTGCCTGCGGCAATGGCGGCCTCGCGGCGCTTGACGGCCATCTCGAGAAGCTGAAGCATCTTCTTGCAGAGGATAATGGTCTCTCCAAGGGCGTGGCGGTCGGCAGCAGACTGGTCGAGAATGGCCTTCTCCTCGTCGGTAAAGGAGTCGGCCGGTGCGTTATTTTGGGCTGCCATAGTTAGAAAATACTCAGACAGTACGGTGCTTGGGCGGCGGGTAAGTTGCGGCGAAATAACAGACGAAGATGCACCGGTGAACAAACAAATTTGTCCAAGACTTACCAAAGGGGGGCTTTCCGAGTCTCCAAGTGCGCTCTTTCCCATCAACTTTGTGCCTCGGCGGCGAACCGAGTAGTCCCATAAACTCCTCCTGTGTGAGCGTGTCGAAGCCAACTTCTTTGGACCGGGGAAGCGTCGCGATCAGCTGCTCCCACCACTCCTGGCAGTGTTCCTCGGAGCAGAAAACACTGCGATCGTCGAAATCGTAGACGCGGGCAGGACGATTACACCCTTGGAGGGAGCACATCTTCTTGTAGCGCGTCACATAGCGCTTCCCGTCGCTGCAGTTGGGACAAATGTACTTCTGAACCAAGTTCTCACCCGTCCACTTGTCCATGTCGATGCATTCGCCGTGAAACCAGTCCTCGCAGCGGTCGCAAGCGATCATGAAGCGGTGATTGTCAGGGCCACGGCAGAGACAATAAGGCCCACTGTCGGATTCACTAGATCCGTCACCAGGTATGCCATCGTCTCCGCCAGTGCCGTCGTCGGAAGCAGTGTTGGGTCCGGAGGACGTTGTTGATTTTGTCTTTCTTTTGGTTCCGGGCGCCCTGGGCCCGCTCTTCTTCACCCCTGAGGGCCGGGAGCGCTTTGGTGGTTTGACCGCGGTGGCTGTTCCTTTTTTCTTTCTCGCAGGTGGCTTTGTTGTGGACTTGGCGCCATCTGGTGCCGCTTCTGTGGTTGTCGTTGGAAAGTTGCTTGTTGAGGCAGGAGCAGGGGACGACTCCCTGGTTGACCCTTCCGTCTTCACGCGTGGCATATCGACGGAAGAAATCATATTGCTGTCCTCGTCTTCCTGCTTAACCATATTGACGTCCCCGGCACCGGGTTGGCGCTCCGGAGAAGCCATGGCCGATGTGGCGTTGGTTTCCAGAGTGCCTAAGGTTTCCAAGGCTTGGGGACCCTCGCTAGGGTCCACAGCAAAGAAGGCTGATGAGAAGCTCATGCGGAAATAAGCGGGTCTGTCAGTAGGCAGTTCCGGCCTTGGGTCAATATATGTGCGGCGGCCGTGCAACACAGTAGCACAGCACACTATGAAAGTACTTGAGTTGGCTTGGTGAGCAATGAGAGATGAGATGTTTACTTGCATAACGGTAGCGCGTTTTCGGTCGCTAGTGAGGTAAACTACCTAGTTAGTGGATAGTCTCGTTACATGCAAACCCCGCTTTCACGCCGTATCAGGGATTTCGCTTGGGAAGCTTTGAAGCTCTGACGCAAGCTTCAGTTGAGCTCGAGAAGCCACCATTTCCGACACCAGTTCCTCCATTCTGCGGGAAACCATGCCACAACTAGCTGCGCCAGTGCGCGTCATCATCAATGGCCTATCGAGGTCCTCGTCGCAACAATGCACCCGATTAATGTCGACGACACGTAGCAGAACGAACGCGATACGAAGACCAGTGGCCCCCTGCTTGACACACACTCAGTTCCGCCAGCCATGTGCCCAGCGGAGGGGATTTAAGACAGTGGAGGAGGCAAAGAGTAAATACCGTTCGGGGGTATGTATATACCTGCCCGGAATAATTATTACTTTCTCAAGCCAACTGATTCTGCTCAGCCCTTCTCATGGAAGGCCGGCCTTCTCTTCGTCGTCACTGGTGCCGGCCTCATATGGTATTTTGAGCGTGAAAAAGAACGCATGCGGTTGAAGAGGATAGCCGATTCTCAGAAGGGAGTTGGTGCTCCCAAGGTGGGAGGGCCGTTCGAGTTAATCAATCAGAACGGAGAAAAGGTGACGGAGAAGGACCTCAAGGGGCGATATTCCCTAGTAAGTAAATCTATACTCCCCCGTTGCCTTGTCGCTACCGATGCTAACAAATCTCGCGCGACAGGTATACTTCGGATTCACACATTGCCCGGACATTTGCCCCGAAGAGTTAGACAAGATGGCGAGAATGTTCGACTTGGTCCAAGCAGAGCGTCCGGGGGCGCTGACGCCTGTTTTCATCACCTGCGATCCGGCGCGCGATGGCCCCAAAGAGCTGAAAGAGTACTTGGCCGAGTTCCATCCGTCCTTCGTCGGCTTGACCGGAACATACGAACAGATAAAGGCCATGTGCAAGGCCTACCGCGTTTACTTCAGCACACCATCAAAGGTTGAGCCAGGACAGGATTATTTAGTCGACCACAGCATCTATTTCTACCTGATGGATCCCGAGGGCGACTTTGTCGAGGCACTGGGGCGACAGCACTCGCCTGATCAGGCTGCCAATGTCATTCTATCGCACATGAAGGACTGGAAGGGTTCGCTGAAGACGGCCTAACAGATGCGTTTGGCAAAGGGAAGAAAGCCCATCTGCGCAATACAAAATATAGCCTGCGCGGCATGTATCATAGCTGTATACCAACAAAAATGACTGCAAATATGCAGAATGAAGCGAGACACGCAGCCAATCGTCCCGCTATTAGTCTCCGAAACAGATTCCCTCGGTGCATCGCGAGCCTGAGCAAATAAGAGCTGGGGAATGACCCTCGTGCCACTGAACTGCTGTGATAGGATCACTGCAGTAATTTTCTCCCTCGCCATAACCAGACGTGGTTAGTTACGGTTTGTCACCCACCACTCAAAGACCCATCCTTGCCATCCCACGTCCCTTATCGATGCAAGTACGTCATGGGGGCGCCGCATTTTTTGGCGGGGCTGGCTCTCACCTGACAACCTGACCACCATCCCTGAACTCCGGGACCCTGAGATTCCATCTCAAAGATCGGGACCGTTACTCCACAGGGTTCCTCTCGTCGCCTCTTTCTGACATGGTTTTCATCCGTGTTGGCCCGTCCCAATCAGCCATCCTCCCCGTTTAAGACGTGCGAAATCATCCGAGACAAGAGAGAACCCAGATTCTACGCACCAGATACGTAGTTAGACACCAGACTCGCACGCCTCGGCGTGACATTCCCCCGTGCACCACCCCGGAATAAGAGACCGTTTTGGTTGATTTGGGCCTCCCCGCCATATTCATTCATCCCAAACAGCCTGGGGCGGGCAATCGACAGCCAAACCTGGGGACACGCGACAAAGAACCGCGAAGCCGGGACCCTAACCAACTACTTTAACTTCGGGAAGCAGGTCGCATGCCCCGTAATCCCGTCAGCCGTTATGTCTGCCCCGTCGCCATCCGCGAGTGCGGCTCAGCCGCGGCGCTCTGCCTTGAAAGGCGACACGGACGGAGAAAGAACGCCGCCTCTAAGCGCTACCATCAAAGGTTGGTAGGTCGTCTCCTATCAGTTACCCCCATTTCTTTGGTGCCGTTTGGTCACATGGCCTGGGTGTGATGGGATTTACGGCGGCCTCGCTCCACACCTGCCATCGAGGCGCTGCCGCTCTGGCTCGTCGAGGCTAGCAATTAGCTTTAAGACTCATCAGAACTGTAGTCGCCGCAGATTGGAGTTTTCTGGCACATCCTCCTCAGAATAACATCTTTTCAGCAACCATCTAATATGATGCTCGCAGCTGTTCAGATCGCCGAACCTCAGGCGGTTTCCCCGGTCGATGAGAGCCAGCCGATCAAGAAACAATTTCCTGCGAGCGTGGCGACAAGGAGACTTAGTGGCCGGCCTGCAGTACCGGGGAGTCCATCGCGGAGTTCACTGTTGAGCAATGAAGTCACCACTGACGCCACACCATCATCAAGTGAGACTGCCGATGCTCAGGCATCTCAACATCAGCATCGCCACAAAGTGGACCGAATGAGCGAGAGGCTTCTAGCCCAAGTGGCGGAATGGCTCCAGCGCGAAAAGGTCAAGAAGGAAGCCAAGAAATCTCGTAAACACTCGACGCGCCGAAAGTCACCCCCTGTTGACAAGGAGGATAAAACGACTTCGGAGATAGGCCGTAAGCGTGCGGGGTCGATAGACTCATCTTCCAGCGAAGTGTCTTTGGATCGCCTGCAGAGGATCATCGACGACAGTGTGGCTAGGCTGGGATTGAGTTCCATACCGCACTTTGGCCCTCATCTTGGTATTGGACGCAGGCATCATAGGAGGCCTTCCAAGAATGCGTTGAGCCTCAGCCGGGCGTCCTCGGACACAGAATTCTTCGACGGCGATGTCCAAGTGCCAGGCTGCGACGTCTTCCTTGATAATTCGAAAACGCTGAGCTATGCGGGCGGCAAAGCTACCGCCGATGACGCTGCCTCAATCTCGAGCCGGAAGGAGGAAAAGGAAAAGCAGGCATGGATTACTTTCAAGAACGAGATCATCCGCTTGGCGCACACGCTTCGACTTAAGGGGTGGAGGCTTGTGCCGCTTGATAGCGGTGAGACGATCTCGGTAGAGAGACTCAGCGGTGCCTTGACGAATGCGGTCTATGTCGTTTCTCCGCCTCCGAAATCCATCATCACAGCTCAAGAAGGCAAGAAGCTACCAAGCAAGGTATTGCTTCGTATCTACGGGCCCCAGGTAGAACACCTTATTGATCGAGAGGTTGAGCTGGGCGTACTCCGACGACTAGCTCGAAAGAAAATCGGACCCCGCCTTCTCGGCACGTTTCTAAATGGGCGGTTTGAGCAGTTCTTCAACTCGACGACATTGACGCCGGCGAATTTGCGAGAACCGGAAACCTCCAAGCAAATTGCTAAGCGGATGCGAGAGCTTCACGATGGTGTCGAATTGCTGGAGGAGGAAAAGGATCAAGGACCCGCTGTTTGGAAAAATTGGGACAAATGGTTGGTTCAGACTGAGAAAACTGTCTTACATCTCGATAAACAAATTCAGTTCGGGCCTAAGGAAGAGATCAGAGGGTTCGGAAACGCCTGGCGCGCAAGAGGCTACGTTTGCGGTACAGAGTGGCATATCTTCCGAGAGATGGTGGAAAGATACCGGAAATTCGTTCTCGACCACTACGGTGATGCTAAGAAGATCAGGGAGAAGCTCGTGTTTGCCCACAATGATGTAAGCCCCCTGTTGACCAGACAATGATTCCGGCACTGACCAGCGTCTGCAGACTCAATACGGAAATATCCTGAGAATCCGCCCCGATGATGAAAAGTCGCCGTTGCTCCAGCCAGCAAATGAGCACAAGCAGTTGGTTGTCATCGACTTCGAATACGCAGCTGCCAATCTTCCCGGTCTGGAGTTTGCAAATCACTTCTCGGAATGGACATACAACTACCACGACCCTCTCGCGCCACATACCTGCGATACGAGCAAGTACCCAACGCTGGAACAGCGACACCGCTTCATCAAGGCGTATATCAACCACAAGCCGCCATTCTCGCAGTCGGAAGTGACAACTCCTAACGAAACACCCGGCCAGATGACCCCGGGGCTGCATACTGCACCCTCTACAACCTCGATTGTCGACTTTATGCTCGATGCGAGAGCACCTACGGGAGGCTGGAAAGAAGAAGAACTGAAGCGTGATGCCGAGGCAGAAGGTCGCATCAAAGAACTGATGGAAGAGACTAGGTTGTGGCGCATTGCTAACAGTGCGCAATGGGTGGCATGGGGTATTATCCAGGCAAAGATCCCCGGGTTCGACCTATCAGAGACACTAGAGAAAAACTGTGAGACAGAGAGTGTCGACACAGCCACTGCTGAGGATGGCCAAGCGGAGGAAGATGCAGATGTATTTGACTATTTGGGTTATGCACAGGAGCGAGCTCTATTCTTTTGGGGAGATTGTGTGAAAATGGGGTTGGTCAAGGAGGAAGAGCTTCCGGAAGCGATCAGGCCGAAGCTCAAGATGGTCGACTCGTAGTCGCCGCGGTTGATGTCAAAGAGCGGGTAGAGGCATCGTTGGGATTGGGCTGAGTTGGGTTCAAGCCGACGTATGCCAGCCAGCTACATGATTGCCCCGCTTGGAATCGGCGGTGCCAGGGGTAGAATGCTTGTTCAATGGCTGGAGGTGGGAATTGGGTTTGAGGGTCGCATGCAGATGCTTACACCCTCCTGATGATGTCATGAGCTTTTCCTGTTCCTGAAAATTACATTTTCTGACAAACTGTTCGCTGAATCAATTTGTGGGGCGCATGTCACGGAGAACGCACTCTGGTGAGAAGTTCTCAACTCCATCCAGGCTCTGCCGGGATGGGCTGATGCAGGTTTTCGTCCCATATCTCAAAACAATCTATATATTTCATACATCGTCGACGCCGCCCTGATCCACGATAATCTTCATTAGTGGTATTGTTACCACGGAGAGTCGCTTGCCAGTCACACATTCAGTCAAATACTCAATAACGTTGTCGCAATTCTCTGGTTGGCCTTGGATTCTCTGCGGAGGCTGTCTCACTTGAAACCAGAAGTCCTGCTACTGCAGAATAGTTATGTTTAAAGGGCGGTGATCAATACCAAGTCACGCAGGGATGTTTCCATTTTCACACACTTACAGACATTGCCCCCGGCTCAGAAACTAAGTGACGGAGAAACGAAGTTCGGCTGTCAAGCCACAATGAAAATATGAATACGAATAGTTGTTGAAAAAAAAAAAAAAGGGCCGTACCCCCAGCTGGAAATGTGTGAGTGTTAGATCTTCCAACGGTGATGCGGGGTGGAGAGGAGCTTGGGCCATGCCCCGCACCGAGCTGGGGCGAGCTCCCAGCTGTCATCCACGGCCTGTTTGTCCCAGCCATCCCCTTATCCTCATCTCCACGATCAGATGAATGACAGCTTCAAGTGCAACGCCGTTGCATGTTTGGCGGCGTCAGACCCATGAAAGTGCCTTTTAGACAGAGAAAATCTCCTTTTTTCCCCTGTCCGGGCCCTGGCAATGGTGCGACTCCGGGGGTTGTATCGGTGGTGGCTGGTACCCAACCTTCTCGGTGCAGCCGTTGCGCGGCTCAGGCACCAACCCAACCTCGTGCAAAACGGAACGGCGTGATGCCGGGATCCAACCATATTTCACTCGGCTCGTGGCCGCGCATGATGCAGGTTCTGCGTGCATCTGCATTTGGATTCTGCGCTGTCAATTGGGTCAATTGAGTAGGTAGTCACTGCGGATAGGCCGGTTTTTTTTGTCGCCGTCGCTGTGTCGCTGTGTCGCTGCCGCTCCTGCACCTCTGGTTCTGCCGTTCCCAAGCATGAACCTCAACAACTTGTCGTTTGACCATGTGGAACCACCGAGTATGTGCTGGCTCATTCTAGGTACGCCGAGGTCAACGGCAAGCTCATGACCGCTTTTTAGGACCCAATTCGCCCTTGGTAGCGAACGCCCGAACGTTGTCGACCAGTTCGAACCATTCGGAGGCAACCCTGCGGCCCCAAGACCACCAAGATCGCCCCGCCCGAGGCCTAGACTGTGAGTCGTCGACACCCGCATCGCCACCGACACTTGTACCATACGCACCGACTCCTCCGCCACTCCCAAACCGTTTGTCCTCTACCTCTGCATCATCAGAGGCTGAACTGTACGGTCCCGACCGCCTATTTGGCGCTCCTCAGGTCGCAAGAGTATATTCGCGACCCGTCATCGTCGAGGGCCCTCTGCGCCGAGTACCAGACCTCCCACTTTCTCCTCCAAACCACCCGCCGAATTGGGAGGCTAGCATCAACCCTTCCATGATGAGCGAATTCCGCGACGAACTCGCACGTCTTGATGGCGTCATTACCCCGGGAGTGGACGACACACCCTATATTCAGTACGCCATCGAGGCGCTCACCCGAGGCGACAGAGATACTGGCTACTCAGGCGACGCCGGTTCTAGCGACGGTGGGACACCGATCCAACACTTCATCCCCGGACACCAGCCCGAATTTTTCCAACCTGCTCTACCGCCGATCCTCCAACACCAACCATACCCCGCACCGCAAACACAGCTACCCCCTCCGCATCCTTCGGGGTCGATAGCATACCCTTATCCTACGCCATACCCCGCGCAACCGCCTGTAGCAAAGATACCAAACGACCCTATATACTATGAACCACCACCACCCCAAACCTTGGAACTGCCCCGACCGGACCCTCGGGCCTCGGCCGACTCCCTTGCTTCCAGCTTGAAGCACGGCCAGCGACTGGCCCAGACACACGAGTGGAAACCCGTGAATAGGCAGTATATTGCTTCTAGAGTCGGCGAGCAAAAGTCCCTTGGAGTTCCAATACTCAATTTTCGCCCTACCGCGCTCCGAGCACCATCGCTCATGGGCCTCATGGCGCTGTGTCTGTCAATGATTGCCGCCTTGATTTTCTCTGCAGTTTACTCGGAGATTCACCGGGGACTCTTGCCATACGTCAGCATATATGGTGGGCAATACTTCCTCTTCCGCATTCTACCGCCCCTATTCGCGGCAGTTATGCTGCTATATGCTCAGTTTATTGTCGCCACCATCTTGCGTACCCTGCCTTTTGTAGGCTTGTCGTCCGACCGTCCAGAGGAGCGAGAGGGTTCGCTCTTCCAGGACCTCTATCCGAAGTCGTTCTTGTGGCCGCAGCTGGTTGGGTCGTGGCAGACCTGGGTTCCAATTCTTGTAACCTGGCTCATGAACTTGACGGTACCACTGCACAATGCACTTTTCACCGTTATCCTTGAGGATGGCGTATGGGTGTGGGCAACGGTGCAGGGCGTCGCTTGGACTCTGGTTGCGCTCTACATTGCGTTGTTCGCTTCAACTGTAGTTGTCTGGCTATACTGGGCGAGGTTAGAGACCACGGGCCTGATTTGGGACCCCAGGTCTATCGCCGATATAACCACGATTGTGTCGGACACCAACACGGCAGAAGATTATCACGGCACCCAGCTAGCTCGGACGAGAGAGGGAATCCGATTTGCGCTGCGTAGACGGGTCGGTGACAGACTCGGCTACTGGACCTGGAAGGATGGGAGACCTGGATTCTGGTACACACTCGGGAGCCCGCTGGATAACCTGAACACACTTCCGCTCGGCCGAGACCAGCTGGTTGGCCAGCGTATGGACCACGTCATGGGCCCTGAGGGAAGACTCTCGGGCGTCGACGCCGATCTCGAAGCGACAGGACGATCGATGCAAGGCGGGTGCCGCTACCTTCCTTGGTGCCTACGGAACAATCAGCTGCTCTACTTTATCGTCACGGCTTTTGTGTTTCTCCTAGCGATTTTCATCGTCTCTTTCCTACCTTCGACTCGCATCACTGAAGGTTTCCTACCGAAACTCCCCGCCGCACCAACACCCAGCGCTTTCTCGCAAGCAAACTTCCTCTACAGCTTTCTGCCTTCGCTGTTGGGCATGATTCTGTTCCTGCTGTTCCAGTCGCTCGATATCAACCTCCGTGTCCTGCAGCCGTGGGCCGCGCTTTCAGACGCAAGAGGGGCTCGTGCCGAGCACTCGCTACTCGCGGACTACGCCGCCTGTGCCCCGTTGCAGAGCACCTTTCACGCGCTACGAAATAGCCACTGGAGAGTCGGCGCTATTTCACTCTTGGCAACCGCCTTCGTCCTCATCCCCGTCCTAGCAGGCGCGACATTCATGGCCCTCACGCCGCCTTCCAACGCCGTTCGCATGTTTCCCAACGTATCGCTCTTTGCCGTCGTCCTTACCCTTCTCACTCTCTACCTCGTGGCGTTAATGGCACTCTTTCCCCGGCGTCAGGCGTTCCGTATGCCTCACGGGGTGACGTGCCTTGCTGAGATCATTGGTTTTCTTGCCAACGACGACCTCCTCAATGACCTGTCTTTCAAGCAGTGCAAGGGGCGTGGAGAGATGTTGAACAAGATGGGCTTGACAAGGGGAACTTCAGATTCGCAACCGCGATGGGCGTTGGGTGTTGCGACCGAAGGTGGCGAGGAAGTGTTGGGCGTTCGCCGACTGAGACGATTTACTGAGAAGAGAAAAGTGAGGAAGAGTCAGATTCGGAGAAAGATCATGGTGTGATTTGTGTCAGTGAGTCTTGTATGATTTGGGGGATTCGATTCTACTGTCCAAATTGCGTTGCTTTTTTCTTGTGGGACAAAATTGCATGGCGATGGCGAATGGCTTTTGTTTTTGGTCCGGAGTTCTGGTCTGGCTTATTTTTCTGTTGGTTTGTTCTAGTCTGTTTGTTCCGTCGTCCAAAGTTGGAGTCCTTAGCGGACGAGAGGGGGTGACAGAACGTGATATGATGTTGGCATTATGCCATGTTACGGATCATGGCCATGGCGAACAGAACATGGGACGATGATTTATGTTGTTGTATGGATTACGGAGACATGGGTCATGTTTATTGATGTTCATGGGTTCACGGAGAGTACATCATGAGGTTGCTCGATTGATTGATGATATAATTCTGATGTTGATGTTGGAAAATTACCAGCTGGGGAGGGAGGATTCTAATTCGGAGGTCGTTGGGGTCCCCGGATATCCAAGATGCGGCCTGGAAGGAGGACAGAATTGCTGGTTTATTTTCCCTTGGGATTGGGGGTCGGAGTTGTTAATTAGATTCAGATCGGATTAGGTCAGGATTAGAATCTGGACTCGTCGGGAGATATTGGCATGGGTTTGACTTGCACGGTAGCTGAGAGTGGAGGTACGAATACAGTACAACTTGCCTCGGGGCAGACATTGCGAAGACCAGTTGACGGAAGCAACAGCATCGTCGTGATTGTGCCCCAGTCCTACCTGCTCCATCCGAGATTGTGGTATCGTTGACTTGACCTTGACGGACGGAGTGCTGACGAGGATTAGTTCAGGTACGACAACAGTCATGAAAGACGTGAGAACTGGATGGTTACCCTGATTTGTTTGCCGTTCTGAGAAGTAGGCATGGGTTTTCAAGGTAGCCTTGCCCCGATCTACTCTTTTTGGGACTCGAGCAATCACTGTCGAGAGTCCGAAAGGGTACTTCCTATGGTTCGTCTAATCGGATGGACATGGCTAATATATATATATATATATATATATATATATATTTGAATCACTGCAATTTTCACTCTAGCGGAGTGTATTACTAACTTAGGTAGGTAACCTGTCAAGATTGTTAGGTATTTGGGGTATTCGTAGACCAAATAAAAGTCTTGGTGTCTAAAGGAAAATACCCTGGGTATGTTAGGTAGGTAGGTAGGTACAGGCTTCAATTCATGTTGGTCTGTGTGGTGGTGGTGGTCTCTTTTTCTTTTTTTTTTATAAAAAAAAGATCCACTGTTTTGCCAACCACAATATAGCGCCGCGAGGGAAAAAAAAGCCAGATAGTCAACGGGGACAGGTAAATGTATGTATGTATTGAAGGCCTCCTTTAGGTTCAAATTTGCAGTGCACCGAGTCAGTCGAGTCAGGCAGGCTTCGGATTGCCGTGACTAATGGCGGGCTGTCCCCCCGATCCCACAAGGCTCAGGTGAGATTTTGATACCCTCTCCTTCGGGCTCAAAATTGCAGTGATTACCTGAAAAAGAATTTATGAATGACAACTGTGTGTGGTGCGCAGAGCCAATGACATCGGTTTAGTCTCTCTGCGTAAACATGATAAGGATACACAGGAATGATCAGACGCCATCTTCGGACCGCCACACTCCGATATGTGATTTGCTCATATCTGGCATGCTGGGAGTCGAATGTGACAGCAACATGGTTGGTTGGCACAGGCTTGAGGTGGCGAAGGGAAAACAAGTGGGTGGTGGCCCGCTCAGCCTGGGTGAGCGATGACGAGGACTGCCCCATATCGAGCCCAAGATTTGATGAAACCAAACATGTTGACGCCGATACCCAATCCAGCCTAGAACTCGGATGCTAGAATACATCCAACAATACGGATAAGACCAAGCAAAACACTAAAGCTTTACCCGAGTCTCATCCAACCCTAGCATGTTCCATTCCGCCCCGTACCTACCTCCAAATCCCGATAATACCCAATCCCGCTATGAGAGTAATCCGACCAAACCCCAAAAACCGGTCACCCCTTTTCATAAGACATAACCAGATCATAGAAAATCATACCGTTCTGTCGTACCTTTTCCTCATGCGTGTTCATGAACCTTGCCTCGCCATATCCTGTCCGCTGCGGTACCCAAGCCGTCATTTCCCATAGTCGTGTCCCGCCTAACACCATCTCAAATATTCCTCGTAGCTCCTGTCATCACTGAAATCATAACCCCAATCGTCAAACCAATCATCGCCTATATCATCGTACCCATCATACCGGCCATCCCTCATCGCCATCACAACCCAAAACAATTGCTCAGTCGAACCCCCTAATCACGCACTGCGCCGTCCCAGAATTCTTCCGAAAACCTCACTACTCTGCCTCGTCAACCACGGTCGCCCCTCTTTACTTCCCCTCCTTCTCCCAGAACCGACCCCAAACTCGCCCTCGGCTTCCTTCTCGCCCCCCTCATCCTCCTCCCTAACCACATCAACGCTCAGATTTCGACGCCGATACCCTCCTTGCCCACTGGGCCATTCAGCCAATGTGTCAGCTCTAGATCTTGTCCCATGATTATACCCCTGCATGGTGTACCCCTGAGTAGGCGAAGGGGATGGCGACTCGCGTGCGCTGCGGGTGTGATTCGCGTTGGAGACGATCCCATTCATTTTGTTATTCACCTTGTCCTTGTTCTTTTCCTTGTCCTTGCGCAATTGGAAGTTCAGATTGTGATTCACGAGCCCGCGCATCAGTTTGCGAGCCAATCGGCGCGGCGGCCCGTCGGAAGTGCTTTCGGCATCGGAGTCGTCAAAGTCGAAGAAGGAAAAGTTTGGCGGGTCTGAGTTTGGCATGGGAGGCTGTTGTGTCTGTGTATGTACATGTGTATGTACATGTGCACGTGGCAGAGAATGGGGAAGAGGAGGAAGAGGGCGAGATGGCGAAGGTGACGGTGGAGGAAGAGTAGATTCCCAGAGTGGGTGACGAAACGTAATTACTTCGGCACTGGGTCGAATGTTCCGGACCTGTAGATGGGCCTGAGGCTGGTGCTGAGGTGGGGATTGAGTTTTGGCGAGCTGGGCAAGAGATGGGGAGGAGTTTGTCGACAGCTTGGAAAGAGAAAGTTTGCGGAGGTTGGCAAGCGATGGACGTCGGCTGGTGGTGCGGGCTTCAATGGGGGGCTCAGGAAGTGGTTTTTGACACGTGGTTCGAATAGGGGCCTCTACTAAAAACGCCGGAAAGGGTATGACTGGAGATCCCGGGGTCAAGTCCGGGGGTACAGCCCTGATTGTTGGGGTGACCTTTCCTAGCTGCCAGATGGCCTGGGGTAGAGGAGTTGGGCCTCGTGAAACCGTTGAGGTGGTAGGTGAAGGAGTGTTCCTGTCCACACTGGCTCTCGGAGTGTTCAAAGAAGAGCCAGAAGTTTGTTGGAGTGGCATCCCACTTCTGGCGCGTGGTCTAGAGAGTGAGGCCATGGCTGAGGGTGGAACTGCGGGACAGGCCGGCGGGAAGATGGTGTATGAAGCCCGAGGCGGAGGTTTAGGAGTTCTTGGCCTATGCCGCTTAGGTGTGGACGAAGGTGATGAGCCGGAAGACGCACTCTGCTCGCTGTCCCTTCGCCTTGTTTCCCCGAGCATACTTTGTTCCTCCATGGTGTTGTCCTCCTGATCCTGTGTTGGTTTGTGGGTCGTCGCTGGGAAGTCAATGAGTGCAGGATACCGTGGTCCTTTGGAAGCCCTGTTGCTCATTCGCATTGTCCAGAATGACTCCCATGCTTGGGTACCGGGGTATTGGTAGTCGTCCTCGATGGATACATCAGACCCGTGGTCCTCTACCATGCCCGGCACAGAGCAGTCAGAACCAAGAGAGTCCCGGCCCAATTCCTGGTTAGACTGAGAGTGGTGGTGACGCGAAGCAGTATGTGGGTATGTGTGTTGTCCCAAGTGAGAGCGCTTTGGAAGGTAATAGTTAACTGACTGGAGCTCGACGAAACCCAAGGGGCCATCCATGTTGGACCCTCTCGCCCAATCACCAGAGTCCAGGTCTAGTATGGGTTTCAAGGGAACAAACCCTGACCGTGACAGGCCAACCGGGTGTCAAGTTTGTACGGTGCGTCTGGAAGAAGCAAAGATGATGTGTGAGGGGAAGGGGGAAACAGATTAGAGTCAGTGACCCCAAGCCGCGTAACATGAAGGCGGAGAGATGATCGGGCATATATGTCTAGGCACATCAGACCCGTAGACCAGGAAAAGCAGCGGGGCCTTCGGATTCCCTGCAGCAAGACGACAGGTTTGTCCGTCCCTGGCTTGGAGGGGCCCGTCCAAACATGGGATGGGCGATAAACAAGGCACAGCGAGGGAGATCGGCGAGGAATGTCGAGTCGGCGCGCTGGGTCGAGAAAAAAAATGCCATGCCCGCGAGGGGCTACACACCCAAAAGCTCCCTCCTGAGCAAGCAAGGGTGGCTGGTCCCCGGGCGATCAAGACCACCCTGGCTGCCGGAGCATTCCGGCCAGAGGCATACTTGCCAACAGGCCCAATGACAGTGACGGCTTGGGCGTTGGCGTACATGACGTATCAGGAAAAAAAAGAGAATGCAGAAAAAGCAAGCAGGCAATCCGCTCGCCGCCCCAATGAGAACTCAGAGAGCCAAGAGCTGACCCAGACTGAATCTCGTACTGCCTCAAGCGAGAAAAAAGCAACGAGAGGGGTTTCCAGGGAGGGCCGCCCGAGCATCATTGGAGCACCATGCGGGGTGGCGAATGGGCGAAGGGGGAACATGACAGTGTGGCCGACGGCCGAGACATGTGTGAGCGATGAGTGATGGGAGGGGCTTCGAGCTCTCACTGAGTGCTCGCCGAGGGTATTGCGCAAGCCAGAGACAGCTCGCCTCCGCAACCCAGGCTGGCCAGGTTCGATGGTCGATTGCCGCGGCCGATCTCCCGCGAGTCGATGGTGCGACTGGAGGGCTGCGCTATTCCATGCAGAGCGGCGATCACAAGAAGGACGTTGTTGGCGATTGGACGAGCGAGCCGCAAGCCGCGCCTCCTTGCCCGTGCTGTCGGTCCGCGTCCGGTCGCCTGGCTCGCCTGGCTGGTGCAAACTGCATTTTGGGTATTGGCGCAGCGGGTGGAAACAGGAGGAGTGTTTCCGTCAAACAAGTGTCGAGTGCTCGTGCAGAATGGCGGTCACGTCACGGCGAGACGTGAAAACTTTTGACGTGTCTGTCAAGTTTCGACTTTGGTGTGGGTCGAAGGCTCGCAAGCTGCTCCTCCCTTGAGAGGAAAAAGCAAGCAAAAAACCCGGCCAGAGATCACAAACTGGCCCGTGCACTGCAGCTCCAGATGCACCCGTACCCGCAGACATCGTCGGTCCCAAGCTAACGTTAAGCAATGGGCGCGGGTAACCTGTCACCTTTTCTGGTTTCCCTCGATCCCCCCACTCCGAGTCCCGGATGCCCTACTCGGGATGCCGGGGATTCCTGTGTGCACAGACTTCCCGGATGGCTTGGTCTGGGACCACATCTCGTCCTTTTCGTTCGTAGTCTTTCAGACGAGTCGATTCAGTTTTCGAGTTCGGGCAGATGCTGCCATGGAACACGTCGACGTCTCAGGATGGCCTTGCCGCTGAAAGACGACATGATGCAAACACCCGCCTCGACCAAGTAAGAAAGCACGACGACAATCCGAATTGTGTTGCGCAGCAGGTCGTGCAGCTCCGACCTGCATCAGTATTCACAAGACTATTAAAAAAACCATCCAATGTAAGACACACATCTCCTAAAACTGCCCAAAACTCCTCCCCACCCCTCCTCTCCATTTCCGACTGTGAGCAGCAGCTGCAAGCTACACCACAGAGAAATGCGAAACGAGTTGCCGCCTAGAAAATAGGTACTATCTTGCAAGTACGTGGGCTTTTCGTCCCTCCCTTCCAACGCTGTGTGCCTAGTTTGTCTAGCTAGTCCATACCAAACCACTAGATCACCAACCCAACCCACCATGCCCGAATTACCCAACCAAAGCAAGTTCCCGCTGTGCTTTTGTCCGTTTGTCCATAACTCCCGACCCGATCCCTTACTCCCGCTTGCTTCCCATTCGTCAAATCCAAAAAAATCATCCCTAAAAAGCAATCATGGGCGGGGTTATCGCAGTTGCGCCAAGCGGATATCTGCCTGCCCACCCATCCACACTTCCACACTACCGCACTCTCGGGGAGCCGGCCTTTTCACATCACATGCCCCGAACAAAGGTCCTCAAGCCCCTGTCCTCCCCCTCCTGCGCTCCTAGGCTTTGGGTTCGACCCTGCAATGGAAGCGAATTGCGGTGGTCATTGTTCTCCCCTGTTTTTCTGACCAGGTCATGATAGGTCAACTCTGCCGTGCCGTCTTCCTCCCTAAGCCCTGAACCCTGTCCCTGCTTTTCTAGTGAAAACGTTGTCGTAGTCGTTGCGGTCGATGCGCCTAGGCTCTGCATAGGCTGCTCCCGGATGTCGGCTAGACCCCCCCGTCCCCCTGGACCGCTGCTACCGGAAGCCGCTGCTGCCGCCACCCCGCTGGGCGGGTTACGGTACTTCTTCCATACTACCGTGCCGCGGAGGATCCTACTGGCGCGGGATTGTTGCGTCGCGTAGGCGACTTCGATATCGGGGTAGAGGTATGGTCGATCAATGCCGAGTGACTCGAAGGCTCCCGGGTACCAACGGCGAGCCAGTGGCCAAAGGGCGGGTACAGATGCTGTGATAATGGCGAGGTTGATCTCGACGCAGCTGCACACGTAGCCGATAGACCAATGCCGGTCTTCGGTCGGGAGGTAGTATAAGCGGAGCACGTAGTACATGCGGACGAAGCTAACAATGGTGACGCTAGATGAGTAGAGTGTCAGTTTGGCCCGGACGTGGGGGAAGACAAGTGGCAACCAAACAATGTCACTTACATAGCACCCAGCATGAAGATAGACATCAGCGCGATGCGCACTCGTCGATTCACCCTAAGGTCGAGAAAGACGAAGAAGGGGATGAGGAGAGTGAGGATATCGGTCAAAATATTGGCAATAGCCTGTGCCATGGCGTAGATGTCGCGGCGGAGACAACTAGCCGCCCCTGACCCCGGGGTTGTGACCCACGGAGCGTGCACGGGCAAACACTGGACAATGGCGAGGGGAAGGAAGGTGAAGAGCTGCAGCAAGTTGAAGGTAATCATTATATGGCAGGCCAAGCGGACACGTTTCTTGGTGCCGCCGAGGCGGAGGAGGAAAAGCAGGGCGGACACCTTGACAAGGGCGAGGATCGGGGTGTACACGACGCCATTGATGAAATTCCAGAAGGCGCCACCGTTGGGAGGTGCAGTTTTGGGAATGTCCACGTTGTGGATGCCCCAGTAACCGGATCGGAGGACTGATCTTGTTAGTTCAACTTGGCTCATGTCACAGGGTGAGCTGGTTTGATCGTACCAAAGACTGTGAATATTGACTGGAACATGGTGAGGAACTAGGAGTCGGTCAGCTGGCTAGCACGCATCGGTCGTCTTCGATCTCGTCAATACACACCATTGCGAGGAAGATGAGGTAGTCATCTGCGAGACCCTATTAGCTAAACCAGAGCTACTAACACTGGTGGACGAAGGTAGTAGCTACTAACCCATGCCAAAGCCCTTCGCAAGTTTCCGGCTGTATATTCGGAGGCCGATCACGATCAGAGAACAAAGTGGAAAGATGGAGCTGAGGAAGATGCCGAAGATCTGCAGCCAAGAGTAATGATAATCCCCGCCCGGCTGGATGATGAAGGCATCATGAAGATACAAAGTCTTCTTGGTCGGCCCTGAATAAGCTATGGAAGGCTCGGTCGACTCCGGCGGCTCGGCCGGTCTTGAGGATGTTGCCGCCATGGTCGCTAACGGGAGTTGCCAGCAGACCCGGGACGATGACTAGAAGTCACAGTTGTTCTCCTATCGCTGTGGGGGGTGAACGTAGGCGATACAGATCTCGGTCAGGCGATAACATGGACATCACCGGTCCTCGGCGGGTTGGTGGTAGTGGACAGGATGATGACGGTGAAGCTGTCGATATCGATGTGGTATCGGGCATGGACCAAGGCTCAGCAGAGTGACTCCCCATTCCTTTTGTTCAAGCTTGTGACTGCAAGAGAGAATTTGGGTGGTTGCAACCCTGGCTGGTCCCCCTGGCATTGTTGGTCGGAGCCGCAGGCCGGGGGGGGGGGGGGGGGGCTGTTGTCTCTTTGCGTCTCGCTGCGTTCCTCGTTTTGCTCCCACGCAAGCCACAGTCGCGCAAAACGTCTGAGCGGCCCAGCCCTGCGAGCAACGGGCATGGTTGTTCCAAGCAAAGTGCCAAGCAGAGTGCACAGCTTCGCCCCAGGAGCATTTCACCCACTTCCCCGAGCAACAAACCCGGCCGGCGGCCAACCGGAATCCCGGACCCGCGCCGCATCCCCGCAGGCCTCAACCACGCGTTCTGGGTTTCCTCTCTTGTCTCCTTGTCAATCGGTCAAGCAGAACTTTGCTCCCATCCTTCCTGAATGGAGCTAACGTTATATCAATCGCCGAACAAAATACGCCTAGGGAAAGCCTGGTCTCCCGGCTTCCCCCTTCCCATACTTTCTCCCAAAGAAACGTGGTTGCTGGTGCACCACCAGCAATACCAGTCGCCACAGACAGAGCGGAGCAAGTTGAATCGCAAAAGTCGCACCGCATAGGCAGCATCAACATTGCAAACCCGAGAACTTGGTTTCCACGGTGTGACCAGATTCATCTTACCAAGCTCACCTCACCTGACCTCATGGCGGGAAAAGCGTAAAACCTGGAACGCATGACGAACCCCCTCTTCTTACCTCTCTCTTCTAGGCCTACTCTCTTCACTCATCACACACTCAAGCCGCGAATGCAAACATTGCATTGAAAACAGGCAAATCCTAGTCGCACATCCATTCATTCAATCAATCAGCTGCCCAGCCTCGGCCGCCCGCTTGCGGGATAAAAAACCCAGACAACAGTGAGGCGGTCTCGGTGGCGGTGCGGTGTTTACCGTCTTGGGAGATTTCACTTTTTTTCTTGGTACCCTACTGCGTAGTACTTTTCTTGGAGGGTGAAGCCCCGGTCCTACGGATGTGTGTGTTGCTTCCCGCGTTGGTGGATCGCCGGTTGCATTGGTGGCTGCTGCGTAATCAATAACTTAACTGGGTATGTGAGGTTTGGGGTTTGCCGTGCCTGATTTTGTTCCTGGACCATGTAACTCGAGAACCCACGGCTATTTATACGGAGGGAAAGGTAAGTTTGCTAAAGGACTGTGTTTGCCATTTGATGTGGTGCGAAAGCATCCATACTGCAATGGACAACTACCTACCTACCTTACATTGTAATACATTGTAGATAGGCACAAGGGATGAAAGTAGTTGATCCACCAACTACTTTTTTCGCCCTCTGCATTCTTAGTACCTTGGAGTACCTAGGAACACTAGGAATTTTTGCTCTAGGTCTAGACCCAACCCGACAGAATGCATTCGCAGCCTGTCCCCCTGGCTGTGATCCAGTCTAATGGGGATAAACGCAGAGCCTGCTCCATGACATCCAGAGCTCTCAGCCAGTCGAGGACCGTGATCTCCGGTTGGGAGGTCTGGCGGGCGGCTACCAGACGGGTCGCTCGATATTGGATCCCGCTGCACTGGCTTATCCCGATTCAGCGATCAATCCAATTGTGCAGGCGGTGGGCGAAATGAACGTTGCCTGCCGTCAACACCAGTGCCGGGTTCAGGGCTGAGATGCAGACAGGAGTACCCTATGTACCTAGGTAGGCATTCGGAGTTGGTTCTTGGAATAGCAACTATAACCACCCCCCCCCTCCCAACGCGCCAGGTGTGCCCTGCGTGAGTATACGGTCCGGTACTCGGGGAATTTTACACCAGGGTTGACCAGTGGCTGGTGCCCACCTCAGGAGATTTTCAATATCGACGAAGACTATTCGTATCCTCTTATACACTACGTGCTACGCATTGTGTCGAGGTAGGAAATGGCAAGCCAGACGGAAGAAAATATCCTGCGGCATCTTGTGGCCCCTCATTGCAACTAATACGTTCAAAGGTACTTTGTAACTAGCACCTGAACTAGTGTATGTACAGACCTCATAGCGCCAGCCCCCTAAGCATTGCAAAGAGGCTTCGCCATAACGCGGGGAAACAAGAACGGGATTCCCTTCGGGAATGACGCCCAGTGCGGCAACTAAACCACAACGAGGAACGAGGTGTTCCAAACTTGCAGGTGGCTGAATCCGTGGTGGCTAGGGTTATTAACTGGGCGGATCCTTTTGACTAAGGCTGCGAAGCTCGCTGTGTGGAATGTTTCAAGCTATTAGTTTAGCTATACTCGGTATGAACGGGGTATTCCGTCCATCTGTACAGTGTAAGGCTAGGTTCAGCTTGGCGCAACCGCATAACCACAAAGCTGTTGTTCTTTGACCGCCAGCTGAGCACCCGTGCGAAGGATGACGCGCTCGATCAATAGCATTGACAGCGGCGCAAAGGCAAATGTCAAGTCCCACCCTCATGTCACACATGGTTAGGTCACAGGTGCGCTCCCCCGTGGTCGTTCGCATTCGAGGTGCTGTGCCTCAAGGCTAACGTGTCTGGCGGCGGCACAGGAATCCAACATCTTGATCGGGACACAAGCTGCTCGCTGCTCGATTTCGCAGGGCCTTGTGCTACCCTCCCAAACGCAAACCCGTCCCAAGCACGCGGGCTGCCCGGGTCCAACCAGAGGCCATTGAAGCACCACATCGCATTCCGTGGGCCACCGATCCTGCGAAAAGCCTTGGGATCCTCTCCCCTACTTAGTCGCCTTGTGTCAGGCACATTGATCCCAAGTTCCCGATCGCAACCGCCCAGGTGACTTATCACCTGACGGGGGCTGTCCGGCCGGCTTTTAATGCTTCCGCGGCCACCTTGTCGTGTGTGGGGCGGCGGATGCTCCGAGTCCGCCACATCAGGCTGGATAGGTGGAGTCGGCCGGCCGCGGTCCGTCATGGCTCCCGAGGATCGGTCAATTCGGACCTGGGCGTGCCGGGGTACCCACATTCCTGTGACCTGGCGGGAAGATAGCTGGACATTGGATGAAGATGTGGTTCGCGACATGGCGTTTCTGAGTGGTGGGTGAGCGCGCCTGGCAATGTGGCTGCAAATGATCCTCAAAGGGGAAACTGCCCCGAGCCTGTCTCATCCATTTTCCCATTCGTCTTTTGGATGCCGCCCTGGACATTCTTGCCCGTCCCACCAGAACTTGAGGCCCAATCATGCTGTGACATCTTTCTGCCGTTAAACAAAACTGGGTTTGAAAATCCTTGCTATCGCTACGCAAGAATTCACCAAGGGTCGATTTTTGATATCCGGGCCATGGCTTTCACCAATCATGGCCGCCTAATCATCTCATCGGATATTGAGCGGGATATCTAGCGGCGCTGGCCATGTGGTGACCTTGTTTCCCGTCGCATGGCCTCGGGCGCTAACCGGGACCGAAGAGATGCTGTTGTAACAAATGATATCGCAGAGAACAGGCCGAAGATGTCACCGACCGAAATAGTGACTTCGTACTGTCGATAGAACCTCAATGCGGCAGTTGGCGCACGTGTTGCCCCGCGATTTAGATGGACGGAAGGAGCGCTGGGAGAGCTTCAGTTGCAGTCGAGCTCCGAGCTTATTTCTGCTGACGTCCATTGGCGACCGCTCATTGGTCGGCTCCCCAGATTAGGGAGCACTCACAACCACCAGGGCCGACCCGCTCCGTCCGTTCGTTCTGCCGACGCGTCAACTCGTGTCGAGTCGTGTCCCTGCCGTATCCGTCGACAACTCCAGCCAAAGTAGGAATCTGGAGGAGCCGACGGCTGCTTCTCCCGGTTCGTCAGAGGATTTTGCATGGCGGCTCATCAGGGCGAATCAACCCATTGGTTCCTAGCTATCGTCCGAGGCGTCGAGCTTTGTCTCGGCAGATCCACACGGGCTGGCGCGGGCTGGACGCATCGCGCCGCCATCACGGGGTTGATTTGATCAAAATTTTTCTTCTGGCTGTACTAAGTGTTGATGCAAATACGCAGAAAGACGCTGCCAGGGACTGACAATGTCATTAAACCCTATGCGCAAATGAGAGGCCTTGCGAGTTGCCGATGGAGCCCAGTCTTGTTTGAACGATCAGAAGCACATCGACCAGGGTCTTGAGCAGAGAGGGTGGGATGGCGCTGTCTGATCCGTCCTATTGGGTTCATTCGGCCCTGAGGCTGAATTACAATTGGATCGCGATTGGAGGGGTGTTTCGTCATGCAGTGCCAACGCACAACTTTCCTCGCCCCAGCCCCCTCAGTTTTTCCAAGGTCAGAACGACTCCCGCGACGACGGACAGCAATGCAAAGCCCTTTTGAAATGCCACCTGAGCTCACCGGTTCAACAGAAAGATAGCAGCAGCAAGGTCGGTGAGAGAGGGTTGATCGAGTGGAGAGGAGAGGGGTTCTGCGAAGGAGGGCTTTGCTACCTGAGATGTTGGGTCTCACTCATGGCGCACAATGCCCGATGCAGGTCAGATTTGTGCGCCCAGCCCAAGGCTTCGATAACATTATCATACACAAAAATCCTGCCGCAGAGATAGACCGTCTCAGAGTTACCGGTTCGTATCGCTTTGGAAGCCTATCAAAATGTAACGGAAATTCGAGCCGTGGTTCTGTGCCCGCTCGCTGCATGCACAGGCCGGGCCACGCTGTTGAGCAGGAAGATGGCTGTAATCAGCCAAATACTTTCTTTTCGCCCATCTTGAGCAAGGTCCAGTTGTTTATTTATTAACAGGGACCACTCCTGATGGGCGAGCGATGGATACCAGGCCGTTTGAGCTGCTGTCCCTGCCTGGTGATCGTATGGGTCCGTGCTAGTGGTCCGCCCCTGCGTTGACGGGTGATTCGGGCGCAAACGCCTGGTACCCGCACCTTCCGCCAGGCACCGCTTCTCTCCCCAAAATCCCGTTTTTGCTCAACGATAACAGCGGCGCCGTTGCGAAACTGAATGGATTGACCGCAATTCGAGCCATTGGCGCGCGACTATGGTCAGATGCTTAGATCGGGCTCCCTTCTCGCCGAATACCCGGTCAGCAGGGCGGATCCGAGTGCAGCGCGACCTCAGTTGGAGGTGTGGTGACTCGGCGGTGAGCCGTCCAGTGTGTTGGTTAGAGAGGTCCTTCAGAGCGGTCGGGCAGCGAGAACACCACCACCACGAGGAGCCGGACTCGATGCGATTGTGACAACTTCTCCTCGACAACTATACAACTTTTGTCCAATACAATTTAAGGCCGCGCGAGCTTCCTCCGGAGCAAGCGACAGCACGCGACAAAGCCTGCGAGGTCGGTGCTGGGTGCAAGCCCCAACTAATCGCTTCAGCGCCTGCAAAAACCGCCTGTCAACCAGCCACCACTTTTTTTTTTCAAACCGACCACCTTGATTTCCCAGCGCTGAAGCTGCCACAACTCCGCTCAGCCGCGAACCCTTGCTAATACTTTCGAAATCGAGCTCTATTTTCTCTTTCTTCTACCTGTAATTCTGCCTCTAGGTTTTCCCTGCGTTTGTCTCTCATGACGCATCGTTGACACCTCCCGCAGCGAAACCAGGTAAGGAACTCCTGTATAGCGGTCCACCCCACCCACACCCTCTAAACGCACAGAGACCGCACACATGCACATATGAGTTGTTTCTGACGCGTTTTCAGTATCCAACACCAGAATTCAAACGGCTTGTTGTCTGTCACCACAGCAGTGGTGACCATTCATCTTGTCTGCTCCACAAGCCCTCTCCAGCGGCGACCCGAGCGCAACTGCTGTTACTCCACAACTAGCTTCCCCCCGCAACATTCAAACCTCCCCTCCCCCCACCTCCACGCAGCGCCAGCAGCACCCTCGATCCCTTCCTCGCCCACAAGATACCCGATCCTCTACCCCGTCTTCCCAGAGAGTTCTCCGCCGAACCCCACGCTTCCAGAGCCCAAGCCCACGTCCCTCGGAGCCACGGCGCATACACGTTGAGGCGGCATCCGTCGGCATCAGCCCGGGTCCCCTCTTCGTAACAAGTGGAGGGCCTGATCACCTTGATCGGGACCGGCCGCAAGCACCCCGACCTCGACGTCAACTCTCCCAAGACCTTAGTGACGATCTCGGCGAAGAAGAATCTTCGACCCTTCCCCCGTCCTCTATCCCACAGCGGTTATCGTCTTCCGCGGCCCGGACCGAACCCCATCCGGTCGTCCGTGTCTCCAGACACACCAAGAGCGCTATCCTCTGGGCTCTAGAGGAAGCACTTCGACAACCCAATCCCTTCTCGTCCGACTTCATCGAGGAGAACGCTTCCATGGCGGATCTCCTCGTCACCGGTGCCACCAGTGGCGCTGGTGCGTCAAGCGGCAACGGCACTGCGCGGCCCACGGCAGCACAAAATCAAACCGGATCCCCTCAGCAAGTCATCCGCGGTCCTAGAATGATCATGCGTGAGCGTGCCGAGCGCGAGGCGCGACAGAGAGCGGAACGGGAGCAGCTGGAGCGCGCCCGAGCAGAAGAGGAGGCACGCTTGACCGAAGAAACGAGGCGGCGGGTCGCAGAACGAAGAGGCGCTGCTGGCGCCGCACCAGTTAGCGGCGATGTACCTTTAGATCCTGCGGCACAACGGAGACAGCAACGTCAAGATGCCCAAACGACTCCCCTTCAACAACCAGGACCCATGCCTTCGGCTCCCCAAGCCAACCAGCAAACGAACGCGGCGCCACAGCCGCTCCGTACCACACGTGTACCTACCGCAACGCAACCCCAGGGATTCACCACCGCGCCTCAGGCCGCACCGGCCGCTCCTGCACCGACACATCCAGGTGAGGCCTCAACCCAGGGGCTCACTGCGAGTCGGGTGAAAAACTCGTTTCCTCATGCGTTCGAACGGTGGGAAGCTCTGTCTGCCCATTGGGAGGGTATGACAAGCTTCTGGATCCGGAAGTTGCAAGAGAACACAGACGAACTCGACCGAAATCCAATTTCTTCGCAACTCTCCCGCCAAGTAGGCGACCTCTCGGCAGCCGGTGCTAACCTTTTTCATGCCGTGGTGGAACTGCAACGGCTTCGAGCGAGCTCGGAACGGAAGTTCCAGCGCTGGTTCTTCGAGACCCGCGCAGAGTTGGAGCGCAATCAAGAAGTGAACGCAATGCTCGAGGCTCAATTGGAAGATGAGCGCCAACGCCGAGCCGAAGTTGCACGGGAGGTTGCGTTTCTGGAGCGCGAGAATCAGCGGCTTCAGAAACTGCGTGATGAACAGCGGAAAGAGCTCCTCATCTCAAAGGAGGAGGCGCGCAGGGCCTGGGAGGAGCTTGGGAGACGGGAGCAGGACGAACGCGACCACACAGCTTCCCTCCAAGCAGGCTACCCAACCATCGTAGGCGGAGTCCAAGTCGTGCCCATGTCGCACGACGCTCCGGGCCGTAATGTCGACCACGGCCCCTCCACCCCGGATTATGGGGCGGCGCCACAGCCCAGATATCAGGGCTATAGCCCGGGAACTGCTGGCCCTTCCGGTTCTGCCGGAGGGCAGGGAAGCAGCCAATACCCAGCCGGAACAGCTGGTCAGGAGACCGGCAGTTACGGACCAGGCTCAGAGGCAGGGTACAGCGAAGGTGAGTACGTTATCGATGCTCACGGCAACTTTGTTCGCGATGCAAACGGCAACCGTATTCCCTTCCGCAGCCCCAACTCCCCGCCGAGTGGAGGCCGCGGAGCTGACGCACGCCCAGAGGACTATGGAGCCCCCGTCTCGCAGCCGCCCACTACCAACTACCCGCCGTCCAGCTCACAATATGCTGGCAGCTACTCGGGCAGTGAGTACGCCGGCCAAGGCTATGCTGCGCCTGGCTGGGAGACTGTGCCTCGCCATCACCACCCTACTCGGCTCAGCGACGTCATTGAGGAGGACGACGAACGTAGCCGCACTTCAGCCAGCCAAGTCAGCCGGGCCGAGCGTTAGGATCTGCTCGAGTACGAAGGCTCGTCATCGGACTCATCGACCGACGACGACGATGAAGACTATGACGGCGGCGCAATGTGGCTTGGTGCTAGATGGCACCAAACAGAGACGATGGACGCGAGTTCGACCCCCTAGACTGATTGACAGCATCGGTGACGGAGTACGGATATTAGCATTGCATACATACCATTGGCCGGCATGGTGAGCATGAATCTCAAATTTAGTACCGCCTACTCGACACTTTTCACAGCCACCAACCTCGATATCGTCGTCACTTCGAAGCGCCCTCACTAATACCCCTGGAGTATAAAACCCCGGTTTTTATCTGCTCCACTCATGGTCTGCGTTGCCTGTGGTGTCTTGCGATAGCTACGAGAATAATGAGGTCTTCCGGCGGTACATATAGTTCAGTTCTTGTTTTTTTTTTTCTTTCTTCTCTCCCTCGGTTTGAGCTGTTTGCATCTGCTTCCTGGGATACGGTCACGGGATACAATGTTGGAGTTTTCAAGATGGTGTATCATGAGGGTCGTTCTGTTCGGTTTGGGTGGAGTGGTCGGGATGTCCAGACTTGGTCAAGCGTGTGATGGAGGGGCCCAGCCCATAATGGCGACATTGGACGGGGATGAATGATTCTAATGTATGCGGTGGAATTTGTGGGACTTCTCTGTTGGACTTTGGACGTCGTTGTCTGGTGTGTGGTAAAAGAAAAACGTGTTGCAGATACAAAAACATTCATGGATGTGGGAGGAACGGATTTAGGAGGCCAAGGATGGGAAACCAGAACGGCACTGGCGTCATGTATTTGTAAGAGGACTGAAATGCGAACAAATGGCAAAGGCCGTTGAATTGTGGCGTCTTGTGGGAATGCTATGGCTTCGGGGACCGCGCTTGCGGACACGACTTGCGGACATGGCAATGGGGGCATCCCGGGGCTTCTTCATGGCCTGTTGAGAGGTGTGCCCGTGGGGATTGCCCTGACCATCACATCCGTCCTGTGCCTCGATTCATGTTCAGCACCAGGTCTGCCCCTGATGACATACTGAAGGCTCGTGGAAAGCGGGGAGCTCAGGCGTTACCCCGCGATCCACCACCGAGTGCCCCAAGCGTCCGTCGGGCCAGGGCCGACCCGCAGCACCGAGTCAGCGGCAAACCCCGTTTGTGGGGCCATGATTTGCCCTTTTGCCTTCAACATCCAGCCTCAGCTAGGTACCTCTCTCGTGACCTGCCATTACTCTCACCACGGTCCGGCCGCAGCTCACTTGCAACGGGAATGGGGCATCGCCAGTGAAATCTCCTTGTGCGGTATTTTTCTTTCCTCTTTTCGGGCATCGTGAGGAGGAATTGGGTTGAACCCACGGAACTGCCTGGTTGGGGAAAGGTCACGAGGGGATAGTAAGGAAAGATGATGACGATACGGTAAGAGTCTCTTCACGGCCATGTCCGTCGAGGCCCGTTTATACCTCCTTGCACATTGAAAGGTGGTCTATATTCAACGGCACTTCTCGTCGCCCTCTTCCCGGTCCTCTTCTTCCGGCATCAGCCCACCTAAGTCTCCCAACCTCCCACCGCCTGAGGATCTCCTTTTCTTCACATCACCTTGCATGGCCAATCTCCCTATTTGGCTCTGGGACTTCTCATCTCCCTGTTATACATCCGAGATTCGGAGCACGGACATTGCTAACCTGGCCCCTGGTACTCCTCGTCTTCAGTGTCCTCCGCGCCACCGCCTCACCCATAATTGCCTATGCGCCAGGCATCCGGCCTATGATAGGTGGGCTAGCGTCAAGTAGTCCCATGAACATCACCAAGCCGGTTCCTAGCGCGTCTGTGGCCAGTCCCAGGAGTTTCAGCAAGTTGTTTCCGCGGACGCCTCTAGCCGGAAGGGATGCACCCCGGTTTGCGTTTGCTTTCGAGTAAGTGCCCTAGCCAATCACGTGGTCAAGGTCCTTGTGGGTGGCGGTTCGTTGATAGGCTTTTCCAGCATCGACGGCGTTCTTCTTCACGTTGCTGAGCCAATTCCCGGAGCAAAAGAGTCGTTGCGGTTTCTCCACGATAATGACATCCCCTTCATTTTTCTCACCAATGGCGGTGGCAAGCGCGAGATCGATAGGGTCGCGGACCTAAGCAAGAAGCTGGAGGTGCCTCTAACAACGGAGAACTTTGTCCAGTCTCACACTCCATTCAAGCAGTTGGTGGATGGGCCGAATAGCCTGCGAGACAAGACGATCATGGTGACAGGGTCGGACTATGAGCGCTGCCGGGTCATCGCCGAGGCGTAAGTGTGGATTGCCCGGTTGATGGAGCAAGTATATTTGATTGAATGCTGACTTGGGGTAGGTATGGCTTCAAGAAGGTAGTTACTCCCGCGGACATCATCGCTGCGCAGCCCAGCATCTTTCCCTTCCGCAGACTCGAAGAGCTTCAGAACGGGACCAAGCCTCTCCCGAAGCCTCTTTACAATGGTCCAGGTGGCAATGTGACGCCCTGCTCTTCCCTCAAGATCGACGCCATGTTCGTGTTTGACGATCCGCGCGACTGGGCAGTGGATATCCAGATTATTATGGACCTGTTGCTCTCACGTCAAGGGTACCTAGGCACGCGCTCACCACACAACGGGGATTGCAACATGGCCAATTGTGGATGGCAGGAGGACGGACAGCCTCAGCTGTACTTTAGCAACGGTGACCTTGTCTGGGCAGCCAAATACCCCCTCCCCCGCTTCGGACAGGGGGCTTTCCAGGCTGCGCTTGCTGGTGTGTGGCACCGCTACACTGGCGGCCACGAACTGCGGAGGAAGGTAATTGGGAAGCCCATGGCCGACACGTACGAGTATGCGGAACGCGTTCTTGCAGAGCACCGGCACGAGACACTTCGCAAGCTGGGTTGTCACGATGCCGACGCGCTCACCTCGGTCTACATGGTGGGTGATAACCCCGAAAGCGACATCGCTGGGGCGAACGGCCATGTTAGCGAGAATGGCACGGATTGGCGGAGCATCTTGGTGCGAACAGGTGTGTGGAACGAACAGCGCGACGGTTATGGCGCCTTGACTGGGGTGAAGGAGCCGACGGTGATTGTCGAGGATGTGAAGAAGGGGGTCCAGTGGGCGTTGGAGAGGGAGGGCTGGCAGGGCCGGTTTTATTAGAGTTGTACCGCATACGTGTATGATTGGGGGATCATTGGGGATTTGGAGCTTGGAGTGTTTGTTTTTCTGGTTGATAATTTTATGTTCTTTTTGGGGCGTTGAGTGGCTGGGGCTGGTGTAGAGACAATACAGGACACAAGTATACTGGACAGATTCCTCTACTTCTAGAGCAGATTGAAGGGTTGAAGACCGCCTTGTGCTCGGTTATTTCAGTGCCATGATGACTACCAGTCAATGAAGAGTACTGCCCTTCTAATAATAACCTTGGGCGAAATTGTATCATCTCGGAGAGGTCTCTGCTGACAACTGTAGGTCTTGACGTAGATGGGAGCGAAATTTCACCACCGGATTGCCTGAATGGGTCTCTTCCAGGTAGTTATAACATTACTGGCTTCAAAATCCCCTGGCCTCTCACACCATCATATCGTCCCCATAGAACTTGAAGCTATCGACAAAATCCCGAACCGGAGAACGTGTACGTCAAAGTGATATATGTATCAGATTGCCGACGCCCTATATCTAAATAAGTAGCCAGCAACGAAGGTAGTGCTCACAGACGACGGCCTACTTACCTAAGTAGGTACCTCAGGTCGGTGGGTAGGTCGGTAGGTAGGTAGGTAGGTATAGACATTTTATATCACCACCAGATGTCATGTCATGTCATTCACAACCAATCGAAGAGACGAGATATTATTACTGTAGTCTAGGTAGTAGATCTAGTTAAGTCGTTTCCCTGTATCCTCTTCAGCTCATGT
>Ga0247765_1000395_pt1 | contig 34808 bp, 37 predicted proteins | sample UWRJL106311C6_FD_179949 | JGI IMG/M metagenome (GOLD analysis project Ga0247765, IMG submission 179949) | Plant litter microbial communities from Arlington Agricultural Research Station in Wisconsin, United States - UWRJ-L106-311C-6 | ecosystem: Environmental > Terrestrial > Plant litter >...
CTCTCTGTTGAATGATATAGCTGCCACCTAACAACATATATATGGAAATTCTGGTGGCAGTGAGTGGTCCAGATGTGGATATGGGCGGGGGTACTGACTAACAAAAAAAAAAAAAGGAACCCCATCCATCCCTCGGGACCGAAACAGGTACCTACCTAACTCCGGACAATCCCAAATAGCAGAATATAGATAAATGAATCTTGCGGGGAAACAAAGAGGAAGAAAAAAGCTTAGAACACGTGTAATATCCCCAGCTGTCACTAGCAGCAATTTACAGGACCCCTCAGTCCCTGGCATTATCCAATAACAGCACACACAGACACACACGGGGCATTCCTAGGCCATCCGCCGAGGACACGGAAACCCTCATTTTTCCCCAAAAAAAGCAGGCCCGACAACGGTGGCGATAACAGCCAAGATGGTGCTTCAAAGTTAAATCAACAGAGACCCCCCACGTGCAGCGCCTATCTGTCTGTCGGTCTGCCTCCAATGTTGAAAAATCCTAGCCGGAATCACACAACATCTCGTTCATCAATCTTCTCCCTTTTTTTTCTGGACTCAAAGTTTTGACCAAATCTACTAGTCCGTCCACCAGACCGACCAGACCGCGCACCATGAAGCTCCTCCTCAACCCTCTCTCCACCCTCAACACACTCCTCTTCCTCCTCACTCCGGCCCTCGGTCAAAGCACGACCCCCGCCCCGACCGCGGCCTCCCCGACACCTACACCTGTGTCGTGTTCCCTGACATCGCTAATGCCTACTTGCGGAGTATGTTTTTTTCTCTCCCTCGCACTCTCCTCGCTCCTCCTCTCCTTCTCTCCTTCTCCCCTTCTCCTCGCCCCAGGGTGCCCCGAATTTAGTGTTTTTTGTACCTACTTACTCATCGGATGACCTTTACAGATTGCGTGCATTTCCTCAGCAGCCCAAGCCATCGGATGCACTGCTGTTATGGACTTTACTTGCCACTGTGCGCGGGCTTCGCAGATGCAAGCCGCTGTGATGCCGTGCGTACAGAGTGCGTGTGGAGCCTCAGCTCCCGTGGTAGGATCAGTTGCGAATGCGATTTGTACTTCGTGCGTGAGTAGTGCGGCGGCGGCGCCAGCGGCGACGGGGGCATCATGAGAACCTAGGTACCTAAATGTGCATGTGGGGAACGATTTGTTTGCTTGTGGTGTGGTTATACCGTCTTGAACGGAAAGCAGAAGATATTGCTAGGCCCACTTTCGATCTGGGCCCTGATGCCCTTTTTCTTCTCTTCTCTTTGAAATGGATATATATCACCTTTGTTAAATACCTCGTGAAATCGATGTGACCCCCTTTTTGATCTGTGCAAGGCCTTACACAGCGAGTATCATGCATGTGCCTGCCCCCCCCTCTCTCTCAGCCTCTGGTCTTGCGCAATGCACACCTACCTTTCCTACAGAGGCAGGCGCCTAGGTTCGCAGGCCCAGTCGCCCGAACGGATAAGTCCCGGAACATGAAAGAACAGGACGTGTCAACAGGACGTTGTTTGCGTGGAAAGAACAGGACATTCCAGCCCGTGGCGCTCCTGCTCATAGAAGCTCGAGGTCTTGGGCATGGGGGGTCTTGCCTCAACAACAGAACGGCATGAGCGCTGTGTGCTCCTTCCTTGATGGCCAGCCGGCCAGATGGCCAAAAGAAAATTTCTGACATACTTGATCTTCTCTTCTTTTCTTCTTTTCTTCTTTGGGCTCAGTCAGCTTTTTCACTGTTCTGATTGCGAGAGATGGAGATGGCGCCAGCAGAGATGGAAAAAGAGACGAAGCAAGAGACGGGGGTTGATTGGCGTATGTATCCCTCCCTTTCTCGTTTCATTTTTCCACTTTTCCTTGTCACCTTCAGCCATGGACCCCTCCGCGAACACCCACGCCTCCGGGGAAATCAGAAGCCTCTTCATCAACAACTGCGCACGCGTCCGCAAGCAGTCTACGAGCGCTACACCCACGGTCACACGCATGCTTCAACCAAACCAACACGGATGTCATGGCAATCCACAGACCCTTCATCCTCAACCACCCCCACCTCCCGAGAGTTCATGGACCCTTCATCCTCTACCACACATACCAACCGTCAGGGAGTTCATAGGCCCCTCACCCTTAACCATGCTACCTCTGTTGCATGACCTGACAGGACTCTTCATTCTCAACCACACATAATCACGTTTAGGAGTCCATAAACCCTTCATCTTCAACTACACTTTTCTTCAGGGAGTCTATGGAGGCTTCATCCTCAACCACACATACTCACCTTCAGAGAGTCCATAGACTCTTCACCCTCAACTACGCTTTCCTTCAGGGGGTCTTTGGAGGCCTCATTCTTCACTACATACGCCTTTTTGCTTTCTCAGGAGGCCTTTTACATTACGCTGACTTGCATTCCACTTCTAGATTCGCCGATTGCGCAAAGCCTGTTGGCTGCGCTGATTTACCAGTTTGGCCTTCGGGTCACGATATGGCTGGGGTTGTTGGTGTGGGTGCTGGTGTTGGCGCTGGGTTTGTCAGCGTTCTGGCTGGTGAAGTGGGTGTGGCGGTGCCTGGTTTGGGTGTGGGAGAAGGTGGCGGGCGCATGGGAGGCCATGATGGAATGGCTGGGCTGGGAGTGGCTGCTGTCTCTGGAGGCGGGTGGGGACTTGGTTCTCGGGGGGTTTTTTCGGTTGGTGAAGCAGTCGGCGGTGGAGAGCTGGCCGGGTTTAAAGGCGAGGGTGGGGTGGCTGGTGGTCGTTCTGGTTGGCTGGTTTGCCGTTGCCTTGTCTGAGGCAATGAGACGTTGCCCTGGGTTCCGGCTGGGGCTCTTCGGAGCTATAAAGGCTGTGGCCCAAGTGGTGAATGTTTGGGCGTCGAGGATGGCTAATGCCATCAATGCGATTGGGAATGCCATCAAGGCGGTTGGGGGTGCCGCTCAAAACGTGGCCATATGGGCTGAGCGTAGGCGGGTGGTGGCAGAGAGAGACGCTGACGGGGAGATAGAACTGGCGTGATATTGTTTTTTCTTGTTTTCTTATTTTCTTTGTTCTTTTTTTTTTCTCATTTTTCTCTTTTTCTTTTTTTCTTTTTTCCTTCTCAGTTGTTGATTCGCTGGGCGTCTTGAAATATTCTTATCCCATCCCTTGCCCCTCACGTCACCGTCGTGGATGAGTGTTCCTCATCGGAGTTGGTCGCCGATGAGCTAAGAAGGGGCAAACAACACCAGACAACAACAACAAGACAACTGTCGCCAGACAACAACAAGACAACCGTTACCAAGTCATCTTAGCCTGAGCCTCCCAGCTCACTACGAGATGCTCAACTGGCCTGGTCGTCCTAAACATCCAGGACCCCAGCCGCAACGCATCTCTGGACCTCATACGCCACTCTCGATAGCAGCTGCCCAGCTTCGAGCAAGTAGCTTACCGTCACTATCTATCATCACCACCAGCTGAGAGAGATGCCCTCTCCAGGCATGAAGGCCAACTCACACCTGAACGACTTCGGCCGCCATCGGCGTGAGCACTCGCAGAATGCACTGCTTCCTTGACCACCGGCATCGGCGTGGAATTGTGCATCATCCAATGCGCATTCGTGGCCAGACACATGAACTCCTTGGGCCTCCGATCCAGTCACAGCCAAGCCATATCATCGCTCACTTCGGCCGCAAAACCTCATCCTCACCGCGCTCTAGCTATTTAGCCCTACTTCACTCTCTACCTCTCGGTAATTAGCCTACGGCCGCATTCTGACACGCCTGTCACGCCACTTACTGAGCATTCCATCTCGGAGCCATCACGAAGCACTTGCAGACCTCGGGATTGCGCCCAGAAGGCATAGACGGACTGGTTCATTGTCTCCAGACAACTCCTGTGGGCTTCCAGCGTTGAAGCAAAGCTGCCCCAGAATCTACCAAGAGCGAACGAAAATATACATCACGAGGAGAAAAAAGAAGTCAGGGAACATAGCCAGATGACGCCGCCCCCAAGCATGTAATTGTAATTAGTTAGAAAGTTCCCATAGAATAGGCTCATAGGTAGCTAGACTAGGTAAGGTAGTTAATCTCCGATACCATCCACATTCCTCCCGTCCCAGGTGCATGTGCTGACCTCAATGAGTGTTGGTAGGACGGTGCCGAGCAGGGCTATGAGTGTTTTGTTGAGAGCACTCTGGCGGTCCGAAAGATGGGCCGACGGTGGGAGCTCCGACGAGGCGATGGCTACCAAGTATGGAAAAGTGGTGGAGGTGATAAAGCAATAACGGTTGATGCTGGGCCGACGGTTAGGTAGGTATTCTGTTGCCCAAGAAGAAAAAGAAATAAAGGAGAGACACCAAGTACTGTGATCGCTCTAGATTGTCTTTAGCTCCAGAACAGGCGAATAGCCCGAGGTAGTATCTACCGACAACGACAACGAAGGGGGTGCACTGGAGGGTAGTAAAAAGGGCTTAGATTTTTTGGAATGGAACTCGCCATATATTGAATCTTCGAGATACATGCCCTTCGGTTAGGCAGCACCTAGGTAGGTAGGCGGGCTCAAGGAAAAAAAGAAGAAGAAAAAAGGGAAACTTCCCAGAGTTCACACTGCAGGGGCCGCTAACCACACACACACACACACACACACACACACTTACTTGGAAAGTTTATTGTTTCAAACTTTGTATTATTATTCAAGCCCCGCTTCATGTTCAACCTCTACATTATTTACATTTATGTCACCTCACCTAAGGTAGTCTAAGTTAAAGATAGGTAAGTAGGTAAGTTAGTTCGCCCTACAAAGCCTCGTCCCATCCTCAATGACCTCCCACTTTTCCGTTCCCGGCGTGGCGATGGCATAAAACACGCCATGGGGATCCCATTTTGCGCGATTGAGTTTCAGCCGGTTATATTCGCTTCCCCAGAACGCAGTCTGCCAATTCGGCTGGTAAGGGTCCGCCTCGTTCACGTACGTTGCTCCGCTATTGCTGGCCGTGCGGAGGGCCGCGTCCACAGTGTTGGTGAGAACATTTTGTAAATCCGCCTTGTAAGCAAGCGAAGACCCCGGAGGGACAATCACCGCCGTAATGATAAAATCGGTAGCGTTACGCCACGCAGGGTGTGTCGCGCTGTTGGAAACAGGCAGGCCATAGCCTGGGTTGAATAGATGGCCAATCATGAAGCTGAATACATCCGGGCGTCCGGGAGGTGCGAGGACGGTTTTGAACGCGGAGATGATTTCCGGGTTACGGTTGGCGACGTCGTCGTGGTTGAAAAGCCACCCGCCGGTGAGAGCGGAGTTTCCAGAGGCTTCTTCCTCAAAGAGGTCGGTGTAGAGGTTGAAGAAAGTAGGAAAATCCTTGGTTGTCCATTCGTAAGGGATGTTCTGTGCATCGAGCTCGTCGAGGAAAGGTTGCGCAATGGCTTGCAGCTGGGTGGCGGTCTTGCCAATGGCGACAAAGGGACGAGCGCGCAGAGTGAAAGTGAAGATCTCAAAGTAGACGTACAGACCATTGTCGACAAAGTGGTTGGACCACTTGTGGAAGGTCTCGACGCTGTCCCACCACTTGTTGAGGTCCTGGACGTGCGTGCTGTTGATGTAGAGTTCGGCGCCGGCGGAGGGGATATCCGGGAACGTCTTGACTGTCATGGACAGGATGACGCCAAACGAAGCCGGGCCACCACCCTTGAGCGACCAAAAGAGGTCGGGGTTCTGCGCAGCGTTGGCCGTCACAAAGGTACCCGCGGCAGTGAGGACCTCGAACTCGAGGACGTTGTCGGCGGCTATTGTACCATCAGATCAGTACCTCTGCTCTACATGGGAGAGAGAAGAAAAAAAAACTCACACATTCCCTTGAGCGTGGTCCACGGGCCGTGTCCACCACCCTGGATGAAACCTCCAGCAATACCAACAGTAGGACACTCGCCCGTGACAATAACCTTGGGCGGGTTCTGAGCATGGCCCTGGGTCAGGATAGTGCGGCCCTGAACACCGGCACCAATCTTGACGGCGCCACCGGTATAGCCGCCGGGACCGCTGAACTGGTTGATCCACTGAATCTCCTGGAAGCTGTGCGTGTTGATGACAAGCGAGCCGTAGCCAACGCTGCGGCCGATAAAGTCGTGGCCCGTGTTGCGGATGATGAGACGGACGTTGTTCTTGCGCGCAAAGTCGACACCCGCCTTGATCTGCTGGCGGGTCGTGGCCTTGATCACATAGACACCGTAGTAGCCTAGCGTGCAGGGCTCGGTGGGGTCCTGCGTCGGTCGGCACGTGTCGTTGGTGAAGTAAGTCCAGAGAGCAGCAGCAGGCTTCTCGACACTGGTCCAGGTTAGCGATCAATAACCCTGATGTCGGTGTGAAAAGCTGATGTTAAGTAAGGCATGCACTTACGTCCACGACTCATTGGCCCAGTTAGCGGTAGCATCCGCACAGCCGGCAGCATCATAAGTGTTAACGGTGCCCAGCAGACCGTTGAAGGTGTTATGGCAGGCCGCACCCGGGGGGATGTGTACCGAGAGGGCACCTCCGACGGTATTGTTCAGCTGGTTCCACTTGTTCGGCGCCGGCCAGCATGAGTCGCCGGGATAGCACTTGCAGCCGTAACGTTTTCCGTTGACCGTCTTGGTCTGAAGCTTAGCCACATCGGACCAGTCGAGTCCTCCGCCTCCAGGTCCGGGACGACCCAACAGCGAGCCATCGAGCTCTGTCTCGGTCTCGGTCAGGTTCTGACGAGGTCGGACCAAGCATAGCGCGGTGGGCGCAAGACCGGCCGCCAACAAGGCCCGGGTGAGAGGACTGCTGAACATCATCTTTTCCAATCCTCAGCAAAGCGAGTGAGCTGAGAAAAGAGAAGAGAGAGAAAGGGGTGCGGAACAGAACTGGAAGTAGGAGGGGGACAGTGGGAGGTTAAATCTTTCTTGGACGGCAAAGTGGAAGCCTGCTAAGCGTATTCGCTTCTCTCTCTCTCTCTCTCTCTCTCTCTCTCTCTCTCTCTCTCTCTCTCTCTCTCTCGTAGCCTAGACTGGGCTAGTATTGTTTTCTGGAATTGGAATAGCCAATCTCGCTCGTGTCCGCTAGAAGCCCATCGATCGTAACATCGTCAATGCCAGACCAGGCAAGGACCGGACCAGGACCAGACCAAGGAAACGAAATGGTCCAGTCCCAGCAGAGAGACTGGAGCTAGAGCCCCACGACATTGCTACCCGCCAAGTCGGCTGTAGAGTTCGGATATCTGCCCGGACATGAGTGGACGAGTGGGTATGAAGGCCGTTTTCGTTTTTGGGTGTGGGACAGTGGGACTGGACGGTGGGACGGTGGACCGACTGGGAAAAAAAAAACGTGGTTTGGGTGGACACCCTTTGCCCTAGCGGTCTTTTAGCGACGGTTAGCGATTGGAGCTTTCCGTGGGGTTTCCAACTGCCTGCGCCCATAGTTATGGAAAAATCCACTGTCAATGGTCAGCAAATGTGTCAAACCCATGGTGATCAATGGTGTTGATGACATTTCTAGATCACTCCAACCCACACGCCTAGTCAGGCGCCTACCTACCTTCATACCTAACTAGGGCCTGGTAGGGTAGTATGCAAGAGTCAGCATACGCATGCAGGACATATCCACCCAAATCATGTGGCAATTGACAGCGTTGCATCTTCCCAGGCACTAACGAGACTGGACTGGACCCAAAGATGACACTGGCCACATTGAGGCTCCCTCCAACATGGCATTTATAGTCCGCCAAGAAAGTTACTAGCAAAAAAAATCACACGGGGATGGTTTTCCATCATCCGATGCAGTCGTCTGGTGTCTGTGCTTGAAATGGGATCATCCCGCCATGTTTTTGTTGTTTGTGGATTAAGAGTGACCGTTTGACCGTTTGGGCATGTGTCTGGTCTGTAAAAATCGCTACCCACTTCACATGGTTGTTCCATGTCATGAACGTGGGGATCCACAGCATAATGCAAACAAAATTCGTCATCCTGCCCCACCCATTTCCATACAAAGCTAATTTCCGTCACTCCAATGCGGAACAACGAAGCCCCCATTGTCAGTACCACTTGTCTGGTCCAGTCCGCCGCCACCACCCGGCTGGCCATTGTCCATTGATCTCCCCCACCGGCCCGTACCGAGGTACGTACTAGATCTAATACTAGGATTCACACCTCACTGCCCTTCAGTCGACGCACAAGTCGCTTCTTTTGCATCACAATCCACATGGCATAGAGCGCAAATGTTGCCACGGTAAGAGGGATAGCCACTGCCCAAAAGAGCGCAAACTGCGGACGCGTTCCGACGGAAATAGACGATGACGACGAGGCGGCGTCCCAATCAAATAGCGGTGCGGAAAAGAGAGCGGCGACGAAACTCCCTGGGAGGAAAAACATGGCGACGAGCGCGAGCATCTTCATTGAAGACGAGTCCTGTAGGCTATCTTTGGCGATGCTGCGTGTTGCTGAGGCGGTCTCGAATGCGATGGCGTTGTCTTGTTGGGCAATGAGATGGAACAGTGCGGCAATCTGGACCTGTACCCGTTGTTGGACGTAGGCACTATCGACGGATTGCATTTCCGCCCGGTCACGGAGGAGGCCAAGATGGTGCGTTAAGATTTTGGACGGTGACGGCCCTGGGCGATGATGATGACTTGTTGACTCGGGTCTGCTGCGGAATATGTCCTGCGTCACATACGCCCTGGGTTGGTTCCCATCCTTTATGTTCTTCTTCTCCTCGTCTGGTCTCCCGGACGGTGCATCGGCTCCTCCTCCTGCATGTTGAAGCATAAAAGCATTCAAAGTCTCGACGACTTTGAGCTTGCGAGTACCATTGGCGAGCTTCGCACTGCAGCCGCTCATTTCCGCAGAGAGAGATCCCAATTCGCCCGCGGCTGGTCGAGTCTGTCGACGCGTGCTGAACCGATGATGACCTGTTCGTGCCTCGACGTTGCGAACCACTTCCTTAATGTCCTCAAGTGTCGTGTCCAATTCTTGACTTAGCATGAGACTGCACAAGAATGCTGGAAACATGGCATGACCGACAAGAGAGGGACTCCATTTTGACTGAAGCACGCGCAACAACTCGGCGCGTTCCTCACCTTCAGCAAAGACCACAGCCCGTGTTTCTGGCCTACCCCCATCGACAATCCTGTGGGACCATGCCACCGCCAACTTTGGATGGTAAGTTGCGGTAAAAATCCGTGCATCTTGCCGCGGAGGTAAAGACGACACGCCAGCAAAGCAGCTAAGTGCATAATCGTATCCTTCCTGCAAGTCCCAGCGATCAAGTAGCTGCTGCAACTCCCTCGTCGAGGGGCTACGTCGTGATGCATGTGATGATTCCGGATCTAGCCCGACCCACACGAGGCGAAGGATGCGCGTATGCTGGCCTGTCAAGATATATTTCTGCGACGGTTCTTCCAGCCAGTTGTCGAGGGATAGCGCTTGAATGGGCCGAGACTCAACAGCTGATACCGGCATGTCGTCGTGGCCCCATATCTCGGTGATCCTGAAGGTTGCGGCTTTGCTGACATCCCACTTCTCCCAGAGTTGGCGATGTCCAAAGTGGTTGTGAAGATCCTCCATTTTGACTCTTGGCGTTGCACGACTGGAAGGACGGAGTACGGTTGAAATTTGGCGTCTCTGGCTGGTATAGATGGAAACTTGGCAGTAGGTGAGTGCCGACTGGCTGGCAGGCAGGCTTGAGAACACTTGTGAGGAGACAAAAAAAAAGGAGAAAATCGAGAAAAGATTCAAGAGATGTTGTCATATTAAAACAGGACTGAAAAAGTCCTATTGGGGCTGTGCCTGCAAACCGCAGCCGGGGTCAAGGCGGGGAACTAGGCGAATATTGGAAGACCGAAATATGGTGGCGCACCCCCCCGGCCGGAGGCCTGGTTGGCTGCCTTGTGAGGACTGGCAGGGGTGAAGTATTGGACATGGCCAGCCGTAGGGTGTATATACTGCTTTTTACACTGCCATTATTGAGTGAAAATGAAGCTTGTCAAGAACTCGCCCGTATTCATGTCCATGTTTTTGATGAAAACGGGCAGCGGGAAGCACTTGGCGAGGATAAGATAGCGAATCACAATGGTGTTGCTGATGCGACACGAGAATGAGGGCGCGAAGGTCCTTGTTGACGCGCAAGGGAACAAAGAGGTCTCGGGGTCGGAGGTATGTAAAGCATCTCGAGTACCAACTCAACCGGGAGCGACAGGAGCTTGCTGCCTTGTCGTACACCGTCCGCGGCCCGAATCTTGTCCATCTTCTTCTTCAAGCGCCGCTTTTGGCGTCTGGAATGCCTGCTGAGCGCCTCAAATTGGGCAACGAGCCGCTCAAGATCGTCGTTGCCAGAAGCCTTTTTGGGGCTGTCGGAGTTTTCGGGCCCCTCGGGGTTGCTAGGGTGGCTGATGCCGATAGTGTCGCTGTCGACGTCGTCGCCGACCGCGCGAGATCGCCAGACGCTCTTTCGCCTCGTCGGGATTTTTTGGTGGGGAGCGGCATTAGAGATTGGCCTGGGATTTCGACAGGGGATTTCGACCGCACAGTGTTCTTTAAATCTTGTTACGGAGGATGCCCTCTGAACATGATCCACCAAAAGGAAAGAGTTTGCCCCACACGCCACACTTATTCTTCCATTCACTGGCAGGTGCGACAGCAGCAGTTTCCAAGATGGGCGAGTGGGCGAATCCAGTGAGCTCAAATGAGTTCAGTATATTCAGCGGAAATCTGGATTCGGCCTCTTTGGCCCGCAGGCGACAACCCTCGACGCAGCACGCGCAACCCCATGAGCAACACTTGTCAGCGAACCCGATGGTACGACGCCACTTGCGGGGCCACGAGGTTTATGAATCATCAAGCATTCAATTGGAGCTTAATTACCTAGTTACCAGCCTTTTCCGCAGCACGCGGCCCTCCCTGGTCGATTAGACAGTCGCAAAGTTCAGCGGCCCGGCCCACACCCTCAGCTTCTTGCCCCAAATCTGCAGAGCGATAATAAAGACAACGGCAAATGCACATACGGCACCCTGGATGCCAAAGCTAAGCTTTGTGCCCTGCGCCTCGGCCCATCTGACCTGGAAGTAGCTGATGATGAATCCACCCACAGTTCTGGAGAAGTTCAGCCACGCACACACCTCACCCGACGCCTCGGGATAGCTGTCGAGACAGTAGCTGTTGAGCGCGACGGTAGTGATCATTATGCCGAACACATACAGACCCCAGACCACGGCCGTCGCCATGTAATGCCATGCGTCCTCCATGGCTTGTCCGAAGAGCACCAACCCAACGATGACAAGCGGAAGCGCGAGATAGATGACATACAGGCGCACCTCAGGCTCAAAGTGGCCCTTGTGTGACCGGATGTAGCGCTTCGCGTTGGCGTCATGCAGCCAGTGCCCGATAGCCTCGCCCAGTGTTACCGCCACGACAGGGGTGAAGTAGAAGAAGCCGATCTGCCTGGGCCCGAAGCCGTACAGCGGCGTCACGAAAATTGCGAGCGTGGTGTTAATGCCCACAGCCCAAGCGAACGTCTAATTTCCTTCATGTCAGTGACCTCGGCCTCGCTATGGGGAACGGCAGGCTTACAAATGCATAGAACAGACACGAGATGAAGACAATGGGCTTGAGAATGACGCTCACGGTGCGCCAGCACGCCTGCCCGAATGTGTTGCGGAGGTGACGCGACTTGAACTGTGCCGTTCCGACAAGACGCTCGATGCGGCTTCCCTTGGCTGGCTGCTCGCCGGCTGGAATTGTGCGGTCGTAGTACGTTTCCTGCAACCAACCGATAACAAGGACCATGGCGACTCCGTTCATGGCAAAGTAAACCCAGAAAGGAATCTGCCATCGCTGCGTCTCGATCATGAATGCCGTCAGTAGCGGTCCGACGTACGGGCTGACGATGATGAAGGACGACCAGATGTTGATCTTTCTCGCCCGCTCATGGAAGAAAAAGATATCCTGGATAAACATGAGACCGCCTGCTTGCGAAACCGTCGAAAAGAAGCCGTTGAGAACACGGGCGGCCGTGAAGGAGTCCAGATTTGTAGCTGCGGCGCACCAAGCTGCAGTGGCTGTCGACCCAATGAGGAACCAGAAGACGATGGGAAGCCGACCAAAGTAGGCGCTGAGAAGAACAACTGTCTACTGTTAGTGCGATTACGACAACGGTTACATGGTGTCGTACCGATAACGCCACCGGCGCCGAGCATAAAGACGTTGCCAGCCTGCGAGTGATTTACAGTATCCGGGGTCGTCTCCCATTCCCTGGACCAGATTAGCAGAGATTACGTTGTGTAGCACACCACCAGCTTCTACTCACACCGCCTGCGGAATCAGGGTGACGGCACCCGTGGCGCTGCCATAGTCGGGCAGGAAGGCGGCCCACGAGATGATGAAGAGAATTAGATGCTTCTTCCCCCAAGACCAGTTGAGGGGGTCGTTTGGATCATCGCTGGGCTGAGGGATCAGACGCGTGTGTCCGTCTTTGGCAACCTTGGTGCCTCCCTCGGTACTTGCCGCTTCTGTGTCGACGTCGACAACGTACCCCTCGCCTTCCTGGTATTCATGCAGTTTCTTGGACTTGGCATGCTCATCCACCGTCACGGTGCCGTTTTCGGCCTTTTCGACTTTCTCGGGCTCGCTCATGGTTATGGTATGGCAGGATGAGTTTGGGGATCTAGAGTGGCAGCGTCAACAAAGACGTCGAGACGGCGTGCGGCTCATGATTTAATATTGAGCGACACGGCCCCTGTCGCAGTCTCGTTGCAATCTGCCGCACGAGCTGCGTTACACCACAGAGCAGCGAGCCCGGATAAACGGTTGGGCTCCTTCTGGAAGAGACGCGACACTGGTGAGCTCATGCGCATTGGCTGCGACTCAGCATGAGCAACGACACGGGAATACCAAGACAAGCAAGACAAGGGGACCCAGAACCTCTGCCCGAATGGTAATTCGAAGCCACGGTACGCGGCCCACTGGTTTTCCCTGGAGGTAGCATTGCAGTTGCTGATATTGATCCAGGTGCAGTGAGCGACAAGCTTACTGGCCTGAGATGGGACGCTAGAGCCGATACCTGGCTTAGACGTGACATTGTCATCGCGTGTCTACCGGTGTGAGGGGCGCTTACACAACTGCCGACACGGCTCCTCCGCTTGCGGATCCTTGACCAATAACTGACATTGAGCCGATGATACTCAGTCGCAGTCGCAACCGCAAACGCCTCGGATTTGGATTTCCTTTCCGATCAGCTCACCATCATCATCATCTCGTCTTAAGGGTACGCTTCCAGAGTAATCCCTCGGGGTGGTTTACCAGCGCGTTTGGGTGACCCGATACGATCGCAGTTTTGGACACGAGCCGCCCGAGCGGCAGGGAGAAAGTTGGATCGACCAGTGAGATGCGACGGCTTGAAAAAGTTCCGTCGGGGTATTTTCGCACAGACCGAGCTGTGGAACGTAGGGAGGCGCGCTCTGGTTTGATGCGAGGAGCCCGCATCTTTTTTCGGTTCAGATTCTTGACTAAACGTTAGTTTCTCTGCATCATCAGTCTTCCCCAGACCTGCTTCCCAGCAACCATGTCGTATTGCAGAATTCCTACCACGCTATGGTCACAACCTGGGACACGGCCTGCAACTGCTCGGACGGTTTCCATCTCGGCGAGGCACGCGCAAACCGAAATAGAACGCTGGCTGCCGCGATTAAGACGTCTGTGTTGACGCATCACACGAGGTCCATCCCCGATCTGGATCCAATCTTCGTGCACCAGATATTCCGGGGAAGGGAAACGGGCTTGTCTCGTTGCACCTTCTAGAAGTTTTGTCCAACGTGTTTCATCAAATTATGGTTCTGCTCGGGCCTTCAATTTCTCCACCACACCACATGGTGCCGTTCCCTGTGCCACGAGAGACGGGAAGGGATCTGCCGAGATTTTAGGCCGCACACCCGCTTCCCCGCCGGCGCTAAAACATCGCCATGTCCCCTCGAACCGTTTCGTTTATCTCTTGGCCTAAATACTCTGCAGCGGGAGATTGCCTGGTCCAAGTTTGCAGCTGGCTCTCTGTCCGGGTGGGAGCTGAGTGGTGCGACATGGTGTAGCTTGGCAGTTGAAGCTATTGGGAGGTGGTGATCCTTCAGTTGACTAACAGATTCGCTCGGACTGGGTGAAAGTTTACACTACGAATACCCATCTCAAACAGGTTAGCTCTTTCGTGGTTGGGCCTACTCACACAAGTGTTCTTTTTGAACGGCAGGGTGGACATAGCTCAGCCCAAAGGCACAGTTATTTGACTGAGCCAGAGAGAAACAAGACCTGGGTTTATCACGACATACAAAGACACAGATTTGGGGACGGCTCTGCAGTGTATGACACTGCCGATATTATCACAACTTGGGCCTCACTTCGTCCCTTGCCTGAGCGTTCAGCCTCTTCCACTGTTCTTTCTCAACTGGTGTCCATCGAGAAAGGCCTTCACCCACTCCGGGTTGAAGGGAGGCAGAACCCTCCCAACACTTCCGATATGATCTCCAGCCAATCTTCTGACAGCCTCAAAGTACCCCTCAAAGTCTGGAAACACCAAGGTGAAGCGTACACTGTCCCCATGTTGGGCTATACGCTCGGATTCCCACCGAGCCATCTCCTCGGCCGACGGCAAGGTCGCCCGACCTGCTAGTAACCTTGCAGCTAACACAGCTTGCCATTCGAATATCTTGAAGGTCAAACCAGCTGCAACAGCGCCCACAAATAGCAATGTCGGATCCTTCTGCCAGACAACATGTCGATACAGCCCTGGGACCCGGTTGTTTCGCACTTCGACCTCTGGAAGAAAAGGGAGCATCCAGGTATAGCCCGTTCCGAAGATGATTCTGTCAACTCCGGTGATGGATGTCCCGTCAGCGAGGTATACGGTCCGTGATTTCGCATCGACCCGCTCGATGGACGCATGGTTCTTGATGCATGGATGTGCGAAGGCCCCGTTCCCGAAATAGTCGTTGGCTGTGTGACCAATGGTTATGGCGTGGACGGGAGCTAGTGCGGTCTTGTGATGTGCGAGGTCAAATACGATGTCTGCGACAGAGACAGATGCGCCAACTACCACGACACCCTGGTTGATGTCAGTGACAGAACTTCATCAAAGGCGGTGAGAAAAGAGACAAGACTGGTAATTAATTTTACCTACCTTGCTACGGAAATGGTCTCAGGCGCGGAAATGCTTGCTATGAATGACGCTCCCCGGATGCCTCGCCGCGAACTCATCTAGACCGTCAATGGCTGGGACGTAAGGAACCCAGTAATGGCCGGTGGCGACGACGGCGGCATCAAACCGTTCGGCCCACCAGTAGTCGGTTTCTTCCCCGGCACGTCGGAGCGTCACTTCCCATTCAGTGCCAACCTTGATGACCCGTTCGACGGTTGTGCTGTATGAAACGAGATCGGGGTAGCTGTGTCGGTTGAACAGAGTAGAGATGTACTGGCGGATTACTTCTCATTGGCGGAAAGGCGTTGTTGGTCTGTATAATGCTACGGATTGGGGACTCCGCTCAGGAAGGATGGGTTCCTGGGTGAACTCCATGGGGAGGGTTTTGATGTTGGTTTCGAGATAGGGATAGACGGAGGATTTGTCATGGCGCAGCTGCACGGATCTGGGTGTTTGTGCTGGGAGTGTGTCTGGGATGGGTAGAGGTGGGTCGGCGGTGCGGTTGGCGAGGGAGGCGAAGTTGTCAACCGATGGCGGAGGAGATGTGTCTCCGATCTTGTCGACATCAACCACTGTTTTCCAGGTTGAAGGGCTTCACACTTACCAGCAACCACCCGGTGCTTCTCGACGCTCGAATACTCAGATGAGATCAAGGGCTTTTTCTTGGGCCAAGGCATCAACGGCAATGACACCCGCCGGCCCAGCACCAATGACAGCAATTCTCCTAACCGCCATGATTAATATGATAGCCACCTATTTCCCATGAACACGCTCGAACACAACCTCATCCTCACATCAATGAATTTCTAAGGGTCCCGTCATATACCCAATGCAAAATCACAACCCCCACTCTACCGTGTGGAGTTTCACCTGGCGACTCGGGCCCTGGTTCATCGACAGTGTCAATAAGCGTCAATTGTGCAACATCACGCAATCGCCGTTCCATCACCAGCACTGAACCGCAAACTGACAACAATCTGGATTCTAGGCACATACAATTACCTCCAGGACCCGGGTCTCTGCTCTATGCGGTACACCTTGTTTTCATCGAACTTGAATCGAGATTCCGACTAATCTCACTGCGGACTTGCCTCAGAAAATCATGCTGCATGACGCCCTGGATAACCATGTGTGGGAAAGGTTGACCTTCCTGATACGCACACCGTAGGGACTCGTCCTTCTTTGAACTAAGGAGGCCAGCCTGAAAAGCCATGGTCTGGCAACAAAATGGAATCCGGGAAAAGAGTTCGACAGGAAGGACTGCTAGATGTTTACTATTTTTTGTCCCTTTACTGAAGAAAATGATACCTGTTGCTTTTGGCGCAGCGTGCGAACCTCGTGGGGTTTTGTGTATGACAGACAAGCAAACGCAGTTGGGGTTGCACATGATAAGACGATAATTACGAAGCTGGTAGGTACCCTTGTACCTACCTGCCCTAGGCACCAATGTCTGTGTGGGTGACAGATGTGGGGCAAGCGGGGACACAAAGATTCATCGCACTCAAAACTATCTGCTCCTCAATCTGTCTGTCTCTCCCACATATCCTAGTCAGATAATTCGACGCTTTGCAATGGGCTGGCGAGACGACTGGCCTTCCATGCCTGATGGCAAGCCTTATGACGGCATGAACCTCTTGCAGCTGACTCTTGATGGCAAGAGCCCCTTCGGTGGAGTGTGGGATGTCCGACTACTACTCCAGGAGATCGAGGAGAACCTGAGCACGAGGGTGGCTGACATTCCGTTCATTGACAAAGGCTCTAATAACTACGTAAGGTTGTCGTCTGATTATATCCCCTCCCCCTTGATGCAAATTATATATCTACTGACGCACGCGTAAAGGGCTTTCATCTCAAGACCTCGGATAAACGCGACCTGGTTGCTCGTTTGGCTCGTGGCGATGTGAATATGCCCGACTTCGATGGTTTTCCGATTGAGGCCCAGGCTCCCGAAGCTCGCTTCGAGACGGTAGTGTACAATTTGTTGCAGCCCGAGACCCTTATTCGGCCTTCCCGTCTGCTCTATTCCCGAGTCCCAGTTCAGCACCCGGGCCCGAAGCTCACCATACCCCAGGACCTTAGTGGCCGCCGGCTATTTGTTTTTGAGAAGTCTGAAGGGGTAACTAATGTGTGGATGGACCTCAGTTCTGATTACAAGGTATGAAGAATACGCGGACTTCGCGACGCTAATGGTAGTGCTGAATCTTGATGTGTACCAGCTCCTCCTCCTGGAACAGCTAGCGAGCATGCGTGCAGCATTGTTCCGGTATAATCCGCCCTACGAATTTGCTGCGGAGCATCTACTAGAGCGCTTGTTCAAGTTTATGCCTCCTTCGCTGGCCATGCCTGTCGCGCCAACGCGAGAGTTCTGGATGCATGTGCTCGAGGCCAAGATCGAGGCAACCATCCGGGGAGAGGGCGAGATGATTGGATGGGAGGACGATAACGAGACAGTAGGGCCGGTTGCCCTTGCAGCCAAGCAGTCTCTCCTGCGAGCGATCCCGTACCTTCTCCCAGTGGATGATAGTCCCGAGGGATCTCTCTACAGGCTTGTTCTCGAACACGGCGACTTTGGTATTCACAACACAACTATCGCGATACAGGCTTGCAGTGGCGAGCCTCTCGTGACATCCCTATTCGATTGGGAAACGGCATGTGTATGGCCTGCACTTCTTTCTGATCCCCTGGTAGCGGCTGGTCCTGTCGACTTGATTGTGGATGAAGATGGTAGACCTTCAGTCACGCGGCTACCGTCAGAGGCGACGCAAGTCGACCTTGAAACATACGCAGGTTGGGCAAACCATTATATTCAGGTACCGGCCATTCCTCCCTCTCCGTGATGGAATCCTTGAGGTGTCCAAGGGGCCAAACTAACGACTTTCTTGTCACGCAGAGGCTCTACCAAGAGGCCCCGGGCTACAGAGCCACCGTACGGGCGGGAAAAGAATTCCGCAAGCTGTGGTTTGCTCTGCGGGACTGGCGCGGTGGTAACTCGGAGGAGTTCTTTGGCGCATTGGGAGCGTGGGCTGAGAAGCGGGCCCGAGAACTTGGGGGTTCTTGATGATGATGATGATGATGATGATGATGATGATGATGATGATGATGATGATGATGATGATGATGATGATGATGATAATGAGGATGAAACTTATTTACGTGCATGGTTCTCCTCTTATGAGGAATGGGCATGAAGCTAACCGAAGAAATGCAGCAAGTCCTCGTCTCCGGCCATCACGGCCACCTCTCCCTCCAAGAGCAGAAACATGGATCAGACCTTGCAACAAAAACACCGGCCGACGAAAAGGTAACTGGCCCCATATCTCCCTTTGGAAGCCCCGGGTCCCTAATCCCGCCGTGTTGCAGTTCCTCCTCACAGACAAGTCCACCTCCTGGTCAGAGGTGCCCCGGGTCCCTAGTCCCACCATGTTTCAGCTCCAAGCCTGTCCTGTGATTCGTCCTTCCAAGGGCGAAAGATAAGGGAATGGGAGTCCGGTACCGGGCTCCGTTCGCTACCGCATCTGACAGGAAGATCTCTTCCTTTTGATAAATACATGTTCTCAGCTTCATACATTGTACAGGCAATCCTCGCATGAAGTGCTAGATACGTGACGACAAGACAGACAAGGCTGAACGACTTACTTCCCTCCTGTGTCAAACCGTTCTCGCACCCTTTATCTACAAGACCCCACGTTGGGAAAAGAAAAAAAAAAAGGTTTAATCGTCGCCCGAGGAAGACATAGCTAACCTCAAGTAGGTAGCTATACGTAGAATGGCAAAAGGCGAAGCTTTGCATAGACGTCTGCTCCAAGGCGAACGAAAGGCGTAATCAAAGTCAACGTCAACCTCTTTAAAAACATAAAGGGCGAAAAGGAAATTATCCAGATCTTTCTTCTACCGTCGGAAAAACTGTCCATGCCAAGGTCTCGATGTTTATGTGGGCCCTAAAGGCTTATAGTTTAGAGGCTTGGCCAGCAATTTCCCACTTTAGCAAGATTTTCGTACGACTTGTCCCCCCAGATGCCCGGATGGGGGCTGTTATACCACCCTAAAATCGACGACCCTCCCTGGCTCATAGCCACGTAGTTTTTCGTTAGCCTTAATCAGTCTTGATCAGCGCCAGCTTAGCTTCGGGCTAATATCCGTCCATTTGGGTACCTAGTAAAGCCTGTTTGAGAAGGGGTAGTTTTAACCAAAGGGCCCAAAAATGGTCCTCTGTAAAGCAGGCAGGGCCTAGAACTGAGATATTTTGAATTCGTAATAACCACCACCTAAAACCCCGTAGACAAATTTCTGCCTCCTTCCGCTTTGGAATGCTTAGAGTGTGGAGTGCAGCTGATCGGAGCTGAGCGGGCGCTAAGCGGAGCCGGACGAGCGAAGCCAGTTTAGCTAACCGGATATTACTACAAGAGTAGTGGTATAATAAGGGCTCTCTGGCTCCGCTAGAGAGCGAAGGACAGGCTTCAATTAATTACTTACCCAACTATCTACTTGACAAGTGCAACCGTCTTTATTACCGTTGTTATAAAATGCTTGCTAGTTAGCTGTATATAAAGGGTAACTAATAATAGGTAAAGTAGTAATTTATAAAAGCTGCTTAGTATAGAGTTATAGATAAAGGTAGGGGAGACTGCAAACTAACGCCCCAAGTCATGTGACCGGCACTTGTAGCGGGAGGGTCCCAGTGCAGCAAACACAAAGTCATAATTGCTTGTAACCCCGCTTTCTGGGACTCAGCGGGTACGATGAGACTAACAACCAACTTCACAAAGCATCGCGGCCCGCACCAGTGACCAAATACTCCTCAGTGCCCGCTTGATTCTCCGGGTTCTCCACAATGTCTTCTGGATCTGGGAAGGGTATCGACTCCTGGCGCAGACAATGCATTCATGTCCTAGAGGCCGCAAAATCAGGCAGCTGCGATGAATTCAAGACTCATTTGTTGTCGGCCTTGGTCGGTGCTCCTCGGTCCCTAGACAATCTACTCCAACTTCAAGACGTAAACGGAAGGTCTGTCTTATCTTGGGCTGCTGGGAATGGGCACCTTGATCTTATTCAGTATCTGTTAAGCGACGACATCGGCGGCCATGCTTGTGTTGAGACGGACCACGGATCTAAACAAGGTTCAGCGCCAGAGAGAAACGAATCAGATGGATTTCACCCTCTAGAGGGCCTTATTTTTGAAACGGACTTCCAGAACCGCACGCCGCTGTCATGGGCCGCCGAGAATAGGCACTCAGCTGTTGTGAAGTGTCTCCTCTCTCGTTACGAATCATGCCTCCAGCGCCGTTACAATCTTCTCACGAAGCACCTTGATGGTAACGTCCACGACACAGAGATTGATGAGACATCGCCGTTCTCAGGGACGACCGGGAATGATCACAACTCCGTCAGCAATATCCCTCTTCACGACAAAGACATGCGCACGCACTTGCCAGATGAGGAGGGACGAACACCGTTGTCCTGGGCCGCGGGAAACGGTCACGCGGAGGTGGTGAAACTCCTAGCCACCAAAGATCTGCCTGGTCTTACATTGCTCGATTATAGGCTGTGGTCTCCTCTGGCCTGGGCGACCCATAATCGGCACGAAGCTATACGGCAAATCCTTGTTGAAGAGATTGTCCCCGGTTACAGAGCAAACGACATGGGCGAGAAAGCATCTCTTGTCCCGTGGATTGAGATGCACGGAGGTGATCTAGCTGTACTGTCATTGCTTCCATATGACGAAACTGGGGCCTTTTACAGGCAAGTCCTCAGACGCCAGCTCCTAGGGCTTCCCGCTGAGTATACATTTCTGCGTTCGCTAGGTCTTCGGGAAGGCATGCGCAGAAGTGAAGTTGTGCATTCCGTACTGTTGGCAGCCTCCGCTCAGGGCCTCTCGGAACTAATTAAGAGTCTTATTCAAATGGACTCCCACCCGATAGACCTCTACTCTCCCTTGCCGCGGCTACCTACAATAGAATGGAGATCAAGGGCGTTTATGGGACGCAGAAAAAAGCAAATTCCTAAAGAAGAGCGTCTGGAGAGTCGCCCAGTTAAACTATGGCAAACATGTCTGCTGTTGGCTTTCAAGAACCACCATAATACGGTGGTGGAAATTTTTTTGAACGACTTGCGGATGCATCCGGGCAGCGAAGGCGATACCCTGCTCACAATAGCAGCCTCCCAAGGAGATCAATCTGCAGTCGTCGCAATCATCGACGGTTTGGACACGAACATCGAGCTCGATGCTAAGACAAGGAGCGGTGCTACCGCCTTCTGGCTAGCGGTCAAAAACAACCACGTTGGCGTGGCGAACCTGCTATTGTCTACCAGGCGAGTCGATCCGAATCATATTCATCAGGGTCGCACGCCGTTGATGGAAGCCGCGTCGCAAGGGAGCGTGGACATGGTTAAAGCGCTTCTCGCCGATTCGAAGGTCGACGTCAACTACCGCGGAGGTGACGGAAATACCGCCCTCGGTGTCATTACCCAGGAGTTCTGGCGCTCTCCGGTCATATTGCCCTGTGTGCTGGAGCTACTTTGGACACCAGATGTGGAGTGGGAGTTTTCAACATGGCATGGCGAGACGAAAAGCCCCTTCGAGGTGGCAGCGGAGCACTTCCAGACCAAGGAGCCTCACAAAGAATTGCTGATGACGTTATATCTGGAGAAAGACGCTGCCAACCCACAGAATGGTCCAATCTGCCGGTTTTGCTTGTTGCTTCAAGGCACGCTCGTTCGACCATTCTCCAGGAAATACTGCCCGCCACTACACAACCTCAAACGATCCATGGAGCGGTGCAAGCTGTGTCGTGTTCTTCATCAATTGGCTTTGAGAGCAGAACCAAAGCAGAAAGCTTGGAAGTGGTTGGAGCTTGGCGGGGAGGCGTTTCCGCACTGTGAGGTGAAGGTCATCGGGTTCGATAACCGTCTGAAGTTCAAGACGAGGGTTACAATGACCCGGTTACCTCAAGGTCAGAGCCGATATTTTAAATCCGTTCCTTTTACCATGTTAAACTAACCAGTCGGCTGCTAGGTCGTTGTGCTCTCAGGCCGATATGGTGCCGCAAGAGCCCACTAGAGCTAGGCGACAGCGTCGAAACGATGCAAAGGTGGCTTCGAAAATGTAGCGAGTCCTCTAGCCACAGCTTGTGTTCCTCTGAACCTCTACCTCTCCCAAGAAGGTTGTTGCGGCTTGAGTTTGGTGGCGCCTATAAGAGCGTAAGGCTAGTTGAGTGTTTAGAGGGTCAAAAGGGAATCTACGTGGCCTTCAGCCACTGCTGGGGCGAACCTGGGGCTGTTCCGAAGACGACTAGGGACAATTATGGCAGTCATCTCGCCGGAATCCCTTTTGAGAGTCTGCCACTCTCTTACCAAGACGTAGCTGACGTTTGCTGGGGTCTTGGAGTCCATTACCTCTGGATCGACAGCCTCTGCATCATACAGGGCGACGAGAGAGACTGGCAGCATCAGTCAACTAAAATGACCGACATTTATCAACGCGCCTTCCTCACGGTAGCTGCAACGGCATCATCAAGCTGCCTCGATGGACTCCACCTTTCTCGCCAGCCTGCCCATCACATCGACATTGTCAATTCGGATGGGTCGGAAGAGGTATTCGCAATTCGCCCAAGGGCCGACGCCAGTGCGTTGCGGCAGCTCCCGCTCTTCCGCAGAGGTTGGACACTGCAGGAAACAGTCAACTCTCGTCGTGTCGTTCACTTTGCCCGTGACCAACTCTACTGGGGTTGCAGAAGCAAATCACAGTCGGAGGATGGAATGGGCGAGGTCGATGTTGATCCCTTACCAACATGTGCCCCTGGCACGCCAATTCCGATTGCCGCGTGGGATACATGGTGGCTCTGGATAGAGGACTACTCCAGGAGGCAGCTCAGCGTAGCCAGCGACAAGTTACCAGCGATAGCTGGGTTGACACGGAAATTTCAGGACATGGTTCACGCTTGTCCAGCTCTTGGACTATGGATGGAAGATATTCACTTCGGTCTTCTGTGGTGGCCAACAATATCAGCGGCACGCACAATCAGCGACATTCCGTCATGGTCTTGGGCCTCGGTCGATGGACCCGTGAGGGCACCGTACGGTCGCTGGAAACGCAAAGAGCTGAGGGCAAAGGCAACTATCCCAGAGGATCACCTAACAGTTACCTGGACAGGAGAGGAGCTCACTTCGGCTATGTCGACAGCATCGCTTCGCGCCAGAGGCAGACTGAGAACAGCAGCCTATATTCCTGGATACTCGATCGTCTTTAACATCATCGCTGGGCATACGCGTGAGGGAGAACCTGGGTACCAACCACACGCTCAGCTTTTAGACGGAAGCTATAGGTGTCCCAGTTGTCTGATATTCGATAACGGGCTACAGGTCAGTGCTGCTGACCCTCACCACCCGAACCCTAATAGCATATGGTGTTTTGAAATTCTGGAGGAACCTGGTGTTTCCCAGAGCTTTCTCATCCTCGAGCTGGTTGATCCGAAACAAAAGAGATACAGAAGAATCGGGGTGGGTTATGTATCAAGTTCATCATCTCGCCTTGGCGACAACGACTTTTTCAAGGCGGCAGCGACGGAAGAGATCATGTTGGTTTAGTTTGTCCAAGCTGGAAAACCTGACACAAACGTCGATAAAGGTCAATGACCAAAATACTCTCTAGAGCTATCCGTCTTTATCTGCCGCTAAGAAAAGTGAACAACGGCGATCTTCAGACTATTAGGTAGTTAGTTATGTTTACTTGGCAGGTGGTGTGACCTTGGCCCCTACGGTTTTTCAAACATGCGGTGTGACAGTCGAGCGAACCCTCCCGGAAAAAACTGCAACCCCCTTTAACTAACTGCTCTAAACCCACGGCTCTCCAGCCCTCTCTCCTTTCGACCTCTCCTGTTACATGTACTTAGTGCCCATTTGATCCATCAAGAACCAGCAATCCGATTTCCCCGCAGCCTGGGCATCTCTATGCAGAGCCCAATGATCCTAACACACAACACACAACTAACTTTTTTATTTTTCTTCTTTGATTTCGCACCAGCTTCGTGGGATATTCGGCCTTATTAGGATATATTCGGCCTCACAGAGAAGGTATAATCTACTTTACCATACATCTCTGCTCAGGTAGCATCCGCATACGTTAGCGATTCTGCGGTCGGTTAGGTAATTAGTACTGTATTGTCCTTCTGGTACCTTCCAGGCAGGATTATAGGCGTTTATAGCCAAGATCCTTCGTCTTTTTTGTCCCGCGCTTGCCGGACTCCTGTTTACCTACGTAGGTAGCTGCTTCTATTTCATTGTGCAAGAGGTATCTCTAAAAGTACCGCTAGGTGGCGCGGTTTTGCTAGCGCTAGAAATCGCTTGGCACTAACGTAGAGCGCAATAGGGCTAGTTAATGGCGAGACAAAACTACAATCTTCAAGCTACACCCCCAACTCAACCCCCCCGAGCCCCCATGTCCACCTGTGGGCGTCGACGCCAAAGCCGGGAGGGCGCCCAACTTTGCCCCGGCCGTGAGCTTCCATGAAATGTTGGATGACCGATGACACGGCGGCAGCGGGAAGTTTTTCCGCAGCCCTGAGAAAAGCGCGGACGATGTTCTGGAGGTCTACAAGATACCTAGTTAATGGTTATTTTAGGGCATAGCTGCACTTTTTCCACACCTCTGCAGCCAAGCTGTTCCATACATCTCGAGTACGGGAGACACCGGCGTTTTGTCGCAGATGGATTTGGAATGAAGCGCGGAACGTATCGAGCCCCCTTCCCCAATAGAATGGTTCTCGCTGCGACCTGACTTATGTTATTAGTACTAATGTTAGCGCCTGAATATTTCCACAAGATCATGACCCCTTCAAGCTCGCATGCGGCAAATGCGGGGACATTGGCGAAGAGGGTCGTGACAACAGGGGGTCCTGGCTCTAAACTGGAACAGTATTTAGCAGACTAGTACATAATATGGCTATGCCGAGCTGAAGTCGCCTCCGACAACCTGCATGCGCCTCTTTTTCTCGACTAGCCAATGGCGGCCTGTTTGCAGGCAGCTACACTAGTTAACCCCGCGGCGGTCGAGACCTTGGGCTGCAATCACACATCAGTGACCAACTTCGTCCTCAACAAAGTGGAGAGCACAACAGGTTCTCCTTCGCAAAGAGAAAAAATAAACATTTCTTTCTCTGTCTCCCTGTAACGAACCATCTTATGAGAAAAAGGGCACATGACAGCTCACAATGACAGCGCCTTCCCCGCAACCTCAGAAACACTTCCGCGTCCGCCACCACCTCCGCCCCATTTTCCCCTACATCGATCTCAAGAGCACCTCCTCCCTGCGTCTCGAGCTTAAGGCCCCGCGCTCTCCTCACCCTATCGATGTCGACCGCCTCAAGCTCTGGCTCGACACCTGCCGCGTCTCGCACGGCACACACTGCGAAGCTCCACGGAGCACCACGCACCGCCGCCCCCGGCGGCTGATTGACACGCTCCATCACTGCATCGTGTCGACAAGCGACGAGCACGCATATGCCTGCCTCAGCTACGTCTGGGGCGATTCCTCCTGGGAGCCACTCACCCTCACGCGATCTCTCGTCGAGCGCTTCTCCACTCCGGGCGCACTGAAGCTCGAGTCGGGATTTCTCCCTCAGACGATTGCAGACGCCATGTACCTTGTCCCGCTGCTCGGATTAAGGTACCTCTGGGTCGACAGACTGTGCATCGCACAGGACGACGAGGAGAATCTAGCCGTCGAGATCGCGGCCATGGTAGACATCTATTCCGGGTCCGCTGTTACCATCATTGCTGCTAATAGCAGCGGGGCGAGCGCGCCGCTTTGGACGGGAAGGCTATTCAGCGGCGTGGATTCGACAGTCCAGAGTACGTGGAGGGGCATGGATGGGGCTCCGGCGAAGTGTGAGCCGCTGGAGAGTCGGAAGGGGGCACACGAGATGGCCGAGTGGGTTACCTTGGTTGATGGGGTGGAAGTGCCGACAGGGGAGTTCACCGAGGAGGCGCCCGAGATCTCTGACGACGGGACATGCATGTACCCGCATGACGATATCATGCATATGTTGTCGACGCAGCTGGTGCGGTCGAAATGGAACGATCGCGGGTGGACCTTCCAAGAGTGGTTTTCCAGTCATCGCAAGCTGGTGTTTCACGAACAGTCGGTCAACTGGGACTGTCACTGCGCGTCGTGGCATGAGGCGCAGGCCGATCTCGGGGAGCTATCGCCGTGCCAGCGGGAGGTCCCCGCCGCCGGACCCGGCCTGAACATGGAGCAGTGGCCCAACTGGTACCGCTTGAACCGGCTGATATGCCAGTTCAATATCCGGCAGCTTAGCTACCCCGAAGATGTTCTTGATGCGTTCGAGGGTACTCTGTCCGTTCTGGCTGGCGCGTTTAGCGGGGGCTTTATCTCTGGGATGCCTCGCCTATTCTTCGATGCTGCTCTGTTGTGGCAGCCATACGCCCCAGGTCTCCAGCGCCGGCAGCCCAGAGGTTGTGAGGCAGAGAAGGTAGTTCTCCCCAGCTGGTCATGGGTTTCCTGCTATGGGATCTGGATTCAACAGCTGCCATGGCCCATTCTTTTTTCACCGTCGAGGAAGATGGCTTCTGGGAGGGCACTCGGACCTTTGGCACAGTTGCGTGGGAACATGCAGCCAGTCTAGACGGGCCCTGGGAAGCCGTAGCTCCTCCTGACTCTGAAGACCGCGGAGTGGGTTGGTCAGCGTTCAAGGATGAAGCATCCGCCAACGAGTACTTCACACACCCCTCAGCCCCGGGGAAGCGGTTCTGGTATCCTGTCAAGATCTGTGACTCTGCTGTCTTGCCAACCGCCACAGTAAGATCACGGTATCTGCGAGGCAAGACAAAATACGGAAAGCTCTTTGTTGCCGACGAGGTGCGAGAGCTGGAGACGGGCCATCTGTGCCCCGTTCTCAGTTTGCGAGACTCCCAGAACCGTTGGGTGGGCTTCCTGCGTGTCGGTGATGTCCAAATTGCTGACGCACTGACTGGAACCGAGGTGGATTTGATTGAGATGTCGACGGGAGAAACGAAGAATACGGGTTGTCCGTTTCTGCAGAAAAGAGGCGTCATGGTGAATGTAATGTGCGTAGCCGACGTGGGCCGTGTGTTTCAACGCCTGGCCGTTGGGCGTCTTGACAAAGACGCTTGGTCCGGAATTTCCGTACAGAGGGATGTGACTCTTGGCTGATACTAAGTAGTAGTATATCCGGAGAGAGAATTTGAACAAAAAGGACGCATGAAAAGAGAGAGTCCACCTTAAAAACATAGCAGAATGACATCCAATTTTGTTAGCACCAAAGTTGCGGCTTTGCCGTTGGCCCCTCCCCCATCATCATGAACAATTATGGTCAGAAGTTGACAAGATAGCGGGGTCCACTCGGGTGTCAGAAAATATACATCTGGTGATAACATCCCCCCAGGCTGGTTGATGAGAAACCAGCCTGGTTGTCTGCGACGAATCTGGGCACACGGAATTGCCTTTTTTCGTTCGTAGTCCTGAGCTGGGGTGAGCTGGGGGGTGAAGCAGTGGCCGATTTTGTCCTGAGCTTTCCCTGAGCTTTCCCTGGTTTTTTTTCCCTGAGCTGGCCCCAAATTCAGGCGAGCAGGAAAAGTAGTACATGAGAAGCGAATTTCGCTTTTGGCGGTATGGAGACAAACTTGGACATGGCCGGTTTCAAACAACCTCAAATAATTTTTGGGGGTGGGAGGAAAACATTGGTTCTATTTGAGCCTCGTAAATGGCAACCCCGAGTATTTCCGTATGCGTCTGGGAGTATAAACCTTGATCTTCCACATGCAGTTGGACGTTTTATTGTGGGCGCCGATCAGCACGCCTACGAGGCTGGGACGACAAATGCTGTGAGCCCGTTTGAGAAGCTCCAAACTCTGACGCCCGCGGAGGCCATCAAAAACCATCATCGCAACCATCCTCAAGTCATATGAAAACCAGGCACTCAGTGGCAAGTACTGAAGTTCGCTTCTGTGAGCCCCTGCCTTCATAGAACAAACTTGCTTCTTTATATCCTGTCCTTTTGCCTCGCATCTAGTCCCTTGCCCAACGCTCCCTGTACGGATATATTGTTTCTCATGTTTATGCACAAGCTAGGTAGGTCTTGTTGTGGTGTTGTTGTTGTTGTTGTTGCATCCTTCCTTTTTTGGGCACGAGGTCTGGGCTGCCTCTCGGACTTTGAGTTACGCCGATCTTATGGCGTTGAAAACGTCCCATCCCCCAACCAACCAACCCCCATTACCAGGCACCACCCACTGCGCTTCCCCATAGATATATATGGCCAAGATCTAGTCTTGAAATTGGCAAATTCATCTGTTTTACCATCCATAAACTTAGTAAATACCAAGTCAACAATGTACATTCCCCGCGATGCATACCGACCCCGAGTAATCGACTACCGCCAATCGGAAGCCTACGAGAGCAGGCCCCCCCGGCCGGACCAGACCGCCCTCCTGTTGCGCGTCAAACGCGAAGCACCGACGCTGTGTGAGGTTTGCGATTTCTCTCTCCCAACATTTGAGGACCGTGAACGGCACATGGCCGAGACTCGCCACTGCGCGTGTCCCGAGTGCAAGGGCTACATCCCACCCGGGTGCGTGTACGAGCACTACACGACGCTGCACGACGATATACAGTGGAATGATCACTATATCAATGCCGGAGACAAGGACACGCTACTTGCGGCGCGCCCGTGGGCTAGAGAGAGGTTCCAGAACATGTATCCGCAGCGGGATATTAAGGAATGGTTGGGGCTAAGTGACGGGGAGGCTCGATTCAAGTCTGAGGGTGAGGTGGCGGAACAGGACACCATCATAAGGGAGGGGGCGGGATGAGGAACTGGAGGGAAGGAAGCCCTAAAAGCTGGTTGAATTTCTGCAAGAGAGTAGTTTGCCCCATCATGTATAAGATGTAACTGTGACCCTCCGGTATTCGCCCTTTGGTATGAACCTTCGCGACAGAAAATGAATACGGGTTCAGGTAGAGAAGTTGCTAGGAAAACTCTTCTCAACATCTCAATTTATCTTGGCCTATCTGCAGTGGCGTCAATCCCAAGGCGGGGCAGTCTGTATGACGCCGAGTTTCTCGAGGCCACCGAAGTTCTTTGTGTGAAAGCCGCAGAGATTAGCGATAGGCGGCGGCTCCTGCCGGCACTTGAGTCTGCCGTTGGCTCCCCCTGCGGGACCTTTTGGTTGAGCGGATTAGCAAGCCGCCATTTGCGCAAAGAATCATGCAGAGGTCAAGTGTGCGATCTTACAAGTAAACCATTGGCTTGACGTTGGTTAGGGATATCCTAGAAATGGCAAGGCGAAATCATACGGTGTCTAGACACGACGATTGCTCTGCCGTGTTGGCGAAGCAGTCAGTCAGTCAGGGCCACCATGGTGGGGATCAATGAGCCTGTATGAAAACGCATTCCAACTGGGGTTCCTGGTGGAGAAGTCCTGACATAGTATTTCGGATTTTTTTGGGGCTTGGGCTTAAACCAAAGACGGCTCACGGAATCGATTAGCAAACAACGCCGAGACAAAAGGCTCTCTCTCTTTGAAGAAGAGAAAAGAATTACGGAGCTCCTCGAGAAGGCCAAGGGTTCGGCCCCGAATCACCATTCAACAAAAGCTAAACAATCTTGGTCAGTAAAAAATGCTAACACATGCTCTCGCTGATGCTGTTCTTGCTCTCCGCGAGGGGAAGGCCTATGACAATCGAAGCGCTGTGCTATCTATCTGGTGGTAGCCTTCAATGTTGGTGATTGATTGCAAGACAATATTGAAACGCATCCATATGTGGGCCAGTGCAGTGGTCGAGATGGGGGGGGAGATGGGGTTTGTGGAACGTTGGTGGATGCGTTTTTGCGGTGGGGATACATATATCATCCCGTGCATAATATGTGGGGTTGCAGCTGAACTGTATGGTAGGACGCCGGTGGAGAGGAGTATTAGTATTGCCTGAGTTTTTTTTTTTCTTCTCTTCTCTCTTGATGTTCTTGACGAAATTCGGACGTTTCGTAGGATGTGGATCATGTCGGCGATTAGTGGGTTGATAGTGGGATCACAAGTATTATCGGGCGAGTGATTGTCCTTTGTAAGTTCTCTCAGATTCCAGCCGTGTCGAGGTAAGTGCTAATTTGACGCGTGAAGCTACTCCAATGGATTGCGTATCCAGATTCACATGGTCACGGGTGGGTATTGCGTTTGCTGCACTGCACTGCAAGTAGGGCATCTACGTGGTGCGTAACCAACGAGTTTGCAAGGGGGAGGTACCCGGCGAAGAATGAGGTTCGTCCACAGATATACGTGCCATGACAGACTAGATAGGGAAATGAGAAAAACAAAACTTTTGGTATTGAATATGAATTGAAGGTTGTAAAGCTAAGTAAGTGACAATGCTCAGTCAGATCCTTCGCCCGACTTGCTATCCGACTTGCTATCACGCTTATTAGTAGTAGAGTCGTTGTCTTCCAGTTGCTGGTTTCGGACATCCTCCAGTGCCTTTTCGAGAATCTTTGTCTGATACGTTGGGAAATCCCAAGTCGCCACTTTATTCTCAAATAGCTCGTCAATCTCTTCGAGGGTGCGGCCTTTGGTCTCGGGGAGGAAAAAGTAATACCAGAGGAAGGAGGCGACGCTGGAGCCGAAGAAGATGTAGGCGTATTTTCCGCCCTATTCTCTGTTAGTTTAAGCTGATGATAGGAGAGTAAAAAAAGGGGGAGTGAAGCGAAGAACGGAAGGGAGGAAGTTAGGAAAGAAGAATACTAACCCAGTTCATCTTCTCGGGATTGATAAAATAGGGCGTGCAAAACGACACCAACCACACGACCAAATGCCCTGACGCCTGGCCCGCGCCAAAAGACCACGCTCGCAAGCGCGTGCTAACCAGCTCCGTGGCCACGGGGCGACTTGCCACTCCGGTACCAAAGGAATACCAAATTAGAAATAGCGACACAAACACCACTATTAGTGTCTTTCGCGTCTCAATGTCTTGACTCTGAGTACTGCCCACCGCAAGGGCTAACATGAACGCCGCATTCCCTGCTGCCGAGACCAACAGGAAGGTTCGCCGTCCACAAACATGGCGCATGAGGAATAAACCCAAGTTACAACCCACGAGTCCCAAACAGGTATTAATCAAGAAATAATGAAAGACTTTTTCGAAAGGGATTCCGGAAATCACCATGAAATACGTCGCATAGGGAATTAAAAACCAGGCGCCGCTACCTCCGGAATCGGTAATGTTTACGGCAAACGACAGGAGGGTACGACGGCGGTCCGTAGAGCGGAACATGTCGAGGGGAGAGACCGATGACGCAAGCGCTTTTTCGTGAGCAATGCCGTTGGCCATTTCGGTGAATTCGAGATCGGTTTCGGATTCTGTCTGCGCGGTCCCCCGGAGAGCGAGGAGAGCGGAACGCGCTTCCTTACTGGAAGATGATGATGAAGACCGAAAGAGGAGATAGCGTGGCGATTCGGGAACCCAGAATAATGCTATCGATAACAAAACAGGCATGATGAGGAGGATGCCTAGTGGGAGCTGGTAGCTGAATTTATCGAGGCGGGAATTCGTCGCGTTGGTTATCGCCGCGGCGACAATACTTCCGATGAGAATCCATTCTGTAGTCAACCCGACCATTATAGGTCGGAGATGCGAAGGGGCGGCTTCAGCGCAGTAAATGTTGGAAAAGGTAGTGAGGAACCCGTTGCCAATCCCGAGAACTAAACGGCCGATGTAGATGGCCGCCCAGTTTTCCGTGCCCATCTGCAGAGCGACGCCGACGGCCGTGAAAAAACACGCTACCCAGAGACCGGGTTTCCGACCGAGATGGATGGAAAAGATTCCGGCGAAAGCGGAGGAGAGAAGCGCGCCGAGAATGGGGAAGGAGGTGATTAGTTGTTGAAAGGTTGACTTTTGTTTCCGTTAACACTACTCTCCCTGAGACCAGGATAGATGGGGGGGAAGGAAAGGAAAGGAAAGGAGTATACATCAAGTCCATAACCCCCCGGAATATGCGGGTTGGCATACCCAAACACCCCCAAGAAACCCGGCATGGCCTGCAGAGAACCCACAATGCCCGAGTCCAGACCGTACTCGAAGTTGGCCATGGACACGACGCAGCAGATGAGCAGACATTTCCAGTTTGCGGCGAGCGAAGATGTCGATAGTTTGGTGGCTGGTTCGGCCATTTTTCATTCACCTCACTTACTCACTCGTGGGGCAGTTATTGAGGTGAAGTAGAGCGGGGAAGTGCTGAAGTGTAGTTGAACAAATCGGCAAATTGGTCATGGGGAAAATAAATGGGGGGAAAAGAATTTTGTCATCATCTTTATATTACACCGGACAGGGGGTTCTTTTTTTCAGTCTAACCACCTCACTCAAACAGAACCAGGGTGGTGAGCCAACAGACAGGGATACCTTTGAACTCGAACCCCTCGGATATGACCCCAAAGACTCAAAACTGTTGGTTCATCCCGCCCGTCCTGTCCTGTCCGTCCTGTTGTGATACTCTGATACAAAGAAACAAAAAGTCGTGGTTTTCCCTCAGGTTGGTTTGTGTTACAATGGGGAGATGCATCATAGTGGGGTCGAACCCGGCTGTCGCGGCGTTGTGGGATGGATGGGGGCTGCGGGATCTAACTTGGGGGCCTCCGTGCGCTGCTGCACGCGGGCGGACGGGATTAGCCCCCAAAATCCCCGGGTCGGTTCCGGATGTGTGGGAACACGACATGGAAATCTTGGAATTTCTCTGCAGTGATCATGAGGGTCATGCATCAATGAGAATCTGACCTGATATCTGCTTTTTCACTTCTTGACCGCCGGCAGTGCGTTCGTTGTGACCACTGCGCAAGGTGGGATTACTAGGTACGTACCTAGATACAGACACTGATATTGCCAAGACCCCAACTCTATCAGAAACCGTGGCGTCCCCGACTGCTGGGACGCCAACCACACCCCCAAGACTTGGAAATCCCCATTTAGCCACTGCATTTCGCTGCAAACCAACGAGGAATTGATTCGTATTCGAGCGCATCCATGACCACGGACTTGGGGGTCCGTCCGACGCATAAAGACCAAAACTGAAGCCATACGGAGTACTGTAGAATGATATGTGCCCCAATCTGACATGAACACCACAGCTCAGAATTTTAAACTAAAATCCTTGCCCCATCCACGCCGCTCCGCTCCAGTTACCAACTCCCCCATATTTGCCGCACGAATGCCGCGCGTAAATCTCGATATCTCAGTATCTCAGTTACACCGCCTGTCCTCTACTTTCTTGTAGATGATCCTCCACGGCACCGACGATGCATTATTTGATCTTGGCGTGCATGCCAACTACACTACGACATGTCGAACTGAAAAGAGAAAAGGTCGCGCCACCCCCAAATAAATCCCAAATGATAAATTATGAATCGAATCATATTCTGAACTCTCTAGGCCTAGCCTTGGTCTTATGCATGTGGTCCAACGCGCGCGCCAAAAAAGTCTGGTTTGGTCATGGACGGGAAGAAACATTGAAAGTGTAATTAAGCAGTAAAAGGCTGGACTCGACTAGAACAAAGTACCAATGGTGCAAGAACCTTGCCTGGATGTGACTTGGCTAGGTATCTTGGAGCGTGCGTTGCTGGGCCGCTGTTACACAAAACTTGGGGGCTGACTAGGAATGTGCATGTGCATCGGGACTACACCGTTACATTTTGCGGTCTATGAAATGCATGTGCGTATTGAGATTTTTTTTCTTTTTTTTCTCTGAGCAGAGCAGGATATTGGTAGGTGCCGGTCTGGTGAGTTGGGACAGTGACTAAGATACCTACCTTGATCGATCCCTACATGTCCACGCAGAGACGGGTACGCCGTTACATGAGATTGCTGATCGACTTTACGCATTGGCGGTGCCAAAATGAAAAAGACTGAATCAGCGCGATCCAGAGTGAAGAATCCGGCACTGATACTCCATCTCACAGGTTGTTGCGGCGGCTGCATCGAGTTCATCTTTCGAGATAGATAGTTACCTCTCCTCGACACACCTTCTTAGTCGTCTGGTTGGCCACTGCACCTACCGGCGATCAAGTGGTGAGAGATTGTCAAGAAGAGAAAATAGCATTAGATCTCGGAAACTCTTAAGAATGCACTGTTCGGACTCAGTGGTCGTGACCTCCATGAAGCTGTCAGCAGTCATGGCCTCCATCTCAACGTCACTGCCGTTCAAGCCAATATGTCCGTTTTGACTGCTGTTATTAGATCGAGCAAAGAAGTACGGGTTATGCCCGCAAACTGCGCCGTGCTCTGTCTCTCTCATGTCATTGAGGGATATCTAAACAACATTGCCTCCTTGATATTCGTCGCACCCCTACTTACACTTGCACCTGCCAACGCAACCATGACCTGTAGTGTGAAATGGCGACGATTCAGAAATTACAGCATTATGGCAGCTCATATCACCGCTCCATCATAAGACTCTCTACAAAATATCTCCCCATCCTCATCAAGCCCCTCCCCACCTTCTGATATATACAACTTCCACCGCAAAGACTGTCACATACGACCATACCCACTGGAAAACTCGGGATCCCGTCCGCTCTCCCATAGATAAGTCAGTGAGGGCCAGACTAGTAGTTGGGTCGGTGACGACCAGCGAATCCCTGGTGTTGTATGTTTT
>Ga0247765_1000396_pt1 | contig 34779 bp, 18 predicted proteins | sample UWRJL106311C6_FD_179949 | JGI IMG/M metagenome (GOLD analysis project Ga0247765, IMG submission 179949) | Plant litter microbial communities from Arlington Agricultural Research Station in Wisconsin, United States - UWRJ-L106-311C-6 | ecosystem: Environmental > Terrestrial > Plant litter >...
CAGGTATCGGTACGATATCGCACCTAAACCAACTCTACTTCCAGCCTTTTGTCTACTAGTCTGGGTCTCTCTTACCCAGGATGTGTGACAGGAGGGGAGTTGTCACAATTTGTAAAGAAAGGGAAATGGGGGGTGCCCGTGTGTCGGTTCGAACTCGGACCGTACTCGTTATTTTATAATATTAATAAGCCTTAAGAAGTAATGGAAATATCTACTATTAAAACCGGCAGTTTGGGAATGTATTATAACATTTAGTAAAGGGGAATAGCCTACGAGATAAAAACAAGCGCGGGAGTTGTGATAAGGGTTTATAGGGTACCTAATATTAGTTTTAGCCAGTAGCAGCTACTTAAAGTTAATATTAGCTATGCAGAATTATTATTATATTGCTCTGGATATTTAGGTATTACTATTAGGAAGGATCTGGCAAAATATATAGGCTAATGAATTTAAGTAACGTATTTAGTACTAGCGTTAAATATACCAAAAATCCCGTATTCCCATTCCGTAAACCCACCTTGTAGCCTACCCTAACCACCTGGTCCCTTCCAAATTCATTCTTACTTATTTAAAGTATTAAAGTATTATAAGGATTTTTATATTTTAGTAACGTTATATTAATTTAGTCCTTAAAGTATAGGGGTTTATTATCCTAGCTGTAATAGTTATATTACGTTACAATATAGCAATTAATAAATTTGCGGAATTAAAGGCTGGCAACCTAGGCATAATTCGCTTAATTATAGGTTATATAAAGTATAAGGAGATTCGCCTTATAGTAAGTAGTAAATATATTGTAGTTATTATAAAAGATATTGAAAATTATAATAATTAGTATTATTTACTTTTGGATTATAAGGAGACGGCTTCTATTGTCTGGGATATTAAAAGCTGCGTATATTATTTAAACTACCTTATTGTATGTATTTAAGTAAAGTAGCGACTTTGTTTTAAAATATATAGCAATTTTCGTTAGGTTCCGGGTCTAAAGGATATTAATAGCAGATTATAGTATAACTAAAAGCGTATAATAATATATAATCAGGCTTTTAACCTATTTTACCGTTATTACTTTTAATTTTAATATTTTAAAAGAATAAGCAAATAATAAAAAAGCTCTAGTTAAAGGTAACGAAGCAGGTAAGATTAACTTACTCCTAATTTATAAAAATACAATATATAAAATTGATCTCAAATTTTTATAATTATTAGTATAATAAATAGGGTTTTATTGGTTTAGTAAACCTAATTGCTATTAAAAGGCGAAGGGTAGGTATAAAATTAATATAATCCTTCCCGTTCCACTATTTACCCAGTTACAAAAGAATTATTATAATACTATTTATAATCCGACGTCTAAAACCTTCTAAATTTATATTAATATATCCCCCCCCTTTTTATATAAAGGATTTTCTTCTAGGTACATATCTATAACTTTCGTTAACTAATTACATTAGTATTTTTACCTTACTATAATAATTAAACTTACTTTTTAAAGGCTAATTATTTATACCTACTATCCGAGGAGCTTACAACTTTGTAATTAGATGGTAGGAGGCCGTTAAAGGACTTAATATTTATAAGCTTTACTCAATTCGCTTCAATTTCAACCTTATACTAAGTAAAAAATAAATATATAACTTTTACTAAAATAGGAACCAAATATAAATTCGCACTCTATAACTAAAAACAGAAAAGGTTATAAAAAGGTTACCTATATTAAGGATATTTTTATAAAACTTATATAAATTATTAATTGGCGCTTATAAGCGCGTTACATCCTAATTACCGGCCGCAACCCCTATTACTTGCAAAAATTACTATAAAGATCCTAGGAAATAGTAGATCATAACTCGAACCTTACTACCTCCAAAGCCGTTAAATATTATCCTGCTTAATAATTTATATTAATTAGCCGAGGTATATTAATAGGTATACCTAAAATGGCCCTAAGTATAATATTTGCAATCTAAATAACGTATTATTTAATAATAAACTAATTTATATATTCGTTAGTTGTAATAAACGCGATATTTACGCGGGAAATCTGCTTAAGATAAGTAGGATTTTAAAATTATATAATATAGGTAAATAGGGTAAGTAAGGCGGGAGAATTCTACTAATTATATAAGAACTTTTATACTTTTATATAATGTTTAATCCGGGGAATTACTGCGTATTTGTAATATACTGGACGAAAAGAAGGAAATAATATAAAAATGGGAAAATTTCGCACTTATATAATTCAACTTTAACCTCCTAGTCCCAATATTATCTCTTACTTTCGTATAAACAATTAAACGCGCTTTAAATTAACTGCTTTTTCCTAGCTACCACCACCTCTCGCTATAGCCTAGGTATAAGTAGCTCCTAAGTACGTTCTCCGTATTACCCCCTATACCTACCAAGATTATATAATATTATCTAAAGTTTTAAAAAATATTATAGGTAATAACTATAACGCTTTAATTTTCGAGACTATAAACTTTCCATAATATCCAAATGGTTTGATAAAGCTTATAAATATAACGCCGACTTAAGCTCCGGATAAACCCTTAAATGGAGACTTTACCCTAATATATATAATTTTAAATTTCATAAACGCAATTTATATAGTAACGTATTATAACGAAGCGGCTTCCCTAATAATATTGCTAAATTAGGCGATAATACTTATACAAGCTCCCGTTTTATCTATATATATAATAAACAAGCCTACTATTAATATATCTACTAATTATTATATAATTAAGTAAAATGTAGCGCCTTCCTTACCCTTTACTCATATATTGCTAAATAATCCGTTTATTACAATAAACCAGGTAAAGGAGATGATCTAAGCGTTTGTTTAAAAGGTAGTAAGATCTCTTAAATATCTTTATAAACCTAAATATTTATTTAAAATAGCTTTTATACCGGGTTTTAATAGAAATCGTCCTTTATTAAAGGATAAAAATAAAATAGTATTATACCTTAAGGAGAGATTTATAATAGTATTTAAAAAGCTTATAATTACAAATGATATGTTAAATAATATACCTAATAAAGGTTAATAGAAGGATAAACGGGTTAGTAACGGCGAGTTTAAAAGAAATTTAACTATATTAACGTTAAAGTTGAAATATAAGCGCGGGGATAATAGGAATTTTTAATCGTTTTAACGTATTTTGTTATAGGATTAATATATTATAAGGAAATAATTAATTAATAATTATTATACTTGGGGTTCTTAGCGATTTATAAGCAGATAAGTATTTTCTATTAATTTTTACTTATTTAATATATTTAAATTCCAATTTTTATAATTAATAAGCGAGATTAAAAATAATTTAATATTTAAAAGTAGGTTAATATTTTAAGGAGGGGGGTATATAATACTAGCCTTATAGGCGTAAGCTTAAAACTCCTTCCATCTCTTTCTCTTTATTAATACCTTAACTTTTTAATATTTCGAAATACGAGTTAGTTCCTTATTTTTAACTACTTATCTGTACCTAAGGTTTAGGGTTTAGAGTGCTCAAAAGGTTCATTAAGAAAAAGTGGCACGAAAACGAAGACTTTATTGTAAGAGAGTTTAAAATGTTTTTAGAGTGGTACGTCGATATTGTAGGTAACGATACGGACATTACGGAGAGTTATTTCCGTTATGCAGGAATTTCTATCACACAGCTCCCTAAATAAATACAAATACTATGAAAATAGAGTCTAAGACACTGCAAACTTTTACTCGTGCTTTAAGGCTTCTTTGCCTCTTACTGGAATTTTTTAATATTGCTTACAAATTGTAATACAATGCCTGGTTTCACCCCGCCCTTGACCATTATATCAGCGGCGACCTTAGGGTGCTGTAGAATAGAATTCAGTTCCAGGAATTGATCCAATGCAAACTGGTTCGTAGCTTATAGCGCCTCTCTCCATCTATCGCTCTTGACTTGTTGCAAAGTCCAGTTACAGTACTCCTCAAATTTATCATTCCTATCCCCCTCCACGTCCCCAAGATCTTCACCAAAAGTCGTCTCGGCCCGATGCCTACTGTGGGCTTTGCAGTTGCGACAGTTGATGGAGTCCTCTGCCTTCCGCTTGCGGCTGTGATCTAATACGTCTTTGAGAATTTTGGGTAGGATCTCGATATTGACGTCGATTTCGTCTTCCTTCTCTCCTTCCTTCATATTCCCTTTAATATGATGGAAAATATCTTTTAGGTGCCTTGGTAGCAGCTTATAGTAATTTCCTCGTTCATCTGGCTAGCAGTAGGGACCTTGTTTGCAGTATTTGCCTCTGTAACGATAATACTTATAGACCCGGATCCAAAGACCAGCATCGGCAGCTCTTTGAAGCTTTTGAGCCTCAGTGACGCTTTGCTTCTTTTTCTTGCCCTTTGCCACAGCGTCATTCGTAACTTCCTTTTAAATAAACTCTATATTAAGGGTTATCTTCCTCCTTTTACTAAACAAGGCACTGAGGCCTTCCATGTGGCTGTCCACCATCTCCCAATCGATCTCCAGGGACTTGAACCGTTTCTTTAGACCGGCTGACGGCTTCGCTCGATGGATATATCGATGATTGTTTCTTCGCACGCATATGCGTCTCCTGGAAACTTATCCTCGTCGTTCAAAAGGGCTTCAAGTCGTTTCTGGAAGTTGACCTGCCAGAAATCGCTTGGAGCCAGGACGAGATCGGGATCTGTATCTAAACAAACATGCCTAGCTCTGATATTCTCACGTTGGGAGACCTTCCACCGAAGGTCATAGTAGATACACTCGGGGTTATTCTTGTCATACTTTTTGCGACTGTCCCAACCACTCAGTCGGAGAAGTGGTAATGCACGTTCGCCATTTGGCCGATCGGCCGCTGGGCCGACTCGGGGGCTGTCGGAAGTCGGGAGTTCGGGAGTTCCATAATTTAGAGCATAATCGCCATCGAGCCAGTCATCCAAGGTTGCCATGATAGCATGCATTTTCCGAGTCGCGAAGAGGGCAAGATCGTTGCCACGCCTCGTTGCTTCTCGCTGCTACGAAGAGTGGCCACTTCCTCGGATTCCACGGGTTTCTACGAGCTTCCATTTAGGTGCCCCCTTCGCTAATTTTAGCACCTGGCCAAGACTCACACCTTCGCCGCCCCTGGTAGGGCTGCATTGCGGTTGCTCTTTAGCCTAGAAGAACCGAGGGAGCCAGCCACGTGGGCATTGCGCTATCGCCAAGCGCATTGCAGATTAGTCAGCTGAAACCAAGCTTTTCCCTCACCGCCTATTTTTCTGCCGCATGGTTCCCTTCCAGCAACCGAACCTCTCGTCTCCAATCCATTGCAGCATTCTATCCTGCCCGAAGCAAAACTTGAGCAACCGACAGCACCAGCGATATTAGAATTGCAGCAGCAGGTGAGTGCATGGTTCTACATGGTACCCTGCTAAGTTCCCATCCCCGCTCTGCCAATCTTGTAACTTGCGACTTCTGCTGACGATTTTTTGACAGGGTAACCATTTCCGTCCGACCACCGCGCTCTCGTGCAGGTGCTCACGACGTGCGATCTGCCTTTGGGCCCGGATGCTTATCGGTATGTAGCGATGCCAACTCTCCTACCGCACGACTGGTACGTCGACGTGCTTGAGATGAACGAGGCCTTTGAGGAGGTTGACGGACACTTCGGATTCGCGGGCACCCTCGTCGTATATTAAGCGGACGGCAAGGTGTACCATGCGGTTTCGAAGGCTCGTTACTCGTCTCCCTTGGAGGTCACAGCAGAACATCTCAAGAATATCGTTAATATACCCGTCTCAGCCTACAGTCCTCCAGCCTTATCCGAGCTCACGAGAGCGCCCGACCCGCTGCCCCGCAATTGCTACGTGAAGAAGCCTCGGCTGATCTCTTATGATCGTATCCGCTTAGGGCCCCGGCTGGAGCTTATTGCGGAGTTGGTTCTTGCGGAGGCGAAAGTTTGCGAGCAGCTGATGCGGTACCCGTATCCTAACGTCGCCACCTACCTCGGCTGCCAGGTTTCCGACGGCAGGATAACTGGGCTTTGTTTCGCGAGATACTAGCGTACGCTGATGCAGGAGGTTAATTCGTGTAACCTTTCGAAGAGGAGGTCGAGATCGGCCCGCCAGGCGACGGGTAATTACGGCTATATACTGGTGGGGATTGAGAGCGGTATCAAGCATATTTACTTCTTGGGGTTGGTATATAATGACATTAACCCGACAAACGTTATGCTTGACGGCGACAGGGTGGTCCTTATCGACTTCGACTTCTGCCGACCGGTGGGGGATAGCCTGAAAGGCGTCGGCCGTACTTACGAGTGGTACGACGAGAAAGTCAAGCTCTCCGTCCCCAAGAACGATCTCGACGCGTTGGTGGAGATTCGCGTGTGGTTGGGTGACGATTCCGAGACGTTCCGGTTCGATGAGTAGCAGCTCTGCCTGATAGGATAGATTTTATTTGAGCTATCCTAGACGTATAGCCCTATCCTCACATCGTAGCTCATAATCCTACCCGGTACAGGAACCACCTCCGCGTGTTGCATCGTATATCTATTTAAAACTACCACGGCCATCAGCGTGTTTCCGTCGAGGCTGATACGAGGAGCATTACCAGCTACTTCTTCGGCGGCACGTAGGACCCGGAGTTGGGATACGTGGTTGATCCGCAATCGTCCACCTTCACCCTGCGCCCGCTATCCTTCTCTGTCTTGAAGAGGCAGCCGTTCACGAGCTCCATGGTAGCGGGGTTGCCTTGCATCGTGCCGAGGATCTTTAGCGGGGATGTCTTCAGAAGCGACCTTTTCGGGGGATATGGTCGACGGGGATGCTGTCGCTTCAAGGAATTAGGGAGGCTGTGATGTACAATTGAAGTCTGGCGGGAGAAGCGTTTATCTAAGAGGGAACGGAGTGAAAGGAGGGAAAGGAGGGGTTCCCCTCCGGATGAGATGTCGTAGGCAAAAGATGACAAGTGTATGGAGCCGACGAGGTTTTACCCCGCTTCAGGCGGAATCAGGCGTCGGATTTGTGGGAATGACTAAGCCCATAACGTGACTTCCGAGAGTTGCATGGACTTCTGTTCCATCGTATTTTTTTGCTCGGAACGTGTAATCTTTAGAGGGACGAGGGATCCTGTCACGATGCGGCTGATGTTGATGTTGACGGAGAGTGGGGTTCTTCGACTTTGCGCGAACCGGGAGACCAGGGACTGCGACAGGGTGCAGGCTCGCGCGGATCCCATCCCAGGGATCCGTCATGGCAGCAGCCGAGCCATGACCGATCCGCCACCATTATAATGGTGGGGGCAAAGGAAGGCGGCGCCAACGCGAATTTCTATTGGCGCCAGAGCCTGTTTTGTCAGCGAGATGCTAGGTGGTGTCAGCGTCAGCGTCAGTGGCAATGGAGAAAGTGCGGGGTGACAGCTCTGTGCTGTTTCTCAGCCAGCAGCATCGGCCGTCGGCACCGGGATTGGCCGGAGCTCCCCGGCTTGTCGATGCCCAACCGCCGCTCACTGCCAAACCAAAAAATAATTGAGGCTTTTGGCACTCAGTTTTGTCCCACATCGCTTTACTCTCATACCCGTACCATTAGCACTCTTCAAACTTCCAGCGCGCAAACCAACGAGTAGGAAAATGCGCGACCCGATCTCGGAGATAGCGGACCTTCTCCCACAGGTCTCGCTTGAAGATGTCCAAGCGGCCTGGGCAAGCGCCTTCCAGTCCTCAGCCGTGATCAACGCCTTCCAGTCACCAGCCCCACCAGTCTCGCCGGTCCGGCTCAAAGCGCTTTACTCGGAGCTGTTCCCACTGTCACCCGGTACACTCGCTGGGTTGAGTTTGATGTTCAGTCAGGCATGCCCGAAGCCGTACTTGCCGCGAGACACTACCCCGGTCTTCCAGCTGTATAATGTCGGGCCCAACGGCACGATGGAGGGCTTCCTCCACGATCCATCCCCATGGACACTGCACCTGGCTCCCAATGATATTTTGGCCAACCGAGAACGGATTTTTCGAAACCTGGCGAAGCTCGCTACGACTACTACAGAACGAGAATTCTACGAGGAACGGGCGAGATCACTACTGCTGCAGCGACTGCTACAGGGCGAAAAGTCTACGAAAGACGCCCTAAAGCCGGCCATCCTCGAGAAGTTGTTAAAAGTATTCACGAAGTTGGGGGTCCCGAAGCAGGCGGAGAGGATCAATACAAGGGCCGCGGCGAGACACAATATGAGCAAGAGTTGGACAGCTCGTTTTGCCATCAAGACGGCCATGGCTAGCGGCGCGTGCTGGTCTGCCGGGATCTCCGCCGTCTTTGACGCCAAACTTCTCTGGGATCGCAAATTTGCCGATTATCTCACGAGAGTTGCCATCAGTGGACTATACGGTGCGACCACCAGCGGGCTGTCGACCTGGCTGAAGAACCCCTGGCTCAAGAATAACATGGTCGTCAACGTGTTCGTCGGGTCTGCTTTCAATACCGTGAACCTTGTGTCAACGGGCGACTGGGAACGCTTCGGCAAAGACATCTCCGGCAACGTCGTGAGGTCTGGGGGGGCATGGGCCGGAAGCAGCCTCGGGGCCGCCGCAGGTGCTTTTGGAGGTCCGGTAGGCGCCGCCTGTGGCGCCTTGATCGGCGCCTTGATCGGTAGCACTGTCGGAAGTAAGGGAGCCGAGAAGGTGTTGCCATGGCTCAAGGAGCTGACGGAGCGCGAGTATCGGGCTGCGTACGAAAAATTGAAAGAAACGTGGGCCGGGTTTGGCTTGGAACCAGCGTTCGATGAACAGTATAAGGAGACCGTGGACTACTTCATACTCAAGCGAGGCAGCAATGAGACATCGGGGCCGTCAGTGAGGTTTCGCCCTGACATTCAGAAGGCTATCCGGGAGCTTCAAGGCATACTTTCGGAAATGAATGACATTGCGCCCCAGGAATTCACCAAGTTCGTTGAGCTGCTCCGAGCTGCTGCAAACGGACGAGCGGAGTGAATGTGGCAGAGCGGCCGCCGGGCACCATCCTCCTGACGCCAATCAGTACGCGAATACAATACCAGAAGAAGAGCGCATGGCAACAATGGACGTTATCCGCAGGAGGTTGCCATGCATAGCCGCGTTCGCCCGCACGAATTATAAGGTGCAAAGCAGGATCCAGGACCGGTAGCGCTAGAGCTGCGCAGAACACGGACAACAGTAGTAAATTCTTGATGGCATCATACTGCCGTCGAGAGCGGGACATCGTGGGCAACACCGTGCCGGAAAACATGGGCACAACGAAGGTTCCTGTTGGAAGTGTCCCAAGGGCAGACGGTTCAAGCGATCCATCAATCCCGCCCCTGCTGATTACGGACAAGACGAGCTGGTTTGGACGACGCAGGTACCGAGTCAGCATGGATCATTGTAACGTAGCGGGGCAGCGCCCAAAAATGGGCCGTAAGCCGATTTCGCCAGTTCTAGCTTTGTTAGGTTTCGCTTACTCAATACTTCCCCTCTACATGTCTACCTTGCAAAGCCACTCAAGCCACAGGTCTACCCCACAACCCTAAAAAAGTTAACTAAAAACCAGCGACACCCAATTCGCCTTCCACTATACATCATACCGTAAAGATATATATTGCTGTAACTGAGGAAGCACAAACAAGGGCAAATTTATAGATTGGCACGCATACCCCTACGTTCAGAGGATAATATCTAATTTAACTTATCGTCAAACTACGTATCATCCCTTTAACCCTATTGTTGAAATTACAGCCCAGTTGCCCTGTAGCTACAGCACCCTTGGGTGCTGTAGCCTAGTTGATCTACTACCCTGGGAGTGCTGCCGACTGCACTATGGCAAAGTGCAGTCACCACAACCACGGGGAGTTGGTGTTGTGGTTCAGGGGGGCTGCCAAGCCCCCTGGACCCACTGGAACCCACTAAAACCGACAGGGAGTTCCGGGAACCCACCACCTGTAGGCTTGGCCTACAGGGGTAAACCCAACACCATTATTACGTCAGCCCAGCCAACTCGTTGCCCTGGAATCCGAAGAATTCCAGCGTCAACGTAAACACCTTTCCCTCTGTAGTATAGGCTTTCCTTTTGTGTTTTAGGGCCCTCACCCCCTATAAAATTAACCCACACCCACTAAGGGCCCTATAAAGAACCATCTCCCCTCTTATATTTCTAGTATCTAATTCTTTCCCTTTCTTCTACCTTAAGCAAAATAGTTTATATATAACCTTAGGGCAACCTTTTAACCTTCGTAATCTCTATACAAAGCCCACTATAATCACCCTGCTACAGGGCATAAACCCCTATATCTCTACTTATTACAACAGGTTAATCTGCTAATCTTAGCTTCCTTTAACCCCGTCCCGGGCAGTCATCGTACCCTCAAAGCCTTCCGCTACGCCCGTTATAAGGGACTCACCCTCTGTAACCTTTTATACTAGATCTCACTAAAACCAGTCAGGCTATACAAATTAACAGGTTATAAGCCCGGACTTTACAACCCTCAGCCGACCTCACCTCGTTACCCACAATTAGTAACCACCCCCGCAACGCTTCTACGCCCTCCGCAAACCACATTATCTATCCTCCGGAAAAGCCCATACGCCGGCCAAAATTGCCCTTAATATAGCCACCAACCCTCCTGAAAAGCCCTTACGCCGGCCATAGTTGCCCCCGTAAGTGGTACTATAACTCCTATATTAGTCACCTACCCTTCTAAAAAACCCTTACGCCGGCCAGAGTTACCCCTATAAGTAATATTGTGATCCTCGTGTTAATTACCAACCTTCTATTTACGCTACCAGTACTACCTACTGTAATTAGTAGGTTAGGTCCCCGTGAGACTATTATACCTCGATCCTCCAGGGGAACAATACCCCCTAATTTCCATCACCAATAGGAACATTACCCCCTAAACTACTATAGACAGCACTGCTGCTACACACCACTGTATTTCAGCCTCCCGCACGTAATTGCTACCCCCTAATTACAAATGTATTTAGGAAAACCACCCCCTAAAGAACACCTACGCCCACTAAAATTTGACCTCCTACAGTAATTATTGCTACTAAATATACTATCTGTACAGTAGCATACCTCCAGTCACCCACTTGCGATCCCCCGGCTCCCTTAAGAACCCACCAACCCAGTTGTAATAGTACGTACAGGAGAGGCAGTTCCGTTACGCAATCAGAATTCCAATTAGAAATTAAATACGATATAATAGCTAATAATAACCTAAATATAGCCTTTATAAACCAAAGCCAGCAGCCTGAAGAAATCCCGTCTATTTAGGGCCTGGCATAGCAAGTTTCCGAGCTTATTTAGCGCTTTAACAAGCTACTAATAGTACTGGAACAATAGTAATAGGCCCGGAATATACCAGATATAAGTACTTCCGGGGCCTCCCAGAAGGGGGGTAATAACTTAACAGCAACTACTAAAGCCCCTAAGACTACCTATCTTTTAATAATTCCAGCCGTTAAAGATAAATTCAACGCCCCTACAGTTAAAAAACTTACTAAATAATCTCTCTCCTTACCCAAAAAACAATATTTATTAGGACCTAAAAACTATTAATAGTAGTTTTAAATACTATTGATTCAATTTAAAGCCCTTTAAATCCCTAATTTCCTTTATAACCCATAAATAGTTACAAAACGCCTTAGTAACCCTTAGAAAGCCACCCTCTTATTAACTTTTCGGAATATACTAAAAAAAGGCCCCCTTACTACTATAACTTATAAAAAGGATTTTAAATCTGCCTTTAATCAGCTTTACTAACAATACGCCCTAACTTAGGCCAATTTCCGTAATAAATTTTACTACTAATACTACTTTCTAACCTTTAATAGCAATATTACTATAGTAAATTTTAATATTATCTTCAATACCTTAATAAACCGTTTTAAAATTTAGGAAATTGTAATTACGGAATAAAACTAAATTAATTACTATTTTAACGTTTTAAAACCCCAATTTTTATAATAAACTAAACGTTCTAAGGTACTATTACGATAAGATCAATAGATTATAAATACTAATACTAGGTTTTAAAAGCTACCTAATACCCTTACCCTCCTATATTTTCAAAAGGACTTATTTACTAAAACCCGGAACCTTAACACCTTTTTAGTATATACTTTAATTATACTACAGGTTAATTGGAAGAGGTTTAAAAAGCTTAAACAAGGTTCTGGAGGAGGTAAAAGCCAATAATAAGGTAAGTCAGGAGCCTCGCAAGGCAATTCCAGGCCTAAAGAAATCAGAAATTCGAAGAAATAAGGCAGTTCCAGTAGTAAAAGGGTATATAATAGTAATACCTTTAGTACGGAAAATACCCCTAAAGGTATTAATAAAACCTACGAAACTAATACTATTTTTAGTAATTAGGGGGAGCCAGTTACTATAAAAAAAGCCTTCCCTATTTACTATAACCTTAACCAAAACATTATACTTAGCGCCAAACCTACTAATCTTAATAATACCTTTAGTAAATCAAATACCCTAATAAATCCTGAACCCCCTATTAATAACCCCTCTAAACCCCCTACAATTAACCTTTTTATAGGGGGTAATCCTACTAAATAGTGGCTTTTTGACACCGGTTCTATAATATATATCTATACTAATAAAACCCTGTTTACAAAGCTATATACTAAAAAACTGGCTATAATACGTACTAAAAGTAGCCTAATACAGCTTTAAAGCATCGGGATAATTAAATTTAAACCTTATATTAGTATTATTAAAAGTAGGCCTTAATATAGCACCATCGTATTAAAAAAGTACCTTTATATTCCAACCTTCCCCGTCAATATTGTCAGTAGCTACTACCTTTATAATTCAAAGGGTATACTTATTAAAAATAAATTTTATAGCGCCTTTAGGAAGCTTATTACCCTATTAAACTTTAAAGGTTCAGGCTTCTATATCCGGTTACGGGAATCACAACCCCCTAAAACCAATTATACTTAACAGGACCATAAAAGCAACTAATACTACCACCTATCCGAAAACCAACCTAAAGCCCCTACTATAATACTACTTACTGCAAAAGGGGTAACCCTCTTCTCAGCATACTATAATAGGGCTTAAAAGGGTCCTTTAGCGGTAATAATCGAAGCGGCTAGACTCTAGCACATTCGTTTAGGCTATATAGGGCTAAACCTTCTAAGGAAAACCGCCCTAATTACTGAAGGGATACCCGATTTTAATAGTATACGCCCTAAATACATAATTTGCAAAAGCTATAATACCGCTAAACTACTATACCAACCCTCCTCCAAGGTTATTATTAACCCTTTTAACATATTAAGGCGGATAAAGGGGGATATATTCGTAATCCGCCCTATACCCCTAAACAACAAACCCTATAAGCTTATTTTAATAGATTAAAAGACCCGTTTTAAAATTATTAGGCTTTTAAAATCCAAAGATAAAGTTATTACAAAAGCAAAGGCTACTATAAAGGAGATTAATAACACCTTTAAATAATACCCGGTATACCTATATTATAATAAAGGCAAAAAAATCAGTAGGCTTAAACCTTACTTATATAAAAAGGGTATTATTTTCTCGGAGTCTAGCCCCTACACGTACAACTAAAATAACCTGGCTAAATATACTATATAAGTGGTTTTAAAACGCCTTAGGGCTGTAATAGTTGCTTCAAGGCTTCCATCTTCCCTATAAAAGTACGTTATAAACCCTATAATTAAATTAATCAACAAAATAACAAATACTATTAAGAAGCTTACCCTATACCAACTCTTCCTCGATAAGTTAGTACCCCTATAGGCCCCTTATATCCCGGATCTCTCCAATTATAGGGCTATAAATACTAATTGTATAGTATTAGTTCCCCCTAAAAAATATATCCAATTTTAGAAACTTACCCCCAAGGGCGTTTAAGGCAGGTTACCGGTTATATTAGGTACCCAAACCTACCTAATTTAACTTGGCTAACGAAAAGTTATTCAAACCAGCTTCATCAAATTATATAAAAACCCTTCTACCCACCTATAGGGGCCCCGGGGCCCAACTAATACCCTGGACCTCCCAGATACTACTAAAAATACAGAGGACCAGCACCCTAATTACAATAGCTCTCCCCCCAAGAAGCCTACTAAGTTCGCCCTACTAACAGTACTATTACGTAAATTAGTTTAATTACCCATAACAACCCCTAAACCCTCTAAGTCCCCTATAGGAGATAAACTTAGGCTTATTACAATAAAAGTCCCAATCCCATAGGCTACTAAAACCTAATAAAAGGAATTCAAATAAGTAAAAGTTAAGCCTATAAATACCATAACGAACCTAATTAACCACCTTATTAATAAAATTATTAAATAAACCAAACCTAGTAGCTACTACAACCCCTCTAAACTTATTAAAAACTTGGAGCCTAAATCCTTTAAGCAAATCCTAAGGCACCCCCTAAAGGATTAGTAATTAGCAGCATACTTTAAAAAGATATAGTAATTATTAACCACTAAAACCTTTTATTTTATTAAATAATTTAAAGCCAAAAAGCTACCTATTACTACTAAACCAATCACTAAACTAAAAAAGGATACCCAAAGTAGGGTTACTAAGTTCAAAATCTAATTAGTAATTAAAGGGTTTCAATAAGCCCTTAAAATCGACTTTAGGGAGACCTTTACAACTACTACAATACCGTCAATTTAGCAAATTATACTAGTACTAACTGTTATTAAGGATTGGGAAATTAAATAAATAGATTTTATAAAAGCTTTTCTAAATAATAAGTTAAATATAAAACTTTATATCAAAGTTCCTAAAGGCCTATACAAATTTAGTCTTAATAATCCTAAGGTACTAAACCTTTTAAAACGGTATAATTAAAACCCCTCTAAAAACTAAATTATACTATTAGGTAAGGGACTTTACAGCTTAAAGCAGGCCTCCTACCTCTAGTAATAAAAGTTTGCGAAGTTACTAAAAACGCTAGATTATAGCCCTCTTACCAGTAACGTAGCCACTTATTACAATACGGTTCATAAAATTATAATAATCACCTACATTAATAACTATCTCCTTATCAAGCCCTTTACAACTAAGATTAAGGCATTAAAGATCCAACTTAATTAGGTACACAATATAAAAAACCTAGGCCCTACCTGCTACTTCCTAAGGGTCGAGATCCACCGTAACAGGGTACACCGCCTTTTATAAATTAACCAGAAGGCCTATATTAAATAAATTATTTAGTATTTTAAACTTAGCTACAACGGACCGGCTACCCCTCTTTCTCCAGAATTTATAAAGCTTAACTCCTCTTCCAAGCTCCTAAATACTACTAAGATCCAGTTATTTCAGCAATTTATCAGCATTACTATATACGCCATAGTTTAAACTAAACCAAATATAATATTTACAGTATAATAGCTTTCCTACTAATTACAACAACCTATTATTACCCACCTTAAAGCAGCAAAAAAGCTCCTTAGCTACCTATTCTTTAATATAAACCAAGGTATTTATTTTAGTACCTCTACTAATCTTACCCTTATAAAATATACTAATAGTAATTTCGTAAGGTGTAAAACTACTATAAAATCTACTTACAGCTACCTATTTACAATAAGTAAAGGACCAATTAGCTGAAAATCAAAAAGGTCGTTTACAGTAGCCTACTCGACTTTGGAAATTAAATTTACAAGGCTTATAAAAGGTAACAAAAAGGCAATCTGGCTTCGAAAGCTATTCTCTAAACTAAAGCGCCTTATATAGGGACCCGTTCTATTAATAAGAGATAATAAAGGCGCTATAAATACGGCACACAACCCGAAATATTATAACCGTACAAAGCACACCCTTCTAAAATACCAGGAGGTAAAAGAAAACGTTACAAAAGGCAATATCACTATAACGTACGTATTTACAAGGGAGATACCGGCAAATAGGTTAACAAAAGCCCTAACCCCAGCCAAACATAAGCAATTCCTCAAATTATTAAACCTTTCTAAACCCTATGGATTCCAAAAAGGGTCTATCTCGAACTAAAAGACGTATTAGGGCTTAGGGTTGTAAAGGGGGTGTTGAAATTACAACCCAGTTACCCTGTAACTACAGCACCCTTAGGTACTATAGCCTAATTAATCTACTACCCTAAAAGTACTACCAACTACACTATAGCAAAGTATAATCACCACAACTACGGGGAGTTAATATTGTAATTCAAGGGGGCTACTAAGCCCCCTAAACCCACTAAAACCTACTAAAACCGACAGGGAGTTCCAGGGACCCACCACCTATAGGCTTAGCCTACAGGGGTAAACCCAGCACTATTATTACGTCAGCCTAACCAACTCGTTACCCTGGAATCCGAAGGATTCCAACGTTAACGTAAGCACCTTTCCCTCTATAGTATAAGCTTTCCTTTTATATTTTAAAGCCCTCACCCCCTATAAGATTAACCTACACCCACTAAGGGCCCTATAAAGAACCATCTCCCCTCTTATATTTCTAATATCTAATTCTTTCCCTTTCTTCTACCTTAAGCAAAATAATTTATATATAACCTTAGGGCAACCTTTTAACCTTCGTAATCTCTGTACAAAACCCACTATAGTCACCCTGCTACAGGGCATAGACCCCTATATCTCTACTTATTACAACAGGTTGGTCTGCTGATCTTAGCTTCCTTTAACCCCGTCCCGGGCAGTCATCGTACCCTCAAAGCCTTCCGCTACGCCCGTTACAGGGGACTCACCCCCTGTAACCTCCTGTACTAGACCTCACTAAGACCAGTCAGGCCACACAAATTAACACCTATATTTCCATCAGCCTCCTACCCCTAATTTTCCCGGTAGTATATTTAACGGCGTTTCCCTTCAACGTATAAGTAGTATTAATCTCCTTATCTATATCAAACCGCTTAATTAATAAACTAAAAAGAAGAGTAACTCCTAAAATGCCCATATATAATACATATACACCCTGAAAGCCGAAAACATATATATCCAGTACCCGTAACTTAAATATACTATCATCAAGCAACTTACGCAACTCGTTAACGAAACTTTCGCTTTACGCTACAATATCCGGAAATAAACCGTCCCGCTCAAGCTTAAGAACTATTACATTCTAAAACACAAAATTACTAATACTAACACCCAAAGCCGTACCAAGCTAACGCAAAAATCCGTACATAACGGCAGCGAAACCCTCTTCGCCTAGTTTACACATCACTTATACGGCAAAATTCTAAACGTTAAAAATAGCTCTATAGCCAAATTTGAGAATTATAAGGGTAGTAGCCTATAAAGCAGCAGGCGCATCAATATCCCATATAATAAATAAATTAGACGCAATAGTAATTAGAACCCAACTAGCCCAAATAAGGTACCTATAATCATTTATACGGGTTACTAATATATTAGTAACAATAGACCCAAAAATAAGTATAACTATAACGAGTAAAAGAACCAAACCAATATATATTAGGCTATAGCCTTTTATAGCAAAAAAGTAAAAAGGGACATAATAAAGCTGACCGAAAATCTAGAAACTATAAGTAAATACTATATCTTAAAGGTGCTTAAATTTACAATAAGGCCTTGGAGAACGCTACAAATATAGGTAGCGAGTAAACTACCATTCCAGAAAAAACTTAAACGAAAAAATAATTTCTTAATTAAGGAAATCTCGTAAGTTAATATCCAAGCTAGCCTAACCGTACCTAAGCATATTAGAACAAGTATACTGGCGTTACGCCATTAATACTACATACCTCCCTAAAAAATAATAATAAGGAACAAAATAGTTAACGAAATAAAGGAAAAGCTACTAAACTAATCAACTCTCCTAAACTTCTCGCCTATTATAGAAATCTGCGGCTTTAAGGTTACAAGCTAAGGGATAAGAACGAAACCGGTACTGCAAAATAAAAATATAATATAAAACACCCAATACTAAGTCGTTATTTTTGCAATTACGCCGCTAATAATAAAGCCTACATAATTACCAAAAGCCTAAGCCCCCAAACTTTTAAAAGTTAACGTAGGAGAAAAGAAAATACGAAGCAAAGACTTATATTATACCATACTATTTAAGGCGGAAACGAAACAGAATAATATTAGTAAAAATTCTAAAACTTAAAATAATAATTCCAGTTTCTCCTATCCCCTAAAACGACCAACCAACAAGCAAAACACTTATATTATTTACCAAGCAACAAAAAAGCGATCCTAAAACAAAAATACTTAGGGAGATAAAAAAACATACTAGTCGACCAAAGATATTGCTTAAGAAGGCGATAAAAAGCATTATAACAGCATTAGCAAGAAGGTAGGTAGTACCGACCTAAAAGCCTTGAGTAATAATACCTTTCAAATTACTAATAATTACCTACTATTTTATTAAACTTTAGTTTTTATAAACGGAAAAGTATAAGCTTACGATAAGTAAGGTTACAATAATATAAACGTTAAACGCAACCATTAAGGACAATATAAACAAAACTACTATAATCGCCAATTCGTATAAAAAAAGCTCCTATTCTTTAGTCTCAGGTTCAGTTACTAAAATAATTATTATAAAGGGTTAGGGTTTTTCCTTTACAACCGCCATCATTATAATACGTAAACTAATTCTTTAAAATAAGAATTTCTAATACTATAATAAAACCAGGCAATAATATATCGTAAAACGATAAAAGCTATTTTTAAAGGCGTATATTACTAATTTTACTCTACTTAATACTATAACGGGAGTTATTTATATATTAGGGTATTTAAACCCTACATTCCAACTCTTTCCACTTTATATTTCTAGTAAACGTAAAGCTACTTTAAGAATCCAAAATTAGCTAAATTCCTTACAATACTTTACTAAACTTCCCCTCTACTCTACATCTTATCGTATACTAAGGTTTCGGCTAATAAATAGCAATATATAATACTTATTACAATATGGTATTTACTACTACTTTATTTATACTACTTCACGCAACTTACTTTCGCGTAAATATACTTACTAGCAAAAATCTTATCCCAAACTCCCTTATATATCGTAAATTTCACCTCGTCCATAATCCAGCTACTATCTAACACTTACAAAATATTATTATATTATTAATACTTTTAATAATTTCAGCAACAATTTTATAAACGTAGTATCCTATATCTACACAAATATTACACTCCAATCCAAATTATTAATATATACGCAAATAAGCTACTTATTCACGGATCAAATAAGTAAGTCCTTACCATTCACTCCACTGCCATTACGTACTATAAATACAAAGGCACACGGCTCTAACCATTCGTAAACGCAATTAAGGTAGAAACTTAATTATATACTACCTTTCCAAAAGTATCTAAAAATCGGAACGTAACCTAAATAATAATAATCGGCTATTCACTTATATTCCTAGTTATTATATTCCAATTATATATCAGAGTAGCGTATACTAAGAAATTATAAATAAACGACTATATAACCATTTTAACAGCCGTTGGTATTTTCAATTTATAAGAAATTTACAAACCATCTAATACTAACTACTCATAAGGTTTATTAACAATTATAACCATCATCAATCTTTATAACGCGTATTTAAATCTAAGTATACACTACTAAACGATCCCAATTAACCGCAGTACCTTAATTCTCAAAATAAGTTTCAACTTTCTCAATCTCCCACTTCTCCGCTTACGGATTAATTATTTTACATTAAGTTAATAATCTATATACTTCTCCTAATCACTAGAAAAATTTCTATTCTACTTTTTTATACACGCCTTTTTTCAATCCGGGGGTTTCAGCTCGCGGTTAATAGCCTAAACACCTTTCTTATCTGCCATAACATTATTTATTTACTACTTACTACTATACAATATCTCCCTATCCACTCAATCTGGGATCACTATATCGCTAATTATATATATCTTAATATAACCACTATTATCTATAATAGCAGCATACTTAGCATCTTAAAAAATATCGTCATCCTCCTCTTACCTATTCGGCAAGTATAAAGGCTAAAAATTAACCATCGTCAGCAACTAACGTTACTAGCGGTATTTAATATTAATTCATTATACGTAACCCTTTCTTCATACTACTATCCTATTATAAGCTCATTATCACAACGCTTATCTAACCTTAATAATCCAAATAAAATACATCATACAGTACAATACAACTTTCAACGCAACCTAAGATAATATTAACATTATCGTTTAATCTACCATCAAGCAATTCAGTACCATATTCTATAGCAATTTACCCGCCCTACAACCTCTCCTAATTAACATCTACCGCAAAATTTCCCGGGAAATAAACAGTAGGAACAATAACATACCATTATATATCAGGCGGTCAAACAAACCCATTCCGTTACAATCTCCGCAAAAAATATCAATTAACCCTCAGAACATTAAACTCGCAAATATTCATACGGATAATACCTATTTTGCAAAATACAGTAGGCTAGGTAAAAACAGCATACAAATCACTACAACCGTCGAAATTACATAGAACAGTAGAATATAGCTCAAAGATAGCTCACAGCAAAATAATAGCATCAAACAAGAATTGGAACTACCGCAACTTTCACCACCAGCATCCTCAAACTAACAACTATAAAAAAAAAGGGATAAAACGCCATTTCTAAACTAATATAATTTCTTTTTAATTATCTCGACACAATCCTAATTTTAAGGCTAGGCAAAGGTAAAGAATATTTAGTAGACTTATTAATATACATCACCTTTAACCTATTAATACTAAGACAATAAAACAGAAGGATCGTACCAACCTACCTACAATTATACCTTAGTAATATAGTAATAACACGTATCATAATTATACAATTATAATAAGGTATGCTAATAAAATCACTTAATCTATTACGAATTTAAACCAAGGTCGTAAAGGATTTTTTAGTTTTTTTTTTTTACCAACCACTATTACAACTACTTACGGGCCCTTTATAATATTTTCGTTATCTCCCTCCGCAATTAACTAACTCAAAATTAACCCATCCAATTTTCAACCGCTACAAATCTTATTAATAAACTGCTGGAGCAGCGTAGGGCAGCTTAAGTTCTTAAGGCTTAACGAATATTAAAAAATATCAAATCTTTAATATTAAAAAAATCCTAAACTTAATAATTAGCAAGGAGTAACTTAACTACCTTATCAAATAACTAAACGGGTTCCAGGAAAGAGATATAAAAAACTTAAGTACCTACGTATATATTACGTAAATTAATTTTATATTAAAAATTAAAATCATTTTGCTAATATTAATAACTTAATCTTTATCCGGCTTTTTACTTAATATATCATACGCTTAAAAAAAGGTCCAAGTTTAATAACCATATTTAATCTATATTTAAATTCTATATAATAAAACCTCTCTCAAAAACCCTCTTTTACTATAACTTATAACTATCAAGGAGAAGAAATTCTACTACGCTCTATTAATCAAACCCAGGGACTCTAATCAACCATTACAACACAACCTATTCTTAAAAACCCGCATATTAATTATCGTTTTTTCTCTACTATAATATCTTCTAGTAAAAGGACCATTACATTACACACCATATCAAACAAAACTCTATACTATATTATAAAACTAAATCAAAAACTATAATTACAATTTACGCAATTATACAGACCAAATTTCCAATAATATTAGTAAATACAATTCCCTTTTCTATATATATACCTATAAATCCTACTACTACTAATACTATTTTACTTATTAATATTATACAAGTAGCAAATATAATAAAAATAAGTAATTCCAATATATTCGCTACTAATATAAATAACCCTATAAATAGTAAAAAGAAATTTAAAGCAAATATAATAAAAAATATTAAAATTAAAATTAACTCAAATACGAAAATAACTTTTAAAAAGGGTATTAAAGTACAAGCCGGCTATCCATCTAAATCGGTATAAATATATTTTATTCCTACAAAACAGCTAATAGGTAAACCAATCGCGCTTACAGTAACTATCACTCAACTAATAACGCCGCTTACTATACTTAAAATATAGCTTTCGAATACGGTAATTAGTTTTACAACGCTAAATACTAAATTTAAACCCGAACTTTCTATTACAGCAGCGTATAATATAATATCTTAAATAAGTCTAGGGATACTACGCCAGCTAAGCCCCAAATCAAGCTATTTTTATTAAAACTTTACAATACGTAATTACAACTTACTCTCCTTACCCAAAGCTTAACTACTTCTTATTTCTTATTATCCTTATTTACCAGAATATTAGCAGAGAAATAAAGAAGTAACGCGGCTACAATAAAACGTACTAATAGGGAAAATAAAATCGGCTTCGATAACATATTAGCGTATAACTAGGGCTAGCGAAAATATAACGAAATTAAGAATATTAATATTCTGGTTTTATAAAACCGATTTTAGTATTATTCCTATCTTCGTAATACTATTTACATCTAAATATATTAATAAATCAATTATATATCCAATTTTAACTCCCAGCATAAATAAAAAAAAACCATTTTTATAAATAAATTAGCCATCTCTTACTTTTTAAACGCGAAGGAAAAAAATAAAGGAAATCAACTACTTAGAATCCGTCACCATTAAAATTAAAATATTATACTTTTCAGTATTAAAAGCATACTTAAAAAAGAGTTCTAAAGAGCTAAGAAAGTTACTACAAGGGAATACAGACTTTAAGGCTTATATTAACGATACTTATTCGATAATCCTTAACAAAAGCAACCTAAATATTATTTTAGGTTTACTTAAATATCCAGCAAAAAAGTTCTTTACTATAGCAAAATAACAATAATAAAGTATATTAGAAAATATCACCGCTATTATCGATTACAAGGCCAAATCAAGTACCTATTTTACATTAGCTACTTGTCACGGCACCAAACCGGGGCCGGTTCGGCCCGGAACCAGCAGCTACACGTGACCTCCCCAGCACCCAGTATATAGCCTACCTCTCGGGAGCCAGTTCCCTTTGGCTCCCTTCGTGCAATAACAAGTCTCTTTCCCCAGACCTGAGGTCGGCACCGTGACACTACTAGTATAATAGGAGTAAGCTTAGCTTAATTAATTTAAATAGAAAAGGAAAAGTAATAAGTTATAAACCGTTTAGTAGTAACTATTAACCAACTTACCAAAAATTAGAAACATATACAGCAGATTCTTAAAAGGCTGTATTATAATAAGTAAATTGTTGAAATTACAGCCCAGTTGCCCTGTAGCTACAGCACCCTTGGGTGCTGTAGCCTAGTTGATCTACTACCCTGGGAGTGCTGCCGACTGCACTATGGCAAAGTGCAGTCACCATAACTACGGGGAGTTGGTATTGTGGTTTAGGGGGGCTGCCAAGCCCCCTGGACCCACTGGAATCTACTAGAACCGACGGGGAGTTCCGAGGACCTATTACCTATAGGTTTGGCCTACAGGGGTAGACCTATTACTACTATTACGTTAGTATAGCCAACTCGTTACCCTGGAATCCTTTGGATTCCAGCACTAACGTAAACACTTTTCCCTTTATAATATAGGCTTTCCTTTTATATTTTAGGGTCCTTACCCTTTATAAGGTTAACCTATACCTATTAAGGGCCTTATAAAGAACCATCTCCCCTTTTATATTTCTGGTATCTAATTTTTTTCCTTTCTTCTACCTTAAGCAAAATAGTTTATTATAACCTTAGGGCAACCTTTTAACCTTTGTAATCTTTATATAAAGCCTACTATAATTACTTTATTACAGGGTATAGACCCCTATATTTTTACTTATTATAGTAGGTTGGTTTGCTAATCTTAGTTTCTTTTGACCCCGTCCCGGGTAATTATTATACCCTTAAAGCCTTTCGCTGCGTCCGTTACAGGGGACTTACCTCCTATAACCTCTTATACTAGACCTTATTAAGACTAATCAGGCTATACAAATTAATAGGTTATAAACCCGGATTTTACAACCCTTGGCTAATTTTGCCTCGTTACCTATAATTAGTAGCCACCCCCCTATAACGCTTTTACGCCCCCCGCAGGCTATATTATCTATCCTCCGGAAAAGCCCATACGCCGGCCAAAATTGCCCTTAGTATAGCCACCAACCCTCCTGAAAAGCCCTTACGCCAGCTATAATTACCCCCGTAGATAGTATTGTAACCCCTATATTAGTTACTAACCCTTCTGAAAAGCCCTTACGCTAGCTAGAGTTACCCCCGTAAGTAGTACTGTAATCCTTATATTAATTACCAACCCTTTGTTTATACTACTAGTACTACTTACCGTAATTAATAGGTTAGGTCCCCGTAAGACCATTATACCTCGATCCTCTAGGGGAATAATACCCCCTAATTTCCATTACTAATAGGAGTATTACCCCCTGAACTACTCTGGATAGCATTATTACTATACACTACCGTATTTCAGCCTTTTACACGTAATTACTACCCCTTAATTATAAACGTATTCAAGAGAACCACCCCCTAAAGAACACCTATATTTATTAAAATTCAACCCCCTATAGTAATTGTTACTACTAAATATACCATTTGTATAATAGGTACGTAACCTGTATAATAAGTTGACCTTAACGTATAGTATACCTCCAGTCACCTATTTACAATTCCCCAGCTCCTTTAAAAACCTACTAACCCAGTTACAGTAGTACGTACGGGAAAGGTAGTTCCGTTACGTAATTAGAATTCCAATCGGAAATTAAATACGATATAATAATTAATAACGACCTAGATATAGCCTTTATAGGCCAAGGCTAGTAGCCCAAAGAAATCCCGCCTATTTAGGGCCTAGTATAGCAAGTTTCTGAGCTTATTTAGCGCTTTAATAAGCTGTTAGTAATATTGGAATAATAGTAATAGGCCCGGAATATATTAGATATAAATACTTTTAAGGCCTTTTAAAAGGGGGGTAATAACTTAACAATAACCATTAAAGCCCCTAAAACCACCTATTTTTTAATAATTCTAGCTATTAGGGACAAATTCAGCGCCTTTATAATTAAAAAGCTTACTAAATAATCTCTCTCCTTACCTAAAAATAACGCCTATTAGGACCTAAAAACTATTAATAGTAGTTTTAAACACTATTAATTCAGTTTAGGGCCCTCTAGATCTCTAATTTCCTTTACAACCTATAGGTAGTTATAAAGCGCTTTAGTAACCCTTAGAAAGCTGCCCTTTTATTAACTCTTCGGAATATACTAAAGGAAGGCCCCCTTGTCACTATAATTTACGAGGAGGACCCTGGATCTACCTTTAATCAGCTCCGCTAATAATACGCCTTAACCTAGGCTAGTCTCCGTAACGAATTTTACTACTAATATTACTCCCTAACCTTTAATAATAATACTACTATAGTAAATTTTAACGCTATTTTTAATATTTTAGTAGGCTATTTTAGTACTTAGGGAGTTGTAATTGCGGAATAAAACCAAATTAATTATTATCTCAACGTTCTAAAACCCTAGTTTCCACAATAAGCTAAGCGTTCTAAGGTATTACTGCGACGAAATCAGTAGATTATAAATACTAATATTAGGTTCTAAAGGCCACCTAGTACCCTTACCCTTTTATATTTTTAAAAGGACCTATTTGCTAAAACCCGGAACCCTGGCACCTTTTCAACACGTACCTTAACTATACTATAGGCTAATTAGAAAAGGTTTAGGGAGTTTAAATAAGGTTCCAAAGGAGGTAAAGGCTAATAATAAGGCAAATTAGGAGCCTCGTAAGGCAACTCCAGGTTTAGGGAAGTTAGAAATTCGAAAAAACAGGGTAATTCTAGTAGTAAAAAAGCGTATAATAATAATACCTTTAGTACAGAAGACACCCTTAAAGGTATTAATAAAACCTATAAAACCAGTACTATTTCTAGTAATTAAGGGAAGCCAATCGCTATAAAAAAGGCCTTCCCCATTTACTATAACCTTGATCAAGGTACTATACTTAGCGCCGAACCTATTGACCTTAATAATACCTTTAGTAACTAAATACCCTAATAGACCCTAAACCCCCTATTAGCAACTCCCTTAAGCCCCCTACGGTTAACCTTTTTATAAAGGGTAATCCTAATAAATAATAGCTTTTTAATACTAATTCTACAATATATATTTATACTAATAAGGCCCTGTTTATAAAATTACGTATTGGAAAACTAATTATAATACGTACTAAAGGTAGCTTAATATAGCCTTAGGGTATTGGAATAATTAAACTTAAACCCTATACTAATACTATTAGGGGTAGGCCTTAGTATAGCACCATCGTATTAAAGGAGTGCCTTTATATTCCAACCTTCCCTATTAATATCGTTAATAACTACCGCCTTTATAATTTAAGGGGTATATTTATCAAAAACAAGCTTTACAACGCCTCCAAAAAGCTTATTACCTTATTAAACTTTAAAAATTCAAACTTCTATATTTAATTACAGAAGTTACAACCCCCTAAAACCAATTATATTTAATAAAATTATAAAAATACCTAATACTACTACTTATTTAAAAACTAACCTAAAGCCCCTATTATAATATTACCTACTGTAAAGGGGGTAACCCCCTTCTTAACATATTACAATAAAGCCTAGAAAGGTCCTTTAGCAACAATAATCGAGGCTGCTAGACTTTAATACGTTCGTTTAAGCCATATAGGGCTAGACCTTTAAGAAAAACCGCCTTAATTACTAAAAAAATACCCAATTTTAATAGTATATACCCTAAATATATAACTTATAAAAATTATAATACCGTTAAATTACTACGTTAACCCTCCTCCAAGGTTATTATTAACCCTTTTAACACGTTAGGGTGAATAAAGGGGGATATATTCGTAATCCGCCCTATACCCCTAAATAATAAACCTTATAAGCTTATTTTAATAGACCGGAAGACCCGTTTTAAAATTATTAAGCTTTTAAAGTTTAAAGATAAAATTGTTACAAAAGTAAAGGCTGTTATAAAGGAGATTAATAATACCTTTAAGCGGTACCTAATATACCTATACTATAATAAAGGTAAGGAAATTAGTAGGCTTAGGCCTTACTTATGTAAAAAGGGTATTATTTTCTCGGAATCTAGCTTTTATACGTATAATTAAAACAACCTAGTTAAATATATTATACGGGTGGTTTTAAAACGCCTTAAGGTTTTAATAGTTACTTTAAAGCTTCTATTTTCCCTATAAAGATATATTATAAGCCTTATAATTAAGCTAGTTAATAGGATAGCAAATATTACTAAGAAGCTTACCCTATATTAGCTCTTTTTCGATAAGTTAATATCCTTACAGACCCCTTATATCCCGGATCTTTCTAATTATAGGGCTATAAGCGCTAATTATATGGTATTAGTCCCCCCTAAGAAACGTATCTAGTTTTAGAAATTTACCCCTAAGGGCGTTTAAAATAAGTTACTAGCTATATTAAGCACTTAAACCTACCTAATTTGGCTCGGTTAATAAAAGGTAATTTAAATTAGCTTTATTAAATTATACGAGAACCCTTCTACCTATTTATAGGGGCCCCGGGGCCTAACCAACGCCTTAGACCTCCCAAATACTACTAAAAATACGGAGGACTAGCACCCTAACCACGATAATTCTCCCCCCCAGACGCCTATTAAGTTCGCCCTACCAGCAGTACTACTACGTAAATTAATTTAGTTACCCGTAACGACCCCTAAGCCCTCCAAGTCCTTTATAGGAGATAAACTTAGGCCTATTATAATAAAAATCCCAATTTTATAGGTTATTAAAACCTAGCGAAAGGAATTTAAATAAGTAAAAATTGAGCCTATAGATACTATAGCGGACCTAATTAACTACCTTATTAATAAAGCTACTAAATAAGCTAAGTTTAGTAGTTACTATAACCCTTTTAAAATTACTAAAAACTCGGAGCCTAAATCCTTTAAGCAAATCCTAAGGTACCCCCTAAAGGATTAGTAATTAGCAGTATATTTTAAGGAGATATAGTAATTATTAATTACTAAAACCTTCCATTTTATTAAGCGGTCTAAAGCTAAAAAACTGCCTATTACTACTAAGCTGGTTACTAAACTAAAGAAAAATGCCTAGGGTAGAATTATTAAGTTTAAGGTCCGGTTAGTAACTAGGGGGTTTTAATAAGCCCCTGGAGTCGATTTTAGGGAAACCTTTGCAGCTACTATAGTACCGTTAACCTAGTAAATTATATTAATACTAACTACTATTAAGGATTAGAAAATTAAATAAGTAGATTTTGTAAAAGCCTTTTTAAATAATAAGTTAGATGTAAAGCTTTATATTGAGGTCCCTAAAGGCCTATACGAGTTTAGTCTTAGCAATCCTAAGGTATTGGACCTTTTAAAACGGTACAGTTGAAACCCCTTTAAAAACTAAGTTATATTATTAGGCAAGGGATTTTACAGCCTGAAGCAGGCCTCCTACCTCTGGTAATAGAAGGTCGTAAAGTTACTAAAAACGCTAAATTATAGCCCTTTTACCAGTAATATAGCTACTTATTACAATACAGTTTATAAGATTATAGTAATTACCTACGTTAACGACTATCTCCTTATCGGGCCCTTTGTAATTAAGATTAAAGTATTAAAGGTCTAACTTAATTAGGTATACGATATAGAGGACCTAAACCCTACCCGCTACTTCCTAAGGGTCGAGATCTACCGCAACAGGGTACGCCGCTTTTTATAGGTTAACTAAAAGGCTTATATTGAATAGGCTATTTAGCATTTTAAATTCAGCTACAACGGACTAGCTACCCCTCTTTCTCCAGAATTTACAAGGCCTAACTCCTCTTCCAAGCCCTTAAATATTACTAAAATCCAGCTATTTCAGCAACTCATCAGTATTATTATATACGTTATGGTTTAAATTAAACCGGATATAGCATTTACAATATAATAACTTTCCCACCAATTACAGCAACGTATTATTACCTACCTTAAAGCAGTAAAGAAGCTCCTTAAATACTTATTTTCCAGCGCAAATTAAGGTATTTATTTTAGCACCTCCACTAATCTTACCCTTATAAGATATACTAATAGCAATTTCGCGGGGTATAAAATTACTATAAAATCTACTTACAGCTACTTATTTATAATAGGTAAAGGATTAATTAACTGGAAATTAAAGAAATTATTTACAGTAGCTTACTTAACCTTAAAGGCTAAGTTTACAGGGCTTATAAAGGGTAACAGAAAGGTAATTTGGTTACAAGGGCTATTTTCTAAATTAAAGCGCCCTATACAGGGACCCGTTCCACTAATAAAAGACAATAAAGGCGTTATAAATACGGTATATAACCCGAAACACTATAACCGTACGAAGCACATCCTTTTAAAATACTAGGGGGTAAAAAAAGCGTTATAAAAGGTAATATTACTATAACGTATATACTTATAGGGGAGATACTAGTAAATAGGTTAATAAAAGCCCTAACCCCAGCTAAATATAAGCAATTCCTCAAGTTATTAAACCTTTCTAGGCCCTGTGGATTCCAGAGGGGGTCTGTCTGGAACTAAAAGGCGTACCAGGGCTTAGGGCTGTAAAGGGGGTATTAAAATTACAACCCAATTGCCCTATAACTACAACACCCTTAGGTACTGTAACCTAATTAATCTACTACCCTAGGAGTACTACCAACTACACTATGGCAAAGTACAGTCACTACAACTACGGGGAGTTGGTATTGTGGTTCAGGGGGGCTACCAAGCTCCCTGGACCCACTAAAACCCACTAAAACCAACGGGAAGTTCCGAGGACCCACCACCTGTAGGCTTAGCCTACAGGGGTAGACCTACTACCACTATTACGTCAGCACAGCCAACTCGTTACCTTGGAATCCTTTGGATTTTAGCACCAACGTAAGCACTTTTCCCTCTATAATATAGGCTTTCCTTTTATATTTTAAGGCCCTCACCCCCTGTAAGGTTAACCTATACCTACTAAGGGCCCTATAAAGAACCATCTCCCCTCCTATATTTCTAGTATCTAATTCTTTTCCTTTCTTCTACCTTAAGTAAAATAGTTTATATATAGCCTTAGGGCAACCTTTTAACCTTCGTAATCTCTGTACAAAGCCCACTATAGTCACCCTATTACAGGGTATAGACCCCTGTATCTCTACTTGTTACAGCAGGTTGGTCTGCTGATCTTAACTTCCTTTAACCCCGTCCCGGGCAGTCATCGTACCCTCAAAGCCTTCCGCTACGCCCGTTACAGGGGACTCACCCCCTGTAACCTCCTGTACTAGACCTCACTAAGACCAGTCAGGCCACACAAATTAACATAAATATTAACGGAAAAATTAAAATAACTAGTAAAAAAAATAGTAAAGAAATAGTAAATATTAAATCAATCCTACTTTAAAAGGCAAAAGCTATAGTAGAAATTATAAAGTAAAGCAAATCTTTTTAATAAAAAATAAAACTTTAGGATTAAATATTAAGCGATAAAATTAATTAATTACTATATATAAAAAATCTATAATTTAATAAGTTACAGCTAAAAGCGAAATTAGCGTCCTAACGTACAACTCTTTGATGTATTTGGGCACGGACTAGCGGTACTTAGATACATTTAAGTACTCTTAACGCTAAAAAATAACCGACATTTACCGGCCTTTGCAAGCTAATATCCTAATATAGTATTGAAATTACAACCCAATTACCCTATAGCTACAGCACCCTTGGGTACTATAGCCTAGTTAATCTACTGCCCTGGGAGTGCTATCAACTAAACTATGGCAAAGTGCAGTCACCACAACCACGGGGAGTTAGTATTGTGGTTCAGGGGGCTGCTAAGCCTCCTAGACCCACTGGAACCCACTAGAACCGACGGGGAGTTCCGGGGACCCACCACCTATAGGCTTAGCCTACAGGGGTAGATCCAGCACCATTATTACGTCAACCCAGCCAACTCCTTGCCCTGGAATCCTTTGGATTCCAGCGCCAACGTAAGCACCTTTCCCTTTATAGTATAGGCTTTCCTTTTGTATTTTAGGGCCCTCACCCCCTGTAAGATTGACCCACACCCACTAAGGGCCCTATAAAGAACCATCTCCCCTCCTATGTTATTAGCGTTAAATTCTTTTCCTTTCTTTTACCTTAAGCAAAATAGTTTATATATAACCTTCGGGCAACCTTTTAACCTTCGTGATCTCTATACAAAGCCCACTGTAGTCACCCTATTACAGGGCATAAACCTTTATATCTCTGCTCATTACAACAGGTTGGTCTGCTGATCTTAACTTCCTTTAACCCCGTCCTGGGTAATTATCGTACCCTTAAGGCCTTCCACTACACCCGTTACAGGGAACTCACCCCCTATAACCTCCTATACTAAACCTCACACTAAGACCAGTCAGGTCACACAATTTAACAATATTAATCCTATACGGTAAAGGAAAATAAAAGGTATTTAAATGTTTATAAAATAAGGATTACAAGTTAATCCGGAGTAGGCGCCAGGCTAGCTATATTTGGGCTAATAATAAGATATCGCTTCATATTGCCTTGGGAGGGCCCTATGGTACATACAGTAGAGACCGAAATAAGTGTCCATAATTACAATGTTCAAACTTTCTCCGCACAAATCACATGAACTCGGATTACGGCGCATAGTACACTGCTGTAGGCTTTGTACCAGGTACAAGTGGAACCCAAAACTGGGCTTCAGCTTGCGGCTCCAAATTAGCGGGCAGCCGATAACTAGGGAGTGTAGTAGCCGCTTAAGTTACGCGGCTTGGTGCCGCTAGAGCTGCATAGTACATATTGCCTGGTGGTAATAGAATCCACAAAGAACTCTAATAATTTCTCACTAATATTATACTAATTTTAGCCCGCTTATAGCGGAAACCGAAAAAAGTATCCAAAATCCTAAGGCTTTCTAGGGACATTTAATAAGTAGTAAATATAAGTATAGGTAAATTAGGGAAGATCCGAGCATCGGGTTATTTGATTAAGTTAACTTAAATATACACTGGTCCAGGCCCTAGCTTACAAATAATTGTTTTATTCTTAAGTAGTAACGATAACAGCATTACTTTATACTTATTGGGTGGTAAATTAGAAAGAATTATAATGATTAAAAGTAATAATAAAACGCGTTTTAGCTAGTCCATCCCATGATTGAAGCTAAGAGTGATAAGTATCTAACGTGCTAATAAGGACTTTTAACCGATTCAATGTATTAAAAGGTGCCTTTTTGATCTTAGTAATATGTCGAGCTTAAGATTTTACTATTACTTTCTGAGAATTAAAGAACTGAAAATATTGATTTTAGACTACGTACCTTTAAAGACGACTTACCTTCTTATATAGGTATAAGTAGCTTTCGCTATAATCGCTTTATAATTTCGAGGAAATTAGCTTCGTTTTCTATTGTAATGATTTTATATTAAATAAAAAAGTATATTAATAATAAATTGGAACCGGATCTGAATTTTTTGTAACGTATTATATATATTACGTTATTGATATTCATAGGCGTAAATTTCTCTACCTCGGGACCGGAGGACTTAGGTTTTTTTCCTTTAGGGAGCTTCATTTCGTAGCAGTATATTATGGGTAAATATGGTCGTTCTTTGTACCGTCCGGAATACGTTATTACTCTGGTTGGCTGGGTGTGGTTTTTAACTAGATTATTAGAAAAGGAGGCTTCTTTTAGAGCCTCCTTAAGGATACACTTGGAAGGTGTTTGATCGGCCTGTATACTACTCACAGCTGTTAAATCCAACATATTAGGGTTGGAGGATAATTTACCGCAGAGTTCTACCTTACTCGCGTACGAATAGTATGGCGATATGTCAACATCGCAAAGCGGGCCCCATAATTTACAGCTGGCTTAAGTAAGCGAATATATAAACTACTTGGAAGATAAACGCTAAACCCAATATTAATAATCTCAAAGTAATAATTCTCTTATTTAGGTATAATAAGTAAAATAAAGCCAAAATAAAATACCTTATAAACTTAATAAATCCTTAAAAGTAACGAGAGGGAATTAAGCAATACCTAAATAAGTAGGATAAGAAATAGTAAAACTTTTCTTATACTTTGGATTTTAATTTTAATTAGCATATTTCCTCGTTACATATTATTAAGATTACTATTACCAAAAACAATATATAATAACGAAACAATTAATACTTTCCATTAACTATTCTAAAACGACTAAATAGTTGTTATTACCGAAGTTACTTCTATTAATTATTATAAAACTATCCAGATTGCGATAAATAATTTAATATAGGTCTTAAAATAGCATTATAAATTTACTTAATTTAATCTTTACTTTAACTTTAACTTAGTATTAAAACTTATTAACGAAGGTAAATAAGGATATATAAGTAGCGCAATAACTGCCTTAACTGTAATAATACCTTCGACCTTAACGTTTAACTTAACCGTAATAACACCTTTAATCACAATATCCACCTTAATAGTAATAATACCCCTATATATATTTAACGTAGTTAATCCCAAAAATAAAAATACTAATGTAATAATATTATTTCCAATTATTAGGTATAATACCGTTACTAAAGGAATTAAAAGTATAAGCTTAATTGTAAAAGGTCTCTTATTCTATTTAAGCCCTAGCGGGAGCTAAGGCGAGTTATAATTTTATATATAAAAAAAAGAGCTTAACTATAACTAAAAACAAATTCGTAATTATAAGTAGTTTAAATAGCTTAACTGGCTCCTTGGTACGACATTAAAAGCAACGATCCAATACCCTATTACCTTATTAGTATAATTATTAAGGTAAGTAAAGTTATATATATTACAATACAACTCTTTTTAGTATATATAGGCGTTAAAAATAATCTTTAGTATAAGGTTCTATCCAATAGGGGAAAATCTAACCCCCTTAACTTCCATTATTAAAGTTCTTTAAAACCTGATATTAATATGTTACCAGGCCCCAAAATAAGTAAAGTAATTACTAAGAGCCCAGTATGTAAGGAAGAACTAGTATAGGGAATTATCGTTATAAAATACGTAATTATATCGTTTACAATTAACGTATAAGCAAATAATATTTTTAATTTAAACCTAGGATCGTATTAGTACCTACTAAATTAGGCGTATTTATTTATACTAATAAAATTTTTATTCTAAGTTAATATACTATATTACCATAGTAAAGGTAGAAGGGATAATTTTCACCTAGACGAGTAAACTTAATTAAACGTTTTAATAAGTATATAAATATACAAAATCTAGGCGTATAGGCTATAAACCTATTTAGGTGAGCTTATAATCCGTACGTTATATATATAGCTTCTACCGTATAAAAGTTGGGCTAAAAATAATTACCCTTTTACTAATAATTTTCTAACTTAGCGCTAGGATTTAAGATTTCGCTTTAATAGAGCTTTGAGCATTTGGTATAATTTTTATTAACAGTTTTACGTTTAGATTTTTTTAAATACAATAACAATACCCGGGCATTTAGGGGTAAATCACTACTATTAATAGTAGGGATTTAGTATTAAAACTAGTATTATTCCCTACCAACTTGGAAAAAAAAAGGAAAAAATAGTTAAGTATAGGGTTTTTAATACTTAATTATTTACGTCGCAAATAGGGAAGTTCGGTTTGCGGAGAATACGCGTAATATAAGGGTCAAGGAGAACAAAAGAGGTTAAATTAAAAAAAGAATCGTGTCACGGCACCAAAGGACGCAATGCGTAAACACCACAAAAAGTGGAACGTTGTGCAGTCAGGGCACTGCACCGTAGTCCTTCTACATCTAGTTGCAGCCACAGGCAGGCAGCATCACTGTACCG
>Ga0247765_1000397_pt1 | contig 34667 bp, 31 predicted proteins | sample UWRJL106311C6_FD_179949 | JGI IMG/M metagenome (GOLD analysis project Ga0247765, IMG submission 179949) | Plant litter microbial communities from Arlington Agricultural Research Station in Wisconsin, United States - UWRJ-L106-311C-6 | ecosystem: Environmental > Terrestrial > Plant litter >...
GGGGGATGGGGGCGATCATGAAATTTCAGGAATACGATCACCGCCAACAACACCAACACACGATAAAACACACCAACTACCCACAATGGCGCTCCGCAGCCTGACACCCAAGTGATCGCCGGCGCATTCGACACGCTCCGGATCTAATCAGAACGCATGGCCAACGTGGCCGCCATTTAGGACGCCCACAGTATCACCAATGTCATTCAGAACCTGCAAAACACTCTCCAGACCTCGATTCACAATCTGGGACAAGATGTTGAGAATCTGGGACAGAATCTGGGATAACGCCTCGATGTGTTGGGCCATCGCTTCGACGTGCTGGAGAACCGGCAGAATAACTTTGAAATCGCGGGCATCAACGCCCGCCTTTTGCCCACGATAGCGGAGGCACATTCCAGCCACTGGTCGACGTGCAGAATGGAGGCGACATTCCCCAGTTCCCTGCGACTCTGTCGCAGCTCCACATGCTGGATGGTAGGTATTGAACCGGGCCATTGCCACGCGTAGGGACCAAGCGGCTAACACTTATTCTTGCAGAAACCCACGCTGATAACATCCTCGCCGCCTTCGGCATCCATCTCGCGCCCCAAACCCCCATCAATATCAAGCGTGAGAGCATTGCGCGCAAGTGGATTCTAAGGTAGGATAAACACTGCGGCCGGGGCAGGACTGGAACCAGTGGATGCGTACAGTGCCCCAAGCCAAAGACAGTTGAGCCAAGGGAAAAGGGGGAAGGAGATATACTGACGGGCCCGGTCCATGTCAGTCGGCGAGATATATATGGGCCTCGGTTGGTCTAGACGTAGACAATTGGTTAATGGACAAATTTCTGGAGCATAGGGGTTCTGTTTAGTCTTGAATCAAATTGTGTGTTTTTATGTGTGCGTGTGTGATGTAGATTCATATGCAGGACAACAGAATGTTTGAATTGATCTAGTCCGAGGACGACAAGTTATTGGTCTCCCCCCTTTGGTCAGAAATACATACACACCAGGTCCTGTCCGTTGACTGACAGGCTAATTTACTGATTGATTGGCTGGATTTTGGCGCCAGATTGAAGTTCAACCTGGGTTAGTTATATATTATGGAACGCCGCTAATCTTACGTCCTTGTCTCTCTAGAACATAAAATTCCGACCCTCATTGTAGATATCGACATGAAGGAATAGCTTGCCCTGCCCTAGCATTGGATATTAACATCTTTGAGGCGTTTTGTGCTAAACTCGAGGTAGTTGTTAGAGACGTATATGCCCGGCATAAGTTAATAAGCTTATAAAATAAAATAAAGTCATTTTAATATAAATACTTATTATATTTATTATGCTTACTATATTTATTATATTTATTATATATATTGTCTTACTCCGTGCGTAGGGTAGGTGCCACCCACCGGCCCAATAGCCAAGTGGAACATCTAATCGATACTATCTAGGTGGAAAACGCTGCGCCTACGTTGCGAGGTATCCAATCAACTGGTGCTACGTACAAAAACCTCCCTAGTCCTAATCAAACCTAAGCCCCCCTCCCTCGCAGGGGAGGGGGGGTCCGGTCATCAGCCTTCTATTTAGATACGTCTATTCTGCCAATTGGTAAGGTCCCCCTACGAGGGCGTACCACTCTCGCTAGTATTTATTTCCGGGGGCTAGTTATTATCCAGGACCATTATATTATCAGCCAACTGGCTCGTTAAGGCCGTAATCATCTCGGAGATGTTTCCAAAGCCGTAGTCAATCCGTATTAGTACCGAAAAAGCCAGGGGACGACCCCGGGGGCGTACGGGGCGGTTTACTTCGTTTAATTCTATACGTCTCTTCCTCGTAACGTTACCGTTGCGAAACCCAACCGTAGTTAGTTTAGCTACTATTATCGCGTTTTTTTATATCGTTTTCTTTAAATAGTCTGGTAAAATAAAATACCGGGGCCTATCAGCCAATCTCTCCTTTACTTAAGCGATTTACTTTGCCCTAATAAGCCACTATTTGGATTATACTAGGTATTTCTCAGCACAGTTAACGTACCGCGTTCGGGCCGTATACGTACCGTTAAGCATCGCTTCCTCTAAACCGTCCTTCTTCGCCTAGTACTCAGTCTCCCTATACGTAGAACTGCAATATCTATAACGGACCGCCCCCGCAATATACACCTTTGCTACGTAGCCGAAGCCGTAGTATCAATAGCACTACCTAAGCGCCGCACCGTCTGCAAACGGCTCGCACGGATACCAGGTACCCTCCACCACTACTCCCCGGGTACAGAGCGCATTCGCATCGTCTACGCTGCTAACTGCAACGTAGAGTGGTGTTCTTGTTTTCTTCTTGGCGGTTTTGGGTACAACTACCCTAACCACCTCGACGTTGTTTTCGGCTTTGATCTCGAATATAAAGCTAATGAGGCCGATAACAACTGAGAAGTTACCACGTCTAGCTTAAAGTTTTTTGGTAAAGACGGTGCAAGCAGCCTACAGAGAAGTCACCCGTCTACCCCTGGTGATAGATTGGTGCTGGTGCTAGTACTGCCGGGAGAGGTAAGAGCCAAAATTACCACAGTGATGATCTTATGAAATTGACAAGGTTCCGGGCTGCTCCTCCCATCCAGTGCCCTGAACACTTGCCCAATGAAAACAGGAACAAAGATTTCTCGGCCCTGGCTGGACTCGACCTGTTTTTTCTACCAGCTACTTACACCAGCCTGGGTTGTTCACTGCTCGGAAGATAGCTGTATTCAACCCTTACTAATACTTGCTAAAGAGTCCTGTAACCAGCCGTTGGGAAACCGTGCGTCATGGGAACGCTATGTCCGCGGCAGTGATGTTTATCAGGAGAGAACCATTGACGGTGCTGCCCATATTGTGATCTGTCATGTACGCATTGGACAATGCAGCGTGGTGAGTGTACAGAGCTCGCAATCGTGAGCACAACATACATGTAGCTGCCTTGCTCTGCTTTCCGCATTCGTATAGCGAGTTCAAGTTGGTGAAGGCGAAGAGAAAGTGACGAGTATAAAGGCGTGGATCATCTGGACGAGCTTGAGAAGCATTTGCCGAGTTGGAGATAGGTATGCCCCGGGGATGGGGAATGAAACTTGGTCTGATGGGCAAAGTTCAGCTCCATGTCTTAAATTTTCCCCTCCTTGGGTCAGGGCGATGGACCGAGATTGTTGATTCAAGGCAACTCTCGGAAAGATACCCCAAGTTATCAAAGCAAAAGATACAAAGCAGGAAAAAACGAGAAGAAAGAGGTCACTGGCTATCATAGCAAACGACCCCTTCGCTTCTCCATCGCGTCTATAGGTCTTCAATCGTTCCAAGTACCAGATCCGCGTCACAAGTATGCTTTACGTCCCATTTAATAGATCGGAACTCTCTGTTTTGTAAGAAGAAAACCCCGCCACTTCCCCATCCTGATCCCCTTGTAAGATAGATCCAGACTTAAGGGTCTCATGCTCTGAAGGAGTCGTGAAATTCTGTAGAACCGGAGTGGTAAAACAGCTAGTTGAGCCTAATTTACGCTTCCTAGTTATGTACGATACCTATTTGCTCATTATGTATGTCGTTACAGTGCTACTTCCTTTGCAAATCCCAACTCTAGTAAACCGTTCTCCCCAAAAGCTGTTCCGCAAGCCCGTGTAAGATTATTGTAAGGTCCCCCGCTTCTCAATATTGCTGCCTTGGCGAGGTTAATGGGAATCTTGTTGTAATAAAATATCTTGGTACTGATATAGTGGAGAGAAAGCTTCCGAAGTTGACGACGGGGCAGAGTTTAACATAAAATGCATCCCCCATGTCGGCAAAGTCAGAGAGGGCCCGACCTGATCTGGTTTAGAGTGGCGCTGTGTTGGCACGGCATTGGTCTTACCGCAGCACCTGGAGAAGCAAAAATTTTCGGCGCAAACGGTCTGTTCGGTTTGACCCAACTTTGAGGACACTCGGCAAGTGAGTGAATCAGTCCAAATGTCAGTGCTCCTGGCGCCAACCAGTTCATTAGACAAAAAAGTCTTGAGTCATTTCTGTTGGAGCAAATGATGAGACCATTAAGTTGATGACCTTTGGGACGACAACCCCCGTGCTAGAACCCGTATCTAAGGTCCAGTTTCTCGCCCTGAAGCGAGCCGGCAGGGAATATGATTTCAGGGAAGTCGTTGCCTTGCACACCCTTAGATCGGCGGTCCTCAGTCTCGCAGACTCCCAGATTCATTAACTTGTGCCGCCTTCCCAAAATGGAACTGGATGCCTGTAATAGAGTGCCGGCTGGGTATTGGCTGCTTGATGTTTTTAACGCTGGAGCTTGACATGGAAACCAACTGTAATAACTTGGAGGCCGCACTTGATGGACCCTTCCCACCTGTACTGCCCTAGACAATTTTCATTCAGTGCGCCCCCCCGGCGGCATCGCTGCCGCAGTTGAAGTTGGATTGCAACAATGGCAACCACTTAACAGAGACAAGTATCGGCTTCCGGACATGTTAATACTGGGTACCCCATTTGCAGGTCCCTGCGCCTCTTTTACCTAGAACTTATAGAGATGGGGAAAGGATATTGCTGTCATGTCCTCATTAAGGAAGATCGGTATATTGAGAACATTAACAGTTTGATCTTGGCCCTTGGGGCTGGTTGGGTTGTTCGTGATTGGTGTCTAGTGACAGATCCATATTGCACAAGTATGTACTAGGCGTTCCGAGTCCCACCCGAGTAAAGGTTTCAACGTACGGATGCAAGATATGGCAGGAAATGTGTAGCGTTCCCCGATGATTGAACAAGGGGAGCGGGAAAGCTTGAGATCATGTGAGCGTCTTGACGGTTTTATCTCCCCATCGTACCGAGCCGTCTTTTTGTTCGCATGTATATAAGCAACACGTCAATGGAAAGATTGCACTGAGTGACTGGGCACGTGGGAGGTATTGGGGTGTTTGTCTTTTGATCCGGTGGGGGCGAATGCGTGCTTTTCCATGGCTGTGGCTCAAATTTTGACTGGAAGTCGGCGCTGGTATCATTTGCTTGTATTGTGAGAGATGAACGGTTGTACAGGGTCTCCGCCCTGACGAGGGACATTACCGGGGTTTCTTCACCGACCTAATTGTGAAACTGACTACCTTGGACGCTTGGAGCACCCTGGGCACGCCAGGAATTGCCGTGTCAAGCGCTCCATCCAAATCCCTCGCTATTTGTCCACATTCTTGACAGGGCCAGCCATCATTTCAGAGAGCAAGCAACGCTCTCACACCCTTGACCTCTATTGCTGGCCAGAGAGAGATCTTGGACAATGTCTGAGCCAAGAATACCCAATGCCTTGCCCCTCCAGGTTATTGCCTAGCAATACTGATCATGCGTTGATGGGGTTTGAGCATCAACACAGCAAAAAGAGAAGAAATCCACCAAGAATAAATATAATGCAATCTAACCTCTTGTCAGTTCATTCCCGCGCCATCTCGTCCACTTTCTAGCGGGCGGTAGATGTTATCTCTCATATACAGATTTTCCGTGAATAGTACCTCCCTCATCTACTTGAAGCATCTTAACATTAAGCCTCTCGACGGATTGCCCTGCAATTTGCCTTGACCTTTTGTGCGAGGGTTAACCAGGCGTGTGTAGATTCGTTGGCACTTTTAGCTTCTTATATCTCAGGTCAGATTCCATTGTTACTTTGCGGATAAACCCAGCTACTCAGTACCTTGAAATATCGACTTTCTTCGGGCTTGTCCCGTTTTTATTAGGTTTGTTTAATTCTGGACAGAGTCGACGTTCTGAAGAAGCTCCCCGCTGATCCGAATGTCAGGGAAATGATCTCTCAATCGTTTATCCGGGCGGAGCTTACTTGTTGGGTGCACCGTAGTACTTGCAAGTACGTACATCTATCACATATTCAAGACGCCCGGGAACATAAATCATCAAGTCAGCCATGTACGGGAACTTGGCAGGAAGGGAACCTTCACTCAGATACGCCAGGACCTGCTCTGCTTATAGGGCGACAAATTGGCGAGGCTTAGCGCCTGGGGGATGGTATATTCGGGGACAGTAAGAAGGAGGGGGCAGTAGTACTTTCACCTCCTTAACGCTGGTCCATCCATCTAACCGCCACACCACGTAATAACTAGATGCCGACACCCTGTTTCCAATTAGGTCTGCGCTCGCCGTGTTTCGATATTGATACTCTACATGAGAGCGCTAATGGAGACCTGGTCATCCCGGTTCCCAACTCTATCCCAACGCTATACCCGGCTATCATCGCTCCCCTTTAGACGCCCGAAGGTAGACGCACCATGGACAAACCAGGGGCTTGATATACATTGATTTACCGCTCTGAGTGGGCTGTGCTTCCAAATCTCTCCACCTAGTCCGCTCCGACTCTGGCTCTGAGTCCGAACCCGGCTCTGGGTCCGGTGTGGCACTTAAGGCGGGCTGGAATCGCAGTTAGTTAAGTATCCAAGCTAAGGATGAGCATATCAACAACTCTGTCGTTCATACCGCCGACCAGTGGCCGGAAAGCCACGCAGGTGCATGCCAGGCGTGGCACCAAAACTGCCATGAAATCTCACGCGGGTGCATGCCACGCGGGTGCATGCCACGCGGCAGGCGTGGCACCGGTGTGGCCACGATATGTCACGCGTGTACATGCCAGACAAGCTGACCCGCAGCGCGTGGCAATCATGGCACTGGAGTTGCCACGATCTGCAACAAGGCGCAACGATAGGCCGCACAGCACAGTAATAGGCCACAGGCACCCTGATGCGGTCGTGGCACCAGAACTGTCACAACATGCCACGATTCTCCACAACGGATACAAGGCACCATGATGCACTACGTGAACTTCTCTGTTGCCGCGATCATCCCGTCCCACAAAAACTCACACCTGATAGTGGTATGACAGGTGCGCATCCTGCAGCCTTCTTCTAGATGGAAATTAGGGAAGTCGCCAAATTACCATGCCGAGCCGTGTCACGATCGCGACCTGCGTAGCGCATTATTGATCTAACCTGCCGTCAACCCCAGGCATTGTCAACGCGATGCACCGTCGAGACAACGCGCGGCCAACCCAATGCATCTAAGTGACACACTGCTGGGACGGCGGGGCGACAGAAGGATAGCGATGCTGGGGCGAATTGAAGGCTTGATGCCAACGCGATGGATCAAAGTGAGATGAATTGACGGCGATTTGGATCGACAGCGCCTCATCCTGACGCTGTATCAGCCGTGCGGTTCTGGTGCTTGACGGTCCTCCGACCTTTGCATTGTAATGTGCGCCGGTGCCGGTGTGTTGGATTGGAAGCGCCGGATTGAGTGCGTGATAAATGGTCGCGGTCAATTGAAGCGCGATGCCGGCAGTCTTGGATCAACAGCGCCTTGTCCTGGCGATGATGGCGTTAGCCGAGTGCGGGTTGTTTGCGTAATGGATCGTCATGATGATCGACGACACCCTGTCCTAACGATACCATCGGCCGTGCGTCCTTGTGTCGGAAATGCGGTAATTTCGGTGTGGCAGCTGGCGAGTGTGTGTTATCTGTGGGGGTTGGTCGTGGCGCACGGCACCAGTCGTGGCACACATCAAGGCGCCACGACGTCCACGAGTGCATGTCATACGTGTTGAGGTTAGGTGGGGGGTGTACTGACGCGCGGCACCAGCGTGGCACCAGAATTGTCGCTATAATTCGACACAACTCAACACAAGGTCAGGGGCCACGCCCAAATGCACTGATACCGTCATCGCCGTCACCATCCCACCGTTCTTCATCAAACTCCCACCGTCTCACCGTCGCCGTCCAACCATTCCTGTCCCACCGTTCCTCCGCCATCGTTCCACCATCACCACCCCACCAACCGTTACCATCCTCCCTCACCGTCACTCCCCACCGTTCACCATCAAGTCCTCGCCGTCTCACCATCACCGTCCAACCGTTCCTCCGCCACAGTCCCGCTGTCACCACCCCAGCATCTCATCCCGCCACCATTATCCCGCCGTTACCACCACCGTCTCCGTCGCGCCGTCGTCATCGGCGCCGTTACCGGTGCCATCAATCGATGTACACCTATCCGTCGGCCACTTGGCCTGTCATGCCCAGTCAATTACCGGATCTGCAGCCAAATTGGTACCAGTTAGATGCAGGGAGTGGGAGCATTTAGGCGATCCGTTCTGCGACCATGCGCGTGCCTGGAAGGATAATGACGGCGACCACAGCGATATAAGTAGCGTGGTGCTATGTAGGGGCGAGAGGTTGTATCGCAATGACGCAGCCCTAGGATTTTTCAATGCAATGTGTTCTGGGCGGGTGAAGGATGCCTCCACACGCATCACGACCAGGACACAACGCATCCCACCAAAGCGCATCTATACGCGGTACATCCATAGTATGGCATCGATTGACAGATTTGGGCGTCGTGGTATCTTCAACCCCGCGGTGAGGCTTTGACCGGACCACCCAGATTTGCATCACCGAGGCCGTTCTGCCACTGCCTCATGGTTGGCCGCTTTCCCCACAAGCCCTTGGGTGCCGGGGGAAGCCCGCCGCCACACCGCAGCCATGGACGATGGCAGCCAGAACTTAAATTCTAACCAGCGCCGCTGCGAGCTGACAGCTGCCTCAATCATAGACCGACCGCCTTGCCCCACGGCGAAGCATCACCACCACCGGCGCCTCTTCTTTACACGGACCACACCAAACCAACCAGCCAGCCAGCCAGCCAGCCACCCATAGCTATAGCAGTCCACCTAGGAAGCATCCTGTGTCGGTGGTCAAACTGGTGCCATCCTGGCCCCACTGCTGGCACGAGGCCGTGGCAACCACCGCACCCACTCACCAGCCGCCCGTCTGTCACCCTCTCCCAGGTGCAGCGGGACTCCCGCAGGTTATTTTCCATGGAGGCTTACCGCGGCGTGCCCCCCCCCCCCCCCCCCCCCTTTTTTTTTTTTTTTCCACCAGCGGCCAGGGTAGGCCGGTGGACCAGTGCATCATCACGACGATGCATCCGCGGCGGTGCATCAACGGCGGTGCATGCACAGCAGCGCACCACAGCAGCGTATTGGTCGGACCCCGGGACCAGGGACGCCTCGGCCTTGTAGATATGGCCATCGAAATAATTGGAACCCCAGTTATGCACGGGTGCGCTGTCCTTTAATGGTTTCCTAAGGTCGGTCGCAACTTGGTGACGGCTGATGCACCATGGGATAGGGTGCATGAGTGGTTTTGTCATAAGTGCGGGCGGGTACGGTGAACCTGGCGGTGGCGGATGGATCTGGCGGGATGGACCCAGCCCGGTGGATTTGGTGCGTGTGTGACGTCGGTGCATTGGGAGAGGCGAGGCTGCTGTCCACCATACGCGACTGTCAGGTGTGGGTTTTTATAGGCGGGGAGGCGCGGCAAGAAGCTTTCCTGATGGGAGCGGGTCCCCATCTGAGGTAGGAAAAAATGCCAGCCTCGTGTTTGGATGGAAAAATCACGAGATTTGCATGCCAAGCCGTCTAGCACTCGTCAATCCACCGCACAACACACCAGCAACGTCACCGAAATCATCACCATCATCGCTACGCTGTTAATTGAATGCGCCATCAATCCAATGCACCGTCAGTCCAATGCGACGCAATGCGGCGGGATGTCAACCCAATGCATCTTTGTCCTAAAGCGCCGGGGACTTTCCAAAGCGAACAGCGTATTGGATTGGCGTCGCGCTGCATTGACGGCGATGGCGTCGGCGATAGTGGTAGTGGTGCGCTGCGCTGCGCAGTGGATTGACGGCGTGTCGATGTAGTGTGGGTGATTGCATGCGCTAAATGTAGAAATGCTAATGCAGCTGGCTGGTGTGGGTTTTGTTGAAGGCCCGGCACAACGTCGCGGACCCTGTCAAGCCCCAGTTTATGTTTAAAAAACCATAAAGTGGTGCTACGATGCCCAATTTATTGTCCGCAGACCATAAATTGGACTGCAGCACCCGCTTATGGTCTGCAAGCCATAAGTTGGTTCTACAACACCCACTTTATGGTCTGCAAACCATAAGGTGGCAATGCAATGCCCGCTTTGTGGTCTGCGACTGATAAAGTGGGACTGCAGCCTCCGCTTTATTGCCTGGGAGATTGGCAACTGGTGCGTGTGTACCCAGGTCGAGGTATGGTGGGTAGTGGTGGTGACAGTGATGGTGATGATGTTATGACAGTGGTCATGCAATGGTAGTGGTGTTGAAGCGCGAGGCTGCCAGGACGAGGCTGGGCATGAGGCTTTGCTGGGTATTGTGCAGCCCCGCTTTATTGTTCTGAAACCATAAAGTGGGCATGAGCAAGAAGCGCATGTCGCGCATGTGCCCGAGGGTAATCAATATCATCACGGGATGCAACGTGATACAGAGTACAACGCGATGTAATATAATGCGCTGCGATGTAATGCGATATAGTGCGATGCAATGACGGTGGCTGGTCATGGTGTTGGCGATTGACAAGGCTGGGCGACGAGACATTGACGAGGCTGGGCGACGAGACATTGACGAGGCTGGGCGACGAGACATTGACGAGGCTGGGCGACGAGACATTGACGAGGCTTCTGCTTGCAGGACACTAAAGTGGGGAGCTAGGGGAGCTGAAGCCAAATGCCGGCGCACCATGATGGAAATGGTGACGTAAATGGCGATGCGGCAGTGATGATTAGGCTGCGCGACTGGACTTAGGAGAAGGGAATCGCCCAGCAAGACCTCGAGCTTCGTGTACTAGGTACAGTGGAAATAGTAGCCTCGGCAGCGAATTTGACTCGGCAGCTGAAACCAGAGGAACAAGCGAGCCAGGCCGCTGAACTCGAGTGAGCGCCCGGGGATTGTAGGCCCCACAAGTTAACGCCGCTGTCGCCGAGATTGGTAAACCCCTGTTCGGCAGGAAGGAACTTCCGGCATGTGCACCGACCCGACTTCACACCACACCGCAAATTTCAGCTCAAGCACACTCCTCCGGTCGTAACCTCATCCTCCCGTGCATCTATTCCCAGCCTTGCCGCCGCCGATGCGAACACGATGGATCCTGCCGCATATACGAAGAGACGTAGGAAACGTCGGCTCCGGCATGTTTGCTGCCCGCCAGTCAAAAAACAGAGACATGCAACAGCGGGGGGCCCTCTGGTTGTTGCCCCCTTTCTGCAGTTTCTCGCATTCTGCTTCTCCTTTTTTTTTTTAAGAGTAGAAGGTCGTGGTCAAGTCCAGGGTGAGAGTGCTGCACGGATTGCTTCTAGGAACGCACATCCCCGTTACCCTCCCAGAAAAACCTAGCCTGCAGCGCTGGCGACCAGCAACCTCAGCCCTTGACGCTCATTATCTGCATGCATGCCGTCTGCCCAGTGGCGCCTCAAATCCTGAGGACTCTTGGACATTGTTATCCCAGTGCAAGCCCGTGCATTCTACAAACTGCACCAATCAGCGCGTACTATTTTCTCGCTTCCATTTGCGATGTCAACTTCGATGCCGAGAATTTACAGGATCGCGCGATGTCCGGCGCGCTGTTGATTATCGTGCAATACCCTTGAGAATCCCGGGTGCGCAGACTAGCTCTCTGAGAATGGATCCCACGGGGTTGCAGAAGCTATAAAATGGGGGCTCTACATTGCGCAGCCCCGCTTTATTGTTGAGAAAACAATAAGGCGGGACCGCGCAGAGGAGGGGGTCTCCATTTTATGGTCTTAAAACAATAAAGCGGGACTGAAATATTGGGGAGGCCCGTCTTATTGTTGAGAAAACAATAATGTGGGACTGTACAAAGGAGAACTCCATTTTATGGTTTTACAAACAATAAGGCGGGACTGTGCAGAGGAGAGTCCCCATTTTATGGTTTCCGAAGCAATAAAGCGGGCCTACATCCCCGAACAAATACTGACCATGAGAGGAGTGCTGCGATCATCCCCTTCTCTGCCCGATCATCCCCCGACCCAGCTGCATCGACTCAGCCTCATCAAACTGCGCGCTTCGTACCATATAAAGCACGGTTAACATAGTCTTAATTACCGCCTACAATCCAGTGCCGCACCATTCTCCGCGCAAACTGCTCATCGGACATTCGAGCGAGAGCCACCTGTCTCACCCGCCGTCGTTTGCTTTAATGCCGTCTGCGAATACGCTGTGCAGCCTGCGCTCACCGCTTAGCCTTCTGTTATCTGATTCTCGGACCCAGGGAAATGTCAAGTGCTTTTAAGGGCAAGTCCGTTCTGATCAGTCCCCTCTCTGTGAAGACACCACATCGCGCAAGTCTGTTGCTTTTTTGTTTTTTTCTGTTGCATTGCATCTCCCCTGCCTACAGACAACTCGTACCTGCCCCCGACATGGAGTGTTGGACAGCCACGCATCCGTGGTCTCTCTTGTTGGGACGCAAAACCACGAAACTTTCATGCATTGGCGTCGCGCTAGGTCAAATCTATCGCACCAGGTCCAATGATGGATCTCACCAGGCCAAGTATTATATCTAGGTATTGCGCGTTCGGCTTTCATGAGATTTACAATTGACCTTGAGAAACCAAGGACTGCGCGCTAGTTCGTGCCCGGGATTTCTCTATTTGCTGTGTAGGCCATTCGAGGTTGAGCTGTCGATGGAGCCCAGGCACGGCCCGGATTCAATCGGCTCGCTGCGTCGGCGATGTATCGCCACAGCGATACACTGATGCCTCAGGCTGCATCAACCGGCTGCAACTTGTCTAGGGAACTCGGTAATTTTGATACAGTTGTAGGGCACAGGGCGCAGCGACGTCGATGGTGGCGAAAAACGGAGGGATCGCAGCAATCCAGTCCTCTCTCCCTCCTCGGATGTTTCGATCTTGAGGTCGTATCTGCCGCTTGCCCCGTTCATTGAACTAGCCCAAGTCTAGTAATCATCATCGAGCAGAAAAAACATAGAGCGCGTCGAGTGCAGGAGGAGAGTTCCGCGTGAGTGAACCCTTGTCGGTTTTTTTTTTCTTTTTTTCAAAAGCGTTGGGATGCAACGGCACGTTCTGTTCGGGAACAAAACGAGCATGTCAGCAGAGAGCGCTGCCTGTCCCCTCCAACCGCGTGGGTGAACCAAAAAAAGAGGCACTTTTTTCTGGTTGCTCCCTACGGCAACACCGCTCGCAGGCAGAACTACCGCAGAAGCCATATCCAGCGCATCTGGAATTTACACGTTGGCTCCTTGGGTTTTTGAACGCGTATGTAGCAGGTCAAGTCAGGCCCCGGCCCCAGGTGCGCCCTCACGTACATGTTGAGCCAGTTCAATCACTAAAAGCAACACTCATATTACAGCCATGGTTTGTATTTGGTTGATAGGCGATAGGCATTAGCTTAACTATTGTATGTGCTTCTCTTCGTCCCATTACCACTGACACCACCGCGTTCAAGGTTCCGGCCGGGGCAAAGAACAGAAACATTGAAACAAGCCGCCGTCATACCAATTGAGATATAGCTCAATATGTGTACAAGATAAAGATATTTTGGGGAGGTCCAAGTGTTTGTGCAATCTTTGTTTTGTCATGTCTCGTCTCAGCGAAAGTCATAGTCGTCTTTTGCTAAATCTAAAAGGGGGCCCAACCAGTGACAAAGTACGGCAAAACGAGGATATCCCATCAGTTCTTGACTGTGTTGTCGGGCGGACGGCTTGTTTTCTGGATTTTTGCGAGGTGCCAGAACAGGAGGGCAGATAGCCATACAGCAAGTTGAACAAACGGACTCGTCCCGAGCCGAGCAAAAATTGCATGTCTCTGATCAGAACAATAGTATTCTAAGCTTATCATGATATTTTCGGGTTCATCTCTTTGCAGAGTTTCATCAATCTGATCAAGTATACGATTAATAATCAATAAATGTAAGCAGAGCCGTGCAGTTGAGAAGAATACAACGAACAAGTACAGCCCGATGAGGAATGTTTCGTGCTGCCAGTTACCCCCAGCATCATCTAATCATGGGATGGTAGAGACTAATGCGAGTAAAACGTAAAGTGCTTGAAGAGATCAAGGTAACCCGAGGAAACCAAATAGCAACTCGACGTACTGCGGAAGGCAAAGTCCGGGATATGAAGCACAAAACGGTTTCGTAATCCCGCTAAGAATCCCGCTAAGGACCAAGGCGTGCCCCGTTTTATTTTTTTAGGAAGAGTATGGTGATAAGCCGGACGAAGAATGGGGTGTTATTGCTGATTGAGATAGAAACTGGGTCTGCCGTATGGGATCAAGGGACCTGGAAATGGACTTGACTCCCAGCATTGCCCCAGAGCCTTGGGGGTAGTACGGTAGCGAGGATGGGACCGCATTTGCCCCATTACCAGATTGTGAAAAAGACGTGAGGAGCAATTTATCGCAAATCATGAACTCAAGAGCATGAAGCCAAAATAGACAATACCGGTGGCGGGGATTCGAACTTTAAGCCCGGAGGGCTATGACGCAAGTTATCTTCAATACATGTACCTTTAATAGCACCAAGCCGAGGCCTCCGGGGCACTATGGCGCGTAATGGGGACGTCTGAGCAAAGACGGACAAAGTCGTGTTCGACATATTTGATATGAAGACGGAAAGGACGGCGACATAATCCTGGAATAAACATGAGCACCAGGATAAGACTGATGCAGATGTTTAATAGAAGGGAGTCAATTGGCTGCGAGCAAGATCAAGTTCGGTGCACCCAGCCAACGACATGGAATCAGGGCAACGCAAATACGAAAGAGCGAAGAGCATTAACAGGATACCAGCTACGTACGAGATTTAGAAAAGATGATTGGGGTGTGTAAAATGACAAAGATACACACAACTTGGTGCTGAGAAAACAGCTACTATGAGCCAAAAAAAAAAAAAAGACACCCAACATCAAGGTGCGGAAAAGTCCCAAGGGCATAGGCGCTTGCAGGTCACTGTCGAGGAGATCAAGCCCAAGAAGTTTGAACCACAGCGGTGAAGTCAAGACGCTGAGCTTCAAAAAGTACGGAGAGGAGACCCAAAGAAAGACTGGGTCAAATCGGAACAGTCACCAGCAAGTATCCTATCCTGCTTTTATCACAAGGGAACGGCAAACTGCAACATCATATGAACCGCCAACACATGCAGATCGACGAGCAGAAACTCAGGAATCTTCTGGCCTTATGGACAAACTCCTTGCTATCGTGGAGGCAAGAATTGGAGGACAGATTGTGCCTCTGCAGTGCCGAGGGCACTGACTGACTCTAAAATACTAGAGATAACTATGGACGGACTAATGTTAGTTGGGCAGTCGGCGAGAAAAGAGGACGGCAAGTGTGATTCTCCATTTCCACAGTAACTGGAAACATGGTGAGCTCCCCGGAGGAATGGCACGATACTTGGGTATTAATAGAACGAATAATGCATGGCCGAGATGAGGAAATCGTATTACAGCTGGTTGAGACTGATCAGGGTAATACTGGAGGTTACGGCAGCACAAGGCCTCTAGACCCAAGCCTATACGTTGCTTGAACCGGTGCATGCACTTACTAGAACCAGACGGCAGAGAATATCTCGGTAGATTGGTAGGTAAATAGGTAGGTACCGGAAAACAGTGATCAAACTTGAAACCTCAGATATAAATATTGACTTAGCCATGTCTAAAAGCTCAATGCAGTGGCCGGATTAGAAAGGGGGGTATATTGACAGAGTGGTGAGTGCTGGTGAGTGATGGTTCGAAGAGGAAGAAGTCGACATCGTCACGGGCGGTGCTGTTTCAATTTATTGATTGGGAAATGTCGGCTGAGGCCTGGCCGTAGTGTCTGTAGAGATTGATGCAATAAGCAAAGAACAGGATCCAAACATGGTGTGTCGTACGGTCAATCTAAACCTAGGACATGGAGGTTATGAACGGGAAGGGCACAGACAGTTCTCTTGACGCGCTGCTCGCTGTTGGATGTAAGCGATCTTAACTTGCTGCCACAGATGTCAGTCGGCCCGGTAAAAACCTCATTCCATGCCTCCAGACCAATGTGATAAAAGAAGCTCAACATCACCGATTCACCGACACTATCATGGACACCCCGGAGCTGAACCAGATGCAAAGAGGTAGGTGATTGAGGCTGCCCACATGGGGAGATGCAGACCTAGAGTTGGAACTCTCCAATGTAGACAGAGCGGGCTTTCAAAAAATTAGTGCTGCTGACATGCCTTTCCAATTCCAGTTTGTAAACGTTTAAGCAACTCCCAGGGTCAACATGTCTCGGGAACGTGTTGAAACGCCAACACTGGTACTCCAGCTCATGCCTGACTTTCTCCAATTGCCTCCAGTCCCAACAGGGAAACGAGATTTAACCTTGCTAACATGGCGTGACCAAGAGCATCAATACCTAGGAACCGCAGCCAGCTCCCCCCAGACCAGTGTTGCAGGCTTCCCCTCACACTAAGTCCTAGAAAGTCTAGGAGCACGACGTGCTCAGACCTTTACATTTGGAAAAGTCCGTACCGGGCTTAACTATACCTGCCTTCTGACCCTCGTCACTCCACATACAGGACTGGGGGAGATGAGGCCTTGCAGGTGTAAAGAAAGGACTTTCGGATTATACCGTCAACGTTTGGAAAGACGCGATATATTTGGACTTTTCGGGACTGAGTTTCCGTTGTGAACAATCTTGCTGTCTCTATCACACGCGGATTTAAACCGAGTATGATTAACAATTAACTAACTACCTCACCCAAGCCGGTAGCTTGCAGGCTCAACGCTGTTGTTATAGTGGAAGGGAATTACTGGGCGGGCACCCTGATTTTACTGGGGGGGCACCCCCCCACACGAGGGTTAGGGTTATATATGGCACCACCCCGCCCAGGGCAGCCAGACCACCCCAAATCGTGGACTTTGACATTTGCATTCGGCCGCCACCCAATTGACTACCAATTCCACTGAAAAATACGTTTTCCATCGAGAAATCCCAAACACAACTACGGTGCGTACGTAAATCTTGATCCGAATTCGCCTCGCTTACGGAGCTAACTTGAATATAGCGATTCTATAAGTGGACCGAAGTCGCCGCGGCCATCGCGGCGAACGCGACGATTCCAGCGGTTGCCGTCGTCGTTAATTGAAACTATTACCGGTTGTATGCCTTTACCGTAGCAGAGTAGCACCTCTTTAAGCCGCAGTCCCATTCACGGCAACTCGTACCCCTCAGCGCCTTCGTGTAATCCTCCAAAATATACCTCTCCGCCCGGAAATAACAGCGCTGGTTAGGCTGAAACCGATAACGAGAAAGAAGAGGAGGGATACGTTTGGTTAGACTGGGACGGTTTATTAAATTCGGAGGTAGCGGAGGCAGACGCGTCACTTAGCTAAAGCTACGGTACCGCGCTTAGCAACTTTAACGATAAAGATTCCGTTTTTAAAAAGATACCCAAACCCCCCAATGGCCTTGGCCCCTTCTTTATAATCGAGGAGCTTTAGGAGGCTATTAACGATTGGGCTAAATACCGCGGATTTGTTGTAAACCGCCGCAAAAGGCGTAACAAAAGCAATCTTAACGAGTATTAGAGATATAACTTCAAATACGACCGTTACGGCAAATTAAGACCATTTCGCAACGCTGGATTTCGTTAATTTGCTACGCGTAAGTGTAATTACCAGTAGAAGGGTATTACCGTACGCTTAGTAAATAGCTGGTATTTTCAAAGGTACTTTTTACCCCAATATCGCTAATATAACTATAAGCCATTATTAAACCCCTTAGCCTATCCCCAATACCGTAAGATATTCTAAGAAGCTCTTAATATTATTATCGATACAATATCGTATTGAGGTATTCGTGTAAGGGAGGTCGGTTACCTGGTTTAAAATAAGCTGCCTGAGTCTATATATACGCGTAAAGATATCTACAATTAAAAGTAGAACGTAACTTGTTAAGATCTTGACGGGTACTGCCCTATAGCAGCTGTTATTAAGGCCTTTAATAAGAATAAATTTGACTATATTATTTAGTAGGAGGATAAGGAACGGACTCGCTTTTTTAGGTTCGTTTTTACTTGCCCCCGTAATATAAAACTTACGGTAAAGGTTCCAAAGGTTATAGGTATAGATATAACTTACTATACCAACTTATTTAGCTACCCTTTTTTCCAAGTTACCAGTCTCTTAAATTATAATACTATTTTTAACTTAATTTTCGGCCTTATTATAAATAAGACTACTTCCTCGTTCCGTTTCCTCGCTTAAATTACAAAGGAATTACGGGCTAAAGGCGGCATTACTGCTAATTTAGATATAATAGTTACGGATAAATGTAAAAAGCTAAAGCAGGCTTTTTTAAAAATTTTCCCCGATTTACAATAGTAACTTTATATCTTTTACGTACTAGCTAATGTATTTTTTAACGCTAAAAAGAAGTACTAGTATAGTAAAGGTTCGGAATCCGATAATAAAGCTGAGAACAACTCAGACAAGGAGGTCTTTTTAACCACTACAAAAAGGGTTTTTTTGTATAATATTGGTAATACAAATACTCCATTTAAGCCTAGTATTTACCTTAAACTACCAGAGTTGGCTCCCAAGAACCATTACGGCGTATTGTAAATGTTTAAAACAATACTATATACTAAAAGCGAGGCTGACTTTCTCAACACTTAGAAGGCGATAATGGATCGGTTTGGTAACCAATAGGCTATTTTACGGTATTTGTAAAAGAACTGAATGCCAATTCGAGAGCAATGGGCCCGTTGTTATCTCAAAAACTATCGTAACTTTAGGGCTCGCGTTACCTCTCCTACCGAATTTTCGAATATAGCGATCAAAAGCTATCTCCTTAACGGTAGATCTAACGTTTTTATACTTATTCAAACCATTTTAATAATACTTAGGGAGCAGGTTAAGGTTTTGGAGCAAAAAAGGGCTACCTAGGCAATCAAAGTTCGCTACAATTAGCTTAAAAAAAGCTATTTCGGGTCCCTGGGTATTAAGATCTCGTATTATAGCCTGAAACTTATTAACTAAAAATACCGCTACGCGAAAGCAACCTTTCCAATACCGTCAAAACCCAAAGGAATATTAATAGGGTATTATAGCGATGATTGTACAGTTTTTTTCCAACTTGGTATACTTTGTAAGTATAAGATCTAATTAGTCTTATAAGCCCAAAAGACTTTAGAGCTGTACGACGTTTATTACTATTAGTATCTTATACGCAGCTTAATAAGTTTAGTATTTTCCTAAAAGTTCTGGTATCGTTAATAACCTTAATAGGATAAGGGTAATCCCTACCTACGGCTTAAAGACCTTAAAATAGCCGAAAAACGGAAAGGTAGACCTAAAAATACCGTAAATCCTCTTTTTACAAATCTTTTTATTCCAATATAAGTTTTACAACGAAGAAATAGAATCCTAAAGACCCCTGCGGCTAGTTAAAAGCTTTTTGGCACTTTAAATACCCTAATACCATCTCGTTATTGCAAGAGAATTACGCCTAGCCCCCCTAGGGGCAATATACCGCGCCTTTAACTAAATATACGCTACCGTTTATTACAATTCAAGCTACTGGATTTATTTAGTAATAAGGCTATTACTAGTAACGTATTAGTAGTTGCCCCTGCGTTATCCAAACGCTATAAAAGACCCGTTAGCTTAAAGAATAAACTGAAGCGCGTACTGGAGCTGGAGCCGGAGCCGGAGCCGGAGCCGGCTGAACTACGCACTATACTTATTATCGTATTACGGAAGAGACCGGGCCTTTTAATTACCGGAGACGCTAATAACGGCTCGGAGCCGCCTGCGAAGAGAATACGGAGCGGTTGCGAGGTTCGCCCTATAGCTAAGTTATAGGATAGATACGTACGGATCGTAGTGACTGTAATTGAGGATACTGGAACTTCTTAGATTAGATATTGTAAAATAGACCGCCCTTATACCTGTAAATTCGCCGTAGTTGCGTTGCAGATACGCTGCAGATACGCTGCGATTGACTGAAATGCGCCAAATGCGCTGTTAAGTTATCCCTGTGGGGGTGGTGCCATATATAACCCTAACCCTCGTGTGGGGGGGGTGCCCCCCCAGTAAAATCAGGGTGCCCGCCCAGTAATTCCCTAGTGGAACAAGACCAGACCTTACAGGAGACTGGGTATGCAACTCTCTCTCTCTCTCTCCGGTAAACAAAGTTTGTACGATAAGCGGTTCTCTCAAAGCAGGGCATATCTCAATCAGGTGTTACCGACATGTTTGAATCAGCGCAGGTGTTTTAGGGCTCTGACGAAGCAAGTGGATGCAGCTTTTTATAAACAGCTGTGTGTTGAAGAGTGGTTCGTTTGCAAGTAATTTCGGGTATTCAAGGTAAGGTTCATACACTCAGTCGTCATGGAAATGGAGAACGGGGGGCACCCGAGTCCTGAATTCATTGCTGCCTGGCGGGTTGCGAGCGGCGTAGCTTCACTACGCATCGGCTCATAGTAAATGACTACAACATGCCTGCTCTCTTGAACCAATCAAAGACCCTCACTTGGCCTTTGGAAGACCCCCAGGCTCGCAGTCTGGACCCACGTTACAGCTTCGGGGTTCAGGAGTTCAGGGGCTCGGCGGTTCCGAATACCGTCTCCCAAACTGGCGTGCAGGGCGATGAGAAGCAAAAGCTAGGTTCATTGCTAGATGTGCGCGCACCGTTGACATGGATTGGATATGCGAGATCTTAGCGATGGTTGCAGACGCTTTTGATGTTGTTGAACTCCTGTCTCTTCATTCGTTTCAAGTCAAGACATGGTCGTTCTGGGCATGCGAAGAACCCAGTGTTTGAGGCGTGTGAGTCCCAATCATCCGAGACGTGGCCGGAGGTATGCAATATGTTAGAGCCTGGGGCCGGTTTCTCTGGCATGTCCAAAAGCTCCAATTCTGTCGACGCAAGTTGGAGCAGGGTGGTACCGTCTCCAAGATAAAACCAGCGCAGCGACTCCTTGAGCATGTATCCCACAAGCAGGGATGATACAGCAGGGTTGCTGCAAGCGGACTAAGGCGTTTTGGAAACAATGATCAAACCACTTAGATACACTGCTTAGTTTAAGAGGTGCCTTGTTGTCTCGGTGAGGTCGACCTCCACTTGCCTGTGAGTTCTCATATACGGGGCAGCAAACCATGCAACTGCTTGTTGAAGTGTATCCTCTAATAGCACTGTATTCATTACACTTGGTTACTAGACAGGTTTATCAGGGCTTGGATACTCACTTTTACCTTGCTGTTGATTGATGTGACTTGGCTGTTTGGTGCATTCTGACTTGACCTCGACCCGAACTGATGAAACGCAATGCGCAGAACTGAAAAATTCCCGTTGATCTTCGTAATCTTGATGCTCTATCATTGGATGTTGAATCTTGAGTTTCTGGCCAAAGCGCGGGCAATGGGTAGACCAATAACTTCGAGTAGACAGAAAGAAAAAAAAAAAAAAAGAAAAAAAAGGAATGCGCAAAGAACCTAGTTGACAGGTGTGGGATGCCCATCCTGACGCGAGGTTGCTGATAATGTGCATGTGGGTTCGGAGTTGGCGTTGTGTTGTATTTTCAGGGCTTTGGAAACTCGGATTTAGGGAAATTAGCATACGACACGAAGGTGCATGTCTGACTGCCGTGCACCTTGAAATTAAATGTCCCCATCATGAGTGCGTCCAGGCTTTTTGTTTTTGAATTTCCCACAAAAATGGTAACGTAAAAATATGCGTCGCCCGAGGTTGACATGTATGCTGTGCACCAGGTCTTGTTTTGATCTCTCAGCAAATCTCGTCCAGTGCCGCCATGACCGTGCTTCCTCGCTTGCGAATCGGGACAAGGCGGTGAAGGGTGGGGCAGGTGGGCAGCGGTTTTGAGGTTTGGCGGGCGATGACATCACCATGTCCAGATTAGGCAGGGTCAGAAGAGTCTTGGCGCCAAGCCCGACGCGAGGACACGTGAGTTGGCGACCGAAAGCCAAACTTGAATCTTGCCCAACGTCGCGCGTTCCCAACATCATTCCACTTACCAGCACCATCCATATTGCCACCACCCACCCGTTACACGGCGCCGACGTGATAGCGACAACATGAGTTCGGAGCTGGCTACTGAGGCCTTTGTCAAGGGAGAAATCGATTCTTTTCGGCTGGCTACTAAGGCCTTTGTCAAGGCAGAAATCGATTCTTTCCGCGGGGAAATTCGGGCGGAAATTGATTCTTTCCGCGGGGAAATCCGGGCGGAAATCGATGCCTTCCGGACCGAAACAAACAACAGGTTTCAGAGCGTTGACGCGGACATCAAAGAACTCAAAACCGACGTTCGCCAGCTCAAGGTCACTATGAGTGAGATGCAGGTCACCATGAGGCAGATTGAAGTCCGCGCACGCAATGGCCGGCTCAAGAACCCCATTTCCCGAATCCGCCCCATCCCCATCTACGTCGATGGCCGCGGCGCCCAGGAACCCGACGCCCGCTTTTTTCCCAAATACGCCGACCAGCTCTACAGCCTCCGCAAGCCGCAAAACGACAGCGAACACCAGATGCTTGCTTACCTTAGCAAGTTTTACGACATCTGGCAGGAGGCTGTCGACCAGTCGATTGACGACGACATCGATCCCGAACGTGCTGTTGAACTGCTGGAAGAGATACTCGGCCTGGATGAAGAGCGCTTCGTGGCATCCCGCGCCAAGGCCCGACTCCTTGCCAGCCAGACCCCAGCTGCCGCCGAAAAGCGACCCCGACCATCAACTGATTCATCCGGAGCCGCGCCAGAACCCATCCGCCGCAAGCTCAAGACCCCATCTGACGGGACCCCCACCGTGCCTTTTACCGAGACACCGAGCCGCGCTCCTCCTCCCGGCCCGCGACTTCAACAAGCACAGGAAGCCGGTCGTAATCCGTCTGACGGCAGTCCAACCGTGCCTTTAACCGACTCGATACCCCCGACTGAAGATCCAGGCCCCGCGCCAGCCGCCACCCTACCTGCGCGTCCGCGGCATCCTAGCACGATTCCCGATTCGGAGGAGACATCAGGCAGCTAGGGGGGAAAGGAGAATTTCAGTGTGTGAGAGATGGAGTTCAGGAAACCACAGTGACAACGGGACTTTAATGGGTTTGGTGGCGCACATACTAGATACCAAGACAGGGACACTGAGGGCAGTTTGATACATGTAATGGTAAGGCGAAATTGGACTAGCGGCCGTTATAGGCATTTTTGATAGACATTACAATGAGCACCAGCTGTCTTCATGTGCGCATTCATTGGCGGGCATTCATTGCGTGTCAGGTGCTGATGGGCTCAAGACAGCTCCAATCTAACCCCACCAGACTCTGTCATGGGGTGTAAGTTTTACCGTTCTATCCATATAGCTACCAGACGAAAGTATTGAAGTTGATGTTATTACTGGAGCTGCAAAACATGTAGACAGCCAGGATATTCTGATGAACCCAAACCCCCTAGGGGGTGATACAAATAAACATGTGCAATCTCTCTAGAACTAACTACCCACCTACCGGGCTCACACTCGTCTGTCCAATCCTTTGTGTTTGGTATACCGGAGTTGAAAATACTACACCAAATCAGATTTAATAATATTTATCCAAGCCGTTGCATATGAGGAGACAAGAGGCGTCGAAAACACAACGGGACTTTTTACCTGGTAGATGTAACAGCACATCTCGTCTATTACTGTTGCAGTTTCGGAATAACTACGAGGGGATAAATATCTTACCTAGACTTTGATAGGGTTCTCGTAATCTTGGGGCCGCAGATTTTCTAAAATCCACCCGTCTCATGGATGACAACACAAACTAGTGGAGTGTAACTGGTTTGGTTTGGGAACAAATGTACGGCGGAGATCAGCTCGAGAAAGTTGGCTTCAATGGGTACCTAGTGACTTTGTTGGATGTATGTAGTGTTTGCCACCATAGCCAGGACGCCGGTACTGTGGATTCGTTTTCAACTACTGCAAATATAAACACCCGTAGCCTTCGGTACGACAACAACGGCAACAACACCTACAACCATAACAATTATGTGTTTTAGTTTACAAGTCCAAGAGCAAGTTCATAACGGCCCCTCGAAGAGTCACTGAACCCGGGATCAATCTGTTTAGAGTAGGTCATAAACCGCCGCCATCGTGCAGTAAGTGCTGCTGATGTCACGAATATCTAATGCGAACTTCGAAAGAGCAGGGTTACACCAAGTAAGGAGCTGCGAATCAAGGCAACACAAGTGTGCCGGGTGCTCGCTGTGATGGCCAGCCACAAACTAAACTGCAATATGTAAAAGACTTAGGACCTGTCCAACACCTAAAGCAAACCGGTATAACCAAGGCATTAAACCTACCTATACGTGGTAAACTCAGCGAGTTGTCCCAGAATAAAAGAAACTCTGATTAGGGCTCCGCTTTTATTTTCAATTTCTACAGCCCAAGGTCAGTCGGTACCGAGCCGGGACGCACAATACAGTCGGGAACACTATAGTAAAACACGTCCAAAGCCATTGTTTCGTGCCTGCCAATACTTGCTTCTGGGAATCTCATATCCCTTTATGTCGTCCGTGAAGAGTTTAATCCACTGCCAAACCAGGTGACTCGTATGGTTCGCAGATGCCAACAACCTTGCTAACTTATGCTGTTCATGCCTCGCTTTTGGCTGCTGTCGGATCCTCTTTCCAGATTCAACTCTACGGGTCTAGAAGAGCGCAAATCAGATCCAAAATACAACATATATATGTCTTTATCATTGTTAACACATATCCAGAGACGGCTACAATAGCAGACAGCAATGACCTTGTGCCGCTAGCATGCCTTGTTGGGGTGCTCGATAACTATGGGCTGTAGATGCTCGCTGCATGTTTGGCAATAGGTAGATTGGGTGTTCTAGGATATGGCAACATTGCGGTGCTAAGATTACCTATAGAGACATAAACTCCAATGTACCGAGAGATAACAACATCGGAACTTACCTGTCTACTTAGGTCGTTGCCTGGCTTGTTCAGTGCCGGTCGGCTTGGCTATCGTTCTCGCCTTAATGTGCCGTGGCTTCTTGCTGGGATATTTGCATCCGGGGTAGGATCGCACCCACGATGGGATTTCTAGGCACGTTTGGGCAGTATAGCCAAAGGGCTGGACGGATAGGTCCAAGTACAGTAATCCTTAGGCCGTGTCGAGAAACCACACAAAATGGCTGCCCCGTGTCTTTGACACATCTCGCCATTGTGGTTGCGTTAGAGTTTTACCCTACATCAGGGTGCATCTATCTGTCCCCTGACAGCAAAGTCGGGATCCTTATTTAAAATAAATCTCAAGGAATCACAACACAAAGGTTCGAGTCAACAGCACGTATATGCAAAGTTTGAGCGCAACAATGGGGATATATAGCTCGGGGTATGACCTATATTACACCTATTGCTCGTCGTTTCCAACTCCTGCCTTGGGCATGTATTTATTTTGCACCCAATTGCCATGATATGCAAACCAACTGGTAAACACATCCCGTTGCTGATTCTATCATGTGATATGCTGCTCCGTTGGGAATTTCCTCCCGGCCTCACTTCTCTTCCTGACTGGCCGGGCCGGATATTATGCCTCCCACTTGTTCCTCCCGACCAAGCCGGACATGATGCTTCACGCCGGGCTGATGTTCCTCGGCGGGAGCTAGCAACCACGGTATTAATTATAGACTGGCCCGGCACCTCCAATGCAACGTGGGCCGGAGACAAACTGCACTGTTATTGCATTACATTCCATTTGATCATTTTAAATCAATGTCATCGCTCATGTTCTAGCCCAAGATGAAGGTGCTGTCGGTGCTATTGCGGCTGTCGAGCAGTGGGGTCGATATTCTTAGTCTGGAATCGCCTCGTCGATGCAAAGCTAATGGTACCAGTTACGTGGTATTGAACTCGCTGGGGCGTTGGCAAATGCTGGTTGTTTAATTGATGTTCATGTTATGTAACACGCGATCGAAAAGACCCTGCACGCCACGGAGGGATCTTGCATACAAGGCACATGGAATTGGATCAATTCCCTGATGATGCGATAAATCCAAGTTTGTACGGCGTTGGCTGCACGAGTTTTGCATCGCTGGCTGGTGGGAAATGCAAATTCCTAGACTAAGTCTTTTTTGGTGGGCGACTTTTGAGTGGGTCTGGCGCGGAGAAGAGAAGGCGGTACGGTGAGGGGGTGTGGAGGTGCGGAGTCTCGGTGAGGAGGTGTGGTGAGGGGTTGTGAGGAGACGCGGTGAGGAGGTGCGGGGGTGTGGGCGCGGAGTAACTATGCGCCAGTTTGCCACAAGGGCTGCGCTACAGCTAGGGAAGGCTAGTGCCAAGCCCCGGGCGTGTCCAGCCCCGCCGTCAACAACCAGCTGCCGCTAACACCTCGCTACGGAGCAATCCAGTCGGGACTTGGGATGTTACGATTATAATGAGCTTGCTAATGCCAATTGAATGATGGCGGTTGCATGAATTCTAGAGCATCGCAACAGAGTCGGCTCTTTCTCTATAAGCTGCTTTGGGAGGAGAAAAGGCTTCTCGCATGGCTCCTGCCTCTTTAAAATAAATGTAAAGACACTAAGATGGTAGATAGTACATCATGCCTTCCCAGCTTATAAAAGGGAGGAAAAGGAAATCTACTGCATGAAAAAAAAAAAAGCAAACCTCCAACGCCGACGCACCAACCATACAGAAGTGCAGAAACAGTGCCAACAGCCATAGGAACAGAAGCAGCAGCACCACGGCCAGAGACTACCAAGTTGCCGCCGAAACCAAGACCGTGGTCGAGAAATAGGTAAGGCGGGTACAGCCCAACCTGTGTTGTGAAAATCCTTCAACTGCATTGCCCCAACGGCTGTTATCACTTACAGACTTCAAGCCCTGGCACCATCTCGTACAACCTTTTGAACGTAGCGTCATTTTCGTCACAACAAGGGCGTCACCGACAAATTTTCTAATAATTGCGTCTCTCTCTTCACACACAACACGATTCTCCATTCCAGTCCAGTACACGTATACAATGCCCGCCAAACAGTACAAGTATTTTTGCCCACTCATGGTCAACGGCCACTACCGCTGATGACATTCCCGTACCCTCGCGCCGGGAAACACATTTTAGACTCTTCTTGAATCATTCTCTAAATCTCCTCTACGCCTGGCCTGCGCAGCATATCTTTGACATAGAGGTCGAGTATACAAGTTGGCCGCCTGATTAAGTTTTCGTTTCTAGTTACAATGACGGGGAGGGACGGGAGGATTTGATTTCATGACCCTTTAAGTCGAATTCCTGTTAATAAGTAAGAAAGAAAGGGGATGAGACGAGCCTATTTATCACTAAGGATAAACATTATTATCAAAGCACAGTTAGTATTATCCAGATCTTACAGATATAATACAAAATTTGCCACGGTCCCGCAGGGCGTAGACATAATTTAATCCATAAGGACTGGCGCCCAGGCACGTTTTCCAGCTTCTGGCCTTATTGGCTGTAATTTTCTAGAGTTTAAGTCGTGCCTGGAGCCGCCCCGGGCGTGCTATGTTAGTCACCCGCATACAAGATTCCAGTCATGTCTATTTGCCTCCTCCCCCCCCCCAAAAAGTGCGGTTACCGGCACTTGGATTTCTTTTTCTTTTGCTCACTAGTCATCCCTCACCCTCTCTCCCCTTGAACCACTGGGCACATCAATTATTCCTTTGTTACGGTTTCAGGTTCTCACAATATCCGACGATAAGACTTTTGTAAGGCCGCACATACAATCCCATAGCGATATTAGTGATATTATATGGAGGTGAGAGTGTTGGGAATAAATATCAGCACGTCTCGCAATGCGTTCTTAGCCATGAATTTTGTGGGTTTGATGATATTGCGGAGGTTATATTAAGCACACCTCAATCCCCAATTAAAGGTGAGCCTGAGATCTTGTCTCCCAGTGCCGGTGGTACTTTCATTTCTTTTCCATTTCCATTCACCGTATCCCTCGTAGCAGCTTAGGCATTGTATATCTAGGATGGATATAGGTGCTCAATTGAGTGCCGCTAATGTGGCCGACGAGATTTCATTTCCAATACCTTGAGCGAGAGAACTGTACTGTTCTCTTGCCCACGAGCGGAATTGACGAGGATCTAGCCTTTATGTTCAGTTCATGTTATTAACAAGACTGCGTCCTTGGTAGAGTCGTCGAGTTGAATGATGTTGCTGGAAGGGATAAACACTTTTGGTCAAATCAATGTCCAAGTCCAGTTTCGGAGATGAATACTAACCCTAATTAAGAGCCATGTTCCAGCAATTCAGCGTCGGAAAAACACAGTTAAAGGTGGCTATTAACAAAACAGGTTTATGCAGGGGATGAATGATAGTTCATGGTAATATATTGGATTAACTTGGCTACAGAACAAGTTGACCGACGTGGCGGAAGCGTACCATGACCTTGAAAGGATATATCTCCTGCTAAGTCTAGTATATGTAGCTTGAATCTCCTGCCCCTTTGTTTAAGTACATTTTCAGGAATGGAAAGCCGTTTTTCTTTAAGGGCTTTATATTTAGAACTTGAACCAGGAGGAATAACAGAGATAACGGGTCACCTTTTGCTATCAGCTGACGGGGATTCTCGAGTTTCAACCACTGCAGTCAAGAAAAGGTCCTCCGTCTGTACATGTACACAACATTCGGAAGCTCTGATATTGCCAATGAACCGTCCAAGTTAGCAAATGAAAAAAATGAAAAAAAAAGAACTCGACCTACCCACCTCCTTCACCAAATAAAATGTGCTATAAGTAGACAACCCTTGATTATGGTAATCTCCGGAAATGCTAAAGGCAGCCGTTTTGTTTACTGGTCTAATCACACCCACCTCTGCCTCAGCCTCCCGTACCTCTGCCACATGCTTTGACCTCGGGGCCCTTGTCTTCCTGCACAGTCAGTGTTTTTTTGAACACGGGCTCAAACTAAAAAGACCACAGACGACCGCGCACCGTCACACCAAGGACAATGCCGTTGAGCAAACCGAATCGAACATAATCACCGCCCTCCTTGTCGACATCTGCATAATTGGCGTTTTTTTAAAGGATCACTTGAACCCGTTGTTCCCTTGCCCCCGCGCCTGCTCACAGCACGACTGTGGACACAATCCAAACACCCACAACCAACCAAGGACAATAAAAACTACAATGGCATCTCCAAACATCTCATCACGCCCGGAAATAAATCACCCCGCTAACCATTACATAACCCAGCTGAACAAACGCGGTCCAGCCAGCCAATATACCTATGATCAGCAGTGGTATTGTTGGCGGCGGCATTATCGGCCGGCCCGAGTTTTGGATGTGGAGGCCAGGGGCGGCAGGACAGAACCATTGAGGGCAAGTAGTAGCAAGAGAAAGATTATGCCGTTGACGCTGTTGGTGTCGGAACCACAGTGGTCATAGCGGTTACGGTTGTGATTTAAGGTCGAGCTTGAGGCAAAGGTTCGGTGCGCCCTCTTCGGTGCTGACGTGATATTGACGTCATTTGTGCTGTGGTTATGGTGGTTGAGGACGATGTTGAAGATGAGGGTTGTTGCGTGATGCTTGATGGTTGAAATGGCCGATGCTATGGGGAGCGAGGTACATGTAGCTGCTGTTGTGGTTGTGTTACTTGGTGTTACTTGGTGTTTCTGCAGTTTTTTCTGTTTCTGTTCAATGTTGCTGCTATTTGGCTGCTGCGGTGTGGGCGCTGTTCGGTGCGATGGTGTTGTTGCTGCCGCGCTCTGGAGGTGTGCAGAGGAAAATTGTGATGCAGCGATTTTTTCGCCAAGGTTTCTGTCGTTAGCTGGACATGCTGGGAAGGCGCGCCGTGTTAGCCGAGTGCTTTGCATTTGGAATAGGTAGGAGTTAGGGAAACAACGCAACCAAAGCACCTCTCAGAGGCAGGAGCGACTCTGCTGTGATATCGACACTTCGGCGGCAGATTGCTTGCTCCACTGTGCCTCTACCTGACTGCGCGATCCAGAGGCTATATTTTACAATTGATCCATGGCGAAGGTGCTGAGTTTACGCCCCTCCGGGACTTGACCCTAGGAAACCACGGTTTTCTGGGAGGTTTCGCAAGGTGTGCTGCATTACAGATGCAGCAAAGCCACGCGTTGGCCTGGATAATGAAACGTATCTCCCGAGCTAACCAAACGTCTCATATAGTTAGGTTAGATTCCCTGTCTACTCCAGACGGCTGATTGGGGATTTTGAACGTACCCCGGACGCTTTTGCACGCCTGGATCCAATCCGCTGTTACTGCAGCGTTCAGTTTGAACCAAGTGGAGTTTATGTCTTGACCAAGCAATGATTATATCCATCCGGCCTATGCCAAACCCGGTACTCTGAATAGTTTCAACCTCGACGAAGGCTTGCCTAAATCACACATGCACCAAAGAAACCTTTACAACATACCGCCGCTTGCGAACAAGGACCACGGCTGCCGGGGAGTCGATGCACTGCGATCCAAACCAACATTATTACAAGCCAGGCCGGGACAGCTCTAGCTGCTTTTCTTGGGTAACGGTGGCGCCCTTGGTCTCTTGTGCTCATTACTTACAACAACGAGGTCACTGGGCCCGTACCAGCAGCCAACTAAGGTGAGGACTTGAGAATATATACTTCAAGCATAGTATTCACGGAGACGACAAGTGACGACGAAGATGACGAGGGGTGTAGAGAAAAACAAGGGAAACAAGGGAGGTGGAACGACTCGGGGTTATTAAGAATGCGTCGGAGGCAAGTCAGACTATACACGTAGGACGCCTTGCAAAGTGTATATTAGAGCGACCCCGTCACGTCCCATCAAGTAAGATACTCGACAAGCTGCCCCAGCTAATCATAGTTTTTCCACAACGGTAGCCGTTGCAAGTTATGTAGGCATGAGTAATAACTCTTCAATGTGCAACAGACCACGCTTGTACCTTTAGCTTGCTCTGTTCGGCTCAACGGGAACATTGAACTTGGACGGCAAGGGATCAGTAGACTTGAAATCTGAAAAGCGCCAATGCACTGCACTGCTTTTGCCCGTATTATGTTGTTGGTTCTGTCGAGCTTATCCTTGATTAGCGACTGTATGTGATTAACAAGAAGAGAGCCTTAGCCCAGCTCAGCTCCTTTACCGCAGGCTTTTCCTTTCACTTACCCCCGTCTCTCCGTACTCCCCGCTGCGCTATCAGGACCACGCGTCATACTATCAGAACTCACTATCAAAAGATTAAAAATGCCTGTCTCAATACATATGCAGGTCTACTAATTCTTACTTGACTGCAAGCTGGGTCGACGGTGGCTCTCGGGGACGTGCATCGTTTGACCCTTCGCCGGGGCCATTGGGGGATCTTGCGCAGTTGGGTAATGCTAGTTGCCCTCATTTCAGCCCAAGAGATTTGCGATTGAAACATGGAGCCGACTTCAAAGTGTCAGCCTTTTATGGGCCTGAGGTGGGATAGTCAGTATTCACACTAATCAGGGAGCAAGAGCGCAACTATGAAACAAGAAACCTGCAGCAAACAAGAAAGAGACAAGAAACAAGTGAAGACACAACAGTCAAGCAAAGACACAACAACCAAGCAAAGACGCACAAATAAACAGAAAAAGTACAAGGAGACAAGCAAAAACTGCGCGGTCTAAGGTAAGTTTGATACATTCATTGTTAGCAAACAAGCATAAATGTTTGCCTCCCCCCCAACCAACCAGCTCAGCTGATGGCTTGGATTTTTTCTGTCAGGATTTCATTGGACGACAAACGGGCAGGTCTTTGTTGATTTTTGATTTTGCCATTCTCATCATCACCAGATTATCTTAGCTGACCCATTTTACACCTGGTTTACGGATACGAAAATATACAACACCACTTGGACTCGCAAGTGCCGCGTCAGTTTAGCTGTCTCGACTTGGTCAGTACAACTTCTCGACTCACCACCTAGACAAAACGTACTAATTTTGTCTTGGTGTGTTTGCGCAGACGCAAGCAAGCATGGTCAGTCATGGCAGTGGCAGTGGTAGCGGTAGTCATGGGCACAGATACAACCATGACTACGACTATGACTACATGTATGGCCGCCGCCGCTGCATTGACAAAGAGAGCACTCCCCCGCCCCCCGAGGAGGAAGCCACGTCATCATCACTTCTCAGCCCGGGCTATCAACGCCAGATCCAAGCGAGTTTGGACGACATCGTCACAGGTCGGAGTGGACACGGAGACGGACATGTTCGCAACGGCAATACCGACGCCAACGCCCACGCCAATCCCAAAGCTAAGTGGGGGACTACTGCCCGCACCGCTGCCATCGAGGCTCTGTTCAACCGCACCGATGATTCCGGACTGAGTTTCATCATCGACAACAACCATGACAACCAATCCATGGTTAGATATCCAACCCTCACTAGCAGTGGTCACGGTGATGATGGTGATCATGGCACACGCACCGCGGTGGTGGTTTTGAAGCGCCATCGCTCCTCGTCATGGTCGTCTTCATCCGTTGAGTGCCCCGAGTGGTGGCGACAACGGCAAGAAACAAAAACGACGGCAGCAGCTGACACGGCGACGACGATAATGACGACACCAGGAGAAATGGCCAAGGCGAGAACGCGGCGGACGCAGACAGCGGCGCCAGCGGTCATGAACATCAACAACCACATCCACGTGGGGAGGGGCCCGTCTCTCGGTCTGGCCCGGTTAATGTCCCCGAGGCATTGCCGGGCGCTATCAACAACAACCAGACAGATACAAACACGGAGACAACAACAGCACCAAAATTAAAAGGCAAAATGCCCCCCCGCGGTGGTGGCTTGCCGCTGCGAAAGCTCTGCGGCTGCGGTATGTATTTGGGCCTGCTGATGGCGGTGGCGGCGGCGGCGATGGTGTTGGTCATGGCTTTTGTTGCAGAAGAAAGCAGCCCAGCGGCGACAACCAGATCTGGTTTCACCACCACCACTACTACCGACCAGACGACCCACGGGTCTGGCGGTCAAGAAATACGAGGGCCAGATCAACAGCCTCCAAGAACTGGCGAGAAAAGAGACGCAAGGTTTTTGTCTCGGGAGCGGGGAACTTTTCTGTTGGGCAGCGCAGTCGCTATTGTTCCTCCAAGGGCAGGATGGTGATCTACCATACGACGGCAACGACAAGAGACTAGCCAAGGCAAATGACTTCGCCTACCGGGCGGCGTGGCTCCTTCCCGCCTGTCGCGCCGCCAATTCCAGCCACCAACAGATTGTGCAGCTTCTAGAAGCCGCGGGTTTAGAGGGGACTTTGTTGTCGGAAAGGAGGGGCTTGTTGTCGGAAAGGAGGGGACAGCAATTGGGGGAGAGACTGGATAAGATTGAGGCGCGGATCCGCGAGGTGAGAGGAGATTTGTATCGTTGTTTGCATGCGCGAAATAATGTGGGCGAGAACAAAAAGGGGGGCGGTACCAAAAGGGGAAACGAACAAGACAGTCATGGACATTGCTCCGCTCTGTATCTGCAGAGTCTGCGAGACGAAATGGATGACGAGTGGGCGGCAATGCTGGTGGAACATTTGGACCCGTTAATGTTTGTGTAACTGTTTTCTTTTTCTTTTTTCTTTCCAGTGGGTGCTTGGTGAGTGTGCGCTGGCCGAGGGGGAAAAAAGAGACATACTGTACACAGTACTTGGAAGAAAAAAAAAAAAAAGTGAAAAGAGGACCTATTAAACCTGCCGTGTGCGTGTCTTGACAAGGAGTTGTTGTTCGTGTCCAAGAGGGTCGGGATGGAGAGAGACCGAGACAGGAGAGTGTGTGGTTAGGTGATGGTGTTGTTGCCCGGCGAGGGATTTGCTGCCAGCTGTTTGACTGCTGTCGGATGTCGCTGCCAGGCTAGTAGTTAGCGCGCCGGCAATTCATCTGGCTTTTTTCAGGGCGGTGGACTCAGCGATTGACTGGTGGCTTTGGCTTGGCGATGTAATCATGTCAAGGCGGCAGTGGGGTGTAAGGCAGTGGCCGCCCTCTTTTTTTTTCCGTCTCGGTTCATCAGCACGCAAAGAGGAGATGAATGGTGGGTCCCAGAAGAATTCTGGGGGGCGGGGTGGGTTGGTTGGTAGGCGGTGGCAGAATTCTAGTGGGGCGGCGAAGTGGGGTCTGCATCGGGTGGTGGATGGCGGGGTCACTTTCCCGGCAATGGTGCAACGCAACAGTGCTGTCCACTTCGTGCTGGCGACTGCACACTGCAACTCTTGTCGACAGTGTGCAGCACCTCCGTGATCACGCCAACCGTAGTACAAGTCACCACCGATGGTTTCTTTGTCTCTTTCTTTTTGGGTCTGGGCCAAGAGAAAGGGTCATGTCCCGTTTGCAGCCATGACGTCAAACACCCCGCTTTGCTGTTATGGCGGCTGTCGGTTTGTCGGTTTGTCTGTTTGTGCAGCAGGGCTTAATCGTTAGCAACAAGACTCTTTGCAATCGGCCAAGCCAAAACAACAACCACGCGCGCCTTTGTCGGTTCCAAGTTAAAATGATCCCCTCCGTTCAGTCCTTGACTCCATTGGGGCTCTTCCCAAATCGTTTCGAAAAAAAAAAAAATGTCAGACTTGTCATCGTGGGTGCGCCTAACGCGGCGTGGGCCGCCCAAGATCAAGGGTATATCTACGGTGGCCTTTTGGTGGCTGAATCAGCGGCTGAGCGCCACTTTGCCGCACAATGCCGGCCGTGCCCTCAATTCAATTTAATTTAATTCAATTCGTTTTAGGGTGGCCCGCCCTGGCCGTAGGCCAGGGTTAGCAGCGCTACCACCTGAGTGATTACATAACACCCCCCCGCTAGTTCGGGTCTCGCTTCCTCCACTGCCCACCTGCCGCC
>Ga0247765_1000398_pt1 | contig 34613 bp, 51 predicted proteins | sample UWRJL106311C6_FD_179949 | JGI IMG/M metagenome (GOLD analysis project Ga0247765, IMG submission 179949) | Plant litter microbial communities from Arlington Agricultural Research Station in Wisconsin, United States - UWRJ-L106-311C-6 | ecosystem: Environmental > Terrestrial > Plant litter >...
GCTCGTTGACGGTGTGGGTGGTGGCACGGCATCCGTCGGAAAAGGGGGGGGGCTGTAGAACAGTAACAGGAGGTGGAAAATCACTCATAATTGGCCTGGCAGAGATTCGAGGTACTGTCGATATGAGCGACAAGGTCAGATTAAGCTTTTGGCGCCAGAGCCCTTGCTCGATTACAGGGTGCTAGGTACGTACTCAAGTTCCCGGTCAATTCCCGGCAGCACCCTCCGCAGCTCAAAGGCAAAAACTCCCCATCCGACCTTGGATCCAGGGTCCAACACTGCCGCTATCCTGCAGCTGGTGAGGTAATGATATTGTGGGCGTCCAAAACCCGAATGCGGCTTCCAGTAGCTATCCCGAAGACCAGGGGCAAATCCCACCCAGCTTCATGTTACTTGGGATTCGACCTCACTACCCCTCCGGATTCCCCAACCAGGAAATCCCAAGCTGACTGTCCTGAATCTAGCTTTTACTTTTTGACGATGATGTAGCTTTGTCCTCCTCCAGGTGGCCAATTGCAGACAGACAAAGAAAGGGGCAGGCTTATGTTGGCTGGTGGGAGGCCTCCCGCGCTGCCAACGCAGTGCATTCGCGTCAGGAACCAACCAAGAGCACCAGCATACGCAGAAGAAAAACAAGCCGGCCATACCTTCAACATGCAATATCTTGCATTGGCCAACGTCCAACGCATCAGTTGCTATTACGTCGGCAGGTAGGTGCCCAGGTCGGCATGTCCGCATGTCCACAGGGTGACAACCCCAGTTCCGCCACTTCCCAACCTCCTTCCCACCTCCCTCGCCCTAGGGATAGCGGGATCACAAGGGACTCGCACCCACTACTGCTTCCCCAGCGCAGGACTGCAAAAACTGGTATAATGTGAGTTTGGAATGATACGAATGAAAGCGGTTCAAGACTACTACCAGGCGAGTGAACAGTTTCCCGCCAAGGCAATACTTCTTATCAAAAAGCCTATTCACCCGATTGCTTTTACCAGGAGAACCCCCAACCCAGCAATCCAAGGTTTTTGCATCGATGATCCCTGATGTTGCAGTTGCCGAGTCACAAAACAGGGGTGGTTGCCCCCCGACTAAAAGGGGCCACTCCTTTGTTTATCACGTGTCTTGGCAGTCTGTCCCTGGTCCCGTTGAATGTGCTTACAAAGATCTCTTGCCCACCAGAAGCGTTTGAGCCGTCTGTTAAATCGCCCGCTGTCACAATAATAAGTCTGGAGAGGCCTGCCACCTATCGTGCTGACCCAAGTCATTAGAAACATGTTGACATGCCTAGAGAGATCGTGATTCCAAGCCCATGGTACCAACCCAATGCAGCCACTTCTGGGCAGGCATCGTAAACCAACAAAGGAATATGCATGCCACACAACAAGACAACGTTTCGACTCTTCCTGACTTCCGATAGTAGTTTTTTCTGCTCTCCACATGCGCCCATCCACACTGCTGTGTCTTTCATCAACGCGGAATAATACCCATGAAACCACAAAGCAAACAAAAAGACATTTATAGAACATAAGCCAGATATGGATCGGTTAACCAGGGAGGACTGGTGCCCTACGCCCCCAGGAGAAAAAAGTCTAGGGTATCACTGCTCGACGTCTCGGTACAAGGGGTTTCACGCCCACCGGGTGCCGATATACTTCTTGGGCTCGACCCCAAGAAAAGACGGTTGCGGATCTCTCTCGTGATCCAATGATAGAACACGATGGTATGGTCTCTTTCGAACTCGGATGTGAACGGAGCCGGGCAGCCCAGATGGTACTCACGCCGACTTCGGAACACCTTTGCCATGTCATGCTGCTCTAGGGGTCCCGTTTCGAGCGGTCTGCGCGCCACCCCCTTCCACGTCTTGAACTGTTGAAGTCGGTCCAAGCTGTGGCGTGGCGCTGCTTCCCGTGACTGCTACCGGGGGAGCCGAGTCGGTGTCAAAAGGGCTTCTAACCATGACAGTATCCTGAGTCTCGGGGCCAGTCCCAGTCTGGTGACGTTGTAGGTGCGTCAAGGTGTCAGCATGACCAGGCCCAGGGCTGCCAGAAGGCTGAGAATAATAAGTGTTGGCACCAAATATCTCGGACGCCGCGCCTTGCGCTTGCGCTGACAAGGGTGAGAAAGCATGAGGTGGGGGCACGGGCGGTTGCACGGGATTGCTGACGAAAGGGACCGGCGGTGTCCCTGGTCCTACTTGTAATAGCGGTTGGGTGTCGATTATCATTTCTGAGCCATCTTCCAGACCATCATCATCGTCAACAACATCGGGGTCGGCATCATCAAACGCCCCATCCGCGTGGACGTGCGGGGTTGCGGGATCCAGGATTGCCACTCCATTAAGATCCTGGCCGGTATGGGGGAGCCCAGGCTCGCCAGGTGGCGGCGGGGGGACACGCATATCCGCGAAGGCACGCTCTTGGTTCAGATATTTCCGCAGTCCGACTACACCTTGACCGGAGAATACGCAAAAGACAGCTCGTTGGTGCTCTGTGAACTCTGGGAAGAAGTCAGCAAGAAATCGATAAAGATGAGTTGGGCCTGGCTCACCTGGAGGAGCATCCCGGCAGAAGATTTCGAGATCTTCTCGGAGGAAGGCTTGTACTCCTGTCAAGCTAAGGTGGGTGAGACGAGGGCAAGAGTTCAAGAGTCGCAATATACTCTGTGATAGACGTCAGAAGTGCACGCGTGTGCTTGGGTAGTTGAAATGCATACCTGTAAGGTGAGGTTTGTGCAGTAACTGAGATGCACCCTCTCTAAGCTGCTGTGGCTGCTGCTGCTGTAATGTTCCCCCGGGATCGGGTTGCCATCGGCATCTCTTCGAACGCGTTGTCGCTGGTTTGCCCGAGCTAGCGCATAAACACTCTCATCTGTGATATTTGCACACTTGACAAGCCCAATCCTCTTCAACTTGGGCAGAGTTGCCAACTTCATGACCGAGTCATCGGTCAAGTGATGACAGCAACCTAGGTCAATATAACGGATCCTGTTGCACGCCTGCACGAGGCGCTTCACTGCATCGTCTGTGATCTGTAAACAGTGGCCGAGGTGGACATAGTGTAGGTTCTTCCCGAGGCGGGCGATCGCATAGACGGCAGCGTCTGTTATTCTTCTGCACTTGGCGAGGACTAGATTGCGGAGACGCGGCGCAACGTCAATGATTTTCTCAACGGCACGGTCGGTAACGTCGGCGCAAGATGTCAGATCAAGAATCCGGAGTTGTTCAAAAGTTCTATTCAAGGGCAACGACAAGAACGCTGAATCGTCAATCGTCTCGCAACCTACAAGGCGAAGTTCGCGGAGCGATTGGCCTTTGGCCAGAAGACGCGTGACGGGTTCATTCCCGATCAAACGGCATTGATGAAGGTCGATCTCGAGGATATTCGGGCAGTTGTCGGCAAACGCTATGACAGCGTCATCTGTAAGTTGGCTGCAGTCGTTGAGCTTGAGCTGTGCGAAACAAATGTCAGCGTAAAACTCGAGTGTTATCAGCAGCGGTGCGACTCAGGACTAACCCTCTTGATGTATCTGCAGCTTTCGGCGAGTTTGATCATACTCTCATTTGATATCCTGTTGCAACCCGATACATTGAGGCCCTGGAGTCTTGGGCAATTTTCGGCGATGGCGTAGATGGAAGCTTCGGTGATCTGGTGATCGAGGGAGACGTCGAGGGCCAGTAGGTGTGTATTGTTCTGAATGAGCGCGATGAGCCCAGTGTCGGTCAGGTTTTTGCAACCGGTAAGTGTCAGGCGCTCGACACGGCTGCAGACAGCCAAGGGCATCACGCTGCCATCGTTGACATTCTCAGCGAGGGAGGCGAGGTTCAGTCGCTTGATGAAGTCGCGATAAGAAAAGAAAGGCTTCTCGACGCCGAGGGTTTGGCAGATGATGTGGTGTTTGGGCCAAGTCGAGCAGGTAGGCCGGTGCCATAGGATATCGACCGCATTTCGAGCCCATCGCTTGCAGGTCAGCATTACATGCAGGATGTCGGATGTGGAGATCAGTCTAGCGAAGATGGCGATTAGGATTTCGTTTGGGAGCCTGTTTATAGGAGGGAGGCATTCGTCGTCGGTGACCTGCATGTCTTGCAGGTTAGGCACGCCGAGCGATGACTGTGAATCGTTTGCGCCGAGGAAGAAATCCGACTCCTCATTGTCGGCGGGGGCCGGTGAGCTTGTTGATGAAGTCGATCGCGAATCTTCCTGCGCCCGCCGGCCAGCGTCGACGTCGACATCGCCGTCTTCTCGCAATCCGCGAGCATCCCGGTCGTCGGCGATGATATCCAAAGAGGCTCGTTGTCTCATGGTAGGCGTGCTGGAGGTTGCCGTAAGAAGGAGGGGAGGAGAACGGTGATGTTAAGAGGAGGGGGGGCCGGGCTCTTGAGGTGGAGCGGGCAAGTTGGCTGGCGCGCCAGACGCTGTCGATTGTCACCCAGAACAGCAGGGGTGGCGCCTGGAAAGAGAGGAAGGTGCGGGCCCAAAAATAGCTTGGTTTGTCAACTCGGCGAGACTCGAGTGGATGGAAACACTGTGGGAGGGAGAAAAATGCGGGATAGCTCGACCTTGCTAAAATGAAAGCATGAGATCGGGAAAGAGCCGTTGACAAAACGACAAACAGGGCCTAAATAAGGGCTAAGAGATGGCTTGTTTCCAGTGTCGACGCCGAGGCCGTCGTTTCTTGGAAAATGCGCCGAACCCCTCCTGCGGCGGACAACGAGGACTGCAGCTGTCGTACCTAAGCCAGAGGACAAGGCGACAGCACTGGCGGAGCTAGCGGCGGTGGCTGGTCACGGTCACAGGTCAGTGCCAATTTTGTTGTGACCAGGTGGGTGGTGTCGAAGTCAGCGTGGAAAGTCAATTTCTGTCAAGCAGAACAAAAATCATGGAATGGAGGCGAGGGTTGGGACCGTGGCGGTTTCATCTGCGGGGCGCCCACACTGGGCACTGGAGTTGCTAACCCACTAACATTTTTCACTTGTGACAGGCTGGGAGAACGCGAAGACGGCTTGAAACAACTACATCCATCCCCTCCATGCCCTCCAAACATTGCGCAGCAGAGCGTGGTGAGTGGAGGCACCCGTGCGGTCCGGCGACACAACGGCTTCCGCTCCCGCGTTTGGCAGCTGGTCCCAGCCTCCAGCACCAACGCACGTAAAGCCCTTGGCCAGTCCTGCATGCCTGCGAGCCGCGAGTGGTCGGATGGCATTTGCTCTCGCGGCGGCCTGATGGCCGCATTCGATAGGCATTGGCTGACAACAAAGTGGTCTTCTGTCGGGAGGCAAAATGTCCCATGACAGCAGCTGGGGAGCCTGGTGGACCTCGTGACCGGACCAGCGTCGCCCGTAGAAGATCCAATGCATCTTTTGCGTGCGCTATGGACGCCTTGTGCCGCACTTCTTGTCCCCAAACCAAAATGCCATGTGTGACATCAGCTGGGGGCAGCTTCGGTCAACATACTAGTTGGTAGAGGCATCACCATAGCATCTAACTTCACTACGCCATCTGATATTCGAGTGCGAAGGTACACATCACCTCCGAGAGATATTGCCATCATCTCGCAGTAGCTAGCGAGGCGCCTTGCTTGTATCAATACGGATAGAAGCTCCCTTAACTCAATGTCAACACCAGCTACCACGCTAAAACGGCACGAACGGACGACGGGTGGCAACCAGTACACGATCCACAGTCCTGCCCTTGCAAGCTGATCGCTTGTGAGCTCAGAGAGGTCGGATCACACAGGTCGATCTTGGCACATTTGCGTCCTCGCGCGTGTCACACGCTCGCGTTCAGCTACCCACGCACCCATGCCACGAACTGGGTCTAGTTAGTAGATCAACGACTCTTTAGAAGAGGTTGCTGTAGTGTAGTGTATGTTTTTGCAAGTTGATAGACGGCTCACCGCGCCCTGTGCTCTCAGGCGAGATCCGCAAGCCTGATTTAGAATCAGGCTCAAGACACTGAAGCTGCCTGCCCAAATCCCCAGATGCAGTCTCCCAGGCGACGACGGCACCAACTCACACGGCATGACGTGTGAGCCCGGCGCTTAAACGCATCCTCTGTAGCTTGTGAACTCTAAGAGCATGCGGTGACTGCAGCGAGCTCGGTGTGAATGTTTTACCCCTCCTTCCCCCAGCTGGTTACCCTTGTGCAATTGGCCAACGCCCCGCCTTAGCGGGATGTGCGTGCTGTGACCTCATCACCACAGTGATTGTCATCTGGCTCGAGGGCGGGTCGGCGATAAGAGATCTTAACGCTGATGAAACTGTTCTCTGACCACCAATAGAAGGGATGGAAAGATCTCAGAAAGAACGGGTGGGTAGGATTAGACACTATCGTACCTGGTGTAGCACGTAAACAAGGCCGCATTGCGCAGGATGTGACAAGTGGAAAAAAAAGTTGGGAGCAAGCCCTTTCGGCAGATCCTCGGCTGGGCGATCAGATGATGAAATCATGTCGAATTGAGCTTCCTCGGACAAGCTCCAACACCGAGCAGCGAGCAATCCAAAACCACCACTTCAGCCAATTAACCTTCCTCGGTAGGGAAAGGGAAGACTGACATGAGTGTCAATTGACGGTGGCCGACATGATGCGGTATTCAGTCTTGCGCCGGATTCCCCGGACAGTTAACAACAAGGCATTCCGGGCCTCAAATCGGACTTTCCTGTCGTTTCGCAGACCAGAGCCAACGGGTCGTGCTGTCGAAAACCTCAACGTCCGCGAGCTATCCAAAAAGTCTCAAGAGTACGAACGGAATCGGCGGATTTTTCTTTGGTCCGGGGCAGTTGCGGGGATCGTCTCATTCGGCTTCACTGTCTATAAGCTCCAACAAGAACTCCGCAAACCAGCGCGCCTCGACTCGAGCCTCCCTTCATCCAACCCGCTGTCCAGCACCGACGCCGCCGAGCGAAAGGTTGTGATCCGTGACGAAGATGGCAACGAGATAGTACCAACAGGGAACAGCACTGTCCCGACCTTCCCCCGCACGATAACCCTCCCGATCACATCGCCCGCAACGGACCCGGTGACACTCGCGAGCCCCACGGGCTCTACAGAGTATACTCTCGTTGGTCTCGGCCTTCGTACTGTTACCTTTGTAAAGCTACAGGTCTATGTGGTTGGGTATTATGTTGCTACTGCCGACATTGCCGCTCTCCAGAACGAGCTAGTCAAGAAGATCAACCCCATTGCTACAACTTTGGTGCCTGGGGAGCGTGATCAGCTGCGCGCCGCCCTGCTCGATCATTCTGAGGGTGAGAAGACCTGGGATGAACTGCTTGCCCATGGCATCCCGGCTCGGTCAGCCTTCCGTGTCGTGCCGGTCCGTGACACCGACTTCCATCACCTTCGCGACGGTTTCGTACGCGCAATTCAAGGCAAGCTACCCAGTATGTCTGGAACAGGGACCGATGATGAGGAGTTTGGCGAAGCTATGCGGCAATTCCGCTCGGCCTTCAACCGCGGCAATGTACCCAAGAAGAAGGAGCTGCTGTTAATAAGGGACGAGAAAGGCAGATTGAGCATCGAATACAGTGACGGCAAAAAGAAAGGTCGACAGCTCATTGGCACTGTTGATGACGAGAGGGTCTCTCGCGCGTTGTGGTTAAACTACCTTGCTGGGAAGAAAGTAGCGAGTGAGCCAGCACGGGAGAACATCGTCGAGGGTGTTATGGAGTTCGTAGAGAGGCCTGTTGGCACGGTTGCTGCACAGGTTCTCTGAACTCAATTCAGTGGAAAATTGATGGCAGGCTTGATATCAGCCATCGCGTTTCTCAATTTGTACAAGAGCTATAACGTAGCATGACGGCAGGTAAAACAGGAAAAAGGAGGTCCGGTCGAGACACCTCTGCGATACAGCGCAAAAACTCCGCCCCTCTATCTATCAACAAATCATACAAACGAGTACACTTAGATGGGTCCCGCTGAAGAATACTCAGCGCAAACGACTGTGCTGCGTCCCGGCCTGCCTATGGCTCATTCGGCGATAGCGCCCGCAGCTTTGAGGAGCTCCTCGATATTCTTGCCATTTTTTCCCTTGGTGACCACCCCCTCCAAGTCCGAGTTGCCGCCGATATGCACCTTCCCAATGTAGATGTTTGGCACGGTACGCTGACCATTTAGCTTGTACAGAGCGTCCTGGACGTCGGCGCCGTCGTCTTCCTGGTTCAGCTCGTAGTGTGCATACTTGGCGCCGTACCCGTCAAGGATTCGTTTGGCGTTGTTGCAGTATGGGCAGTAGGACTTGCTGAAGACGACTGCAGAAGTTGTGCGGGTTAGCCTCGACATGATGATGTGGATTGGACGAACCAATGGGCCCAGGAGGTTAAACCGACGGGTTGGTAAAAGCAACGGAGATAAGGGGTACATACCGATGCCATTGTCATCAATCATCTGCTGCACCTTCTTTTGCGCGGCTTCACTCATGGCTGGCTGTGACGAAGAAAAAAATCTGCGGAAAATGAAGGACATGAAACCCTATAGGTTATCGGCTTCTGGAGATAGGATCCAGGAGCCTGGAAAAAAGAGCGGAACCGTGGGATTTATACAATTGCCGTCACCGAACTCGCCCAGTCGGAGCGCGCGAAGGTTGGTATCGAATATCGGATAGGTGCGGGACGGCAGGTGCGAGTGCGGATTGCGGTCGATGGTGACATGCATTTGTCAACGCGGCTTCCCGCGCGAAGATGCTGGAAGCGGGGTGTGGCAGGCACACTGCCCGAAGCGACAGGCACCAGTGCACCACCGAAAAGCGCAAGTTGGTCCGGCCTCGCAGGAACACTCCAATTAATGCCAATCGGCTTACAAAACAGATTTGAATACAGATCCTCACGTATCAAAAGGCTTCTGATTTTGAGATTACCCGTCCCCGATACATCGAACGTGACAGCCTTCTCGCCGAGCTTCAGCGCTCAAAACCGAACCCCGCAGGATTGCGTCGGGATTTGAGATCCAACAATTCAGATTCCTCCGGCTTCTGCGGGGTCTTCTGCGATGCGCTTATCAATGACGCAAAGCCGGTATCCCGAGTTGTCAAATTATCTCCAGACCTTCGCCGAGTGTTACGATCAGTTTCATGGAGCCACTCGAGAGCTGTACTGAATATGGATCGCAGCCCTCAATGTAACCGAAGGCATCTCTGATCCTCCCTGGTCCCATACTGTGGCAATTCTCTGACGAGGCTTTGAGTTGGCAAAGACACTGGGCAACAACCAGGTGAAGCTATTCCCAAATGCCAATTACTCGTTCGCCCGACCATGACCTCATTTGTCTCTGTCAACGGCTCGTGATTGAACCAAATAGCAGATCAGGCTCAAGCCTTACGCCCGGCGTAGTAGATGTTAGTCAGCGGGAACAGCGGGGAAGAGCCGATCTTTCGCCTCCCCCAAATCGCGTGGTGTTTTCTCAGCCAGTCCCCAGACTCGGCGGTTGAGCGGCCCCATCGATAGTGACGATCTAGCAAAACATTTCCAAGTTTTAGATGAACGGTGGTTCATGACGGGGACATGCATCATGCGCGAACTGGCCGAGGTTGTGGTGAGGTCAAAGTGTTTGACGCCTCGTTGTCTTGGCCGGCTCACAAGTGCTCGTGGACGCGGATGCTTGCAGTTGATGCCTAAAGTGGTAGTTACGACGGCGTTAGTATCTGTGTTGCTCCTGGCGAAACGAGGCTGTCGAGCTACAGTTGCAAGCCGATGGGGAAGCTCAGAAAAGACAAATGTGACGGTTCACAGCAGCAAAATTGACAAAGTCTGGACCGTTTGGAGGTTCCAGGATGCCGGAAAAGTGGGAAGTCCCACCTTTGGCCCCTTGCGCTTGGCCAGGCGGCAAGGGTTATCGCTGATAAGGCCAGCTGAGCAACCCAACTTGTGCCTGTTGAGCGCCATTCTCCGCAGCAGAATCGAGCAATCTGCAAAACCCTTGCTGCAGCCTCGACCGTCAGCAACCGCCACCACTGCAAACCCTCTCACAAGGGATCTGTCGCCTTAGCAGCCTGACGCATCTGTTGTGGATTTTTGGCCCAAGGCGGGATCATCGTCGAATCACTCGCTCGGTTCCAATTTGGGAATCTGTGCCAGGACAACAAACAGTCCACGAAAGGCCACGATACCCTCCCTCCCCGCAGTCATTGGTTCGCCGTTGCTTCAGCTCCCGATCGATGCATTCGCAGAGCCAACGATACGATCAGGTCAAACGCCGCCCCCATTACACCAGCAACGGTCACGGGTGATATAATATAGTTCCCGAACCTTCCCCGTTCCTTCTCTCCTTCTCCTACTAGCAGGTTCGACGACCAACTGTCGTAGGACCACCCACAACCGCCAAGGTGGCTTCCGGTCAAAGAATTTTGGCATCGTACGGTGCCAATCTACCCAACGTGACCTCGCGTCTGAAGCTCCCATTCGCCGTGCAATCGTATCTGGACAACGCCTTGGGCTACCTATCTGGTGTAACCGAGTACCTCCAGTCGGCAACTGGTTACTCCACGACAACTCTTTTTTCCGCCCTTGTCGCAATTCTCGTCATCACCATCATTCCTGCACTCACCGTGCGCAACAAGCAGACCGGAAAGAAGGGAATTATGTCTCGATACAGTCTCTCGCGTGGCGGTTATTCACCCTATGACTCGACGCTCAGCCATGTCGGCATTCCTGCTGTGACCGACGAGGATTACAGCTACATCACTTCGGAAGACCTGGAAAGTTTTGATACTCCACGGGCTCAAAGCCGCCGTCACCATCATGATACAGATCACTTCTCTCATTCCACCCCGAGCTTCGACCACCGCAAACCAGCCGATGATGTCATGCTCATCAAGCACAACGGAGTCATCTACCCCGAGCGCTTTCCAGCATACTCAATCGGTGACGGAAAGCTGCAAGTCGACGACGTTCTACAGAGAGTTGAGCTAGTCTTACGGCTCACACCACGTGAGGCAAGAGGCGTTCGACTGTTCTACAAAGGCCGTCGAGTGAGAGATCCCCGTGCCCCGATTCGAGACTACGGTGTGAAGAACAACAGCGAGGTACTGGTGATGATTGGCGAGCCTATCGGCGAAAGTGGTGGCAGCGACAGCAGCGAGGAGATTGTGGTAGTAGGGCGCGATGAGCCCGAGGAAACTAATCGTCCAAAACCAGAGAAGAGCAGGAGAGGCAGACGACAAGATGAACGGTCCCCTCGATCCAGCAATTTCTCTTTAGAGGTGCCCACCGAGGACCGCGATCGAAGGAGCATCTCCAGAGTCCGAACACAGTCGCCCTCGTCCTTATCGGCTGTCTCCGGCGCCAGCGCCGCCGCTGGCGTTCCTGGCGGACCGATCGAGAAGATGAACAGTATTGCTTCTCACTTCAACACCAAGCTGCGTCCACTGTGTGAGCAGTACCTTGCCAAGCCCCCATCAGACCGGAAGAAGAACGAGGATGAGCACCGGAAAATTAGCGAGACCGTGATGCAACAGGTCCTCCTCAAGCTTGATGAAGTTGACACCAGCATTGAGGAAGGCGCAAGAGCCAGAAGAAAAGAACTGGTTCAAGAGGTCCAGGGTACTTTGAAGAAGATGGATGACACACTCAACTCGTCAAAATGAGCAACCCACACAACCACACAAGAATGCGGCTATCTTGGTCGTTGGGCATTACCATTCCAACCGAGGCATATCTGTTTCCTTCACCTTCGTAGCTTTGATCAATCTGTTAATTAGCGGTGCACTTGGGAGTCTGACTGGGAATGGTAACGGTACTCTCTCCATTCTGGGGCGAAATTGCACTTGCATTGTTCATGTTGGTTGTTTATATAGCAGAGTCAATGACGACGGCGGGACGTCGAGACGTCCCGGCTGTGTTGAGAGATCTAACGAGCTTTTAACTAATCATAAATCCTACATACTCAGACATCGTCTTGACACCAGCGGCGTGTGGTATGCGAATGACCTGTAATGTTCTCGACGTTGAAATTCGTTGCTCTGTGTTCCTGTGTGCAGAACGCGGAGAAAGCCGGATGGGTGGGGCGAACGGTCACAAATGTGGGGGCCTACACAGCCCACCAATTTCACTGTGTAGGTTTAACCCTACTCAAAAACCTGAGGCAGCAATTACGCGCTCGCCCGCTCTTACCGCCTTCATCAAATCGGGTTAGCGCCTAAATTACCAACCTCAAGGCACAGGGCCAATTTTCAGCACACACAAATTCGTCGAAGACCATCAACCACCAAGAGGGTAAGGACGCAGCCAGACTTCGCTGCCACTCGATCAGCCGGAGTACTGACTGATCCAGTATTTTCATTTTTCTTCCCTCTTCCTTTTCTTCGAAGTCAGTGGGAAAGATGTCGTCGTTCGAGTCAGTGGTATGTATTATTTCACCAATTCAGAGTTTCGATGCAATCCACCACATCGATCGCAAGATGCTGCCCACGCGCAACCCACTGGACACACGACGAGGGGAGGCAGCACCCCGGGGATATTCACAAAGATAGGGGGATTAGGAGAGATCAATGAAACTGACATTGCCTTGCGACAGGTCGTCATCGACGGCAAGGGCCACCTCCTCGGTCGCTTGGCCAGCATCGTCGCCAAGCAGCTACTCAACGGCCAGAAGATCGTTATCGTCCGCTGCGAGGCTCTCAACATCTCCGGCGAATTCTTCCGTGCGAAGCGTATGTTATCCTACCCTGTCGATGCAGCTGGCTCTACGCCGCTCCCCCGCACGAAGATACGAAGCGCTCCCAGAAGAGGAGGATACAATCGATTCACCAGTGACAAGACACAAAATGACGAGACATGAAGACTGACAATTGGGTGCAGTCAAGTACCACGCCTATCTCCGGAAGATGACCCGGTACAACCCGACTCGCGGCGGTGAGTTCGAATCCGGCAAACAACTCGCACGACCGAACAGACGGCACTGACTGTTGCTCCCAGGCCCTTTCCACTTCCGCGCCCCGTCCCGTATCTTTTACAAGGCCGTCCGTGGCATGATTCCCCACAAGACAGCCCGCGGCGCTGCCGCTCTCGAGAGACTTAAGGTCTTCGAGGGCGTCCCTCCCCCGTACGACAAAATGAAGAAGATGGTCGTGCCCCAGGCCCTCCGCGTCCTCAGACTCCAACCCGGCCGCAAGTACTGCACTGTCGGTCGGTTGAGCCACGAGGTTGGCTGGAAGTACCAGGATACTGTTGCGAGGTGCGTTGGCCTTTTTGATCCTAGCTGTGGCTATCTGTCGAGTGTGGGGTATCGGGAGAATGCTAACACGGTCACAGACTCGAGGAGCGCCGCAAGGTGAAGGCTGCTGCCTACTACGAGCGCAAGAAGCTGGCTGCGAGACAGCTATCAGAGGCGAAGAAGAGCGCGAAGGTCGACAAGAAAACGGCGCAGGCCCTCGAGGCCTACGGCTACTAGAAGACGTAGCCATGCGTACACTTTTCTGTCCTTTATGCGATTTCACTCTAGATTGGCGCGGTGGTTCAGGGCATCAATTCATTTGCGTGGGTGGTCTGGGGTAGGCAATGGCTCTCTGACATACTTGTGTGTCCCTGGCTAGGGACCTCATAAAAATAAATGAGATCATACCAATGGAGTCGAGCTTGCACGGGATGAAACGAAGGAATAAAATACCCAATACGGTCGAGCTCCTTGATGATGCTTGGCGTGTATTTTCGCAGTGGAACGCCTGGTGGCCATAATGTCTCGGGCTGAGAATACTTCGAGACTGGCGCGCCAGATACAACAGAATGAATGATGCATGACTGAAGCACAAACATCCTTCTGTTCCAACTGTGCTCTGTTGGCGTCTAATGGAACTAAACTATCCGCGTCAATCTTGCGTTGAGCCTGCCCATGCCTTAAACCTCTGCATCTTCCACCCCAACGCCCTCTTCACGGCTGATTATCACCGCTTGACCAGAGTTCGAACATGTTGCTGCAAAAGACCCATCTCCTGCATCCCAGAACTTGTTTATTGAACATCCGGATGCGAGGACGCCGTTTTAGGTCATGGGTATGTGTGTGTGTGATTTGCAATTTTGAGCTGAACGCTCAGTCTTTGCATCATAGTCCAACTCAGAGTGCGTGATTATGACAAGAGACAAGGAAATGCGTCTTCTAGGTGGGCATGCTATGTCCAACTTCGTCGTCTCACCCTTGTTTTTACCAAGTGACCGTCGTGGTTTATGTATACTGATGCAATTTTCCCAGCCTAAACGCTGAGGCGGTCAGTGTGAGCAACTCCTCATATGGGTCACCAACACTTGAGCCCTGTCTGGTAGATCACCTACTTGTGTAACTTATGTGCTAGTGTCTCTTGATAGTAAACGTGATGGAGATGTTTATTACATAAATACGGACATTGGGTCCAGCCTCTTCCGTTCTAACTGTGGTCACATGTATTCCATGTGGTAAAGTCCGCTTTGCTTGATATCAGACACAAGCTGTGGCTATCTTTCCAAGTTAACTTATTGAATTCTCTAGCTACACAAGAGTAGAGTGGTGGTCGCCGTAGCCAAAACATTTAATTTCACTCCGCTACAAGCGTACAGTCTAGCCCCTGGAAGATTGTTCGCTCTGTACTTTACGGCTTGGTTACAGCCTGTGGACCAAAATTGCTCCAACATTCTTTTCCTAGATTTGAGGGGTTGATGATAGAAACTTGAGGCCTCAATGAAGAGGTTCAAGGCATTAGCAGGTAAATTTCAGGGCCTTGAGTATTGGAATTAAGGCGTAAATATTCTTCTGCCTTAACCCCCCTATAAAATAACTTCCCAGCTATTTATATATTGTATAAATCCCTTGCTAACCTGCTGCAGATGGCGGAGTGAAAGCTGTTGGCCTGGGGAGGAACGTATAAGGAATTATCCCCGTATCCCCAAACCTTCCTTACCCACTCCTCCCCAACCATCCACGAGAACTGCATCATCGTCACCCCAACCCACCCTACGGTACAAACTGGCCATCAAGCTAAAGATGGGTGGTTCCTCTCGGATTTCTACGCTTTCAACTACCTTTTGAAAAGGCTCCGCTACCGATCAAACCTGGCTTACAGCGGCCGAGCCAGCGAAATTAGTGGAGAAATATGGCGACTTCCTCCACGTACCTCCCTTCCCCCTTCTCCCCAACCCTACCAATCAAGTGTTGACGACGACGATGATCAGATCGCGTTCACGATTTCCCATCTTACGGGCAGCGGCGGCGGCGGCGCCAAGCTGATGCCGACACCATCATCAACGAAATAACGCGCGCAATAGCACACTCACAAACGGTCATAGCCTACATCGTCTAGACGGCAATATCTACGTCATGTGTGATTCCCAGGAGTATCCTATAGCCATGGAGGATAGATATGGCCTAGAGGGATGGAGTAAGCGCTATTCCCCTATGCGGCGGGTATTGGTGGAAGGCGGCGCGCCCGTCTTCAACCGCCCTCTCGCCCATATATTGTCAGCTATCGCTGAAACATGCACGACCGACACAGGAGGAGACGGATAGGATGGTTCGAGAGTATTGCGAGTATGTTGCGAGTATCCGGAAAGTTCACCTCAGCTGTAGTCCAATAACTAGGGAGACTAATGACGCTTCCCTTGCAATGGAGACCCAGAGCATAGCTGAAGAAGGCTTCTAAATTGTAAAATAAGAATTTCGGCTCATGGTTACTCCACTTGTTAACAGCGAAGTATGTAAACGACTTTCTTACATATTATTGCTAACGGGAGTGCTAAAGGGCTGGATGTAGTTATACACATTAATGAAGCTACAGTTACTGTACCGTATTCGTCTCGCTCGGTTTATCAATGGCTAAGTACAATCTAACCCCTAAAAGATTATTAACGTGCGACTTGGTAAGTATCAAGGATGGATCTGTGCAACACATAAATAGTTGGGAAGCTGAAGTAGGTAGCGTAAACGCCTCATGCTGAACAACGTCGTTGGTTTTACCCAAGTGGGTAAGCCGAGGGGCAGCAGTGCAAATTAGTCTACTCAAGCGGGAGGCACACTAACTAGTTCAAGGTCAGCTAGGTTTAAACGACATTTACCGAGACTTTTAAACTATCTAGCTCCAAAGAGGTCACGACCATGTTCACAAGATTGTAATAAAGGATACCGGTGGTGCGTGGATGATGGTAAAGATTGTATATGATAAGATGAGGGTAGGAAACAAAGAGTTGGTGGAGGGCAACGCCCCCACAGACCCGGGAAACCTCTCTCTGCCATAGGTAGGTAGATTGGCAGGCAGGCAAGTTGTTGATGAGGTCAATTTCTCAAGTGCCAGACCAGACTGGGTGCAATGACCGGCGGTCAAAATGCCATCGAGATTTTCAACCAGTGCTGTTGTCACGTTGAGATCTCCTATTAGGTTACAAGTGCACACGCAAGTTATGCTATTTGGCTATATATGACATGGTTTATCTCGACATCTAGAGCAAAAATAGGAGTGACTTCTGATAGATGACGGCCCGGGGTCGTAATGACGTGGATATTGATGTCACCTCAGGTTGCCCATGGCAGGAGCGGTTTTGTGAGGAAAATGTCCCCAAGGGGGAAAATGGGCTGATTTGAAGCTCACAACGGCTAGAATCATTGATCTGAGCGGCTTCTTGCCGGTATGGGACAAAAAAACGGGACATCTGGCCTGTGGCGATAGCGGTGCGGACCCCAGACCATATGCGGAGAAGAAAAATGCAAAAATAAATGCGAAGTGTGAGGCTCGAACTCACGACCTTTGGATTACTCTGATGTCTAATCAGATCATTTTATGAGACCAACGCTCTACCAACTGAGCCAACCTCGCATTGGACAATTGTTGACATTCTCTACCACAATTTTCATTCATGGAGCATTGATACAAGGTCGCTTGAGATTGAAGACTGCACTCAAGAAATAGGTTGACTTTTGCTTAGACCAAAGTCTATGAGCCTCTGTCTGTGGTATTGCGGGGGGGCAGATTTCTCTATTGTCAACTGCGGTGCTGAAAATAGGGGGAACCATGGTGATTACCCCTTTTTTATTTTGTTTTGTTCACATTCGCATTTGGACTGTTGCCCATGTAACCACTCGCTCAAGATGCATCAGCGGTGTCAAAGGGAAGCCGCACCTTCCTCAGAGTCTGCTAAGCTTGTTTCTCGTCGATGCATCTCGAAATGGCCTGGGGGCCTGACGGTTTGCGCCTTCGCCGGAGGCCTTAGGAGGGGCATGGACTGAATGGGCCCAGGTTCTGTCGGCCCTTGTCTTTTATGCATCTTCATCATCGCTCTTACATCCTCAAACCTCTGGTTATTTGCTGGCCTTGCATTCGGCATCATTATCTACTCGATCGCCCCCCTATCTACCCCGCCACAATGTCTGGGCAACGTCCACCCTCTGGGAGCTGCCACTTCAATAGTCGAGCGCTGCAAAAGATCCCAGGACGAGGGCTACTGCTCAGGCTGGGGTTCCCGTCTTGTACCACAGCCTAACGAGCTGAACAAACGCCCCTCTGCCCTCTCGCCTCCTTCTAAGGGAGAAAAAACCATCGACCGTTGGTAGGACTCGCCACAGTGTTGCGCTTCCCTGTTCGTGGGTCTAGCTACGTCTTTAGCATGGAGAGCAGGCAGTCTGAGAAGATAAATCGGGAGCGCGCTAAAGCGGCTTGCGTTCTCAAGTCAGTTGGTGTTGTATTTGTCAATTTACTTGTTTCCGTGCCTGGAGCACCATGCGCGGCTTGGTTCTGACGAGGGAGGTTGAGCAGAAACAGGATGACCCAGAGAACCTTCAAAAAATAAGGGCTCTGCTCCGAGATATACTCCTGACACCCGTGGTATAGGTGTACTCCCCGGAAGCACAACTCGCCACATGCAGTGCCGAAGGGTTGGTCATATTTACATTCGCGCGCGGTGGCATCACTGGTCTTCCGGTAAACCCCGTGCCACGTTTATGTCACAGCCAGTCTCCACGGGCACTGCGATCCTCATCACCGGGCTGCCTGACGGCATGTGGTCTCCGCAATCCTCTTTTGCGCCAGGATAAGCCAGCTTACTTACCATAATGTCCTTTGGTCTTGATTGTGGCCGAGGGGGGTGTGGATATTGCCCGATAAAAAGGCAGTCAACTCCTTTCTGTGAACGGAACAATTGCCCATCACCGGCCACGACGGAAGCACATTTAGCCCTTGGGGGTAATACATTGCCTCCGGCAGAGAGTTCGTATCTCTAGTAAGCGCCATCCACACAGGAAATACGTCGGTGAAAGGACCAAAGGAGACGTGGTAAGTTTTGTTCACGAAATGCCCGCAGTCCAAGGGAATTACAGCTGAAAATCCTGACGAAACCCTGACAACAGGCCCGAGGGGGCAATGTCGCTGGGCCACGGGGCGAAGAGTCATTGTGATGAATGCACATGCGAGACCAATGGGAATAACTTCGGCAAATCGTTGAAGTGGGCACCGGTGGATGAGAATGACTCTTCAGGTTGGTGGCGGTTACTTTGCTGGACACAACATCAAAACGTCAACCCTCGACAGTATCCGCCAAAGTAGAGATGTGCGTCCTGATTGCCAGATAGAACTGATGAGCGTGCATTTAGCCTCCGTGTTCTTTGTCCTTGCTTCGCCATATTCCAGTCCGTTTTCTTGCATTGCGGGTAACAAGGACCCAGTGAAGGTGAGCCGCGGACTGGGCTGTTCATCTCGATTGTCTACCTGTCGCTCTCGATGCACATTTGACTATCCGCTCTTCCAACGCTATTATAACACATTGCACATAGAGTACATTATAGATATAAGCCCTCGGGTTCGCCCTCTTGCTTGGTCCGTAGCACTCTCTCGCGAGCGGCGCGGAAATCCGCCATTTGCACCCTCATTCTGCGCTCCCGGAGAGCCATGAGACCGGCCTCGGAGCAGATTGCCTTGATGTCAGCACCAGACAAGTCATCCTTTTGAGCAATGAACTCTTCTAAATCGACATCCTCGTTGAGCGACATCTTGCTGGTGTGGAGAGTAAAAATCTTGCGCTTTGTGTTCTGGTCGGGGTTCTCAAAGAGGATCTTGCGGTCGATACGGCCAGGACGGATTAGGGCGGGATCAAGCGTTTCGATCTTGTTCGTGGCCATAATGACCTTGACGTCACCCCGGTCATCGAAACCATCGAGCTGGTTGAGAAGCTCAAGCATGGTCCGCTGGACTTCACGCTCGCCTCCCGATGTCGAATCATAACGTTTCGTGCCAATAGCATCGATCTCGTCGATGAAGACAATTGAAGGGGCGTTTTCCGCAGCCACCTAGGCACATTAGTAAATTACGGGAAGCGAGGAAATGGAAGACGTACCTGGAAGAGCTGGCGGACGAGTCGGGGACCATCGCCGAGGTATTTCTGGATCAGCTCGCTGCCGACGATGCGCAGGAAGGTCGCCGAAGTTTGGTTTGCCACAGCCTTTGCGAGGAGAGTCTTTCCAGTACCGGGCGCGCCATACAGGATGACACCCTTGGGCGGTTTGATGCCCATCTCTTCGTAGAGTTCGGGGTGTAGTAGAGGTAACTCGACTGACTCTCGTACCTCTTGAATTTGCTGTTCCAAACCACCAATGTCCGCATATGATTCCGTGGGAGCTTTATCAAGCTTCATGACGCTGACCAACGGATCCGTATCATCCGTGAGAACGCCAACGATACTGACGCTCTTGTGGTGCAATAAAACACTGGCTCCTGGCTCAAGAAGGTCCTTGTCGACAAAGCTCATGATGCTGACGTAATACTCTGGCCCAGTCGTACTAGAGACAATAGCATGGTCGTCGTCGATCATTTCCTCGAGGGTTCCAACGCCCATGGGGCTGCCTCGCATGTCATCGACACGGCCGCGCTCATCGGCCATCCGGTCCGAAGACTCCTGTTCCGAGGCAGGGGCGTTGCTGTCCTTGGCTGCCTTTGCCTTGCGCAGGCGCTCCTGGTTCTCGACATATTCTTCCTCGAGCAGGAGATGATCGTGGATGCGTTGCATCCGCAGAAGTCGGAGCTTGCATCGGCTCGTCGGGTACACAGGAGGGAGCTTCGCGGCGGCACTGGTACCGCCAGCCTTCTTCTTCTTGCGGCCGATACGGGTTGTGGGCCTCGGCGGCGGCTCGTACTTTGGCTTGTCCTTCTGTTGAGGCAGGACGGGTCAGCAAGTTCAAAGTGACCAGGAGCGTGGTCATCGTGTGGAAGAGTCTAACCTTCTTATCTTTATCATCTCGACCCTCTTGGCCGCCTCCGCCGCCCATGCCGGATTGATTCTGGCCCTGCGCGCGTTGTCAGTCGTGAGTCGGTCCAGCTTTCAGTCGGTCCTGCTTCTGCCTGAGCTGCCCTTACCATCTTCACTATCGGTGCTCGAGAGGAGCGATAGCTTGAATACTACACTTGGCTGTGTTCCAATTGCAAGGTGTTCAGGATTGCGGTGTTGCGATATCCGAATGTGATTGCGATGAAAGTTTGGCAGCGGCGATGTTGCAGCTGCCGTGAGCTGAGCTCTCGTTCGCAACGTTCTGTAATCAGGCGCCCAAGCGACGCGACACCGACGCGCACAGACCAGTTAGGCGGAAGCTGGGTATGGGACCCACTGGACGGCTATCAGCCAATGAGGAGGGACGCCTCGCTCAGCGGTCCCAGCTTTCAACGCACAGGCCAAGACTCTCGGCACATCATCAGGCGCAGGCGGTGCCAACATTCCATTCCAAAGCCTGCGTCGGAATTGTGGAATCGGCAGGTTGCGACCAGAGAGCTGGGCATCCCTCCATCTGTTTCCGACCGTTTCCATATCTAACTTTGTCTGAGTCTGTGTCATGCCCGTTCACCTTTCTTCTTACCTATGTAGTCACTGAAGTGTAGTGTTATAGGAGCTAAGCTTTTACACAGGGAACACTGTTCGGTTCTTTGCAGCTTGGCATCCGCAAGACATCACAGTCCGACAGTCAGTTCTGGTGTACGTGGGCATCTTCTGTTTGCGCTTACGGCGACCGTGGGAGCTCTAATCCATTATGAAAACCTTGATCCGAGAGTTTTAAAGACCAATTTTTTAAAACCCAAGGCTTCCATACCGAACCTGCAAGCTTGACGCCTGCGGAGGGGATCGTTTAGGTTCAAGCCTTGCAGGCTACCCCTCGCCCCTCAAGTTTTCCCCTCTACAGCCGCCTGGCGGTCTTGCGCATTTCTTCCCACGCAGTTTGGCCACAACCCAACCTCACTTGCTTCACTCCGCTCCGTTCCTTACAGGCTACCTCCCCGACTTGAACATGTCTTCGACCCGCGAGCGTCGGATTGCTAAAGAGCTAGCCGACATCCACAATGACAAAAACAACTCTGGGGTGTCGGCGCACCCCCTCGATCCCGCCAACCTAACCCACCTAAAGGGAACCTTCCCTGGACCTCCGGATACTCCCTACGCCGGCGGAACTTTTCAGGTCGATATCGTTATCCCCGACATGTATCCCTTCAAATCACCCATCATGAAGTTTGACACCCGCATCTGGCACCCGAACGTCAGCAGCGTGACGGTTAGTTTTTGGCCCGCACTCGAGAACCCTAACAGACTGGACTCCCCGCGCCGTCGCAACTACGGGGCTGAGTGCGGGGGACACTGTACACGAACCACATACCCCTAGCTAACACTCTTCATCGTTGTGGTTTCTAGGGCGCAATCTGTCTCGATACACTTGGAACGGGATGGTCTCCCGTGGGCACGATCAAGATGGCGCTGATATCGCTCCGCATGCTGCTCGAGTCCCCGAACCCGAAGGACCCGCAAGATGCCGAGGTAGCTAAGATGCTGATGGAAGACCCGGACCAGTTTGCCGTACAAGCTCACGAGTGGGCCGTTAAGTACGCCGGTGCGCCGCGCAGAGATATGCCGAAACACAACTACCAAGTGGTGAAACCTCCCGAGAAGAAGAAGGACGATCCCAAGAGGTGCGTGGCCGATGGAGAACATCCGATCTTGCAAGAGCGTTGGACATGGTCCCAAGCACAACGCTATGCGGGTGTAGAGATGGCATGGCTGACGCGGGAAACAACACAGGTATCAGGGCTACAACAAGGAGCTCGTCGACCGGTTCGTCAACATGGGATTCGACGTGGACGCCGTGGTGGAGGCCTTCAACTTCGTGGGTATCGACCGGAATGGTGGGGAGGACTACGAACTGGAGGAAGCATACATGGGTGATATCACTGCACGGCTGCTCGGCGAGCAGTGACCTCCGTTCGGGCCATCACGGTGTGTGCACATATCTGGTGATGGAAGGTTCGTCAGGGGCATCGCGCGGAGCATGGCCCGACACAGGCGGCCAAAAGCATCGGGAATGGAGTTCATGGACGGCGGTGGACGTGGTTGCTTTAAACGGGTTTTACATCGGGCTCTCTTTTTTATCATTGACAGACGGTACTGGGTTTTGTTTTCCGATCATCGTAGATTGAGTTGACATGGTGGTAGCGTTCATTTCCTGCGAGATGCGGAGGAAACGGGGTAGTGTGGGCGACCAGCAGCGAATGAACTACCAACACGGACTCTGTATTTCGTTTTCTGTCCAGCGCAGCCAGACAGTAACTTGTCGGGACGACAGCGAAGCCCGCACGGACGGGTTCAGCCCCTGAGAAATTGTTGACGTGATACTTTGGCAATCGTTGGCCCTCTTTCATGAAAACTTAGCATTTAGATTGTCGGGACGAAAAAAAGCCCTATCTCATGGCAGATATTCGCGGAAACCATAAGGAAAGCAAGGGCTTGCAATGCACAATATGTTTTCGCCAGACCGCCAGTTCCCTCCAGTCTATAAATTTCGCAAGATGGTAATGCACAGGGGAAATACACAGGACAAGAAGACTCTAAAAACCGCCTCTTCGTCACCGCTCAGCACCACCTTGCTCTCTTTTCCTCCTCCTGGATTAGTTGGCGTAGCTCCGCCTCGCCAATTTGTCGCCCGGATCCTTGCACGCTCATACACAGACGCTTCTAGGGAACATGAAGAGTGTCAAGCTCATGTACAGGAATAACAAGCCACCGCTGACGAATTATCAAAGAAAAGGGTTCATTTAGAGCAGGTCCCGTCTGAGGAATTCGTCACGGAGTGCCTTGCCCAGGCTGGCAGGGGATCGCTCAACAATGACACCAGCAGATTCGAGGGCCTTGATCTTGGAATCGGCGCCGCCCTTGCCGCCCGAAACGATGGCTCCAGCATGACCCATACGGCGTCCGGGAGGCGCGGAGATACCGGCGATAAACGAGACAACGGGCTTGCCACCGTTGACCGTGTTGTTGGCCTTCAGGAAGTCGGCAGCGTCCTCCTCAGCGGAACCACCAATCTCGCCGATCATGATGATACCGTCGGTCTCTTCGTCCTTGAGGAAAACCTGAAGGCAGTCGATAAAGTTGGTGCCGCTGAAAGGATCGCCGCCAATGCCGACAACGAGGGACTGACCGAGACCAGCCTGAGTGGTCTGGTTAACGGCCTCGTATGTTAGGGTGCCGGACCTGCTGACGATGCCGATGCGGCCGCGCTTGTGGATAAAGCCGGGCATGATGCCAATCTTGCACTGGCCAGGGGCGATGATGCCGGGGCAGTTGGGGCCGACAAGGCGCGTCTTGGACTGCGACTTGAGGATTGACGTGATGCGGACCATGTCTGCCGTCGCCTGTTAGGGGTTGCTCCATCTCTGCTTCTCCAACTGCAATATGGACTCACCATGCTGGGGGATGCCTTCTGTGATGCATACGACAAGCGGGACCTCGGCCGCGACCGCCTCCTCGATACCGGCAGCTGCCAGCGGCGGGCTAGTTACTCTCCGTCAATATCTCAATCGTTGATAGGGCGTCTCGTAGCTTACGGGACGAAAATAGCAGTGGCATTTGCACCCGTTTCCTTCACACCTTGGGCGACGTTTGCGAAAACGGGGAGGCCGAGATGGGTCTGGCCCGCCTTCTTGGGGTTGGTTCCGCCGACAACCTTCGTCCCTGTGCGTGCAACGTGTCAGAAGTAGTGTCTGCGGAAAGTCGCCGTGAGAATTGAGCCTATACCATAGTCGATCGCCTGCTGTGCGTGGAAACTGCGCGAGATCTAATGTTAGCTGCGATGTGTTCGTTCCAACTCGTCTCCGCTGAGCCGAGCCAGGCATTCAGAGCGTGTTTGTAAAACTGAGACTTACGTTCCCTGCTTTCCAGTAAAGCCCTGGAAGAGGACCTTGGTCTCGCCGTTGATGCGCAGGTTGTCAACGGTGAGAGCATAGGGCGATGACGAAGAGCTGTATGCTCTCTGACCAAGCTTTCGCAGGAGGACGCCCGCAGGCCGGGCTTGCCTTGCGAAGGACTGCATTGTCTGGAGTGTGAAGTGCGCGCAACAAAAGAAGAGTGCAAAGGAAAGGGAGTGGAAGAAGAGCAGAGATACGTGGTGGCTTTTGACGATGTCTCGTTCGTTCGCCGTCGATATTGCGCAGTAAGTTAAAGCAACAAGCTTCCTGTCGCCAAAAACCTCGACAGCTGGAAAGCCCCGATCCGACGCGGCAGGCTCTGACGGCAATGTGATTGACCGATTCGTCCCGACCAGCTCTTGGCAGGCTCTGGCTGTGTCAGGTGACTGATGCTTTAGGTAAGCCGGTGGGGCGGATTGGATTGGAGTCTTGACTTCGAGGCCACAAAATCAGTCATCACGACGCACATCCAACGCACAACACACACTCACTAAAATGGCCACCACCACGACGGTAACGGCGACGATCCGCAACAAGGAAAATCTACCGCCCGAGAATGAGCGGTTTTTGCGTTGCTGCGCTGACATTGCCAATGCGCTCATTGAAGAACATGAAGCCGTGGCGCGAGATCCTGACCACAGGCGTGATATCAACCTGAACACGCTGCGATCCAAGTTCGCCAAGAAACACAAGATAGGAAATGTGCCTCCCTTGACGGCTATTATTGCTGCTGTCCCAGAGCACTACAAGAAATACATCCTGCCTAGGCTCATCGCCAAGCCCATCAGGACATCGTCTGGTATCGCTGTTGTCGCCGTCATGTGTAAGCCGCACAGATGTCCGCACATTGCGTATACGGGAAATATTTGCGTATATTGTCCTGGAGGTCCAGACTCAGACTTTGAATATAGCACGCAGAGTTACACTGGCTACGAACCCACCAGCATGCGTGCTATCCGGGCGAGATACGACCCCTTTGAGCAAGCAAGAGGCCGTGTTGACCAGCTCAAGGCGTTGGGCCACTCCGTCGATAAAGTGGAATTTATTGTCATGGGAGGGACTTTCCTGTCACTGCCGGAATCTTACAGAGATGAGTTCATATCACAACTTCACAATGCTTTGAGTGGCTATGCGACCACGGATGTCGACGAAGCCGTTCGAGGAGGAGAGCAGAGCAATATCAAATGCGTTGGCATCACGATCGAAACACGACCAGACTACTGTCTCCAGCCGCATCTGTCCAGCATGCTGCGGTATGGCTGTACACGTCTCGAAGTTGGTGTGCAGTCACTCTACGAGGACGTCGCTCGCGACACCAACCGCGGGCATACAGTCGCCGCTGTGGCCGAGACCTTCTGTCTTTCCAAGGATGCCGGCTTCAAGGTGGTCAGCCACATGATGCCTGACCTGCCTAATGTCGGCATGGAGCGAGACCTCGACCAGTTCCGCGAATATTTCGAAAACCCTGCATTTCGAACCGATGGCTTGAAGATCTATCCCACCCTTGTTATCCGAGGTACCGGGCTGTATGAGCTCTGGCGGACGGGGAGGTATCAGAACTACACGCCCAACGGTCTCATTGATCTTGTAGCGCGCATCCTCGCTCTGGTACCTCCCTGGACTCGTATTTACCGCGTCCAGCGTGACATTCCGATGCCGCTTGTAACGTCCGGTGTCGAGAACGGCAACCTCCGCGAGCTTGCGCTCGCACGCATGAAAGATTTTGGCACCACATGCCGAGATGTCCGCACTAGAGAGGTTGGCGTCAACGAGGTCAAAAATAAGATTCGACCCAACCAAATCGAGCTAGTGCGGCGGGATTATACGGCCAACGGCGGCTGGGAGACGTTCCTTGCGTATGAGGACCCCAAACAAGACATTTTGGTAGCGCTCTTGCGGCTGCGCAAGTGCTCGGAGAAGTATACGTTCCGCGAGGAGCTAGTCGGACAACCGACGAGTTTGGTGAGGGAACTCCACGTATACGGAATGGCAGTCCCTGTGCATGCGAGAGACCCGAGGAAGTTCCAGCATCAAGGCTTCGGAACGTTGCTCATGGAGGAAGCTGAGCGTATCGCCAGAGAAGAGCACGGGAGCGAAAAGCTCAGTGTGATTTCGGGGGTGGGTGTGAGAAGCTATTATAGGAAGCTGGGGTACTGGCTCGACGGGCCATATATGAGCAAGTGGCTCGACGGCAGGCCAGGCCCGGAGGAGTAGGACACTCTGAATAGGGCGTCCCAGAATGATAGACAGAGAAAAGAGAGAAACAACGCATTCATATGTCGGCGTTCGGGGTGCTTGGAGGACGCATATTCTAGGAAACGGGGCGTTAAGGCTGGTCTGTTGAGAGATAAAAAGTTAACATGCATTCTGTTATTCTGTCAAAACTTTGCGTCAGGTTAACTTGGGGTTAGAAGGCCCCCACTTTCCTGTGTGATGATATTGTCCTCAATCCTCCAACCTGCTCCCCTTGGGTCTCTTTTTGATCGTGAACCCCCTATTCCTTTGTCTTGCTGTATATCATATCCGTTTCTGTTGTCTTCCCAGCTTTCAACTGCTTTGTTCCAACTAACCGCCTTTCAAGGCGGCCTGCCCGAATGTTTGTTTCCGCAAGGAAGATGACACACCGTGGGTGGAGGAGTATTCAAGGGCAGGGCTGCCTCGGGAAGTGTTGCCAGCCAGGTCTAGTTGACCGCCACTCCCTCTGAGGACGAGAAGAAGCACTCCCCTCAGGGGATGGGAAGAAGCACTTCCTCTGAGGTTGAGAAAAAGTGGCCACGCACAGATTCAAACGCTATCCCCGTTCCCGTTGTCTCGGCTGTTTCCTTCTGAATTCTCAAAGCCAGCCCGCCTGCTGATGTCTGGTGTCCAGTGTCTGGTCGAACTCGGGGGTTATGAGTGGAAGGCTGGGGATAACGGAAGAAATCAGCTGGTGTAAGCCATCGGCCGTCCGTTCCCGTCGAAGCGAGGTGAGGCAGGTCGCACCTCAGGGAGGGGGGGGTTCGGGAGACTGCCCTGGGCCCCGGGCACCAGCGCGTTCGCGGGGTGTTGTCGCCGCGCTGAGTTCATCGCGGTAGGCTGCGCGCGGCGTCGGGGCCGTTGCGTTGCTGGAACCACGCGATGTTCTTCGCCTGCGGAAACATCGGACCGACAGAGGCGGCGAGTCTTAGGCACCAGAGGGTCGTCTGTAGTGATTCCCAAGGCACCCTCGTTGAAGACGAGAGAGAGTCGGGATGGCCCCGCGTAGGCGGGGGATCAGAGCCGCATTCGATGATTTTGCGGGAGGGGTAGATTCTTGGCCGGGTGACATGGGCCACTCTCGGAAGATGGCACTGAGACGGCGCGGTTTCCGACCGGAGAGGGGAGGTGTGGGAGGCGTCCGGGCACAAGTCTTCGGGCTGGGGGCGGCATGTGGCGCGTTCGGTGGCTTCAATACGTTCGATACTGGGAGATGGACGGCTACTGGTTCGACTCGGGCTTGCGTGTGAGTTGGAGACATCGCTGTCACCATGGCCCGGTTGTCCAGATTTCTGCGTTTGCCGCCGATCATGGCCGGGCAGAACGGGGAGACTACCTGGAAACTCGACTTGGGCGACGGAGGGAGGACGCGGGGGGGGGGACTTGAAAGGGTCTCTCTCCAGTCTGATGAAAGCTCAGCCATCGAAGGCAGATATGGTCGGCATAGAGGGCCGATAGGGTTGAACTGACGCATGACTGCCACGGGGACAATTGAAAGTCGAGGTCAGAGATAGAGAGGGGCGATGTACCCCCTGTGGTCAGCCCCCACGAGGTTTTTCCAGGCCGAAACCAACCACCCTCAAAGCTCGGTCGCTGCCCTTATAGGTGCCTTCATTGTTAGCCGGGCACTCGCCAAATAGCATTAATTTCCCCTTGAAGACCGCCCACAGGCACCTGGATTTTACAGTCGCTGCTGCCCGTCTTCCTGTTGAAGCCTGTGGGAGTCACCGAGGTAAGCGGCTTTGTTGAGGCTGCATCACCAGATTTTGAACCATTCGACACTCGACATTCATTTCATGTTGGCCTAGCAGGTATTTGTGATTCACAGCCATTTTCCCCCAGTCTCTCTGCTCGCTGCAGCGGGAAGCTACATGACCCATGCTGTGGCATCATCCGGGCGTGAGGCAGGAGCGACGCAGCTCCCTCTTTCCCCAGGCTCTGACCACAGCTGCTGGGCCACCATCACCGCCTGTTCATCACCCGCTGTTCATCACCCGCCGCGCCAACCTAGATAGGTAAACAGGTAGCAAACACGACGTGGCATGCATCGATTCGCAAGCGTCTTTGCTGTTAGGGACTTTTGATTCTCGTCTATGCAAATCACCTCGTCATTCTCTTTTGCTTCTTGTTTCGGCGGAGTTGAAGTCCAGAGTCCACGTCCTCTAATGCACGGTGGTCACAGCAGGGATACAGCGCAGCGGCATCTTCCATTTCTTCAGCCGTACTCCCCACCAAGCATCAATGCAGCGCTGTCATGGTCCGGGGAAGAGCCTTTGGCCGGACTCCACCAAGACCGCCGCCGAGGCAGCACCAAGCACCAAACGGCGCGTCATAACGGTCCCAATCAGGGATCTGCTTGCGAGAACGGAAGCTTGTTGCGGCGAAAGCGACTGCTCAGTGAATACTCGGTTGTACTTACATAGTGTCAACTCATCCAGTCCTGCCCGGAGAAAGCGACACGATCCAAGGTTTTCATGTCTTGCCAAGGCAGCCGCCTCACCGTCCCCCGACGGCAAGCCCGCGCGCACTATGTGAGGGGTGTGGCAGCAAATGCGGATGGGGTCTCAGCACGGGAAGCCAGTTATGAAGGCACTGGGTGGTGCGTGCAAACCCGGGAATCTCTGAGACCACACTTTATTCCACACTTTATCTGGGATGGGAGCGAGATAAAAATGCCAAAGAAGCAGATGGTTCCCTGAAGGTCTGTTAGTCAGAGACCACCACCTAGGCCAGGCGCATGTCATGCCATTTGATCGGCAACACGAGGCACGCACTTTAGCCCGTTGGTAGAGAGGCCTAGGGTTGGAAGCCGAAGCCATTCGCCCTCGCCGTCGAGACAAAGAGACATGGCAAACTTCTGGGAGTTGAATCCCCTGATTCATTCCTGAGTCTTTGCAGATTCGAGACCTTGAAATATCAGTGTCCAAGTCTCTCTCTAACAATGTCTCCGGGCATTCAGACTAAGTCCTGCACATCTGAATGATTGGATGACAATCGATCCGGATATTTGGGCACACTGGCTGCGCCTTATCCCTGCTTGACAAACTTGTCCGTTGCAACCATACCGACGATGCTCGGCTCGGGTCAACCAACCCGCCAGGCAGCTCGTCCATCCACTCACCCGCCCTAATACGTAAGGTACGCCTAAACGAATTTCGGGGAAAAAGATCTGCAGCCAAGTGCACAGCATGCTCCGGTAACTCGTTTCGTAGCCGCGTCTCGCGCCCTTTTCGAGCTAGTGTCTTGTCCTTTGTTTCCCTCCAATCCTTTTTTCTTCTTTCTGACGCATTAAATAATAGCTATGACGTGTCCGCCTCACTGTTTCAAATGTTTTAAGTGGCAGGGACGGGAAGGGGCATAAGGGAGGGGAGGTGGAAGGAGTGCGAATGGAGCGGGAATGGCGTGAATCAAATCCTGAATTTTTGGACTCAGCTCCAAGCACACGCATGTCTGGTCCTGTGGTCTTACTCCGGTTCTGCCTTCAGCCAAGAGAACGGAACGGCTCGGATCCCGGCCTCAGGCTGTGATGTGATGGTGGTCTGGGGCTTGGGTACCTACCTACTTGTGCACCTATTTGTGCAACCACAGCGCCAGTGGTCAGCGGGGTGAGAGGTCGCCGGGCCTCATGTGGCCGCCGAGACGAACGTTTTTTGAAACGGCCCAGTCGGTTAAGTTTGAAACGGAGACAGACGGACCTGTGAGGGCTCCAAGTCGTGCCGTATCGTACAAGAACCTGGAATCCATGGCTATCCACTACTAGGCGGGCAGTGCTGGCGCTCCAGTTCTGTTGCCAGCGGGGCGCACAGTCATTGATTCTTGTCGGCACAAAAGGTTGACGATGAACGGTATCTAACAAAGTTACATTTGCTTTTTTTCCATCTCGACCTCGTCAATATCCTCAAGACCTGTGAAAATAGCTAGGACCCAGCCCCGAAATTGGGTTGTCCCCCCCTTCAAGCTCACCCTTCCTCTGTCGCACACATCAGATGTTGCTGACATGCATGTCGGTAGGGTTGGCATTTTGGTCGCGGGGAAGAGACGGGTGATCTTGGTCTTGGGAAGGTAAGCGATCGATCAAAATGTCAGCAGTTTACCCTACCCAGGGGGGGACTGGAACATCTCACCCTCCAAGTGGCCATTTTGGTTCAGGCTCTGGGCCCCTTGGGCCGGGACGGGGGCCGCCAAAGACGGGACGACCCAGGCGCCAATACCGACGAAGTCATGGCTTGCAGCAGCAGCAGCAGCGGCGGCGGCGGCGGCAGGAGAAGGCCCCTGAGTGACTGGGACCGTTGGCTGTGCTGAGCCGCCGTTGTGGGTTGTGTAAGTTGTAAAATGTTTGCTATATGCAGGTTGCGGGGTGCCAGCACTGTACTTACACATTTTTTTCGGTTCGACGGTAGGCAAGGCTTGTGATACTTGGTGGCTAGGTGCTTGCTTGAGTGTTGACAATGGAAACAATCTCTGGACAAAAAACAAAGAGAGAGAGCGCGAGATGAATGGTCTTCTCTAGATACTTATGTGTCTTGTCTCACCGCATCTTTTAACTTGGACTCACAAGGAAAAAGAAACAAAAAGAAACGGAGAACGGGGAAAGCCATGTTCACCTGGTGACTGGCAATTCCCCACCCAGCTGCTGCTGGTGCTGCTGATCCGAATCAATGCTTTTCGGGTAGCCACAGATGCATCCATCAATGGCTTCCTAATCTGGAGCTTCAAGCTTCAGAGAAAGACATGCCAGGGGTGTGTTTTTTCTCTCTGAGTTGTCTAACTCGCGCCAGTGACGCGATTGGAGAAACAATTGACCGGAACTCATCCGAGCGTATGGGCATGTTACAAGCCTTGCAAGCCAAAAGCCCCTCGGGGATCACGGAATCGGAGCGCTGGCGCCAGAGCCGAAGCATGCTGATTGGCCCTAGACCCTGCAGTGTCCCAACCATCCTAAGCGTCTCTTTGTCTTCTTGTGCTCATATGTCGTATCAGGATTCCTCGATGCAAGCTGAAGACTTTTTCCACGTGGCCCCCTTGTACTGCTCCTCCCCGACTAAGTAGTGTACGGACCGCTGCGCGCGCGCAGGAGGATACCCAATCACATGTCTGCGTGGAAAGCAGTTGAAGAATATGCACCTGGATGATCTTGGCTGAGATTGACAAATTTTTCCGGCGTCGGACTCCGAAATCTGTCGGTTGTCAAGGTTGAAACAGGTTGAGATTAATGAATGATGTGAGCTGGCATTTCCCCCTTCGTCCTTTCCCCCCTTTGGTCTTTCCTACAATCTAAGCGCCAACCGTTTTTTCCAACCTGTCTCACACACACCAGACGCCCCGCGACCATATCGGCCAGGCCAGCATAAGCAGCCACACACTTGCACACCAGTATCCATGGTTCAGTGTGAATCCTGTCCCGAACTGTCGGGTCCAAACGCCACCTCACCTATCTCGGTGAGAGCGGCACAGAATCCTACGAAATTTCCGTTGCTCCCCGGCCCCAAAGTTACTACAGTCACATGCAATGACGCGTGGTTTCTGCCGTGCCTGCCAGCCGTGTCCAATCCGGACTCTGCAGCTTTGCAGCTTGTGTAAAAGACACGTTTCGTGTCAGTCACCCCGTCCCATGACTTTCACGCCGCGCCGCATGTGTCTTTTGGTGTTTTTTTCTTCGGACTTGGGAAACTACCGCCTCGTTTCGTCGTCAGCATGTATCCCGCACGTACTAAAGCATCTGCAAAAAAGGAAAAAGATACGAAGTAAGTGGTACCCAATCTACTTAATTAGTCATGACAAGGGGGTCACCCTTGCCTGGCTTATTCTGGTCTCCACACCTGCCAATGTTGGAAACCATAAGGCTGCGAGGTCGACTTCCCCCCCTAGCCGACTCAACCAGGGCCTGGCTGCCTACCCTGCCTTGCCTTGGTACCTACTTTGGGTCGGAGGCCTCGAGTCCCATTCACATTCTTTGGATGAGACAATCGTTGGGGAATGCAATGGAAAGAAAGAGAGCTCTTTTTTTTTCAGGTCCAGCTAGCGCGGCCAGACCGATCCTCCATGTCGCAGGCGTTGACAAGGGGGGAAGTTCTATTATTGGCAGGGAGTGAACGAGCCAGCCAGCGATCAGTGGGCAACTCCGGCAGGCAAAGTGGCTCATTGCCCCTGGTAGGTACCTAAGTACCGATCTATGTGAGTGGGATGCCCAATAAGGGATGCGAAGGCTGTTATATAGGTACTTCCCTCACCTTGGTTGGGCTGACTGACACCAAACTGAAAGCGGGAATTAAAGCAAAGTAACATGGAGAGAATTCGCCTGGCAAACTGGGCAAACCCCCCCCCCCCTGCGTCATGCAGCTTGGGGCTAATTCGTTGCTTGGTGGGCAGAGATTTCCTCGCCGTCTCGCTGGGGTTTGCAGTACGTAAGTGGTTGGCAGTGGTTCGCGGCCATCTGGGGACCTACGCTAGAAACCGGTTTGCAAGGCGTTTGGGGAACTGGGATGGGACGGCTTCCACCGCTCGGGCAGGATCGGCCCCGCCCAATCCCGGCCCGAATTTTTATTTATTTTACTGTTTTTTATTTATTTTTTGTGGGCGTGTCGCAGTTGGGGAAACGAGGGGTTTTACCAGCTTGTTAGGTCCATGGTCCTTGTTATTTTATTAAGATTACATTCTGGCGTCACCACTTCCTTGCAAAGTTCGGGGCTCCCGTCCTTCATTTAAGCCTTCTCTTCCAACCTCCACAGTGGCATGTCGTGTGCCTGCCATAGTGAACACGAAAAACTGTCCAAGGGCATGGAGAAGGACAAAACTGGGCCAGCGCTGAATCCGTTGTCGCTATCGCTGTCCCTTTGTTATTTCCTTCAGGCACGCGGTCTACTTCACTCTGCCATGCTGCAAGGTACTCTCCCGCGGCTTGCCGGTAAGGTATGGCCGCTTGGGCGGTCAAGTCATCTAGATCGATGTCCTTCTCATCTTTCTGCTCGGCGTCCTCGTCGTTAGTGGCAGCTGTGTGGTTCATGAGTTAGAATATACGGTTCGTTTCCACGGCGCGATAAACCTGAGCATGTGGGAAGAGGGGCCCAACTTGCCGCGAGGATGCATGTAGGAATTCAGCGGGTGATTTGGAGGGTATTCGTTGACTTGTGCAGTATTTACCCCACTATGTTCTGAGGTGTGGCGCTGGCTCTCCTGCTCGTGCGGTGGTGTAGGGGGTGTTTCGGTATCAGAGTCTAGGCGACCTAGCGTGACGGAATTTGATGGGACACTCATCATTCCCGGGGAGGCAGAGAGTCGCATAATTGATGGCAACAGACAAAGGACCATAGAATAGAGGATTCTGTCATTTCTGAGAGTGAGACGTGGCGGGAAGCAGTGGAGGTTCCATGACTCTTATGTGAACTCGGGGACTCGGAGGCATGTCGCCGGTGAGAAAGACAGCGAAAAAAAAGAAAAAGAAAAAAAAAGAAGAAACGAAACACGCTAAAGAAACTGGAGACGGAGGGTACCGGTGAGGTCGGGCTTGATCACCGTTGGTGCGATGCACATCTGTGAGGGATGTTTCTCCTCAAATCCATTGTCCTCCCGCCAGACTGGAAAACCAGAGAAGGGAAACTTCCTTCCGTGGTCCACCCCCCTGGAGAGGTAAGGACCCCGGCTGCTGGGAGGTCATAGACAAGGTGATTTGTGTCATTTGTCACATCTTAAGGCATGGGTGTGTGTACAGTGCAAACAGCACCGCTGTGCTGTTCCTACAACCAGAGGGCGTGAGATTACCCGGAGCACCCCCGGCGACCGGCTTGAGAGTGACAGGGGTTTAAACCCCTCGAACATTCCAAGTAATCCTGAATTGAGTACGGCGGCTTTTTGTCCAGGACCATTGAGTCCATCATGTGATCGAATTTGCATTCGGAGACGAGTTCGCCCACCGACTCAACGTTCCCACTCGGCGGGAGTTGAGACATGGCCCTGTGTGCGGTAGCGGCGGTCGCGGTTGCACTCCCGGCCGCATGCGTTGGCAGGACCTCAAGTGACTGTAGGCGTGCGCCCCACCACCGTCGACTTCGACACACGCCCGGGAACATTCTGGGTCGCAAGCCTAGCTCCGAAGGGATCTCGCCAGGAATCGAAAATACGGCCATCTAAGTTTTGTGGCGGTATGAGCCAAGGAGAAGCAGCAGCGCGTGACCAGACAGACAGGTGAAAAGATCAACCCTCCTGGCCTCAGTGTTGGGCCTGGGGAAGAA
>Ga0247765_1000399_pt1 | contig 34475 bp, 33 predicted proteins | sample UWRJL106311C6_FD_179949 | JGI IMG/M metagenome (GOLD analysis project Ga0247765, IMG submission 179949) | Plant litter microbial communities from Arlington Agricultural Research Station in Wisconsin, United States - UWRJ-L106-311C-6 | ecosystem: Environmental > Terrestrial > Plant litter >...
CCCAAAAAAAAACCCATTTTGAGACGCCGCAGCAGCATCATATCTACACCCGCTATCCCCGGCCTTGCCTGGGTGACACACGTTTCTTCGACAGAGTGGCCCGCATGGGTTACAACGTCATGTCGTGTCATGCCTACTGTTGCTATCACCGGCCATCGCCTCCTGCCTCGCCAATCCATTTCGAAAACGGGACGACCTTCACCTCGCCAGTTACTGCCGGCACCGGCATACCCGCCGGCTACATCATAGCCGATGGGCACTTCATCCCGCGCTTGAGACCAACATATCTCGATAGCCTCACGAGCCTCGCTGGGTTAACACTTACATCACCTGCTTACCAGATACGAGGCACATCTCAACCTAAGCCCCCACCGCTTGATTTGGCTGTGCTGGTTAGTGTGACTGTTTCTTTCTTTCTATCACCGACAGCCTGGCTTCAATTTCTGCCACACGAAAATCCGTTCAGGACCAACGCATCCACGCGTCATATAGCTTATCCGCTGTGAGGTGGTCCTCCATCTCTATCCCAGAGCACATTATGGTTCCCCGGCTGGTCGCTAAAGCTGGCTCTTATCCCACGCCCGGCATCAAGGTTGATAAGTGCCGGTAGGCTCTGGGCGTCCACCAGGGTTCCCCAGAGTGACGTCGCTCTGCGTCTGCCCGGACGTGCAGGCGACTGATAACCAAGCCATCTGAGACCCCGCACGAAAAGCTCCTTGTTATCCATGTCATCCTACTCTCATACCCGTACCGCCGGCATGATGGGACGGTGGCCGAACACGAGGCATGTGACGCAACCAGTACAGGCCCAGCAACTGCCGAATGGAGTATGTGTGGATGGATGTCTGTGACAGGATAGCAATCTCCACGGCCTTGACCTTCCCCAACAGAACCTCGGTCAGAGTTCAAGAATCACTATTTTCTTGAAGATGCCGCCGCGTTTGCATAGGTAAACCGAAAGGTCGATGTAGGTATGAAGAGGTTAGTGTGTTTGCGGCCGAGGTGAGGGTGACCTTTAACGACATGCCCATTTTGGAGCGAGGGTGTCCTGTCCTGGGACCAGAACGGGATCAGATGGGTGATACACGCTAGAACTTGCCGCTTACATATAGATTCTCTCTTCGAATAGCAAGATATGCCCGGATACTGTGACCGGAGCCGTCATGACAAGAAGAAAGGTTATCCATGTAGCTGGGAGAATCGCAGAGGCAGCACTTGATACCAGCACCGACCAACGATATTATATCATATTGAGATTCAACAATGCACCAGACTCCTAGCATGACAGTTCGTACGAGTTACATTTCCGACGCCCAAACCAACCCCATCCCACACCGTGTAGCATCGCCTTTTTCTTCACCCCCTAAGTATGATCGAGAGTAGTCATGTTAACTTAGCTTACAACTCGAAGAAACTCATTACTTTTCCAATCCCATCCATCCTCCAGGATCTGCTACAACCACCAACTCCTAGCTTGGGACAAAGTGGTAAGGAGAATAATTAAGACAGGGCCGGTGCAAACCTATCCACCATGACCAGAAACCCTTGCAACCTCCCATCTCACCGCTCTGACAGCCGAAGCTGGGTGAAGCGCCGTGCCCCGAATCCACACTCCTAGTAAGATATACTACAGCGGATCTCGGTGAAAACAGGTAAATGACCTCAGCTGTTATATGTGGACAACTCCATGTCTTGGGTGCTCCCACCAAAAGCCTCTGGCAGCACAAAAAAAAGGAAAAAAAATGCTTTAGCTTTTGTTTTCTCAGACCTATCAAATCACCATTCCTTCCCGCGTTGCCATCTGGATGCTATCCCCCATGTGCCTTTCCTAACCGTAACTCCAGCCTGCACCAAAGGACGAGCAATACTTATAATACTCTAATTACCAAACCGCGCCAAACGGTCCCGGTTTTCGGTCCAGCTTCGTCTTAATTTGCCTGTGGCAGAACAACTTTCTGAGTCTCCTAGATAGTGCTGATTATCTAAGCAGTACCGACTTGCGGGGCGCCGCGTCCGCGGGGTGCACCACCACGACCTCGAGATTGGGGAAAACCGCCGCGGCCGGCTCCCGGGCCGCCACGGTTGGCGTCAAAGCCACCGCGACCACGTCCAACGGCACCACCACCACGGGTAGGGTTGTAGTTGCTGCCACCATAGGCATTGGCCTTGGGCCGACGCTGTTCCACGATGATATTCTCGCCGTTAACGGTATGAGGGTTGGCAGCAACGGCGGCATTGTAGCCGGCTTGGGTTTTAAACTCAACAAATGCACAGTTCTACTGGTTGTTAGCAAAATCAGGTCATTATGGTGTCGAGAACAAGCAAAGACAAACCTTCTGGCGATTAATATCAAAATAAGCTAGTTCACCAAAGCCTGCCAAAGTGCTCTTCAGGTCTTCATCTCGGACCTTGTCAGTGACGTACTTGATGTATGCCATGGTGCCGTCCTTTTCTGTCAGATTGCCAGATACCGACTGAGGTCGATTCTGCCGCTTGGTCTCAGCGGTCTGCCATTCGCTGCCCTGGTCCTTAGCGGGGGCAGATGTCAGGGTACTCTCCGCAACCGGGGCTGGAGTTGGCTGGGGAGCCGCGAGTGCGGGTGGGCGAACCTGAGCAGGAGCAGGGGGGGTCGCAGTCTTCGGAATAGGAACAACGGGACGCAGAGGACCCGCAGCAGCAGCAGCGCGGCTAGCCCATGTCATGGGCTTGGGAGGCTCCTTAGGTTTCTCAGGCTCAGCAGCCACAGGGGCAGCAGGGGCAGCAGGACGGACTGTGGGAACGGCAGGAGTCGGGTTGGGGTCCTTGGGCTCCTCGGGCTTCTTAGCCTCTTCCTCCGCAATATCCTGGGCGACCTTCTCAGGATCGGGGGTTGACTCTGACTTATCGTCATCAACAGGCGCTGGGGTCTCCGCGACAGTCTCGGCGATAGGTGCCTCAACAACAGCAGGGGTTGGAGCCTCGGTCGCAGGGGTGCTTGAGTCCTCCGACTTCAGATCGACATCCGCAGTGGTCACCTCGGCAGTCTCGGGCTCCTTGATAGGCGTCTCCTCAGAAACGACCTCAGGCTCGGCGGCCTCCTCAGCAACGGGGACCTCGGAGGCTTCGTTTTGCGTGGTCTGGGCCGCCTCCTCGGGTTCCTCTTCAGGCACTTCCTTGATATATCTCAAAATATCATTGAGAACGAAATATCCTGAAGGCTGTTTGGCAAGCACAAATGTCTGCACAAACTTCTTGGGTTCTTCTCCCTTGTTAGAGGTCTCACCGATAACCTGGATGACGATGTTGTCCTCGGAGCCCTGCGAGTCCACATTATAAATGCAGACTTTGCAGTCCTGAAAATCGAGGCTTTTGATATGTTCCTGAATAGCCTTGTGGCGAGTTAGTGAATCGATCAACGCACAGCGATACAGAGAGTACATACTGCGCGGCCAACAACAATATCGGAACGCTCGGCCTCCTTGCCGTACACAAACTGAGACTTCTTGCTGTAAAAGAGCTGCGGTAACTGTCAGCACCTACAAGATCAAGCTCTGTGCAGCCGTCTAGCGAGACTTACATGAAGTTTCTCGGGAGACTTGCTCATGGTGGTGTAATACTGCTCGACGAAGTACCAGCCCACCTCATCCTTTGGGAGATCTTTCGAGTTGGCGCTGGCATTGGGGTCCGCCGGGACGGTTGCATCCGCGGCATATGGCTCGGCGGGGGCTGCGTAGTCGTGGGTGCCGTTGGTCGCCATGATCGTTCGAGCGTTGCGTGGTGAGGGTGGATGAGGCGATCTCAGAATACGCGACTGTAAGGAAAAAGGAAACCGATGATCAAAATCGCGACAGGTCCTAAGGATCGCGCGTTAAGCTTGGGTGATGGAGGATACTGCCGAAGAGATGTCAGCGGCCGCTTTCAGGTGGTTCTGAGAATTCTGGGCTGTGAGGGAGAGAAGCTGACTTTTCAAGTGGCGGCCTCGAGACTTTGCAAAACGCCAACCACCGGAGGCGAATCAAGGCAGATGGTAGAACTGGGGAAGGCACGATGCGGGAGAATCGCAGCGCGTACAAGAGGCAGTATTAGAATTAAAGCGGTTGGTGGCACTTTCTCCAAGATTCTGGGGATTTGAGTGTCGAGGAAGGTGCGAGTTGTTGGGTGGATTCTTGATGCCGCGAGCTCTGGATCGCTTGCTCACAGCAGAAAAATGATTTGGGTCATGACAAGAAAGTTCGCGTGGACCCACTTTCGGAACTTGCCATTTGGAGGCCGGCAAGCGCTTGACAGAGATACCGCTGGGTTCACTAGGGCCAGCCAATCACCACCTTTTTCGCTGCCACTCAGCCAATCCGATGCACGATATGAATCCAATCCGTAAAGTGCATCTGGATCATGATTTTTGTGTGTCCAAGTGGGCCTCTTTGGCGGGTTGAGGTGATACTTGGCGCAAATCGATCCTTTCGACATCAGGTCTCAGTCTCGCTGGTGCCTTCCATCGTGGAGTGCCATGACGACACGATCGGTGCACTGCCGGAGCGGCATTCAGCTGAGGTCTGGAGCAGTCGCTTGAGACGGTCATCTCACTGGAGCTTACTGGCCACGTGCTAACGTTAACTTCCCAGGAGTTTAGAGCTATTGTCTTGCCGAAGCAAGCGCGGGTCTGCCTTGACTCTTCCTCCTCCGCTCGCTCGCCACTACGGGTTGACTTACACAAGCAGCCTGCGTGGCTAACCCCATTTCTACACTATGGATGTACATTGTTCTGCACCTGTTTCTCCACTGGACAAGGGTAAACCCCATTGGTGTCCAGCCAGGAACGACTGGAATTGAAGAGGGATCTAAAGTTTTTGCTTAGACTCACACATCGCGTCAACTTTGTGAGTTTTGTCCACTACCGTAAGCATGTCATTGAATTCTTGATTGCTAGTCCTGAATTCTTCATATTCGGGGGGGTTCTGAATGTTCGATATCAGTGGCCACCGGCTAGAGAAAAGGGCGAGGGAGAACGACCAAGTGGGCAGCCTGAACAGAACACGTTGAATGGCGACATCGCCGTCACAATGAACTCCCAATGAACTACGAAGTAACTGCAAGGGCTCGTTTCCTGACGAGTCTGCTCCAGTTTGAAAGCTACAACCGGGGTCCAAGGCTACCTACCCACTTTAGCCGCATTGTGGGCCGAGTGAAAACATTGTACGGCATGCGTGACCCGCGGTTGGGAAACGTTTCGAGAGACAGTACGGAATGGTTCCGTCGTGAAATGACGGGCCACATTGATACAAAGGGTCTAGATCTTTCAACTTGTGTCCAGGTGGGCGTGAGCAGTGTAGTCAAAAGTCATTATGTCTTATCTGTGTTTCATTTCCCTCCCCACAGCTCGATGCGGGGTTCTTTGGAGAGCACCCTCGATGGAGGAGACCAGGCATCAGCACGCCTTCGGCTTCTCGGTCTTGTTCAATGTCCAGCGAAAGCGCAGGAAAGAATCAATGTCAGGTACCCTACTCCGGCCACTGTGCTGCTTTCGGTCCTCGGGATACCTCCCGTCAGAGATCGTAGGCAGCATCAGGGGGCATAAGCTTGTCCCGTCAACTGCCCCGCGATGTCTAGCGGATTCTGCACAGACCGCCTGACCGTTGAGGGCGCCGGCGTGCAGCACTCTGAGGCAGACGTGATTGGTGCCGAAGAGGAGCTAACCGACAGCGAAATACGCTTGCCGAATCCTTCGAATTCCCCTTCTCGTTTTGTCGTGATGGCAGGTGAAAAATCTACCAGCTCCCGTCGAAAGAAAAGAAAAAAGTCAGTTCCAAAGTCTGCTACAGGGTCGCGCCTATCAGGTTGTATTAATACTTGGCCGAAGATTGTCCGGTATCCCTGGCTGTTGGCCGCTGATCATGGTTCGCAAACGCTTCCCAGATCATCACCCGGCTGGGTATCTTGGCTTGGCATTGAACCAAGGGTCCCGTCATGAGTGCTGTGCCACCAAGCCAGTCCCGTCCTGGCTTGTTCGGGTGTGATACAAGAACCCACCCCGCCTTTCGGTCTCGCATACTCGGCGAGTCGGCGCTATTTCCACCTGCCTTCTGCCCCATTGATCGGAGGCGAAGAGCCAGGAGACAAGCTTCTCGTTGTGCTGGTAATTCTGCTGGCAACCGCAGCTCGTCGGTGCTCTGGCGAACACCCGCGGCCCCTCCCGGATTGAGACAGCTCGCGCCCCGTCGGAAGCCGGTTCTGCGATGCGACATCAGCATACGTCGTGCATTGAGTGCTGCTGTGCTGCTGCGGCGGCTGATACGACCTGTCCGACAGCCCCAGGAATGGACTGCTCATCATTCCCAGTTAACCTTCCCCCCCCCGCGATCTGGTTCCCATTTTCGACAACCACTTCGCCGCTCCCCGCTGCTTGACCGCAACACCAAAACTGCAGACGCTGGGGAGGGGACGCGGGCGGCTGAGCTTGTTACTTTGCTGTGCAGCAGTGCGGCTTATCAAAGACATTATCCACACTTATTATTGAATCCGATCACCTCCCTTGTCGACAATGGTCTATTGCGGCAAGGCGTCCCAGAACTGCCAGAATTGTCGTACCAGGAGAATCAAGGTAAGCAAGCCTCCACTTCAACTGCAAGTCAAGACCCCAGCGCGTCCCACGAGGCGCCCCCGACCCATTGCGCCGGTCCGGAGGTGGCTCCGATGGCCAGATATTGGTCGCGAGACGCTGTTCAATGCGTTGGGCCCATCATGCACTCTGCAGATGCCGATATATTTACCCAGATTTTCTCTGCGTTTTTGCTCGGGACCCGGCATTGACTCAGCTCGCAGTGCGACAAACTCCGACCGCAATGCACCCAATGCGTCCGAGTCGGCAAGCCGTGTCCCGGGTACCGAGACCAGCTCTCGTTGATGTTCCGGGATGAGAGCACCAAGGTCATACAGAAGGCACACGCACAATGGGGAGTCCAAGACCTGTCCCCGGACAGCAGCGAGGCTTCCGGATCGTCGCCAACTTCGGTATCTACAAGTGGCAGCTCTAGCCAAAGGCGAACCTCTGCCACCGAAAGTGCCAGCTCAGTTTCGCCAATGTCGCCAGCGGTTCCCGTCCGTGTGCCCAAGGAAGTACCCAGCGCTGCTATCGATCGAGCGGTCCAATTTTACCTCGAACATTATGTCATTGGGCTCCCTGACGAGGCCAAGGTCGGCCAAGACCTACAGAACGAACGATGGGTATTTGCTCCTACGACACGTCAGGTCATGGCAGCCGTTGGCTTTGCCAGTCTCGCAAACATTTCAGGTAATGGCGACACGATGATCATGGCGAGGCAGCAATACGGCGTCGCCTTGCGAGAGACGGCCCTCTCACTCATGAACCCCCAATCCCTTGACATAGCTGTCGCTATGCGAGCCGTCGCCATGTTGGGTATGTTCGAGGTGAGACTGAGCCAAATTGGCCCTGAAATTTCTACTTTCTGCCAAGCTGACCGCATCTCTAGATCGTCAGGGGCGATGACCAGCCTACCAAGGGGGCACAGACTCACATCATGGGGGGTGCCGCGCTGATGAGGACTATCCTACCGTTCTTCCAGGCCTCACCAGATGGGTTGCGTGGTCTCATGCAACTGTGCTACTCTATGGTGGCAACGGTCATGTGTTCGGTACAACAGTTATCTCCCGAGCCAAACATCATGATACCAACGGTGCCTGTCCATAGCATGGCACAAGGAATTCTCCCTCCAGCATTATTCGACTGGGTCACGCTGGGCAGCAGCACGGCACCGACCGCCGACGTACCGGGCGCAGAGCTGCTTAGCATTATCACCAGCTTCGTTCAGCTGTCCGCTTCGGTGCGCAGTCAGTTGCTCAGAGACAGGCATCCAGAAACCGAGCGAGTGCTGCATGAGGCGCTCGAGATCGAAGAGCTGCTGAACAGATGGGAGACTAACTTGGATGATATGTGGCAATTCACCGAAGAGCGGATGGACGATGGATTTTTTCCCCCTGATGCTGTCTTCGAGGGGTGCTACCACTTATATTCGGATATGTGGACAGCGCGTGTCTGGACCAACTACAGGTTTGCGCGCATCTTGGTCAATCAGATGCTGCTGGAAGGTGTCGAGCGCTTCCCCTTCACCGGCCCATCACTAGTTTCCGCAAGCCAGCAACAGCGTTCACAAGATGTTATTAGTCGAGTCGCCCGAGATACATTAGTGTCGGTCTCGACGCATTATCGTCATCCTCGGTTGGGAAGATCCCAATGTGAGATTCTCGAGAAGACACAAGGGGGCGCTGGAATAGGCGCTGTGCAGATACCGACCTTATTATTCCAGATCAAGGTAGCTAGCGCCGCACCTGGAGTTCCGCCCTATTACCGCGCATGGGGCCTGGCCATGATGAGGACCATCTTTGCGGACACTGGTATGTTACAGGCGAGCAGGTTGGCGGATATTCTGGAAAAGTCGGCAAACAAGAGCCCATGGCAACCTGTAAATGTGAAGACGGAGACGTTCTAGAAAGACATCGCAGTCTCACTGATGCGGCACATGGTCTTGACGGTGCTTTGGGTGGTAATTGTGGTCACTGTGTAGGAATATGTGGCAATGAAGATACGGTTGGCTGGGAAAATGGTATGGAAGTTGGCAATGTGGTTTGCGAGGAACTTGGGGATGGATATCCTGTTTCACGGGACATAGCTAATGGATTTTCATGGGAAAAGCTCATTTCTTGTATTCAACTCTCGAGTTTTCTAACCTCGATGCCTTGAAGCCACACGAGTTTCGCATCGAAGCCTTGATAGAAGACCTACCCAACCAACCGATGTGGCAAGGGATAAATTACGAAAGCCCTCACTAAATGAGAAGGTCCCGTACTCAAAAAGCATTGCCTTTTTTTGTTCTTGTCTCGTACGACGCGCTCCACGAGGGAAAACACACGTATCCTGGCTCAAGATACAACCAAGGTAGTAAAGGGTTGACCGATTCAGGCAGAAGACGGCTGACAGTAAGTTTTGCCTTACAAGCTTTTGACACGTGCAAAAAGCTGAGCATTGATATACCCATCATCATGACAGTGCCATCGTCCTCACATGTCGGTCGATGGCGATGTCATCCATCTTTTCACGTATGCCTCTCGACCTCCTTTCTTGCGGGAAGGGAACAGAACAATGAGAAGGTAGGAAAGATAAGCGCAACCACCCGTTGTTTCATGGATACCTAGAGATCCCCAGCGCTTAACTTAGTGAAGCAGAGTGTGGATCAGTGTAACAAGACGCCGCTGAGAACAGCTAGTGCGATGCTTCACTTCCTCTGGCGTCGCATCTTCTTCTGCCATCAATCACCGGGCTTAGCCGTACTCACTTCTCACTCCTCTTTCCGTGACTTTCGTTTGATCTTTCCAGACCTTAAAAGCGTGGAGGCAGAGTTTTTTGTCTTTAATTAGGAGTGTTCCGAGATTTTCTCCAAGGCGGCCAGATAGCTTGCACAGACGAACCGCACGTGTAATTTTGGTCAATTTCCTGAGCCGTGTAGGCTGGTGTCGGCGCTGATGCCGTTGCAGTGTCGTGGTGGGTGCATAATGTCTCCATCTCATGAGAGGTGAGTGGAACAAAGAGATGTTTGAGATGAGACTCGGGGGAAGATTTGGTATTTGACAAAATTTTATTCGCACCGCGTTCCTCTTCTGCCAGCCCACCTTTATTTTTGTGGGGTAGCTGGACAGGCAAATCCACCAGGGGGAATCATGTTAAATTCGCAAAACTTAGCATTCCCCACTTCTTCCGGTTCGCCCTGCCGAGACGGTCCTCAGGGCAAAACATACTTCGTACCAGCAGGCCGGCTTGACGGGTGATCGATTTTGCCAGCCCTGCAACAAGCTGGGATTCACTTCAAGATGCCAAGCGTAGCCGATAACTAATAAGAGAACAGTAAGCGTTCACTGACAAGGGTTCCGTACTGAAATTCTCTCATTTCACAGTTTCAGGATTTGGGCCAAAATCAGTTCAGAAATCCAGGGGGCTGGAAGAGATGGTTGAAAGTGTATTCGTAGGTCAACGATTCGTACCATGTGACTGTTAGTCCTGAGCATGGATCGCTTTGCTCGGGTACCTAAGTAAAAGCTCAGCAAGATCCCAATGGACGATCCAAACGAAAGTGAATGGGGGCACATCAGCCCAAGTTCAATGCCGTCTTCTCGCGAACCATGGCGACGATCGTATTATGCTGATCGTTTCTGGCTGATTTACCAAATAACATCAGCGATTGCAGTATTGGGCCATGGGCAAGACAAGCATCCCACCATCCTGGACACGCACGAGTACTGTGCCGTGTTACCTCAGCTGTGCGTAGACTTGAAGCTTGTTTTGTCTCAAGATCACCCTGCACCTAGTTGCACGAGCCCCTTTCTCACTCTTGACAGGCTGCTTGCGATGTCATCTTGCGAGCTGCAGACAACTTCAAATTTCGACAATTTCATATGCTGGTCAATGAAGTGGAATACATGAAGGGCGCAAATACCGGACATGGCTTGACTGAGTAGCCTTAGGAGGGAAGGGGCTGCGGTTTTGTAGATTTGGAATGGTGGCAAGACGATGATCGAGATGATGGCGCGCAACTGATTCGGGTCACCCTCCATCACCACTTACGCTCAGACTCCACTTCTGTTGGAAATGCTCAGACGATGTCGCAGCTTCGTCACTTGTCACGTTCACACCACCATCTTTAGGGCTCGCGCATCGATCGAGCCAAGCCACAGCACTCTTTTCGGTATCGCAGCCCGAACCTCAGACATCCCAGACGGCACTTGAGGTACCTTGTCACCATCCTGGTTGCCGTCGATGCGCCCACACTCTTCACTCGTGGTTCGATTGAGGCACAGGGCCGCCTCAATACCCAACCCTGGGCCCGGTGTGCCGTCTCTTGGCTATGTGATCCCAAGGAGGGAGTCATGGAGCGCGGAGATCATACAGTCAGTTCGATAGGGAACCCTTGGGAAATCACTCTCTCGTGTTTTGTCAGCCTAGTGCGTCTTATAAGTCATGATCATCCGGGGATCTTCTAGTTGAACTCGGCATCACTGGCATTGCTCTCCGGACACTACCCTCCTTTCTCTTTGTCTGTCTCTTTCTGCTCTTTCTCTTCTACCGCGAGCGCCCGGGAGGCTGCTGTTGATGTTGTCTCGTTCTTCTCCTTTGAGAGGACATTAGTTTCTAATAGGAAAATCTTGATTCTTTTTGTCTGCCAGGGGCAATCATTAAGTTCTAGCAATATGCATTTTGGGCAAACATTAACGGTCCTTCTGGGCTTCAGCTCGCTAGCGACAGCAGGTAAGTTGGGTATACTCACTCATACATCACCCGCTGACAGTCAAACAAGTCCCTACAGCAGTTGAGCATAAGGGTGACATTGTCTCGGGGGCATCCCGACACAAGAGGCCAGCCTTCTCTTCTGCATCTTTCGTCAACGAGACCCAGGTCGGATCAACCAATGTTGGGAAAATAGGGGTTATTGACCAGCTGGCGCAGATTTCTCAGTTTGCCCAGCTCGTCCAGATAGCCGAGGCGCAGCTCCTGGCTCAGGTCCAGTCGCAGATTCTTCTGGCCGCCCAGCTTCAAACTATCAAGAACAATATCCGGATCAACACTTTCAAGGCACGGTTTCCACAGGTAAACACGGTAATCGTGACGGTTACCAACGTCATTGATGCAAGAGACGCCCTCAATGTTAACCGCCGTTACCTCCTCGATCACCTCCTCGTGGACAACGGCTTTACCGACAAGGAGCAGGTCATCATGGTGACCGAAGCACAGGCTATGACCATCACTGCAGACGCGACAGCGGCTACGTCCACGTCTGCACCCACGACAACCGAGGCCACCGACGTCACCTCGACCCTCGACATAGCTGCCCTCCTCTCCTCCGCCCTTGTTGCCCGCGCAACCGGAACCGCCAGCGCCGATGCCAGTTCCAGCGCCAGCGCGGCGGTCACTCCAGCCTCGACCTTCCCAGTCCCCCTCGGCGTCGGTGGCATCGCCACTCAAATCATTAGTCAACAAAGCAACATTGTCAGCGTTTTCAACCCCGCTGATCCCTTTGGCTTCCCCAGCCAGGCCGGCAGCGGCTCACTACTTCTGCCATACGACACGACCGCCCCAAGCAGTCAACTCATCCTCGAAGATCCCGCCAACATCATATTTGCCGGCAACCACAACCTGCTCGTCCAGTCAATTGGGGCCTTCCAAGCCGACTGTTTTGCCTTTGGTCTCGGCGGGAATGCCTTCCTCGGAGGCGCAGCAGGCCTCAACCTCTTTGGCTCCGTCCAACAGGCCATTATCGCCCAGCTGACCACCATTCAGATCGGTAACCGAGTGCAGGGAATCCCACCAGCTATACTGCTAGGACATCCTGATCTTGCCGCGGGCCTAAAGTCTTTCCAGTTCTCAGAGGACGGGAAAGTAGCCGAGACGTTGGTGGAGACGGCTGGGGAGAGTGCGAAGGAGATGAAGAAGGCAAAGACAACGGAGTCGAAATCGGCCAGGGCGTAGGGAATACATAATAGGCTGCTTATTTGTTTCCTGGAATATTTGTTTGTTTTCCTCGGTTTGCCTCTTTCTTTCTCTCCTTTTTGCTTTCCTTCCGAACATCCTTGTCAGTTTTTTACTCCTTCGGAGGTGATTTCGCCTGTGAGGCACCCTATGATACGGTCTGGTAGACGAGTGCGATGTACCCCTTCCCCACTTATTGTTTTCACAACCTCTTCTGTTTTTATCATCTCATCGTTCTTCTCTTTCTGCGGCGGATGGACTTCTTACATGTGCTTACCTCATACATACCCTTTTTCTCTGCTGGCGTTTATTATCCTGAGGCGGACTGAGCTCTAATTGTCGTTGACGATGGTATTTGTTTTTGCAATGGCTGGGTTGTGATGGACTGGATGACATGGGCGGCAACATGGGACGGCTAGGTGGTGTCAATGACATGATAGGCTTGTTTGGTATGCCAATCTGGATGATATACGTTTATGCCTCGACGGATGGCACGCGGTCGAATAGGGGCTGTCCTCGTTGAGAACCAAAATAAAAACAAACAAAGCCTCATAATCTGGCATTCCCGATAAGCAACAAAAAAGGGAGAAAGTTCTATGGCAGACAAGCCCACAAGTAAGGAGAGTGTCGCCATCTGGATCTAGCCAAAAGTGGCACATCGACCTCTCGACCCTGACCGAGGTTTTAGAAGAGCGCATCACTCTGCTTGTTCAAAGAGTGCAGTGGCTGATTAGACAGGCCCAAATCAACTGTCCAAACCGAGAACGATGTGCACATTTCACTCTACAACTTTCCTGGATCCAACAGAAAATGTATACTACATCCGAAGCCAAGAACACTAGTTTCTGCTTGACCTAGCAGTGTGTAAGCTGTCCTTTAACCCCAGGAGTTGTATTGCAGCACCTTGTGACAATTACAACCTCCCCGGAAAGCATCACATGGACAACTGGGAGTGATTACGCACTGCCGAGAATCGGGGTCTCTATTGGTGCGCCCTGTCTGTGGATTTGGATTACCTTGTCACAGAACCCCCTTCCAAAGCAACAATCCTTTCCCTTTTCCCATCGCGTGCAATCTCAATGCAAATGTCATGAAAACTTGACGCCGTTGTGACCCATTCCGTTGACATCCATGCCCTGACAAACTAGACCGGTAGCCCGGCTCCATATTCGCCAATTGCCTACCAGTCGCCCGTAGGCTCGCCCCCCTGACTGGTAAACTCCCCAACAGCAACATCGCCAGCATCTAAGCTTCCCTATTGCTCAGCCGCCGCAGGCTCCTCCTCACCACCCTGCTCCTCCTGGCGAGCCGCCTCAGCAGCAGCCTGGACCTGGGCGGCCTTAGCACCGTAGTCCTGGCTGATGGGCTGCACAACAGGGGTTTCCTCCTTGGGGTCGATGATTGTAACGGCATCGGGGAGGGACTTCTGGGGGCCGGCCTTGCCCTCGGGGTCGCTACCGCGCATAATCTTGACCTTGATGCCGAGCACACCCTGGCGGAGCAGGACGTGCCTTGTGGCGCTGTCGATAAAGTCCTTAGCGGGTTGGCCGGAGTGGATCATGAAGCCATCAGTGAACTTCATGCTCTTCGCACGAGCGGCGCGAAGCTTGCCAGAAACGACGACCTCGCAACCCTTGGCACCGCTCTCCATGATGAAGCGGAGGACACCATAGCAGGCACGGCGGACGGCGAGACCGTTCAGGAGCTTGTAGCGGAGAGACTCGCACTGGGCGACGGCGGACAGACCGCGGTTTTGGACTTTGGCGGCATAGAGGGAGACCGAGTTCTCGGGGAACTTGAAACGCTTCTGGATGAGGGAAGTGAGCTCGCGGATGCGGCGGCCCTGCTCGCCGAGGACCTCCTGGGTGTGCGTCGCGCGGATGATAATATCGGTGACGGTCGGGGTGACGCGGACCTCAACGCCCGAGTAGCCCTCCTCAGCCAGCTCACGCTGGAAGAACTCGTTCAGCTCGGCATAGAAGACACCATCGGCGACGAACTTTCTGCGCTTGGAGCTATTGGACAAAAACCCTGGTTAGCAATAACCCCTAGATTTTTTTTTATTTTTATTTTTTTTTAAATTTTTTTTGGCACAGTGCTCTTCTCTCAAACATCGCTTTTACCAGTCCTCTCCAGCTGCACCTTGGGGCTAGGCTTGCACGCAACTGATACTTACATCTGAGCGCCGGGAGTAGCCATGATTGCGATTTGGCTGTGAGGTGGCAGAAGGCTTCAATTGTGTGAGGTTGGTGGAATGCCTTCGCGATGCTCGCCGACGTTTGGGATGGGGGGAAATTCAACTGCGCGGCTGCTTTTTTTGACAATTCTTGGTGGGCTTTGCCAGTGGCAGCGGAGTAGGGTTTGGCACCGCCAATCAGCAGTTCCAAATCAATGGGTGTGTTCTCAATCTCCTGGCTGGTGTGGTTTTAGCAGGTGGGGCTGAAATTGGACGGGGCACACCGCCTTGCTTTTTCGGCCTGCGGGGAGAGCACACACAGTGCGAGCTGATCGTCTTAAGTGTTGGTTTTTTTTTACTGGCGTCGTTACCCGTGCGGGCGACTATCTTATCAGTTGTCACTGTCCCTCCAGCGCCTTCCTCGCTTCTTCAGCTCAAAGTGGGGGGGGGGGGGGTTGAGCTTCCAACATTGTGTTAGGCTGCTCGTTGTCACTTGGTCCTCTTACCGAGCCATGTTCTGTCATCACACACCCGTTGTTGTCTCGAGAAGCGCGGCATCTCTGCGTGCACCTGACCTTGTCTACTAGCTCCGTCAAAGTTTCTTATTACAGGATAATAAACCCTGTGCCCAGCCGCCCATCATTTCCCCTTTCGCGGACCACCCACACTGAGAGACCAACTCGCGTACTGAACGAAAGCATCAAGGTCCGCGGTTCTGAACACTTGGTTTTCCTAGCCGAGGCCGTAGCCGGCAGCTCAGATCCCCCGGCATCATTCTCCCCAATCGATCCTTACCTCTGGCTGAAGCAACCTGTTCCAGGGATGACATAAGTGCAACGATTGGGCAGAGGCGAACCAGCGCGACCTTCGGCGACTTCCCGCCGCAGTTACAAACCGAGAAGAAGCAGTTGCTGCATCTGTGTATGCTTTGAGTTGGAGTCAGTAAAGACTATCCAGAGTCTCCCTGCTGTGGTGGGCTGCCGGGCTTGGGGGCACCCCGTGCTACTCTCAAGATGGCGGCACCCCAGACAAAACAGGTGCGGCGCCTCATACTCTGCCCGAGATGAAAAATAGCTAAACTAGCATCAGCTGTACCCCAGCATACAGGCGTTGCGAGGAGGAAAGCCTGAGCTTGGCGACCTCGGTCTTAACGACTTCCACCTCGTCTTTCGCTTTCCGCCAGAGTCCAAGACGACTGCCGACCCAACCTTGAAAATGCAGACCAAACAGGTTTGGTTTGCGTTTCATATTATCTCGCAATGTGCCCTGCGTCTCACGCCCCCATCGAGCGGCATACATTCGTCGATAAGGATACGATTTCGTGACTTTACGTTCGTCAGCTTCAATTTCGAGGACGATAAACAGGCCTTACAGGCATTCGAGTTTATTCGCGCGAGGACATGCCGTCTTGGGAGCATCGAGAGGTTGTTGGCTTTTAACTATAACCCGCCACCGAACTCTCCCGAGCGCAAGATCAATGGCTGGGACGTGTATGATGCAAGGGCCGAGTTTCGAAGACAGGGAATCAGCGAGAAGTCGGCAGACCGGGGTTGGAGGCTTACTTCGATAAACAAGGACTATACTTTCTCACCGACGTATCCCGCAGTTCTCGCCATACCTTCGAAGATTTCGGATAACACGCTCAAATACGCTGCCAGCTTTAGGTCCCGTGCTCGTATCCCTGCCTTGACATACCTCCACCCAGTCAACAACTGCTCCATAACCCGGAGTTCCCAGCCGTTCGTGGGGCTCCGAATGAAACGAAGTATCCAAGATGAGCGTCTCGTGGGAGCATGTTTCTCTGCGTCGACAGACGCCCTAGATACCTCGGCAAGCACGACGGCCGCTGACCGCAGCCCGGCCTCGAGTCACATAGATCTCAGCGCCGAAAACACAGATGCTGATTTGTCATTATCAGAAGCAGAGCGGATGGAGGATGAACTGATCGGAGGATCCAACGCTTTTTATGACGAGAAGACTGGCAAGAGGTTAATATACGGCGCACAGCAGAATAACCTAATTGTCGATGCCCGACCAGCCATCAACTCATACGCAATGCAGGCAATCGGGATGGGCTCAGAGAATATGGACTACTACAGGTTTGCCAAGAAGGTCTTCCTGAACATCGACAACATTCATGTCATGCGAGATTCACTCGATAAGGTTATAAGCGCCATCAAAGATGCTGATGTGTCGCCATTCCCACCAAACCGGGATCTTTTGGCCAAGAGTAAGTGGCTTAAACATATCACGGCGATCCTCGATGGCTCGGCCATCATTGCCCGCCAGGTTGGAGTTCAGCACTCACATGTCCTCATCCATTGCTCGGACGGATGGGACCGAACAAGCCAGCTCAGTGCACTGGCTCAGTTGATGTTGGATCCCTATTACCGCACCATTGAAGGGTTTATCGTGTTGGTGGAGAAGGATTGGTTGTCTTTTGGCCATATGTTTCGGCTCCGGTCTGGTTTTCTGAGCCACGAGAACTGGTTCACAATAGACAACGACGCACTCGCGGGGTCGACCGTGAAGCCCGGCGAGAGCGACGGCCGCGGAGACGCAATTGAAAACGCCCTGGCAAGCGCGAAGCGTTTCTGGAATAAGAATGTTAGCACCGACAAGGATCCGTCAACCGATGCAGACGACACCTCCGCCGCCGACGAGGTCAAGCAAGTGACAACAGACGCAACCGAGGGCCAAGCGACACAATTAAAGAATGTCTCGCCAGTCTTTCACCAGTTTTTGGACGCTACGTACCAACTCCTTCGACAGCACCCAACCCGGTTTGAGTTCAACGAGCGCTTCTTGCGCCGCTTGCTCTACCATGTTTACTCTTGCCAATACGGCACGTTTCTGTGTAACAACGAACGTCAGAGGCATGAAGCGAAACTCGCAGAGCGCTCACGTAGCGTCTGGGCGTACTTCCTCAGCCGGCGCACCGAATTCACTAACGACCAGTATGACTCGGGCATCGATGACCACACCAAAGGGCGCGAACGACTTGTATTCCCGCGCCTTGGCGAGATTCGCTGGTGGCACCAGGTTTTCAACCGCAGTGATGATGAGATGAACGGGGCTCTGAACGCTTCGGCGGCTCAAGCTGAGCGGGTTGCGGCATACCAGGCGGCTTCGCAGGCGTCATCAGGGCTTTCTGAGCCGCCAAATGTGATTTGCGATGTGAGCCCTGATAAGTCAGAACCAGGCTCACGCGGCTCGACAAGTCCAAATCGCGGTCCACAACCGCCCAGCCTACCCATGAGCAAGTCGGTACTCACAGGCGTTGAATCTGCCCACGCAGCCTTAACCCCAGAGTCGAGGAGCCCGCCATCTCTGAGCCGCAGTGCAAGTACCGGGGAAGTACCGGGAACTTTGGCGGTTTTACAGGACAAAATTGCGTCATTGTCAATTGGGAAGGGTGTGGTTGGAAACGTATTGAGTATGGGTGGTCTTACGGAAGCCCACACATCTGACCGGGGCGACCAATATCCTGATGGAGGGGTAGCGACCCAGGAAATGAGAAGCATGGACTGAGATGTGGTGGACGCTGTGGTGGTTTCAGAGGTGTTCGTCTTCAGTTGAATCGAGATCATTATTCTTACACCGAACCGCATTTAAAAATGCAACCGTATCCAGATAGACGCTATTAGGCTTGGAATATTGAATGGTGTGAACATTCCAAGCGTCCTTGATTACGAGGGTTCCGAGTTTCAAGGGCTGCGAGGCTGGCCTTGCCAGAACTACAGATTGAACACCTGCAACTCGAAACGTCAAGGATTTTATGCAGTTCCGCCACCGGTCTACGATATACAAAATACGGACAAACACCCACCTGGATGTTCAAGCACACGACTATCCTATTTGCCTATAAAGCAACCAAATGGTAGGTTGACGAGGTTGAAAGAGTGAGACGCCTCCTCTCTGTTGCTGGAATGAGCGGGCAGAAACCAATGCGGACCCCTGCTACCTCCAAATGCTAGCTTGGTTGGCCTCTGGCCAGTGCGCGTGGTGGGCTGGAAGCCAAGCCCCATGCTTCACCGAGTTAAGTATTTGTTAGGCTGCTGGTCCGTCTCCAGCTTGCAGTGGGCGACACTGAGGAGCTTTGCCTCACCTTCCAACTTTCGCACCATTACATCAACCCAGTTACCTAGCCCACAACACACCGCACGCTCAAGGTGGTTCAATCCCTGTTTGTGGTTCCTGCGGTCATTGTCGTTGTTGTTGTCGTTGTCGTCGCCGCACCTTCCACAACTTTTCTTACATTCATCCAAGCAAAAGCTGTTTGGCGGTCGGACCCGAACCCAAAGCCCTTCCCCTCCCCCAAACTAGATCCTCTCCCTTCGACTGCATCACGCCCACCTCCAGCCGCTACACGCGACAACGCCCAGCGCCAAAAAGTGACGACTGTAACTGCGCCGAAATTTTCAACCTCGACGAACCCAGCTGCTGGCCGCGACTCGATCTCCCCGAACACAACTACCCCGCCCACCATGGCTGAAGCGCCAAGCGCCAACGACGAGCTGTATCCCATCGCCGTGCTGATCGATGAGTTGAAGGTATGGTGGCGATCATTTAGTCGTGCCCCGTCGGTGGGGTACCGTAGCAACTACGGCTTTGATTAACGTACATTGGGGCTCCCAGCACGACGACGTCATCCTCCGTCTCAATGCCATCCGCCGGCTGTCGACAATCGCACTCGCCTTGGGCGCCGAGCGCACCCGCGAGGAGTTGATCCCCTTTCTTGATGGTCAGGCCAACCCCCCCCCCCGGGCCTCCGCGCGCGAACCCATCCCACCCCTGCTAACCTGACACCCGCGCGCACAACAGAGTCGGTCGAGGATGAAGATGAAGTTCTCGTCGCGTTAAGTGAAGAACTCGGCAGCTTTATTGAATATGTCGGCGGCCCTGCCTGGGGTCACGTTCTCCTTTCCCCCCTTGAGAACCTCGCGGCTATAGAGGAGCCCGTCGTGCGAGACAAGGTACGCTGCCTTCCTTCCTCTCTCGCATATTATGTTCGCACAAGCTTGCGCGGCTGCAGCGCATGATACTGACCGAAGGTGGATTCTCAGGCCGTCGAGTCACTCAACAAGATCTGCGCCGAACTCTCGACACAGCAGGTCGAGGAATATTTCATTCCTCTCACGATCCGCCTCTCTAAGGCCGACTGGTTCACATCCAAGGTGTCTGGTTGTGGTCTCTACACAGCCCCCTACAAGAAGGTCACCCCGCCGGTCCAGGAGCAGCTGCGCCAGCAATTCAGTCAGCTTGTCCACGATGACACCCCCATGGTGCGCAGACAAGCTGCAACTCACATGGCCAAGTTTGTGAGGGAGATGCCTGCGGCGATTATTGTTGAAGAAATGATACCCATGTTTCAGCATTTGGTTCAAGACGACCAAGACAGTGTTCGACTCCTGACTGTTGAGATCCTGATTTCCATCGCCGAGGTTGTACCCAAAGAACAGCAAGCTAGCCACGGCGTGCTTCTCACCTCGCTGCGGAGCCTGATAGAAGACAAGAGCTGGAGAGTCCGTTATATGATCTCAGACAGGTTTGAAAAGGTATTGGCTATGTTCTGGTTGTGAAGGGCCTCGGACTGACTGGCTGTGCAGATTGCCAAAGCGGTAGACGAGGAGGTGGTCTCAAGAGACTTGGTCCCGTCTTTCGTAAAGCTGCTGAAGGACAACGAAGCCGAGGTACGGACGGCGATCGCCGGTCAGATTCCTGGTTTCTGTGCTTTAGTGGACCGAAATACACTCCTCAACGAGATCATGGGCAGCATTGAGGACCTGGTCTCAGACACATCCCAACATGTGCGTGCGGCTCTAGGAACACAAATCAGCGGCCTAGCCCCGATTTTGGGCAAGCAAGAGTAAGTTGTGACTTTACCCTTGTTCTTTGCGAGATGCTGACAGCCTGAAGGACTATTGATCACCTGCTGCCCATGTTCTTACAGATGCTGAAGGACGAATTCCCTGAAGTCCGACTCCACATCATTTCCAAACTGGAGCTGGTGAACCAGGTTATTGGCATCGATCTCCTCTCCCAGTCTTTGCTCCCAGCTATTGTTCAACTTGCCGAAGACAAGCAGTGGCGTGTACGGCTTGCTATTATCGATTACATCCCACTTCTGGCAAGCCAGTTGGGCGTCAAGTTCTTCGACGAGAAGCTGAGCGGTCTCTGCATGGGGTGGCTGGGCGATACTGTCTTCTCCATCCGAGAAGCCGCCACACATAACCTCAGGAAACTTACCGAGGTCTTTGGAGTTGAGTGGGCTAGTGAAGCGATTATCCCTAAGGTTATGGCCATGGGACAACACCCGAACTACCTCTACAGAATGACGACCACCTTTGCTATTACGGTAGGTGACGTAGTGTTAATCGCGGGTCAGGAAAAGAAGCTAACAATCTCTTTAGACGCTTGCGACCGTGGTCAGCCTAGACGTGATTGCCAAAGACATTCTGCCAATGATGGAGACACTTACTCGGGATGACATCCCTAACATTCGGTTCAACGTTGCTAAGACTTACACAGTCCTGATCAACGTATTGCGGCGGCTGCCGGACCAGGGCACTATCTATACGCTAGAACAAGCCAAAGCACCGTTCAGTGCGTCCCCGAGGGGCCAGCAGCTCATTGAGGAGCGTATCATACCCAGCCTCGAGAAACTTCAAAAGGACGATGATGTTGACGTGCGATTTTATGCGACCACGGCTGCGTCAGCTGCAACAGGTGCAGGTGGCGGAGATCCCATGAACACGTCGCCATAGAAAGAGATTTCTTAATGAAGCAATTCTGATTTCGGCTCCAACCGCTTACCCGCGGGCCTCGTAGCCCCAGAGCTGGCCACTGGCTCATGCTGACACACTCGCTTGATCGAACAGCGTCGGGAAATTCTACTGAGGGAGAGGACGGTTGAAGCGACGCAGTAGTTTTAGGGATAGTGTAGATTTCCATGTAGCGGTTATAGAGATGGAATAATGCCTATCTCAGCGAGTCGCGTATTCCGACCCATGTGCTGGTGAATATTCCCACTAGATATGCAGGCGTTCTAATATCTCTGTGAACAAGTTGGGGTGCTCAGCTAATAGATAGGTTCACTACGCGTCGCAGCAAGATGGTCAATCCGGCGCCGGACTTCAACCTGTCTGATATTCCCTTGGTTGTTTTCCCTCTACCCATCAACCTTCTCAAAACACAACGAGCTAATGGTCTGCCCCTTTACACCCCCAAACCTGAAGCTAGGATAGTCTATCCTCGCCACTTGCCTCAATTTTCCCTTTCCGACTTCTCCCTTGTTTGTTCCCTCGAACCACGCCTTCAACTCCGGCTCGGTCCAGTTACAGCTGGTAACCAGAAACTTCCCCCCGTTACGAAGTAGCTGTATAACCCTCTCCCCATAGCCCTCGCAGATCCGACGACCCTGCTCGTCACGTTCCCCGCTCAGGCTGACAGCATCGAACGTGCCCTTGTCCAATACCAGATCCCACCCCGCCGCCGGGATGGTGATCCCGTCGAAGGGCCCATTGAGTACATCCCACTCACCAAATTCTACCTCCCGTTTCTCCCCATTTCCACCCTTATCATGACTTCCCCTCTCCTCTTCTTCCTCTTCCTTCTGCGCCCTCCTCGCCCCCCCCACTCTCCTTGCTAACCGTACACTCTCCGCACTGTAATCCAATCCCAACAACCTCCCATTCCACCCATCATCGCGCAGCGCAAACAGCATACTCCCGTTTCCACAGCCCAGATCCAAGACCTTCGCGCCCACCCTATCCACGCCCAGTGCTCCCCCTGTTTCGATATCATTCAAGAAGCGTACCATCTTCTCCTGGGCGCCCGAATCGTCGAACCAAACGGTTCCTTCGTCGGTGGGGTTGGCGACGTGGTTTGCGATTTCGGTGGCGTAGAGAGCGTCCCAGCTGGAATCCATGGGAACGGGTGTTAGTCTTGTTCTTTTTGCTGTTTTTTTCTTTTTCTTTTCAAGACGGGGGGTCAAGTTTGTGATAATACAGAGAGGGGAGAGAAGCAATCAGGGGGTAGCTACTATTGCTTAGTTCCCAGCTCTGAGGGGTCGAGATGGGTTGGTGCCTGGATTGGGCCCGGCGGGGTGGCCATTGTGACGGCTTAGAGCCTTGGACGGCAAGTTAAAGTAGCGGGGAGAAGATTGTCAGCTCTCGGGAACTGTTATGTATTTGAAGCTCGAAGGTGGGGAGGGGGGTTGCCTTCAATTTAGCATGGAGGGGCAAGTTTCGAAAGGCAAGCTGAGAAGCTCATTACCCCACATGCCCGCCTTCCTAGCGCCTGGGAAGTTCCCGCATCAACACCAAACGCTCCGCACAACCACAAATCAAGTCAAATCAGGGCGCCTTTCTGTATTAACTTACTCTATAGCTTACAGGGACCTAAGATCTGAGCCAATTGAGCTAGTATTTGGCCTAGCACGTACCCGACTACGGTTCGTGCGTTAAGCCAGCAAAGCTACCCAGTCAGCCGCATACCAAAATCCATCCAACTTACCTCGAATCTGCCCAACAACTCAGGCGCAGGTCTTGGATATATAAAGAGTATGTAAGGGAAAAAAGGTCAAATAATGTCAAGTCAAATCAACTCCCAGATTTACCTTGATTTAGCCGCTTTTTTTCTGGACCTATTTGGCTTTGATTGACTAAACTGGGCCGACGATTTGGATTTCATTTGGGGTGTGCGGAGCGTCGTAACACCAGTGACAGCACAACCTGCACTGCACAAACTTATCCAAGAGTTTGCGCGCAATTCCGCCCAGGTTGTCAATCAGAGCGTCCTGGCTCCTCGGTTGCTTGGAATCCCGGGATATCATACCAAGAGTTATCATAAAAATCTTCGTAAAAGAAACCTCCAGTCCTCCCATATTTCCCCCCAATGTATCCCCAGCGAGTCATGAAGTTGAACGATTGCCGCCTCATCCAGTTCCTGGTGCTTTCATCTTCCACGGCCCCATTTTTATTCCTGCCCTACACCTTCAGCCCGTTTGGGCACGGGTGCGTCGCGCACATCAAGCACAAACGTTTTTCCAACAAAAGACCTACACAGCCCATAGCTATGTAGTAACCTTCCAGATTTTGCTGCCAAGTAGGCCGAGTCACAGGTAGCGAGGCACAAGCACAAGCATATCAAAGTGCCCAAACCGGGGCTCTCACCAAGACCTGTCGTCCTCTAACCTCGACGGTAACAAACCCGGCAAAGCGTACCTTGCCAGGATCTGAAGCGCCCTTGGTGGCAGACGGCGCTTTATCATGCATCAGCGTCAATACTTGGCGAGTGTGATTATGGGAAATACCTGTCCTGCCCTTGTCACCTCGTCCCTTGGAGTCCTTGCTCCCGTCCTTGGCTTCCTCGCCCGCGTTATCATCACTGGCATCTGAAGGGCGAGACTCCAGTGCGGGCAGTCCCGTCTTTTCTACCTCCATTACCCGGGTGTCGATGGGTGATTCGGGTAAGGGATAGATAATTGCAACATCGCGACTCTCCAACGGGAGATTGGCTGCGATGCCAACAGCCAGCTCCACAATCATGGCCGCGCTACCATCCACCCCGGGTGGCGGCGGGTCGCTGAGATGCTGGAACAGGCAATTGGTGAGGCTGCTTGTTGCGGCTCGCGTGAACTCGACCTTGTGAGTGGCTGCCTCGTTGCTGCGCAGGACGTCTTGTAAACCCTCGAGCGTAGCCATACGCCAGCTGATGACCTTCCCTGTCAATGCGTCATACTCCTCCTGACTATTCAGTGTGTAGCTGAAGTTCCGGATATTTTGCTCGATCAGCTTCAGCTGCCGACTAAGTTCAAAATTAAGGCCGGGGTGGAAACACCGGTTGAAAATCTCATCCACCAACCAACGGGTGATGACAGCGCGCCCGACTGCAGTCATCTCCTGCTTCCCTGTCTTGATCGCATCGGGGCTAACGAAAGGATCAAGCCAGGCCGGTAAGGTAACCCAATCCTTACGAATGTTGAATGATAGGTTATTGATGGCGCCGTTGAGGCGGTTGAAGCGTGTTGTGTACTCATTGTCGTCGAGCGCGGTTCGGCTCTGCGACATGCGCTGGTTGGCAACAGCGTTTTGCAGTTGTTCGACTTGACCGTTCAGCTGCTCAATTTCTTTTTTCCCGTCAAAATACAACCTCTTGACATTTTTGTACTTCGTCACTATTGACAGCACCAACTTGTTAGCTTGAGTCGCGAAATCGACAAAGGCCTAAGGCCGGAATTTGTCTCACAAAGATCTTTAAATGCCTTCTCAGGGTCCTCTCCAGCTCCCGAGGCAGGCTGGGGGCTGTTGCGCCCCTGAACGTCTCCAGGGCCATCAAACGGCGGCCGATCCGGGATAGTGCTCGCACGGTAGGCGGGGGCATTCGGTCCTCCGCCTGTGTTTGGAGGCGGAGGTGGCAAGGGGTTGTTCATATTGGGAGCTTGGCTTTGCCGGTAGCTCGGCGGAGGGCCGGGCGGCGGTTGAATCGGATCGCGCATGCCCTTCTCCGTTTCCTGTGATCGTCGGGGCGGCGGTCCTCCGCCGGCGGGTGGGGTCATACCCTGCTGCGGGGACTGAGCTTGTGCTAAAGGCGGGTTTTGGCGAACAGGTTGATCCTGTGTCTCACTAGCTGTCGCGTAATTCACTGCGGGGGAGGGTTGGGGTGATTGTATGTTGGTGCCTGAACGCTGGTCCGAATCGGTGATGGGCGACTCATGCGAGAGCTGCGAGACGGTCTCTGCGTTTTGATTCTGTCGCGGACTCGCAAGATGTCCGGCGTAAACTTGCTGACCGCCGGATTGGTATTGCAGCTGGTGGTGGTTCGGAAATTGATATTGTTGCTGGTGGTGAGGTGGGGGCGGTTGAGTGGGGTCAAACGCTTGCTGTTGGTACTGCTGCTGGTGCTGGACTTCGGATGGAACCTGGCCCTGAAGCTGAATATGGCTTTGGCGCTGATGGTGGTACCCGACGTCGTCTGGAGAGTAGGGTGAGTGTTCCGATTCAGACGGGGGAACCGACCGAATCGTGGGGTTCTGCTGCTGCTGGACGCCGTGCAGAGGATGGGAATGTAGCTCCCCGTCAGCCCCGGTGACAACGTAGGATTCCCGTCGAAAGTCCCCAATGCTATGTTGCGGTGAGGTTTGCGATGCCGGCGGCTGATTCTGTTGCCAGTCGGTTTGCTGATCGAGCGAGATCTGCGAGACGCCGGTTCGGATGGCAGGCGGAGGGGCTGGCGGCTGGCTCACCCGTTTTGAGTGGTGGCGGCCCAGGCCGGAGCTGTTGCCGCTGCTGCTGAACGATTGCTGCGAATGGTGCTGATGAGCTTCGGCACCCCGGCTCGATGATCCACCTAGGATGTTCTTGAAAAGCTTGCGGGTCGACGACTGCTTGGCTCGCTGCGGCTGTGCCTGAGATTGTTGCTGGGCTTGTTGCTGAGCGTAATACGCTTGCGGAGGGATCTGTCCGTGTGAAGGCACTGGGGATATTTGGGCACCGGGGGCGGTGAGGTCCTCGGCAGATCCTGACCCAATGTATTGCTGTTGCTGTTGTTGCTGTGGGGGTAGGGAGTATTGGGTAGAGACGGGCGAGATCTGCGAGACTTGTGCGTAGCGCTGCGACTGCGAGCGGGTGACGGGATCGATGAAATCCGAGTCTCGCTGGCGGGATTCTAGTGAGCCAGTGACCGTATTAGAATGCTGCAGTGTAGGGATATTGGCGGGATGGGGGCCGCCAGCTGATGCGGTATTGTAGAGATTCGCGAGATGTGGCGGCGGCGGAGGGGGTTGTGAATGGGCATGAAAGGATTCGCTGGAGCTGAAGGCTGGGTTGGACAAGGCTGCGGGGGGGTTCTGGTTTGCAGCACCCCTGGGGTTTGGACTGGTCGCACCGGTACTCGCAGCGGCTGAAGCAGCACCAGGTCCGTCCTCGTCCCCCGACGACCCAACAAGATTGTGTTGAGAGCGGTTGTTCTTGTTCGGCCAGTGGAACGGCATTCTTCCTGCCACCGACGTTTTTGTCTTCTCAGCGACCGACGTGATGTCGCTGGGGTGGTCGACTGGGGTGGGGCCTGGGGATTCGCCAGCGACAGCCGTCGAACGCTGCACCGGGCCTTTTCGGCGGCTGGGTTTATTAGGTGCTAAGGTGATTGGGGACGGGGTGAGCAGAAGGGGCGAGGCGACAAAAGCCGCACCCGTGGACGAACGCAGTAACCTTGACCTGCACTGGGACAGGGACAACCGCTGGACAACCGCTGTCTCCTTGGCGCGAACGGGGAGAGCAGCGGGGAAAAGAGACCAGGCGGCGCGCAGGGAGCGGGTGCAATGAGGAAAAAGAGCAGTGGGAAGGAGCGAGAAAGCAAGCGCGAGCAACCTTCGCGAGCTTACGGCTGGCGTTACTGCCACTTTGCGACTGACTAGTTCAACGCTACGGAGAAAGTACGCAGCACGTTGCCGCTGATTTGCAGGTTTCAGTGGAGGACGGATAAGACGAAGGCACACAACGGAATCGCATGGATCCCAGGTATGGCAATCAGTGCCCCTCCCCTCATCAGGTTCGCAGCCTGGAGGATCTAATCGCCGCACTCCGATGTGGTTTGAACAGGGGCTCCTATTCGGCCATGAACTTCAGTTCAGTGAGTCCTTTTTCGCTCGCCTCCCGCTGATTCCTGCACTCCCCAATCGTGTTCGCGTCAAGAGAGGGGCTGTGCAATCTGCTCCCCGCTGCTTGAACGAAGCTTCCTGAATTCGCCATGCTGCGGCACACAATCCATCCCCAATGAGGCAACACATTTTCAGCGCGGCAACGCCAAGACGTCTCTGCTTGCGGCTGGCCTTGGTAGGAAAAAAAGGGCCCAACATTAGTGTAACAGAAGTACATACCTACCTTCGCAGTGCAGGTGCTTTGGAAATGGCAGGTCGTTGGCAAACCAGGGGAAGATTGGACGAACCCTGGACTCAAGTTGTACACTAATCCAACGCTGCATTTCGTTATGCCGTTGTGGAGCCGCGGAATAGTCACCGAGTGCCTGTCAACCTTTACTTGAGCAGACGCCAAGATACCTAATGTCTTAGTTGCGCCTTCTACGCTGCCTTCTCATGGAACCCAATCCGACTCGGGGCCTCTTTGCTTGATTCCATCACCGAATGACCATACTGTGTGACCAATATCAATCAAGCCGATATAGCACTTGGCCGTGTTGGGCTCCGCCAGCGGTGTAAACCTCCTATTTTGCGTACTGGGTAACTTGGCTGTTCTACGGAGTATTCGGTGGTACCGGTCCGGTTGGGGGCTGCGTTCCTTTAACCACCTGGAGTAGTCACATGCTACACCTTCCACTCTTACCAAACTCGCATTCAGTCAGAGCACTAAACATCTTGGTGGCAATGCGGGCGGAAATCAGTTTTGTAACGGTGTAATTTCCAAAACTTCATGGCTGCAGCTGCTTGAAGCCGCATATCATACAGCTTGGTGGGAGTTTCGAGAGAAATCCACCCTCATCCTCCGTGTCCAGTTCTTAATAAGATAACATAACGATGTCAACTGGGCCAGGAATCGCCTTGAATCTAGTGTACTTTTAGTGAAATTAATCCATACTGAGTATAGCTTCACTAGATGACGGGCATATTTGCAGAGGCAGAGAAGGTAACGCCGCCCCGCGGACATTTGGACCCGCCCGATAAGTCATGGGCCGCTAAGCTCGTGGTCCGTCTAATAATAGCAGCGGATGCTCGACATGGATTAGCAGCTTCCCAATCCGAGTGAGAAAACGCCCAGCAATGCAAGTGCTCAATCGCAGGATTCAGAGTCTAGCTCGTTAAGCTCTCTCTCCTCTGATAACTTTGTTCCGGTTCTAAGAGATCCAAGTTTTTTGTTTGCTGAAGTCATTGTCCTTCCCTTTGCCACATCGCCCCGAGCAGCTACGAACCGCTACTTTCAGCACTACATTGTGGCAGTGCGGCCCTGTGTGACGGTCGCAATCAGAATGCAGATGAGACCCTTCACCTACTGCACGTTATTGCTGACGCAATGGTTAGACCCTCCCCAGGGTCCGCCGTTTTCTTGTTACTGTAGGTCCTCCAGCTGAACATCAAGACGGCTGGCGTCTAAGGATGTGGTTTGAAAAACGAACAGGGCCAGTTTTCAGCTGATCTCGGGTTGATCTGGCTTCAAGTTCCTTGCAGCTTCGGTAGGCCAATGACTCATCAAAAACCAAACCGGCTGGTCTTTCCCGACATTGTCTTGGCTGACTATTCCTCAAATCTTGCCATGCGTCTGCAAGCTCTCACATGAGCAACGCCGTGAACCTGTTTCGAGAAATATTGATCCCGAATATGGCTGCGATGGTGCAGGCAAATCTTCAGACGAGTCGTCTCTACCTTATACCGCTCTCGGACGATCATCTCGATTACGAGGTTCAGCTAGATTCAGACCCCAATGTCGTCAAATTCATTGGCAACGGTCGTCCGCGAGCTCGTGCTCAGGTTGAGCAACTCCACAGAGGTCGGATGGAAACCGCCAAACAAGTTCCTGGTCTAGGTTTTTGGGCTGGTTTTGTCCGGTCTGATCTCACAGATCCCGCTGTAGCAGGGCGAGCCGGAGAATTTGTCGGTTGGTGGATCCTCGAGCCCTCGCAATGTCGAGACCAAGGAGGCCAGGCCGAGTTGGGATACCGACTCATGAAGAGATTTTGGGGTCGTGGACTTGCCAAAGAGGGCGCCAGAGAACTAATCCGCTACGGATTCCAGGATCTGGGGCTCTCGAAAATTTTTGCCGAGACGATGTCTGTGAACACGGCGAGCAGAGCCACGATGGCGAGTGTGAGGATGAAATACGCGAGAACTTTTCATCGGAAGTTTGAAGAGGTGATTCCTGGGTCGGAGGAGGGCGAAGTTGAGTATGCCATATTAAGTGACGAGTGGTTCAGTGCGGCAGAGTGATGGCTGGATACGTTGCTGGCTACCCGACTCCGGCTGTAGATATTCCAGCAATTCCCGTGGTCATTTCTCAGGTCGGTGACGTGTCGGTTGATGTTATCTTTCCGACCTGGACGGCCTCAAAAGATCTGCAGGCGCGGGACTAGTGTCCCATCAACGCCGTGCTTCACCGCTGGATCCTCCATTGTTCGAGATGCTGTTCATCTTTTCTGCAACCGCTTTTACTAAGCGGCGCGGCCATAGAAAATCCGAGGAATGTGACAAATGTCACACAAGCCCATCTCATCCAAGATGATCAACACGGACCGAGCCTCGATTGGCCAGTGGTGTAATTCAGACTGGCCACTCTTTCCTAAAAATGTGCCCCTCACAGGCAATGATTATTACAGTCCAAATTGGCCAATGCGTTGCTCGCAAACGTCCTGTCACTAGTCCCAGTCCCCGACTGCCCGTAATTGTGGTGAGCCTCGAATTAAGATGCTGCCGTGCATCGTACAAGCAAGCAAGTCACTTCGCTCTACCTTATATTCACCTGATCTTGTTTCTTCCATTTACTCTGAGGCCGTGATACCTGCTCTGAATTCCCTATAATCTCACAATCAACCTCCCAGATTCTCTGGTCGTTGCCGGTTCCCGGCTGCCTATATCTAGTGGTGCGCACCAAGCAAGAAAGAGTTTCTCTTGACCACCAAGGGCTCAGGAGCCAATATCAACAACGGAAGCAGCCGAAACCCGAAAAATCATACTCGTTCGCGATTCCTCAGACGTATTCTTGGCAAGCACACGATGTGGGCCTCTACATTGGCCCTCCTGGGCTTTGTGGCATCGTTGACGGCATCGGTTGTCCCCTGGCAACCAGATGGACTGGTCTTTGAGCCGAAAATCGCCTCCGCAAGGCGCGCTGACCTGTCTATCCTAACCCAATTCGAATGGGATCCCTATGCTCTCACCAACGTCTGCCTGGATTGCGTGCGGCCAAAACCGGCCGCGCCATACAACTGCTCGGTGAATTGTGGGTTTCCTTTCCGACTGCTCTTTGGGGGCTAGGGCCAAAACTGACCAGGATGAACAGTTGATTGGTTTGACCCCAATTCGGTGCGGCAGAACAACATCACGTCTACTACTTGCAACGCCACCTGGCTCTGGGATGGAGAAAGCGTCATCGGCGGAGACGACAACAGCCTTGACACTCCCTACGATCCATGTTATCGAGACGACTCAGTATACTTTGCCATGCGCCTGATGACGTTTTATAATCCCGGGAACTTCACCCTCCAGCTTGCTCACCAGTACCACGATAGCGAGTAGGTGAACCCCCCTTCTAATGGATTCGGTCAGTTCATAACTAATACTCGAACAGGAACTTCACTGCTCCTTGGGATTACCCTACTACGTTTGCGGAGCCGATCTTTGGTCTGCCGCTGGTCGAGAAGTCAGAGAACCACATCAAGTACTACACCAAAGGTGTCGTAAATGGCACTATCATGGGCGTCGCTGGTTGAAGAGCTTGTTGTCGTGCCGAGGCACAGGTCGAGGGCGGGGGAGCTGACGGGTCGCTGCTGTTGAAGCCCCGGGGTTTCGGAAACCCCCACAAACCAGTCGACTTATCTAGTACGTTCTCTCAGGCTGGTGTTACATGGGGTTAGGCTTGCACCACTTACGCAAGCACTCCGCTAATATGGCACCAACGAGAGTTTTTTGGGGGGCACCACAGGGGCACATAACTCCGGGCTCAGGCTAGCGAACGATAACTAATACACAACGATAAATCCGGTTTATCAACAAGAATAATAGAGACCAGTAGTGGCCTAGTAAATGAACATATACCTATGCGTTGACTCATGTATGTGTTTGATATGTGTATAGAAAGAGATGGGGGTCGCACCAAGGCTTAAAAAGAAGGAACCGGTTCTCCGGAATTGTCCATGAACAGAGACTGGATATTGTCAAAGCCCAAATGGGCCGCGCGAAGTAAGAAGCAGTCAGGCCTGCTGCAGGGCCGAATTCACGGTCGAAAAGCCATTTCAGACTACAAATTTTCAGTCACTGCCCGACATCTGGTTGGCGGTTGGGACATCGAGGCGGGAATCGTCAACCATTGGTGTTTATTTTCGCCTTTCCATATTTACAACACTAATTCATACCCCCAACACTTGTTAGTTTAAAGGGGGTATGACGTCTCCGGCAACGCTTCCAGGTGTTTCCGGTGATGCTCATTCGCCTTTGCAACTCCATCGAGTTAGTACAGTCCTGCCGACAAGAAAAAGACCACATACAAAGGGCAGCCCGCAATAGTTGCAGGTGCAGATCTCGGGCTTGTCCGTGTTGATGAAGATCTTGGGATGCCCGGCCGGGCCACCGCCGCCGTCGCACGCCACGATGCGGTCGTGCGTCCACCGCACAGGTTCCTTATGAATAAGTTCAATGGCCGCGTGAGGTTGTGGCTAGAGATTGCAGTTGCTGGTTAGCACCGGCAAGTTCATGTTCTCCTTTCCCAGCAGCTCCTTGTCTGCTCTTGCATGTTCCTTGGGACGTGGCTTGCGAACCTGGAGCGAATAGTCTGTCTGTTCAAATCGGGGTCCGATCATGGCATGTTCGCGCGGTTGCTGGTTCCGGGACCACACACTAGAGCGGTTCGGGGCTTGGGGGACGACTGGGCCTGTTGACTCGTCGGGGACCTGTGGAGCTGTCGTGGTTGTGTTTGTGATCGGGACCGTCGTCGACTCCAATTGGCGGGCCGTCGAGGCGAATGCGCGCCTTGGAGCTGCACATTGACGCAGGAGGCTATGTGAGGCCCGCAATCGTGAAGCGTACATGGCTGCGGGCGTGGTAGACTTGGGAAGAGGGGCTGCTGGAGAGATGAGCTTTCTGTAGACAAGAGCTAGAAAGCGTCAATTGAGGTTGGCTGGAAGCTCCTGGGTGTGACGGCTAATCTTCGGACACGGACCAGATGCGGCTCAATGCGGGCCCAGAAATGCAGTGGGGACCGTGCTTTTTGGAGATTGAATTTGATACGGAGTGTCGTTCAGTGCTGGCATTTTCCTGTGAAATTTCTCGCTGCCTGACTTTCCAATCGCAACAACTGATGACGCAGATTTTGCATTGTCGGATAACCGCACGCAACAGCTTGGCGGACTTTTGTGGTATATTTACTGACCGAAACAGTTGCATCTCGGACATTTTAGGCTTCTTGACGATCAGCGATGGCCTCCTCGCCGCGGAATCCGACAATGATGCCGAATCAATCGACACCGAAGACCATGTCGTCGCGTCTACTAACCATGAAGTTCATGCAGCGCGGTGCTGCACAGGCGGCTACAGAAGTGAGTTCGCCATCGACACCGCAGACAGACGAGGAAGGTTCGGCAGCCAAGCGGCGGAAGATCTCGCGCAACCACTCGGCCCCGAGTACCCCTTCGGCAGTCTCCCCGTCAATCCAGAAAGCGGCAGAGATTATAGATGAAGATGAGAAGAAGCGACAGGCAGCCATCGAAAAACGCGCTGCAGATCTTGGCGACGCGCATTGGGTGCTAGACGATGCCACAGCGACCCCTTCGAGGCATGGAGCGCGCGCTATACTGAACGTGGTCCACGTTGGCTACGCACAGATTGACTATTCTGGCGCCCCGGGCGACGGTCCGGACCACTCTAAAGCTGTTGAAATGCCGATCAAGGCTCGCACTCGGTTCAACATGTCGAGATCCAAGGTTGGTACCTCACCCACTCTCTGCACATTTCGCATCCGCTTAGATCGGCTGCTTGCAACATGTTATTCGACCGAGATTAATAGCCTGCAGAAAAGAAAGAAATCAGACGATGAATCTGATAGAGAGAGTTCCAACTGCCCCGATGAGGAGGGATCCGAAGACGAAGATCCCAGCCGCGGGCGCAAACAATACGGGGACGATGGCGCGTCACGAAACAAGCGAGCACGAACCAGCCTATCGGCTAGAAGAAGCGAGGAGTGGAAGAAGGCTCAAGAGTTTGCGGGAAATCGACGGAAGAAAGAGGTTAAGCTGAACAAACTGACCTCGATATCCTCGGGGGGAGCTGCTATGTCCCTCCAGAAACCTGCCTCTTCAGGCTTTACTTGCAATCACTGTGGAAAGCTCGGCCATAAAGCTGCTGACTGCCAAAAACAACGTTGATGGTTGTCTCTGCACTATTCCGAGGCGAAACGTTTCCCTCGGCTCCTCTACTCATTTCATTCTTAACCTTGTCAAGCCGTCCCCCCCTTTAGTTTGCTATTCTCTTTCATTCCCCGGAATGGGGTGATATCATAAGAGGTAATGGCGTATGTTGGCAAGTGAACTGTAAGGCGGCTTCATGTGTCCCGCTTGTTGTACACCACGGGCGAAACGTCCCCCCTTGCTCGGTTCATGTCTTCTCAATCCGCTCCTGGGGATCTGGGGAACGGCCTAAAAAGGAGGCCTGGCTATACGCACTAGGTTACGTCCCTTGGTTCTTCCTGGGCAAAGACGGAAATGGAGTCGCTCGTCGTTTCAAAACCACCCGTGTTTACCGGAATTTTCCAGACAGCGAACAAAAAAGGGGGATCTGGTTGCCGAGAACGAAAGAAAAAAGACCCGCACATATCAGACTTCCCGTTCTTTCTTTCCGCCTGGCTCAAGGAAGTGGAGAATCTTTCGGCAGCAAACCACATCTTCGCCGCGCTGGGATTTGGACGATGAGACCGGACATATAACTGGCATTAGAAAGGGCCGAGATGGGTGTGGGCATCAGGGTCAACGGAAGAGACGCAACGTGTGACGCGGGCTGCATGAGGACGGCTCGAAGGATGATGGAAAGCAAGCAAAGCAAAAAAAAAAAAGGGGGGGGAAAGGAAACTTGGTATC